>Ga0326727_10014403_pt1 | contig 17250 bp, 17 predicted proteins | sample MB2enrmetagenome_FD_207643 | JGI IMG/M metagenome (GOLD analysis project Ga0326727, IMG submission 207643) | Lab enriched peat soil microbial communities from McLean, Ithaca, NY, United States - MB29MY | ecosystem: Environmental > Terrestrial > Soil > Wetlands > Peat | place: USA: New York...
CTCGTCCTTCACCCTCAGGCGTCCTTTCGTGCATTCCCCGTACAGGTGGTAATAGCAGTTCACTGCTTTTTCTACCTGGTCTGTGTGCATCATGCCTCACCTCCTTGAGCGAGACTTGCATCATGCCTTACGTCTACCGCCGATATACGTTTCCTCTGTGCTCTCCTGGGTCACATTTCCTCTCCTGAGTTGTTACAGCGCATTGTCACGCAGACGAGTGGGTGAAGGCAGAACGAAAGAATGCGAAAAAACCGTTTGTCAGCGGTGAGCGCGTAGTGAGGTGAAAAATGGTCAGCGGCACAAAGACGGAGTCAGTCTATATGCCGTTACGCGCTCACCATATAGAGATGAATCGAAGTCGCTTCAGCAATGCACGCCCTATCGCAAGGGAGAACGGCAGGGCACAGCACGGTTATGGTTCCGTTCTCCCGACCTTTTGCCAAGCGGGTGCACACACCGCCCATATTGTTGTGCGAGTCGTGCCAGAAATAATCTCCGCATAGAGAATACGCAGTTTCTATACGTGTTCTGTGCTCGTCCAGAACCCTATGATTGTTTAGAGCAGTGTTGGAGCTGCGGCTGCTGCTCCAGCTGTTCTTGCCTCTATAATTACCCCTACTTGCGTCTGTGGTGGGCTACTACAGCAGCTTTCCGGCGGTTGCCTTTTTGTTTTGCTGCCTTAGTATCTGCCTTACCATCTTTTCGTCTTTTATCGGGCATGTTTCAGCTCCTTTTACATTATTACCGGCAATGAGCTTTGACAGCTAGCTGTCCGGTCTTTGTTCTGCAGTTAAAAGCTCTAACTCTCCGCGTTCGTCGGGCGCTACAGTGCTGTCGCAGGCGGTAAACAGAAAAACGTAGACGTTATGCCTGCGAATTTTCGGATCATGTAGAAATTAGTAGAATGTTTAGGGCGTGATGGAGTGCAGCTAGCAGAGTTGACATCCCGTTAGGGGAGACCCGCATGGAAAATGTCATTGAATACTTGAGTTAGACCTACGTCGTCAAGCGTCGGAGTGGCTTCATTCAGCATGCCGGCTAATCCTTACTTCGGCTCCCTTCGTCGCGCATAATGAATTCGTTTAGCGCTGCTTCGAGCGCCTTTAACATCCTGCGTCTTGACGAGTTCTTGAAGCGGCCTGGTGCAAGGGACGTTCTGCGCACCCGACCCGGGGGGTTTTTGTAATTGAGTTTAGCCGTCATCATCTTCGGTCCTTTCCTGAAATTCTTCCTCGTCGTCTAGGTCTAGAGCTATGTACATATCCAGTGACATTTTTTCTCACCTTGCATATGGGTGCTCAGCACACCGCTTTAGGATATCCTCGTGAAAGAATAGAATCTCCTTTCTTGATCGGATTCGCCTAATGCGCGGGAAGTACCCCGACCACGATCACCGTGTCAAGGACACAAAACAGCGGCTCGGGGCATTCAGGATTTCAAACGAAAGTTTGACGACATGTAGTAGGGCTCATTGCTGCCATGAGGAACCCTGCAGGATAAAAAGAGAGATTAACCATTTGTCTATTGAAGCTTGTTTAGCGCTCTTCGAGAGGAATAACTGCCATTTTGAAGCTAATATCGCTGACAGAACAAAGCGATCATGCATTATGTGATGTGGTTCATGTAAAAAAACACCGGCCAAGGAGGCGAAAGATGATCGAAAATGGGCCAATCTTAACGGGCAGCGACGCGGAGCTATTGAGCCGCGCGCTTTCAGAGGTCAAGACAAAAGTCTATGAGGAGTCCGAGACGAGTTTAGATGATACCCAGGCATTAGATGCCATTGTTTCGTGTTTCAGAACCGCGGAGAAGGAAGGACAGAAAAAAGAAACACGTCACGCATATCTTAGCCCCTTGCGTAAGCGGTTGGTCCTGGGCACGCTTCTAGACAGGCAAAGCCTCGAATGAACGTGTTTGATGCATCACGTTTGATACGTCGAAAAGCGTCGCGTTGCGTGGCAACGTAATATGTTCACAAAAAGTGAACCAATCGGCATCTGATTGCGCTCGGGAGAGGTGATTTTACGGTTACCAATTCTGAAATTTATGTGGATTATGAATATGGCCACCTCAAAGAAGTCATCGTCGGCGTGCCGTTGGCGATTTACCCCGATGTGGAAGTGGCTGACTGGATGCAAGAACCCCTCAAGGTACTGCCAGAGAGTGAACGAGAGAAAATCATCGAAAGATCGGGCAAAACCTCGATGGAAATCGGCAAATACGCTGCAATGGAGAAAGAGAATCAGGAACTCATCTCTATTTTTCACAAGCATGGCATTAAAGTGTGGCGACCCGAGGTTCTCTCCAGAGAGCGATTAACGTTCAACTTGGGGGAAGATGCGCTCCGATATTGCGGCGTCATGTTCCAGTACTCTCGCGACCCAATAGCAGTCATCAGCAACAACGTGATTGAGCTTACCCCAGCCTCACTGCCCCGGATCGCCGATCTGTTGGCGTATCGCCGATTGTTCATGGATCGAGTGTTCGGGTCAAACGCCAAGTGGTTCGCCATGCCCAAGGTAGATTATAGCGTGATGTTCGAGGGCGGCAGTTATGATAAGAATAAGTATCCAACGCTTGAAGGCGGAGACATTCACGTACTTGGTACGAAAATTTTAGTAGGCAACTCCTTGAATGCTGCCGTGGGTTCAAACAAGCTGGGCTGTACGTGGCTTACGTCCATCTTGGAGCCACAAGGGTTTAATGTAGAGAGGGTGCCGATCAAAGAAGAGTTCTTGCATCTAGACGTAGCCTTGTCCGTCGTGCGGCCTGGCCTGGCCATAGTGTGCCACGATGCCTTTGTCAACGGCATACCGTCATACTTTGATCGCTGGAAGCTGATTGAAGTCTCCAAGGAAGAGGCACGACGAATGGCAACCAACGGCATGCCCATCGACCCTTACCACTACGTCATGGGCTGCAACGAGCACTATGATGGTAAACAAGTCCAGGCGGAACTGGAGGCGGAAGGCATCACGGTCTACCGCATATTTTTTGGCAACCACAACGAAGATGGGGGGTCCGTCCGGTGCTCGACACATCCCTTGGTGAGAAGATTCAGTGAGTAAATCGGCACAACAGGATACAAAAGAACTGGCCAATTCACATTTGAGGGCAACATCCGACCACATCGCTGTGCGCTTTGCACCAAATATAGTCACAGCATAGAGAATACTCAATCTTTATTCTTGTCCTGCGCTCTCTCGAACCCTATCATTTCTTGGCCAGTTTGCGAAGCGCGAACAATGGTAAATTCGCGTTCTCCTTGCTGCCTTGTAAAAAAAAGAGCGCTTTAAGAGACTTGTTGGGTCGAGCACTTCCTAAAAAGTTTTTCAGCAGCCATATCGGTATAGTCGTTCTTGTAGTCCGCCATCTGCAACAGAAGTTCGTCTATTTCGGCGCTGTCGTTGTTCATCGATGCTACTAGCGTTAACCTCGTCAATTGTCTAACCGAGAAGGAGTACGAAAGTAATCGGACGCAAAATGCTAGATCTGTCGCTACTGTCCGCAAAGCTCGTTGAAAAAGTGAACAAGACTTATCCGCCCCGTACCCCGTTTATTAGCGACAAAACGTGGAGAATCCTCCTGAAGCAATTAAGAGGTGACTTATGAAAAAAACAAAGAAAGAAACAACTCTCAATCAAAAAAAACCCGACCCGCGCGCGGACAAGGCGAACGGGGAAAGCGCAGTGCTCGCGACGATCGCCGCGATGCCGGGACCGGATCGCGCCACGGGCGAGCGGCTCCATGCAATCATCAAAGCCAGCGCGCCAGCCCTCTCGCCGAAACTCTGGTACGGGATGCCCGCGTATGCGAAGGACGGCAAGGTCATCTGCTTTTTCCGCAGCGCGCAGAAGTTCAAAGAGAGGTACATGACGCTCGGCTTCAACTCCGAGGCGAACCTCGACGAAGGCCACATGTGGCCGATCGCCTTCGCACTGAAGGAGTTGACTGCCGCCGAAGAGTCAAGGATCGGCGCGCTCATGAAGAAAGCGGTGAGCTGAGGACTGAGCTCGCTCTTTCTGCTTTACAGTCCACGACGATTCTGTCTTAAAAATAAGCATGTCAATAGTGCGGGCGGATGCTACTTAAAGACGCGTAACAAAGCAATGCTAAAGTAGACGTTACCAAGCCGTAATCTCGTTACGGTCGTTGACCCCGTTCATCGGCGCCCAACGTCATGCGAGTCAGGTGTCGACGGGCATCAAACCACATATGCACGATGATGAACGCCAAAAGTACGCCTATGCTGAGTAGTGGCGTTAGCAATGGGTAGAGAAACAATGTGACGACAACTGCTGCGCCCGCCGTGGTTACATAATAGCGGGTCATTTTGTAGACGTCAGAACGCGTATCTTCTGGATACGGGGATGCCAGATGCAGCAGGAAACCGCCTAACAGCCACGCGCCAAATCCACCCCACAGCAGCGCGAGCGTGCCCGGTGCCAGGTGTACTTGCTGGTTGGCAATGATGGTGCGTCCGATGCCGGCCCCTATCATCACAATGCCGATGAGTAGTGGAAAATGACTGTAGATGTACGGCTGGCCTGAACGGAGGTGTATGCGCCCGATGGCACGGTCGAGATGCTGGTAGTAGGTCCACCACAAGCATGCGGTAATTACAAAACCGAGTGCCGCGCCGATAGCCGTCTCAAGCACTATCGGTGTGTTGGTGAGACTCCTCACGACAATCGCTACCGACAGACCGAGCACTATGATCGTAAACGTTGCCAACCGCTCAGGAATGTGCGTCGGGTTGACCTCAGACGACGGGGGCACGGTTCCCCACACCACCCACGGGGTCAACAGGTCGACCGTCAGGCTGACGCCCCACAGCGCGAACTGCGTAGGCGGCGGGACAAACAATGATGCCGCCCAGATTCCCGCGCCCACTCCGAATCCCGTAAGGTAGATCCGCATCAGTTGCCGCGTCTCAGCGACGTAGTGCCACGCCCGCGCGAGGAGGACAAGGAGGATAAGGCGGGAAGCGAGATAGGCGATCCCAAAGCCACGGGTGTTCCCGAGACCGACCTGGGGGATGGCGACTGCAATTCCGACAACGGCGAGCATTTGCGCGAAGGCGAGAAGGACATACAAGGTGTCGTCGGTTTCAAAGCGAGTCGTGTAGACCGTGTGGCCGCTCCATACCCACCAGACCAGCAGAAACAGGCCGAAAAAGACGGCAATAACGGTGCGCGAGAGGACGCCCGACAAAGGAATGGCCACTTGCGTGACCGCGACTGCTACGACAAGGTCGTAAAACAGCTCAAGCCACGTCGTGTGGAGCTCTTCCCATGGAGAGGGGCGCAAGCGGGGGGGAGACAGCAGAGGCCGATCAGCCACGAGCGCGCCTCGATCGCGCGGCAACGAATATAGTCTCTTGCCCGCTCACCGTCTTAATGTCACCGCTCTTTCTCTGCACGATCGTTGCCCACATGAAGATGAGGACACCAGTTATGAAGAAATTGGGGACAAGGTCACCGCAGGTTCGCAGTCCCGCCCCGGGATTTCCTTTTTTGCATTTTACTCACTCGAACTTGGGTAAAGCCGTTCACGCGTGCCCGCATACTACCGATCGAGGACGCCTATCTGCCGCAAAATCTCGCACTCTGCAAGGTTTGCCCACCGTTCCATGATCTTGTCACCGGCGATCCGCTCGAGACTGACCCCTTTCATGGTAACTTCTCGCCCCGTCGCCGGATACTGCCGGTAGTTGCCCTCGTGAGTCCCGTGCATCGTCCAGCGCCACGCCACCATGTCCGCCTCGGCGACGATGGTGTCGACGGTGAAATGCAGATTCGGGAAGGCCAACAAAAGGAGGGCGTACTCCTCCTTCATGCCGTCAATACCCCGTTCATCTCCAAGAAAAGCTATGTGTTCGACCGCATCTAACGCGATGAAAGCCGAGAGACGATCCAACATCCCTCTGTTAAATATGGCCTCCACAAAACGGCGTACGAGGGCCTTATTCTCTTCTGGCGACATTTCTTCACCCCGTAAAGTTGGTTAGTTCTCCCGCGGGCAGGCTTTGTGCTCCCCGAACCAACGTACTGCAGTTAGGTTCGCCGGGGGATAAAACATTATCTTGCTGATTCGCGGTTTGGACTAGGACAGACCTTGAACAGTGACGAGTTCGCGTTAGTTCGCTACATGAGCATACACTACGTCAGAACTTCTGCGCGAACGCTTGTGCCGTTCTGTAATGAGTGACCGCCTTAAAAACCTGCACGAGAGCCCTCTGCATTTTAACATACTTCCACTTTCAGCTAACAATTACCCGAATAGACCGACCATCTTTGCCCAATGAACAGCCATTGCACACAGGTCGATCGTTCATATAAATGAATTTCTTGAGCAAAAATCATTTTTTCTTATGCTAAAACCTTGGGAAGAACATGGGAACCTTCTTTTTGTAGTCAAGGTATTCTTGCCCCCAAACGTGGATGAGGTCCTCTTCTTCGGTTTTGACGAGGTACCACCACAACGGCAGCAGGAGCGTCGACGCGGCAACCGCGAGGTAGCTCAACGTGGCCACGGAGATGGCGTAGTTTAAAGCGAGCACGGCTGAGTACAAGGGGTGCCTGACGTAGCCGTAGGGTCCCGTCGTTATAAGGTGGGGAAAGTCGGATGCCTGAGAGTGTTTCTTGGGGAGCCCGCTGTGAAGGACAACGGCGGCTGCAAAGAAGGCGACTGCGAGCGCTACCGCAACGTAAGAGACCACTGCGCCGACTGAGCCTAGTTTTATTGATTGGTAGCCGAGGGAACAGGACTCATAAAGCACGACGTAGTTGACGATGAAGATTGCTGTTCGCGCTTGCATGCCTTTAGCCTTGACTTAGCCCGTTAGACGAGACTGCATTAAAGGTTTTTTAAGGGCTGCCCCCGTTCGAGCACCTCGGCGTTACGGTCGCCTCGAAGAGATGCTGGCGTCGTTCTTCTCGTTCTACCTAGCGATTCACTTCTCTTTTTTCTTTTCGTCGGTCATAGTATCATTAATTTACGTAGCGCCGGCTCGTGAAGAAATGTGGGAGTACCCGCCATCCTCAGACTTAAGCAATTTGTCGATTACGAGGCTTGGTTCTACCGCTACAATGAGTCCCTTCAACAGGCCTTCGAGGCATAATCCAATCAAAAACAGGTATGTAAGGACGCAATGAGTCTTGACATCTGCCCGCGTGCCATACTCGTCAAAAGGTTTAGCGTCATAGAGTCAGCGGAAAATTTAAACGCTTCGGCGTGAATTTCCAGTGATATCCTGATCGGGCTATTGCTGCATATACGTTCGGTGACACTCACTATTTCTCCATAAACTTTTGATTAGCCGCCTGATTGGTAACCTTTTCTGAGTGTTCTGCCCGTAGCTTCATTTTGATCGTCCGAGTTGAACTCAAGCTGAGCAATCGGCTCCAAGCCGAAGAACAGCCGTTCCAACCAGACTGCCACCATTTGCGGATCGGGCAAAAAAGCGAGTTAGTAGAGATCCACCACAGCAAAATCTCGCTGCATCGCGCAAAAGCAGGCTATAGCTACACAACGCGGGTGCGTCATACGTCACCGATCTTGCAGGCTGCCTGCGGCTGTCTTCTCATCTTTTCGGTACGTCCCTCTAAAACGACGGACTTTTGGTTCATCGCCGTCCATATAGTCCTCAAAGCAGACCTCGTGAAGGTTCAAGAACGATAAAGATTCCATCTCCATCTTTGTGAGAGGCCAGGGCATAGAACCCTTTGGATCGTTCGTATCCCTCCCCCTGGCGATGATGAGCAACGTCCCGTTCTGAGCAACGAATGAAGCGATATGTCTGATTGCAGTATGCCTGGTCTCAGGAGGCAGCACCTGAAGTGTGTATGATTCAAGGACAAAGTCAAATCCATTTTGCCAAGCCTCTGGTGTTTGAAACAAGTTGGCCACCAGGTAGGAGACTGATGAGCTTGGGAAAACGTCTTTGACACCATGAAATAGCCGTCTGCGAGATATCAAATGCCGTAGTCTCAAATCCGCGTGGCAAGCTCTTCGGCATCATCTCCTAGGCCGCACCCTATAACGAGAGCAGTCTTGTCCAGTGGCTGAAGGAGATCTCGATCAAGCCATGCCGTAAGGTTTGGATTAGGCTTGAGGTCGGCCCAAGGGATGATTGATAAGTCCTCTCCTGCCCTAGAATAAAGTTCTTCAAACCAGCCTAGCGGATCATCAGCCTTCAAATATCGCATTGCGATATCTCGTGCAACGGCCCTACGTGTTTCTGTCGTGTATAATCACCACGCGCCTTTTTCGAAGCTACTTGGCAAAGCCATTGTATGCCCTGAATGCTTGCGGACCAGCTTGCTGGGCATTGCCATCAGCCAGATTCGTTTTAGCTGCCGAAATCCCCTCTTCTTTAAGCTTAACGAGCTACGCTGGGCTTGCCTTACCAACGTATCTGAAAATGTGAACCCAGAGGTTGATCGCCATAGGTACCATCGTGACAATGATAGCCAAGATGACGAACAACGGCGTTATTTGTGTCTTTCTGCTCCAGATCACGTAAAACATAAGCGCGTCTGTGACAGAGACGATGATAGCAGCGATGACAACAGATCTTAAAAAGAGATTGTTCGGAAAAATGATCTCGCGAACCACGATTTACTCCTCCAGCTTCGGTGTTGATTTGATTCAACAGCACCAACTTGGTTGCCTAGTTGGGTATTCGCCGATGCCTTATAAACCCATAATAAACGTGCTCAGGCAAAGGGTGATAAACATCGCAACGGGTATAAGGCGACGCTCCTAATACACTGCGATCTCGAATATGATTGCCGCGGCGCAAGTATCTCTATCGTCGGGTTCACTATTCCCATCGAGGATCGCTGCGCTTATATTCAGCTTCGTGCTTATCCTCTGGGTTCTCAGTGAAGTCATCGGGGGAGCAGTTCTGCCGCTTGAACGGGGAGGCCGGAGAGTCAAAAGGAAACGGCAAGACAGGGGTTCCTTCCTGTTAATATACGCTGGCGTCGTCGTGTACGTTGTCATTGCCTTCTCCTTTGCAGGTTCCGGTGTCGCTATGTTGCCAAGCTCGGTATTCTACCTTGGGATCTGCATCATGGTGCTCGGCATCGCGATCAGGCAATGGGCTATCGCCGTGCTTGGCCGCTTCTTTTCGCGAACGCTCGCGGTACAAGAAAAGCAAACCGTCGTCGAGACTGGGCCGTACCGTTACGTGCGTCACCCCTCGTACACAGGGGCGCTGATCTTCTTTCTAGGATTTGGACTTGCCCTCCAGTCGTGGGGAGCGGTGCTTGTGCTCGTGCCGATATTCGCTCTCGTCTACGGGTACCGAATGTACGTCGAAGAGAGGCTCTTAGTTGCAGAACTCGGCGAAGCCTACGTGTCATACTCGCACAGGACGCAACGGCTTATCCCCTATCTGTTTTGAAGCTCTCTGGGCAATGAAAGTACCGTGAAAGCATCATCCTTCCAGTATCTCACGCACTCACGTATCATGTGCTCAGGCAAAGGATGCCGATAACCGCTCCACTCAACGCTAAGCATCTGAAGAGGCAAGCACTACGTCCCGCGTGGAAAATCGCAACAATTAAGTGTCCAATACTTAGTTTCAACCCTTACGCCATCGGCTGATTTTAATTTAAACAGCGTCGCTGGGATTACACGGCGCAAGATAGACCTCTTGGAGATCCATCGCAGCAAAATCTCGCTCCACGATGAAAAAACAGGTTACAGCTATCCAACGATTCACTTGCCGCATACGTTCACCGAGCTTGCGGGGTTGCCAATCAAAATCTATCAAACAATTCACGAAGGGGCGCTAGTCTTTCTCGCGGTGATTTCGCCCAAAGAGGATACCTCAAAATCCCCAAACCGGTCCGTCTTCACTCGACAATCACAAATCAGAGTTACATAGAAAGCGATTTGCGTCTCTGTCGCGAGTTTGTTAAGCCAACGCTGTCGTCTATATCAGGCGAAGGTCGCCGTGTGAAGCCTGCTTTTCGAATTGTTTAAACTACGCATTTTAGAAATTTACAAAAAAATATGTTATTCTTGTGGATGGATGATAACTTTTAAACTACCATCCCGCGGTTGGGCAGTCAGTAGAAAGCCTTCAACCGTTTCTTTTAATGGAAAAACATGGGTTATCATATCTGTCACATTAATTCTTTTGTACTGAATCCATTTTAAGGCCGTTGAAAGATTATGGAAATCGGCAGCATATGAATGCGTAATAGTAATCTCTTTTTGCCACAGATTCCAGAGATTAATTTCGGATTGGATTTCAGGATTAGTGGGAGCAAAAAATAAGATCGTACCCCCTTGTCCGATTGCTTCAAGTGACTGTTTCACACAAATGGGAACCGGTGCGGTCATAATAACGGTGTCCGCGCCCAAACCACCATTTAATGCTTTAAACTTTTCGGGAACATCTTCAGTAGCGAAAATGGTTGCATCAGCGCCGAATTTTTGGGCGACCTTCAATCGATCGGGATTAATGTCGGAAATAGCAATAAATCCCGCACCATTCAACCGGGCCACTTGAAAATGCAACAATCCGGTTATACCAGCACCAATTATTAGGACTGATCGACCATCTGAGGCCGGAGCCCATTGTTGCCCGCGTAAAACACTTCCAAGGGGTTCAACAAAGGTTCCTATGTCAAAAGAAACCGATTCGGGAAGGCGTAAAATACCCCGATCCACGTTGATTTCGGGCAGAACAACATATTGTGCAAACGCCCCAAACGCATTTTTAAATTTTGTTTTTTGCAGTGTGTCACATGCGGTCGTATGCCCGTGTATACAAGCATTACAAGTGTTACACGCTACGTGATGGGTAACCACGACCCGATCTCCCACTTTCCATTTCGGATCTACGTTAGAACCGACTTCTGCAATGATTCCTGTGCATTCGTGTCCAAAAGCTCCAATACCACCAGGTCTCCCGGCACGCTTAATTCGGTACCATTCCATGACATCCGACCCACAAACTCCGCAGGCCATGATTTTGACTTTGATTTCTCCTGGTCCAACTGATAGATCTTCGACATCTTCGACGCGAATGTCACTATTCGTATAGTAGACTGCTGCTTTCATTGTATTCGCTGTGGAGAGTAAATTTACAAAGATTTGAAAAAATTAGTCGAGCTTGGATGCATCGGGTAAACTTGCATTGTAAATATCCAGGGCTTCCTTTACGGTATGATTTTCATGGACAATTGAACGAATTGCTTTGATCATGCCAATAGGATTGTCATCTTGGAAAATATTTCGTCCGAAATCAACTCCCACTGCACCCGCTTGGATAGAGTTGTAGACCATTTGAAGAGAGTCTGGAGGACTTGTATGTTTACCTCCTGCAACAACGACAGCAGTTGGAGAAACAGCGTCAACTAGTTTGGAAAATTCTTCACAATAATAGGTTTTGATAATTCGGGCCCCGGCATCTTGGCACATACGAGATGCAAGAGCTAGATAGCGCAAATCTCGAGCCATGTTTTTTCCCACGGCTGTTACCGCTAAAACGGGAATTCCGTATTCTTCAGCTTGATTGATCGTTTCGGTGAGATTTAAAATAGTTTGTTGTTGATTTGCAGAGCCAATAAAAACACTGATAGCTACACCGGCCGCATCCATTCGAATAGCTTCTTTAATTGTAACCGTGAGCTCTTCGTCACTTAAATCTTCATTTAAAACGCTATTTCCCCCCGTAGCGCGTAACATGACGGGTTTTGATCCGACATCTTCGAACGCTATGTTGCTCCGCACTGCCCCGCGCGTCGTCATCAGACAATCGCAATAGGGAAGCAGTGTTTTTATTGTTTTACTCATATTACGCAAGCCCGTTGTCGGCCCTTGAAAATAGGGATGGTCTATCGCAAGCATGACTACCCGATTATCTTTCGGATTAATTATCCGGTTCATTCGGCTTTGAATTCCAATATCAAGATATGCATTTACCATGGGGGACACCTCACGAGAATTAATTGTACACAACTGTAAAAAAAGTTGGGATTATTTTTGCTTCGGTCTGACGATTTGGTACCCCTTCTCTGTTAACCAATGGTGAAATTCATAGGTACTATGCAAACAATTGGATGCACAAATCGCCCGAATTTCTTGATATTTAGGAGATTTTTCCACTTCTCTATTCAAAAGCGATTGCATCGGGCATTTAACCTCATTACAATATTCCCGACGCTTATAATCGACATAACCATCGATCGACCTCATAATTGATGCTTGGAAAAGAAATGAAAAAAGGTTTACGGAATAAAAAATACCAATACGAAAATTTTTCTTTACTATATTTGAACGACCAAATCGAAACGCATCGCCCCATCCCAAATTGCTCAACCAAATCGACGTCTTACAGGTGCGTGGATGCGGTTTGTAGAGTCGCCCGCGGCTAATCACAACTATTAAATGTCTTTAGTAGCCTCATTCACCAAGTAAGCACTGGAAGTTTAGACAACAGCTCTTTGAGATACGCTTGCAGGCGTTTCTTTGGCCCCTCAAAATGGCCAAATTGCAAGATGATGGCCAAACCACTTACCAACAAGATTTTTCTCAACAACGGCATTGAAGTCCACACGATGTCTTTATAGGTATTTAGATAGAGGAGTGCGTTTGTGTTGGTTGGCAGCTGAAATTGGCCGTTGTTAACAAAGGCAACCTGAGTGGTTTCGTAGTTTTCACTGAAGTTGGTTTGCGGCCTGCCGCCATAGTTGACCCAGAAATGGACAGGAGAAACCTCCATCGTGTACGGGATGCCCTTCGCTTGCAGCAAACTTGCGGTGAGGATCGCTCTTGACTTACAGTCTCCCTGCTGCGATTTGAGCACGTCGCTCGGTGTGGGAAGGTACCAAGCGACTCCGTACGCTTGAAAATCATAAGCGTAGTGAACGTGAGCGTCGACATATTGCTCGATTGCGCTCCCATTGTCTGGCAGCGATGCTGCAACTAGTTGCACGTCGGCTGTAGGTTTGGTGGGCATCTCAAAGAAGCGGTACACGTCTGTCAGCAGCACTAACGGGTTTGGAAAAAGAATCAGCAAGATCCATACTGCAGCAATCGCTTTCTTATGACGCAAAATCTGGTCAATGCTTGCTTTCACGCTGAATACCGCTGGTCCGTACTGCTAAACAACAGGCTTGGATCGTAAATAAGTATTCGTTTCTGCGCCTTCAGGCTGAAATAGATCGGGGGCGCGCTCGTGAATGCGTGTAGTACCCTCTTTGACGCGCAAAGGTAAGCGGGTGTAGCAGCAAGGTTCTGACGGGCCCCGTGACGGGGCGCGTTGGCCGAATTGAACAGGCGCTTCGGGCGCTAGGAAATCAAGAAAGATCTCTGTGATGGCGGTGTTCTTCGCTGACCGTCCGCTTCGCCTCGACAAGCGCACATAGCCGAGGGACTGAAGGGTTTGTATCGTTTCAAACTCCGCGTCTATAAGCTTTGACGCCGCCCGCGTGACGACGCTGTCATTGGCCGCGTAGTTGACGACGTGCCACAGTTTAGTCTTGAGCGCATCAATCCGATTAATCGCGTCCGTGACCGCCATCGTGACGTCGACCACGCTGTTGTTCGGTTCGGTGACGCGTGCCGTTCTAGCTGCTTCCAGCATCTCTCCCAGACGTTTCTTCACTCGTTCGCGATTAATAGCGTTCGCACGGCGTAGATAGCTGAAGGTTGCAGCCGGTGCTTGGCCACACGAAAATTAACACGACGGCTGGTTCGCACACTAAGGGACGCAGAAATGGGTAGTTTTAGAGCGGTGCTGGAGCTGCAGCAGCTGCTGTCCTTGCCTCTATAATTACCTCTTACTTCGGCTGTGGTGGGCTACGACAGCAGCTTTCCGGCGGTTGTCTTTTTGTTTTGCTGCCTTGCATCTGCCTTATCATCTTTTCGTCGTTTACTAGGCATTTTTCAACTCCTTTTGCATTGTAACCGGTGATGAGCTTTGACAGCTAGCTTTGCCGGCCTTTGTTGTGCAGTTATATACTTTAACTCTCCGCGTTCGTCGGGCGCTACAGTGCTGTCGCAGGCGGTAAACAGAAAAACGTAGACCTTATTCTTCCGAATCCCCTCATCACTTGTGAGAATCGATAGTATGCTTATCGGCGTGTTGGAGTGCTGGTAGCAGAGGTGCTATCACTCCTCCTCCTCATCTTCATCGTCTTCAATCCTTTCCTGAACGTCTTCCTCATCGTCTAGGTTAAGAGCTATATGCGCAGCCGTGACATCTTGTGCTCACCTCAAATGCATGGGGTCGCATCACACAGCTTCAGTATGTTGTCGTGAAAGAATAGAGTCTCCTTTCCTGATCCGATTCGCTTATCGTAGCTTCCTGAGTAAGCGCCTTGTCCTGGGCATGCTTCTCGATAGGCACGGCGGCGCGAACAGAGAGTGACGCATACACCTCGCCTTGATTCTGATTAAACTACGCTGTGGTAAAGAGGCGTTGCAATTGCCTACTTCTCCACACTTCTGAACTGATATAACGTTGCTCCTATCGTCACTGCCGCGAACACCGCTATGACTGCATACGCGGCCAGAATGGTGCTCCAATCAAATCCTGTGGACATCAATACTCTGACCGCGTTGACCGCGTAACTAAACGGGTTGACATTCGAAAAGGCCTGCGCCCAGTGCGGAAGGAACTCGTATGGTACGAGCGCTGTGCTCACAAACATGAGCGGGAATATAATCACGAGATCTAACCCTGCGACTACTTGCGCACTCTTTGTTGTCACCCCTATTGCCATCGTCAGCCCTGACATAGACAACCCAAAGAAAGCGGCAGTGAAAAGAATCAGCAAAATTCCTGGGACCCCTGTTATAACGGTTACACCGAGAGCGTACGCAAGCGCGAGCGTTATACCCGCCGGGATGAGCACCATGATCGTATCGTTCATTAACCGTCCAAACAGAATGGCTGGCCTGTTCACAGGCGTCACGAGCATCTTTGAAAGAAATCCTGAATTGATATCGTCAACCACGGCGGTTCCCGCGTACTGTGCATTAATCAATGGGTTTAAAACAATGATGCCAGCCGTTGCGAATTGGACATAGCCGCCGGCAGGGAATCCTGGGAGGTTTCCAAACTGCGTGAAAATTTGCGTGAAGAGAACAAGAAACAGCACTGGCAGGGCGAGCGTACCGAAGATGATGACGGGAGTCCGTATGGTCTTTTTCCCGGCCCTGATGAAGAGGTGCCACACGTCAAAGAGAGCGTCATGATCCATCTTCTAGCACCTCACATGGGTTTCCACGTATCTACTTTCGACAGTTTTTCTGATCGTATCCGTCTTCCCGTGTGCTGCAGAAAGACGTCATCCAGCGAGGCAGACGCCACGCTGATTGATGTCAAGCGAATCCCGTTCTCGTCAAACAGTCGTACGATATCGGGTACGAGAGCGCTCGCGTTCTTAGCGTATGCCGCCAGTCCCGTTTCGATATCGAGGACTTTTGTGACGCCTTGAATGCCACTGACAATCCGCTTTGATCTGTCTTTTACGCTACCGTCCGAGTTGGCGAGTGATAGCGTGATCGTATCACCGCCGAGTTGATGCTTCAGTTCAACGGGCGAGCCGCTCACCACAATCTCTCCGTGATCGAGTATTGAGAGCCGCTTACAGAGCCTGTCTGCTTCTTCCATCTGCTGGGTTGTCAAGAAAACCGTCACACCCTCGTCTCGGTTGAGCGCTTCGAGGTGCTCCCATATCGCGACGCGCGATTGGGGATCAAGCCCAGAGGTCGGCTCGTCGAGAAATAGCACGCGTGGTTTGTGCACAAGCGTTGACGCGAGGTCGAGCCGCTTTCTCATCCCTCCCGAGTAGTGTGCCGCCCTCTTGTCAGCGACGTCCGAGAGCTCAACGAGTGTGAGCAGTTCGTCCACGCGTTTTTTGAGGGCGTTACCGTGCAACCTCTGGAGATGCCCCTGAAGCGTGAGGTTCTCGCGACCCGTCAGGTCCACATCCAGAATGGTTTCCTGGCGTTGAACGCCGATAACTTTGCGAATCGCGCGGGCGTCGGTATCAACATCGTAGCCAGCAACGGTCGCAGAGCCAGAGGTTTTCTTCAGCAGTGTCGTGAGAACCTGGATCGTTGTGCTCTTTCCCGCACCGTTCGGGCCGAGGAACCCGAAGAACTCGCCTTCGCTCACACTGAACGAGATCCCATCGACAGCCCGTGTACCCCCAGGATACACTTTGACAAGGTTTTCGACTTTAATGATATCTGACACCATAAACATCCCTCAATCTTGGTTCTCTTCCTGTGTACGGAGCATTGTCGATTGACACGCCAGCCTCGAGATGCCTTTCTGACAAGCTCAGTCCTTTCTGCGACTCTCTGCATGACGTTTAGGCCAACCTAATATATAAGATTTTAGGTCAGCCTAATCTAGTTGTGTTATGGCTAGCGGCAGACCCATCTTGCAAGAGATGAAGCCACTCGCGCATCGAGTCTCGCTCGGGAATCTTATGCGGCAGAATCCTGTGCACGTGCCCGGCCGAGTAAGTGACGATTTGGAGTTTAGCACTCCCGTCTTTCTTTTTCCACGACAATGCACGAGCTAGGATAGCGAGCATGTTTCTTTTGCCACTTTCTTGGCTAAGTATCGCCTAAAAACCGAAGTGCTTAGATATTCGAGCCGTAGCTCCTTCCACCCGTAAGGCATGCAATACTGAAAACGGGCGCTGTCCTTTAGACGTGTTGGCTGCGCCCTCCTCGCGTATCTCGTCGAGCAAAGCACTTATTGATGATGAGACCAATTGAACAGGTCACAAAAAACAAAAGGGCGCTATCGGGACGCAGCCCTGCATAATTTCTTCTGATTTCACCTCCAAAGTGAAGTCGTGGGCCTGCATTTCCGACGTGCGCCCCTTGTGTGGGCGTGCCCAAGGAGGTGAGAAAGAATGAAGGTGCCGATGACCCCAGAAAACAAGGTGAAGTGCATTTGCATGAGCTGCCCTACCTACACCCAGAACAGCCTTATGGGCGGGGTGTTTTGCGCCATGGGCAAGAGCCAAAAGACAGCTGAGATGAGGGGATGTAACTGCCCCGGATGTCAGGTGTATACTGATTATGACCTCAAGGGAGGTTACTTCTGCATAAAAGGCGCTGGTATTGGCGAGTAACGGTAATGGCTTTTGTCGCTACCAGAAGGTTGTAAAAATATGACATTTTATGACATCACGTTTCGTGATTCGTTCGGATCAACTATTAGTATGTCCGAATTTCGTGGAAAGGTGGTTCTCGTTG
>Ga0326727_10014404_pt1 | contig 17250 bp, 5 predicted proteins | sample MB2enrmetagenome_FD_207643 | JGI IMG/M metagenome (GOLD analysis project Ga0326727, IMG submission 207643) | Lab enriched peat soil microbial communities from McLean, Ithaca, NY, United States - MB29MY | ecosystem: Environmental > Terrestrial > Soil > Wetlands > Peat | place: USA: New York...
CCCCCTATTGGCGCGGTAGGTGCGGCGAATGCGCAGGAGAAGCTGCCGGTCGAGTCCGAAGTGCATGATGGAACCTCTGTCATCCCGTCGAACAGCAGTGTGATTGGAGAACCGGCCGCATACCCGGTCCCAATCGCAGTGACCCAGGTATTGACAGGTCCGCTTGCGGGGTTCAGGACGAGGTTGGTCGTCACGGTGAATGTCAGAGACACGGAATTCGCAGATGCGTCAGTCGCTGTTACCGTCGTTGGTCCGTTTGGAGTTGCAGGTACTGCAAAGGTGCACGAGAAGGTGCCGGTTGGGTCTGATGTGCACGAATTAGGGATGGTAGTGGGCCCGAAGGTGATGCTGATCGCGGAGTTCGCCGCGAATCCGGCACCGTTCAATGTCAGCATGGTGCCAACAGGTCCACTGTTCTGCGACTCCGTCATGCTTGCCGTCACAGTGAATGATGCAGTTGCGTAGTTGGGTCCGCCGTTGATCACATCTACGACATTGTCGCATTCGTCCGCGACGTAGACTCCTCCCAGGACTGAGTCGTAGTCTATCGCGTATGCACAACCGAAGTAGTAGGGGTCAATCCAGGTGCCGTTTGCCAAGATGTCTGTCACCGGGACCACAGCGAGCGCGAAACCATAGCAATAATCTGTATCGAACAGATCTCCCTGGAGCGAGTCGTACGTGAGGCCGATTGGACAGTCGCCGAGGCTCATTGTGGAGACCACGGTGTTCGTCGCATCGCTGATCGCACTTACAATGCCAGAGCAGGCGTCCGCAACAAAGATCTCTCCGAGGACCGGGTCGTAGGCGAGGCCGTAGACGCAGCCCACACCATTGTTGATGGAAATGGTGGCAACCACGGTGTAATTGGAGTCATCGATCACGCTCACGGTATTGAGATCAATGTCCCCTACGAACATCTCGCCAGTGCCAGAGTCATATGCAATGTCCCAGGTTTCCCCGGTTCCACCATTTATGATGATCGAGCCAAGGTAGCTGGCACTTGCATCGTCTATGACATCCACCCCGCCATTGCATGGGTCAGTACCGAACATTTCGCCCAGAACTGGGTCGTAGGCAAGGCCAAGGACGCATCCCACATTCTCAATTACCGCGACCACGCTGTCGGTAGTATCATTGATTACGCTCACATCCCCGACGCACGGGTTTGACACAAACACCTCGCCCAGTGCCGAGTCGTAGGCGAGTGCGTACAGGCAACCCTCTCCACCGTCAATTGGTATTGTGGCGACCACGGTGTTTGTCGAATCATCGATCACACTCACTGAGCTTTCATCATCCGCACCGTTAGCTACGAACATCTCCCCAGTGCCAGAATCGTACGCGAGTGCATCTGGGTCCGCCCCAACGTTTACCTGGGCAAAGACTGTGCAGCCCGCCGAGTCCACTGCCACTACGGTCTCAGGTCCATTAGGAGCATCGGGCACCGCAAAGGCACACGAGAAACTGCCCGTTGAGTTAGAGGTACAGCTGTAGGGCCCCGCATAGTTCCCGCCGACGAAGAAAGAGATCTCAGAGTTAGCAGCAAAGCCGGATCCGTTGGCCGTGACAGTAGTACCCACGGGTCCAGTGGTCGGGGAAATAGTGAGGTTTGCTGTCAAGTAGAACTCAGCAACCGCATTGTTTGAGGAGCCATCCGTAGCACTCACTGCCTCGAACCCGCCAGGCGCATAGGGTACTGTGAAAGTGCACAGTGAGAAACTGCCAAGGGCGTCCGTCGAGCACGCGTTGGAGACAGTCGATCCATCGAAGGTCAAGGTGATCGGAGAGCCAGCGGCGAACCCTGTCCCGGCCGCCGTAACGATCGATCCGGTAGGTCCCTTCGTAGGGGCCAAGGTCATGCTTGCTATCACATCGAAGGGCAGCGATTGGGAGTTGGCCAGGTTGTCCGTCGCTGTCACCGTCACCAATCCGTTCGGCGTTGGGGGGACCTGGAAGGTGCACGAGAAGCTGCCGTTGATGTCCGTGGCGCATCCGAGGGCTTCCGGCAGTCCCCCGAACGTAACGGTTATCGGGGAACTCGCTGCAAAGCCGCTTCCGATGAGTGTCAGGTAGCTGCCAACAGGCCCGCTGCTCTGTGACTCCACCATGTTAGGTGTGATGGAGAAGGTGGCGGAAGCTGAGCTCGGCAGGAACTCAATCACATCCACGAAGTTATTGCAGACGTCCGAAACGTAGGCGGTTCCGAGGTCAGGATCAAAAGCGATACCTATGGGGCATCCACTCGAAGTGGGGGTCGAAGCCAGCCATGTGAAGCTGGTCGGGTCGATCGTGTTCACGGCATCTAGGCATGGGTCTGCAACGAGCACAACTCCCAGGAGGGGATCAAAGGTGAGGCCGATCGGGCAGCTTCCCACTGTTATCGCGGCAACTACTGAGTTAGTCTCGTCATTGATCGCATTTACGGTGGCGAGGCACTCATCCGTAACGAACACTTCCCCGAGGACCGGGTCGTCGGTGAGCTGTTGGAGGCAAGAGGCTCCCTCGGGCATGGAGATGGTGGCGGCAACGCTGTTCGTAGCGTCGTCGATCGCAACAACAACGTTATTGCAGCTGTCCAAGGCGAACATCTCGTCCGTCCCTGGGTCGAAAGTGATGGAAAACATGCAGCTCGTCATCCCGCCGGTGACGATAGTGCTCACGAGACTGAGTGTTGTGGCGTTCACCACGAACACATCGCCACCGCAGTCATTTGAGACAAACATCTCTCCAAGGAGTGGATCGTAGGCGATGCCGTAAGGGCATCCTAGGGAGATATGATCAACCACGCTGTTGGTCGAGTCGTTGATCACATCGACGTTGCCATTGCATGGATCAACCACGAACACCTCCTTCTGCGCAGAGTCATAGGCGAGGGCATACGGGCACCCGCCTACTGTTATAGTGGTGGCCACGGAGCCGGTGGAAGCATCGATCACCGACACGGAGGCGCCATCCTCGTTCGCAACGAACACCTCTCCCGCGTCAGAGTCGTACACTAGGGCGATAGGGTAATCCCCAACGGCGATCTGGGTGGAGAAAGTCGCAACGTGACCAAAGGAGTCTGTCGCTACCACGGTCTCCGAACCGGCCGGGGATGCGGGCACCGTGAATGTGCAAGAGAAGCCGCCTGTGCCATTCGACATGCATGCTGAGGCGACAGAGATGCCATTGAAGGTGAACGAGATCGCGGAGTCCGCGACAAATCCCGTGCCGCTACCAGTGACGACAGTGCCGACTGGCCCGCTCACGGGGGTCAGGGAGAGCGCTGCCATCTCTGTGAATCCCATGGATCCTGAGTTGTCCGAAGCGTCGGTCGCCACAACTACCTGGGGGCCGTTCGGTGTCTCGGGAACAGTGAACGGGCAGTTGAAGCTGCCAGAAGCATCTGACGTGCATGAGAATGTCAATGCAAGACCGTCGAACGTGAGAGAAATCGGCGAGCCAGCGGCAAACCCATACCCATATGCATCAACGACCGCTCCAGCGGGGCCGCTCGATGAGGAGAACGAGAGGCTGGCTGTGACGTAGAACGTTGCCGAGGCGGAGTTGCCGAGTGAGTCGACTACCGTCACGATCACAGCGCCATTCGGGGCTGGGGGAACATCCATCGCAAGACTGAAACTCCCATCGTGAGCAGAGTAGAAGGTCGCGTACGACGCGCCGTTGAACCAAAGGGTCAACAATGAGTTGGCCGCAAATCCGTATCCATCTATCGGATTCATTAGCGAGAAGACCGGCCCACTCGTTCTGACAAGGATGAGGCTTGGCGTAATGGAGAAGATGGCCGACGCTGAATTGTCGGGTGTGCCACTGACCATGCTCACTGTGCCGCTGCATGCGTTCGCTATCGCGACCAGCCCCAATGCGGAATCGTAGGCGCCGGACCACGGGCACTGACCCACCGTGACGGTGGCTATCGCACTGTCGGACGCATCCGATACAACCGTGACAACCTCATTGCTCTCTCCAATGTCGAACACCTCTCCGTCAGCGGGGTCATATGTCAATCCGTAAGAGTACCCGTCCACCCCGATATAGGCAGCAACCGAGTTCGTCGAGTCGGATATCGCGTACATGGTCTGGTAGCATGCGTCCGAAACGAACATCTCATCCATTCCGGAGTCGAATGTGATGCCGGAAAGGCATCCATCAGCGTAGATTCCGGCAACCTCGACATTCGTGGAATCATTCACCACGTCTATCTGATTGCCGCACCAGTTGGCCGTGAAGGTCTCTCCCATGAGCGGGTCGTATGCGACGCCGTATGGGCACCCTCCCAGGGCGATGGTGTCAGCGACCGAGTTCGTCAGGTCGGAAATGACGCTCAAGGTGCCACTATTCTCGTTGGCGACGTAGAGTTCTCCCAACTTTGAGTCGTAGGCTACAGATAAGGGTCTGGAACCCACGCCGATCGTGGCAACGACTGAGTTCGAGGAATCAGAGATCACGCTCACCGTTCCGTCGCACATATTGGCCACGAAGACCTCTCCCTTGACCGGGTCGTAGGCAGCCGCCATCGGGCAGGCACCGACACCGATCGTTGCGATCAGGTTTCCCGCGTTCGAGAAGACGCTTACCGTGCCAAGCTCATCGTCGGGAACAAACAGCTCTCCCAGGGCGGAGTCATATGCGACGCTATAGGGCGCGCCTCCCGTCCCGATTGTTGTAACGACCGAGCTTCCGGCCGAGTCAAGTGCAGTGACGGTCTCTGGTCCGGCAGGCGCTGAAGGTACGGTCAACGTGCAGGAGAAGCTGCCTGTAGCGTCCGAATCGCAAGCCGATCCGACAAATACCGTATCGAACGTCAGGCTGATCGCTGAGTTCGCCTCAAATCCTGTCCCCGTCGCGGTAGTGACGGAGCCAACTGGTCCGTTTGTTGGGGACACCGACAGGCTTGCGGTAACAGAGAAAGTGGCAGACGCCGTGTTGAGTGATCCATCCGTCGCGACTACCGTCTCAGGTCCGTTGGGGGCAGCGGGAACTGTGAAGGCGCACGATGCAAAGCTGCCGGTGGGGTCCGATGTGCAGGAGGAGACCACAGCTACTCCGTTGAACACGAAGCTTATCGGGGAACTGGCGGCAAACCCGTTCACTGACGCCGCATCAATGGTGCCTACAGGTCCGCTCGTCGGGTTAAGGGTGAGGCTTGCCGTAACATCGAACGTCGTGGACACCGAATTCAGGTCCGCATCGGTTGCCGTCACGGTCTCGGGTCCGTTGGGCGTTGCGGGGACCGTAAGGGTGCATGAGAAGCTGCCAGTGATATCTGACGTGCATGAGGTCGAAGCTGAGACTCCACCGACTGTGAACGCGATCGCAGAGTTGGCTGCGAACCCGCTCCCGGTGACCGTCAGGATGCTGCCGACTGGTCCACTGGTCTGCAATGCCACTATGCTCGCGGTGACGCCGAAGGTCGCGGAGGCACTGTCTGGACCCCCGTTGATCTCGTCCACGATGTTATCGCAGAGGTCCGCAACATAAACCGTCCCCAAGGTCGGATCGTAGACCGCACCGAAAGTGCAGAGGCCGATCGGGACTGTGGCGACCGCGGTGTTGGTCTCAGCGACTATCACGTCCTCAGCGCCCGTGCCGTAGTTGGAAGCGTATATCTCTCCAGATGCCGGGTCGTAAGTGAGGCCGAACGGTTCGCCTCCTACGTAAATTGTGTCGACAACTACGTTGGCCGTGTCGTTGATCACCATCACGTCACCATCACAGTAATCTGGGGAGAACACTTCCCCCAGAGTCGGGTCGTAAGCGAGGCCCCAATAGTTACAGCCGGCCGTGGTCACCGGGATCGTGCTGACCACCGTGTTGGTGGCATCATCGATCACATTGACATACCCTAGATAGTAGTCCCCGACGAACATTTCGCCCTTGCCTGAGTCATAGGTGATGGCGTAGACACCGCCGGATCCACCATTGATGGAGATCGTGCCCAGGTCGGTGCCTGCGGTATCATTGATGACATCGACACCTCCGAGGCAAGGGTCGGTGACGAACATCTCACCCATTACCGGGTCGTAGGCAATACCAGTTGGACAGCCCAGGGGAATCGTGTAGGCCACGCTGGCGGACCCGTCATCGATCACTTCGACCGCATCGGCGCACATGTCTGCAACAAACATCGCATGCACGCCCCTATCGTATGCGAGGGCGAATGGGCAACCGCCACCGGAATCTACAATGATTGTTGCGTTAACATTGTTTGTCGAGTCATCGATCACACTCACTGAGCTATCTCCATTGTTGGCGACGAATATCTGCCCGGTGCCCGAGTCGTAGGCAGCGTTACAAGGAGCGTTTCCCACCCCAATTGATGCCACCACTGTTGGAGTACCTGCGGATGAGTCGGTCGCGACAACGGTCTCCGCTCCGTTGGGTGTCGCAGGGACTAGGAAGGTGCAGCTGAAGCTACCAGTTGCGTCTGATGTGCATGTCGAGGGTGCCGAAACGCCTCCGACGGTGAAAGTGATCGCAGAGCTGGCACCGAAGCCGGTCCCGGTCGCGGTGACCTCGGTCCCCACAGGCCCTGTTGCCGGGGACAATCCTAGGTATGCCCATACGTAGAAGATTGTTGAGGCGGCGTTGCTCGAGGCGTCAGTCGCGACGACCGGCTCCTGGCCGTATGGCGCGGCTGGCATTGTGAAAACGCACACGAAGCTGCCGGTCAAATCCGATGTGCACGACCAGGCAATGGCCGTCCCATCGAAGGTAAGACTTATCGCTGAGCCAGCCGCGAATCCGGCCCCGATTGCTGTGATGCCGGCGCCAACGTACCCTGCGGCAGGCGCCAGGGTCAGGCTGGCGATCACATTGTAGATGATCGACGCGGTGTTAGCGGACGCATCGGTCGCGGTCACTGTCGCAGGTCCATTCGGCGTTGCGGGGATCTGGAAAGTGCACGAGAAACTGCCGAAGTTGTCCGAGGTGCAAGGGACAGCGATAGCCGTCCCCCCGAAAGTGATGCCTATCGCAGAGTTGGCTGCGAACCCGGTCCCGGTGAGGACCAGGTAGCTTCCAACGGGCCCTGTGGCCTGCGACTCCTCCAGGCTCGGTGTAATGGAGAATATCGCGCTCGCGTCGCTAGGCAGGAAGTCGATCACATCCACGTTGTTGTTGCATATGTCTGGTGAGTAGAGTTCTCCCAGAGCAGAATCGTAGGCGGTGAAGTAGTTACAGTCCGCACCGACGCTGAAGTAGTACATCCAGGTGCTTGATGAGTCATCGATCACATCGATGAACCTGTTGCAGGGGTCCGTGGCGAACATCTCCCCCAGGGCACTGTCGTAAGTGATGCCATAGGGACAGCCGCTCAGGGCGATCGTGTCCGTCACTGTGTTAGTGGAGTCATCGATCACACTCGCTGAGGAATAGCAGTCGTCGGGGACGAACATCTCTCCAAGGATTGGATCGTAGGCCATGCCTATGTAGATGCAGCCAGAGTCTCCGTCAATAGGAACTACGGCGGCTATGCTGTAAGATGAATCATCGATTATGGCCACATTCTGCAAACAATCGTCAATTACGAACATCTCGTCCATGCCTGAGTCGAAGGTGAGGCCATATGGGCAGCCGGATCCGCCGTTGATGGCTATAGGGCTCAACAGGCTGTTCGAGCTATCATTGATGACATTCACCTCTCCCGAGCAGGGATCGCTTACGAAGACATACCCCCTGATCGGGTCAGATGCGGCGTAATAGGGGCAAGCCACGTCAATGGTGGCGACGGAGTAGGTCGAGTCATCGATAACGTACACGTGATTGGTGCACGGGTCAGGTACAAACAACTCAGCTCGGTTTGGATCGTATACTACGTCGTACGGACAAGATGAGGCCATAGTGATCGTTGCGACTACAGAGCCGGACGCGTCATCGATCACGGAAACGTCGCCGGATTCCATATTGGCGACAAACATCTCACCAGTGCCAGAATCATAGGCGATCGACCACGGATACTGGCCCACGCCGACAGCATAGACCACGGTGGCAACGTGATCGAAGGAGTCAGTCGCCACGACAGCCTCTGGTCCGGCAGGTGACGCGGGCACGGTGAACGTGCACGAGAAATTGCCGACGAGATCAGAGGTGCATGTCGATGGGGCCGAGATGCCGTTGAGAGTGAAGGTGATCGCAGAGCTGGCCGAAAAGCCTGTTCCATTCGCGATGACAGCGGCGCCGACCGGCCCGATAGTGGGGTACAACGAAAGGGTCGCTGTCACATAGAATCCCAATCCCGCGGAATTGAGCGATCCGTCTGTTGCCATCACCACCGCGGCGCCATTGGGCGAGGCCGGGACGGTGAACAAGCAAGCGAAGGATCCGGAGGCGTCTGACGCGCAGGAAGAGAATAGAAGAATCCCGTTGAAAGTGAGAGCTACAGTGGAACCGGCCGCGAAACCATTCCCGTATGCATAGGCGAGGCTGCCGACTGGGCCGCTCGTAGGGGAAAGGCCGAGGCTAGCCACGACATCGAACGTTACTGAAAGAGAGTTGCCGAGCCCATCGGTCGCTTCCACTGCCTCGGGGCCGTTCGGTGCCGCGGGGACGCTCAGCCCGTACGTGAAGCTGCCAGTGCTGTCTGTCGCACCGGAAACCATGAGCAACCCATTGAACGTGATATCTATCGGAGAGTTCGCCGCGAAGCCATGTCCGGTCGCAACAGTGTATTTGCCAACTGGCCCGCTCGTAAGGGTTAGAGTCAGGATCGCGGTCACGGAGAACGTGGCAGACCCTGCGAGGTCAGGTAGGTCGGTGATGACACTTACATTATTGCTGCATTGGTTTGTGACAAACACCTCTCCCAAGCCTGAATCGTAGGCTACAGCAAATGGGCAAGTTCCTACCCCAACCGTGGCAACGACGGTGTCAAACTGGTCTGAGATGACAGACGCAATGTCAGTCCCATAGCCGGCAACGATCATTTCCCCCATCCTAGGGTCGTAGACAATGCCATACGGCGAGCCGTCCACTCCGACGGTTGCAACCACTGCATTCGTTGTGTCGGATATCAAGATCACAGCATTGTCACAATTGTCCGTTGCGAACACCTCTCCATACAATGGGTCGTAAGCGATGCCGTAGGGACAGCGCACATTGTCTATCGTGGCAACCGAGGTATCAGAGACATCAGACACCACGTCCACAGCGTATGAACATTCGTCTGTAACAAACACCTCTGCCGTCCCAGGGTCGTATGCGAGCCCAGCAGGGCAGCCTCCAACATCGATCGTGTTGGTAGCAGTGAGGGACGAATCTGAGATCACGCTCAGGGTTCCGTCGCAATAGTTGGCAACGAACACCTCTCCCGTCCCATAGTCATACGCGTCACCTATGGGGCAGCGGCCCACGTTGACCGTCGCAGTCACCGTGTCTGATGAATCAGATATCACCGACACGGTGTTGTCGCAATCGTTTGTGACGAACACATCTCCCGTAGAATAGTCGTACGCGGCGCCCTCGGGGCAGCTGCCCACGGGAATGTTGGCAACAACCATTCCGGTCGCATCCGAGATCACGCTCACATTATCACTGTCGATGTTGACCACAAACATCTCTGCCATCCCTGAGTCGTAGGCGATGGCATACGGGTCGGATCCGACGTTGATCGTTGCCGTCTCAGAAGCTCCTGAAGAATCCAGTGCGACGACCTCTACCGTTCCGTTAGGCACTGAAGGTTCGGTGAAGGAGCACGAGAAGCTTCCTGTCGCGTCTGAAACGCAGGCGGTTGTTGAGACGAAAATCCCATCAAAACTGAGCGTTATCGCGGAGTTGGGAGTAAAGCCCTCCCCAGTCGCGGTAAGTAGAGTGCCTATTGGCCCACTTGTCTGTGACAAGACCAGGCTCGTTAGTTCAAAAGTCGTGTATGCAGAATTCGATGAGGCATCTGTGGCTGCTATCGTCGCCGGGCCCACTGATGCCGGAGGGATAGGGAAGGAACACGAGAAGGTGCCCGCGCCATCGGTAGAGCACGATGGGGCGACTGAAGTCCCAGCGAACGTGAGGCTGATCGCAGAGCTCGCCGCAAATCCAGTCCCGGACGCTACTATGGATTCTCCCACAACCCCACTGCCTGGGGATACGCTAACCTGTGGGGTGATCGTGAACTGGCTAAGCGCCGTTCCAATGTAGCTCAAGGATGACATCTCATAGAGATCGACGTTCCATGCCCCTGCCGGTAGCGTGGGGGAGACGAACACTCCAGTGAAATCCCCGCTCGGATCGGAGTCGAAGTTCGTTACGAGGTTACTAGTGGCGGAATCAAAGTAGATATCATACGCGGTGTTCGGGGCAAGGCCGCTCGCCGTAAGGGTTACCGGCGTGCCGGTGGTTCCCGTGGCTGGGCTGATGTTGATCACTGGAGTGGTCAAGGTGAACTGGTGCGCCGCGCTGGTGATGAAGACCCCCGAGTTGTCCTGAACGAGGTCGACATACCATGAGGTTGCCCCAAGAGCGGGTGCACTCACCGTTCCTGTGATGGCGCCGGTGCCGTTACTTGTGAGCGAAGTCACGTAATAACTTTCCGAACCCAATGTGGTGTCGAAATAGACGTCATACGTCGTGGATGGTGCCAGGCCGCTGGCGGTCACCGTGATACTCGTGCCAGCCGGGCCGGAAAGCGGCCCAATGTCTGCTGCCGAAGTGGTCACAGTGAACTGTTCGGAGGCGGACAACGTGTAGCCGTAGCCCAAGTCCTGGAACGCGTCAACGTAGTAGGTTCCGGTTCCAACCGAGGAGCCTACCGCCAGCATCCCTGCGTACCCAGAGAGGTCCCCGCTCGAGTCAGTAATGACAGACCCAACGTATTGCCCAGTCGTATAGTCTCCTTGTGTGATATCAAAACAGATGTCATATACAGTGGATGGCGCAAGGCCGCTGCCGGTCAATACGAAGGACGTCAACTGTGGACCAGAGGCCGGGGAAACGGACAGGGTTGGCGTGGTAATGGAGAATTCCCCGGACGCGGGGCTTGTCATCGGCGTGATGTATGCCATCGTTGAATCCTCGTAGACATCTACATACCACGTGCCGGTTCCAATCGAGCCGGTCAAATGGAAGTACTCGAAGAAGTATCCAGTAGCATCCGTAGTGAAAGTAGTGCCCCAGACCGCGCTCGTTATCAGCCCTTGCACGGTATCGAAGCTTAGTTCATAGGTGGTGCTTGGTGCAAGGCCAGTCGTCGTCAGCTCAGTCAATGTTGTGTAGGGGCCGGATCCAGGACTGATGACCAATGCCGGAACGGTCACAGTGAATTCCGCTGAGACAGTGCCTACGAAGTTGCCGGATGAGTCCTCGTACAGGTCGACATAGTAGGATCCTCCCGTTCCGCCAGGCACCTGGAAGGTTCCGCTGTAGTCCCCGGAACCGTCGGAGGTGAAGGAGGTGGCCTGGAATGCTCCGCCTGAGGTAGTTCCAGAATCGACATCGAAGTACAGGTCGTACACCGTGTTCGGTGCCAGCCCGGTCACGTCCAGAGCGACTGTTGTGCCGATGGGACCCTGAGGAACGCTGATTGTCAGGCCGGCAGACGTGGTCGTGAATTGATCAAATGCCGATTCGATATAGTGCGCTGTGGAATCGTCGTAGACGTCCACATACCAGGTGCCCACACTTGGGCTGCTTAGCGTGAATGATGCGCTGCAGTCACCACTAGGGTCCGTTGTGAAAGTCGTGATTGGATAGTCCTGAGTTCCTTGAACAGCATCAAAGTAGACGTCGTAGTTCGTGCTCGAATTGAGGCCGTCTGCGGTCAACGCGACTGTCGTGCCGCTCGGACCAGATTCGGGACTAAGCGCGACTCCCGTGGCAAATGGTCTGGGGGTGGAGGCAGGTGTCTCCGGCCCCGACCTGGAGAATGAGGCTGGGGTTGCTGTTGGCGAAACAGATACTGCCGTGCTCGAGTGACCTGATGTTTGCTGGATTGCTGCAGGAACGCTCGAGACACTTGGCACCGATGAGTGGTGGGGCGGGGGATTTACGGTGATGGAAGGATTAGAACTTGGTATTGGGATCTTTGTCGGCAAGCTACTGTGAGAAGGAGTTGAAACAAGGTTGTGGCTCGGCGATCCAACCGAAACTGTTGGTTTCAGCGATGTGGCCGAGGGAGAGAGCGAATGAGAGGAGCTGACCGGTGTTGGTGCCTGAGAAGCGGACTGTCCCACCGCATTCACAGCTATCGCTGATAGCGGGCTGACCAGCATCAGCAGTGCTATCCAAATTATCAGAACATTTCTTACGGTGTTCCCCCGATTGTGTCCGAATAAGCCGATTTCCTGCTTGCGCTCGCGATTGTCAGCAAACATGGGATTGGTAGTTTTGAACGTGTATTAAAGTCAATCGGGAAAACGGCAATTTGTGACTAATTATCCCACGCCGAAAGACCTAGGGGGCATGTTCCGTGAGAACTAGTAGCCCGGGACACGCATGCTACCCTTGCTTGGGGGAGAGCTTTTCGAATCGCCAGATGGTGCCGCGTGACTTCTGTGTTAACGCCTTCCGCCTGGGGACGTTTTCCGGGATATCCCACTTGTTCACGCTCTCTACGGCAGAGTATCCTGCCTCCTCCATCCTGCGACGGATCTCATCGAACGCCTGGCCGCTCAGTTGGAGCTCCTGGGGACGGAAAGCTGCGGAGCCGGGGTCTCGCCCGCCCACCGGAATCCATACGGTCACTTCCAGGCCCGCGGGACGTCGCTTGCCGGGAGGCGCGGTCCGCGAATCCACGGCCATATCCACCGGTCCATCCGCCCATTTGTACTCGTCGACCCTGCCCTCCGGGAAATTGAGCAGGAGCTTCTCCGAGGTCACGTCGACAGACCTCGGGTGCAACCGGCGCCCGTAGGCATATGTGAGGGGGACCAGGGTGATCACAAAGAAGAACAGGGCAATGGTGAGCGAGAATCCTCCGCTGCTCGTGTAGACATAAGCCCCCTCGTTGAGATAGACTAGGAGCATGTAGGCCCCTGCCGCCAGCGTCACAATGCAGCCCGCGAACCCTATCCTCCGGCGGCTCCTCGAGGATTCCCATTGGGAAGTCGTGTTGTATGTGGTCATTGCGGGGTGGGGCTGTCCGAATTTGAATCGGAGTCTCTAGCACCCCAAGCTAGAAGGATGGACCAATCTACCCCACAGCCCCATCCCGCGACCTGACCTTTGGGGGAAGCAAGGCGAACTTCCGTCCCCCATCAAGCTCCCTCTCAGTAAAAGTGAGGATCGGCTTCACAGCCGGCGAGGAGAGGACCCTTCCATCAGGGCCGTTGAACTCGCTTCCGCAGTTCCCGCAGGACCACCGATCGAGCGAGGGGTCGAAGCGCAGCGGAGACCTGTCAAAGGCACACTCGCTTACCGCTGCCCTGAGCTTACCATCAGGGGTGAGAAGTGCTTGGCCGAAGGTAATCGGGGCCCCAGAACTTGCGTGGCCCTTCCTCCCCTCCCGTCCCATCATGGCAAAGAAGACGGGGCCCTCTCTGAGCCTCTCTCTCCATTTCGCCATAGAGAGGTAGATTCCCCGGCTAACCACGCAGTAATCAGAGTCTAGGAGCAGCATCGGGAATCTCGAAGGGAATGGCCCCTCTGAGGTCGAGCCAGAGGGCTGGCCCGGAAAGCCGGGGAGAGCGGTGGGCAATCCGCCGCCTCTGGCCGCGGCCACAAGTCGCTTGAGTTCAGCCCTGCGTATCTCGTCCATGTTTGCCTCTCCTCAGATGAATGGTCCTCCCGAACGCACTCAGTGTTCCGAAGTAGCCAAACCCGGTTAAAGACTTTGCTCACCTTCTAGGCGCCTGATGAGCTGAGTCGTGACCTCGATGAGCGGATGGTGGCTCGAATGGTCTACCTCCACATCCGAGAGGGAGTTCAGATGGTGCTCCCTTGCAACCCTCTCCAGCCCCGTCTCGACGTTGTCAAAGTCTCCGCGGGTCTCGGCGGCAAGGATGAATGCCGACAGTTGCGCGAGGCCCATCTCCTTCGCGGCAAGAGCCCGATGGTGCCCGTCCACCAGGATGAAGTCATCTCCCTTCTGCAACACGAGTATCGGTTCGGCGAACCCGCGCTCGAGCTCGTAGCGGCGCCCCTCCAGCTCGTCCTCGTAGACCTTCCACTGCGTGGGTTTCAGGTTCTCCAGCGAGACCGTGCCTCGGCGCAGAGCGAAGCTGACGCCATAGCGCTCGGAAAGGAGTTTCTTCAGTGTCTCGGCCTTGGCGGGAGTCGCCCTCTCGAAATGGCTCCGAACGATGTCAAGGTTCGAGAGCATGCCCACCAGGGTCCCGTTCTCGTCGATGATCGGAAGGTCCCTCAGCCCGTAACGGAACATTATCCGGGCTACATCGTCCAGTGACATCTCAGGGGTCGCAGTGTAGGTCCCCTTCTTGATTATGGCCTTGAGCTCGACGCTCTTGAAGTCCGCGTTCCTGAGGAGCTCCTTCGCGCTCACGAAGCCGACCAGCTTCATACCGTCGGAGGTGACAGGCATCCCGTGCCTCCTGCTGAGTATCAGCCGGTTGATGGCCTCTCCAACGGTGCTGGTCTCGGGAAGCTGCTCGACGTCGAGCGCCATGTATTCCCGGACCTTCTCGGCCATGATCCCCCCTTCAGCTACGGCTCGCTCACTTGGAATCCCGAAGGTATGCGGTCAACAGGTGTCCTATGAGAAGGTGCACGTCCTCGATATGCTGCATGTCGTGGGACGGGACTATCACCTTGATGTCGCAGAGGTCCTTCATCTTCCCACCGCCCATCCCGATGAGGCCGACCGTCGTAATCTTGAGGCGTCTTGCCTCCTCGAGCGCCTTGAGTACGTTGGGGGAATTGCCGCTGCCGGAGATACCGATCGCAACGTCTCCCGGCCTGCCCATGTTCTTCAGTTGCTCGCTGAACACGTCCGCATAGCTCGCGTCATTCGCCCACGCCAGTATGGTGGGAAGCGCGTCGGGCAGTGAGATGCACCTGAACCGTTTCAGTGGCTCCTTGATCGTGCACTTGGAGATGTCCACCGCCATGTGGCTGGCTGTCGAGGCGCTGCCGCCGTTGCCGAAGAAGAAGACCGTCCCTCCGGTCTCCCTGACCTTCTTGAGGACCGGCACTATCTTCTGCATTCCCTCGACTATGTAGCCTCCGGACAGGCTCTCCACGGTCTCCTTGAGGTATCTTTCAGAGTACTTGCTCACATCGTCGCTCATGTTCGATCACACCTATCGCTCAACAAATATAATACGGGAGCCCTCGTGGGACACATTCATCTTGAGGCGGCGGAGCCCTCCCAGGGCCTTTGCAACGCTTTCCCCCTTGTCCAGCGGAGCCGCAATCAGGAAGAAGCCCCCTCCTCCGGCGCCCGTCACCTTTCCACCTAGAGCTCCTGCACTGCGGGCCTTCTCGTATATCCCGTCAAGGGCCGGGTTGCTCACGCCGGTCGAGAGCGTCTTCTTGAGACGCCATCCCTCCTCCAGCAAGTGGCCGACCTGGGCATAATCCCCCTTCAGGATCGACTCCCTTGTCTCGCCCGCCATCTCCTTTATCCTGGCGAGCGCCTCCACATTCTCCTCGGTGCGTTTGTTCTGCACCGAGAGTATGTTGCTGGCCGATCGCGTCACCCCGGAATAGTACAGGGAAAAGTGTGAGGCGAAGTCCTTCATGTCATCCTTCGAGAGGGGCAGCGGGTTGATCGAGACGTTCCCGTCCGGGTGGAACTCATAATAGCGGAGCCCCCCGAATGCCGCGGCGTACTGGTCCTGCTTCCCTATCGGCTCCCCCAGGACCTCTATCTCTATCCTGCAAGCCTCCTCGGCGAGGTCCTTGGGGCTCTTCAGATGCCCCTTGTACGCGTGGAGGGCGTTCAGGATGCCCACCGCAAAGGAGCTGGACGAGCCAAGCCCAGTACCCTCGGCGGGGATATCGGAAACCGTCACGATCTCAACACCTTTGGTAACTCCTGTGGCCTTCATCGCCTCCCTGGCCATCGGGTGCTTCACATCGTCCACGTTCTGGACGTACTCCGCAGTCCTGGAATAGCTCAGGCGGATGTCGTCGTCGAACTTCTGATTGATCAGGACGTAGACGTACTTGTCTATCGCCGCTGACAGGACCGCGCCCCCTCCATGGGAGCGGTAGTACGATGGCAGATCCGTTCCACCGCCTGCAAATGAAACCCTGAGTGGAGTGCGACTGATGATCATGGCCGTTGAGGAACTCTGATAGCGAAACCCATGAAGAAGCTTTTGGCTCAGGGCTGAGGCTTGCCACCCGCATCGGAATGCGTCGGAACCCCCCCGTAGAAGGTCCTGGCACAGGTCTCCAGCGCATCGGTCATCTCCAGCCCCGGCAGGGAATCCGCGAACCGCATTGCCCTCTGGTCCAGGATCACCCCTATGCCGCGATCGGTCTCTGAACGGATCATCCTTCCAAGGGCCTGCAGGATCGCTCTACGTGCCGGGGCCGCATAGCAGTGCTCCCACCCGTGGCCCAGCGCGACATCCATGTACCGCCTGAGCGCCTCCCTCCTTGCCGTAGGCCTGGGATACGGGATGCCCACGATGACCACCGCGCCCAGCTGCTCCTGCGGGAAATCGATGCCCTCGGCTATCCTCCCGCCGCAGACCCCCATGATCACTCCTGCATTGGGGGAGAACTTGAACCCGTCCACCAGGTGCCACAGGTCGGTCGTCGACAATCCCTGGCTCTCGACCACAGTTTCCCTGCCGATGTCGTCCTTCAGCCCATCCTTGATCATCCGCTCCAAGAGGGCGAAGCTCGGGAAGAACACCGCCGTCTTCACGGGGAGCGTCCTGACGACCCGGGCGACCTCGTCCTTCAATCCCTCCATGACGCCCTCCTTCGAGATGTCGACGAACCTTGTCGTGGCCTTCTCGGAGTAGAAGAGCCTGCGGTTCTCGAGCGGGAATGACGGCGGGACCGTGAGCAGCACTGAGGCTTCCGGAAGCCCCAGGGCCTCCCTGTACTCGCTGAGGGGCGAAAGTGTCCCGGACATGTGGACCGAAAGATGAGTCTCCCTGACCGGGGCGGCCGAGGTCACCGCGTCCAGCGCGTAGACGATCAGAGATCGAGCCGGTTCGCGAACCACCACCTTCACATGGGCCGGAGGTTGAAGGGTCCTCCAGGCCAGCAGGAAAGTGGCTACGTTGTAGGCATAGGACCGTGGCAGCAGGCGCTTCTTCCGCTTGGTCTCGCGAAGCTCGTCGCCCCACATGGCGAGGGTCACCAGCGCCTGCTCCAGCCTGTGTGAGGTCGCGACCTCCC
>Ga0326727_10014405_pt1 | contig 17249 bp, 11 predicted proteins | sample MB2enrmetagenome_FD_207643 | JGI IMG/M metagenome (GOLD analysis project Ga0326727, IMG submission 207643) | Lab enriched peat soil microbial communities from McLean, Ithaca, NY, United States - MB29MY | ecosystem: Environmental > Terrestrial > Soil > Wetlands > Peat | place: USA: New York...
CGGATTGCCGTTGAGCCGGGTAAGTTCGATCATCGCCGGATAACTCCTTCGTTGCAGTTATCGGCGGGGCGAGGAAAAGGTTCAAAAATTAGAAAAGGAGCGTGCCGAAGTGTCCTCGTCAGGACACAATAGGGGGCGCAATAAAGTCCGCTGAACCTATGCCGAAGAAGGGGCCAGATGCAGCGGAAATCAAATCGGAAGCAGCTTCCGAGGGCACACAAATAAGGAAGCGCGGCCGGGGAGTGGACCGCAAATCCATGCATCGAACAAGGAGAACCCCATGTCCCTGGGTGTCCTGAATAACATCAATGCAGTTTATGCGGAAAACAACCTGAACAACACCAGCAATAGTCTGTCGAAGGTGTTGAACCAGTTGTCTTCCGGTTCGAAGATCAACTCTGGCGCCGACGACGCAGCCGGCCTTTCACTGGTCAACGGCCTCGAGGCCAACTCGACTGCCCTTACCCAGTCTGAAACCAACGCGACCGAAGGCGTGGGTCTGCTGACCGTTGCCGATGGCGCTCTCTCGCAAGTGACGAGCCTGCTCAACCGGGCCGTAACGCTGGCTACCGAAGCCTCGAACGGCACCCTCAACGCCACGCAGGATACGGCGGCCAACCAGGAGTACCAGTCGATCCTGTCGGAAATCTCGAACATCGGCTCGACGACGACCTATAACCAGGAAACGGTCTTTGGATCGCCCACCAACATCTACACCGGCGACTCTTCAACGGTCGGCTCATCGATTGATGCTCTGAACATCCGCTCGCTGTCCTCTTCCAACCTGGGCGACACCGGCGGCGTGATGTCCTACAGCAACGGCTCCAACAACACATTCCTCGATCTGACTTACAACAACGGCACAGGCACCACGACCAATGCCGCGGTTACAGATTCCCTGACCGGTGGCGCTACGGGCACGACCTCGATAACCGTCGACTATCTGACCAAGGGCGCAAACGGAGCGGCAGTTCAATCCAGCGCGACCATCAGCGCCGGCGTGGGCACGAATTATGCCAATACCGCTCAAGGGTTGATCAGTGCCATCAATAATTCCGGTCTGGGTTTGTCCGCTTCCTTTGGAACGGCGGCACAGGCGGGCACTGCTGCCGCGGCGGCGGGAACGGCTGCGGGCGGCGCGGCCGCATCCGGCACCGACACCGGCATCATCATCTCCGGCGTGGGAGTGTCGACGGGCACTGCTCCGGGCGTAGTGGATACCCTCACCGTAACCAACAAGGCGAGTGGAACCGAAGACACACTGACGACGGGCTCGTCGCTTTCGATCGTTGGGGCCGATGGCAAGACGCACACTCTTACCGTTGATGCAACCGACAACACAGCGACGACACTGGCGTCGAAGATCAACGGTGAAGGATGGGGAGTCACGGTCACGGATGCGAACTCGGCCACAAAGGATGTGCTGACGTTTACCTCATCCAATTCGCAGGTATCCGTGAACGCTGGCAGCCTTGCGGATACCACCGGCGGCACAATTGCCAACGTGCCGACTGCTGCTGGTTCCTATTACAGCGCTGGGATCACCGAAACCGCCAGCGTATACGACACCAGCGACGGCGAAGGAACCACGCATGCCGCGGGGTTGACAGCCGACACGAACGGCACGGGAACGGCCACCATCAGCTACTCCGATGCCGCCGGCCAATCCCTGAGCAATACGGATCTGTCGAACGAGACGGATGCGCAAGCGGCTCTGACAGCGCTGAACACGGCCATCAGTGACGTAGCTGCGCAGGACGGCTATATTGGCGCCCAGATCAACACGCTGAACTCGGTCAGCTCCGTGATGAGTACGCAGTCAGAGAACGTGACCTCGGCGCAGAACGCGGTGCAGGCCACCGACTATGCATCGGCAACCTCGAACATGTCGAAGTACGAGATTCTGAGCCAGACAGGCATTGCGGCCCTGGCGCAGGCCAACAGCATCCAGCAGGAAGTTACCAAGCTGCTGCAATAACCCAACCGGCCAAAAGCCGCCAAACCAGAGCAGGGCGCTCGCAAGGGCGCCCTGCTCTGCGTTACGAAAGGGAACGCCGCGATATGCTGGCGTTTTTCATGGACAGGGGTTAAAGCCGCGCCCGATGAAGCCGATGAACTGCTCGCCGGGAAAGTCATTTTTGAGAGCCTGAGATGCGGCGCGGGTTCAGGGGTCCTCTCGATGCTGGTATTTCAAGGCGGGTGAGTTTTTCCCAATCTGGCCTGGCGCGTGGGTGGTTCTTGGGCTGCTTGAGGCTTTCACGGAGGAAGCGATGAGCGTAGTGGGGCTGAGTTTCGGGTCGCCGACCAGCGGGGCGGGTTTCGACGTGAGCACGACGGTCTCCGAGATCGTGGCCAACTTGCAGAATGTGGAGACGCCGTGGAAGACCCAGTTGAAAACGTTGGAGAGTCAGGACACGGCCATATCGAGTCTTGGCACATTGCTCTCGACTCTTTCCACGGACATGAGCAACCTTACCGATGCGACCGGTGTGATGGCGGTGAAGGAAGGCTCCAGTTCGAACGACAGCGTGCTGCAACTGACCGCCGCATCGACCTCGGCCGTTGCCGGTACCCACACGGTCACGGTGAGCGCCCTGGCGGCGACCTCTTCAGGCTATTTGACGGAGGTCACCAAGGCTTCGGACACGCTTTCCGGCTCGATCAGCATTCAGGTGGGCAGCGGGACGGCGCAGACAGTTACGCTGAGTTCTTCCGACGATACGCTCTCCGGCCTGGCCTCGGCGATCAATTCGGCTGGGATCGGGGTGACGGCCAGCGTGCTGACGGACTCTTCGGGCTCGCGGCTGAGCCTGGTGTCGGGCACGTCGGGCAAAGGCGGCGAGATGACGGTCACTTCGAACATAACCGACACGAGCAACAGCGGCGCCGCGCTCAGTTACAAATCCGCCGTAACCGGCGCCGATGGCGCGCTGACGGTGGACGGCGTCAGCCTGACGACTTCCTCGAACACGGTGAGCAATCTGATTCCGGGCGTGACCTTTCAACTGCTGTCCACCTCAAGCACCGCGGTGCAGGTGGTGATCGCCAATTACAACTCGGGTGTGGAAAGCAGCGTCAGCACCCTGGTGAGCGACTACAACGCGCTCGTCAGCGCCATGAACACCCAGGAGGGGAACGACAGCTCGGGCAACGCCGAGCCGCTTTACGGCTCTCCGACGCTGACCATGCTGCAGCAGGACATTCTGGGCGGCATCAACACGGAGAATCCCAATGGCTATCTGGATGCGGTTGACGACAGCCTGGATCCAACGCTGAGCGGTTCGATGACGATCGCGGTGGGCAGCGGCACCGCGGAGAAGATTGTTCTTGGCGCTGAACCGAGCGACGGCGCGGCCACAAACACGATCTATACCGGCAGTGGGGTCAATACGATTTCCGGGCTGGCCGATGCGATCAACAAGGCCGGCATTGGCGTGACGGCGACGGTGGTGACTACGAACGGCGAATCAACACTGACGCTGACTTCGCAGACCAGCGGTTCCAGCGGCGCGCTGGCTGTTACTTCGGCGATCTCAGCCACGAGCGACACGGCCTTGAGCGCATCGGTTACGGCGGGCTCGGACGCCGTGCCGCTGCTCGGCACGAGCGCAGTGACTTCGAGCGCCACTCTGACTGGGATTGCCAGCGAAGGCGACACGCTTTCCGGCTCGATCAGCATCCAGGTGGGCAGCGGCGCGGCGCAGACGATCACCGTCGACTCATCCAGCAACACGCTCGCGACGCTGGCCGATGCCATCAACAACACAGCCGATATGGGAGTCAAGGCTTCGGTCGTGACCGACAGCACGACGGGGTTGTCGAGCCTGCAGCTTGCTTCGGACACGGCGGGGAGCGCCGGGAGCTTGACCGTGACCTCCAGCATCCTTGACACGACGAACACCAGCACCACGGCGCTGGGTTACACGAGTTCATCGGATATTGGCAGCCTGAGCGGGCTGGGTGTCAGCGTCAATACCGATGGGACGCTTTCGCTGGACGCGACTACGCTGGATTCCGTACTGAACTCGGACTACGGTTCCGTGGCGGGCTTCTTTCAGAACGCCAACAGTTGGGGCACAACCTTTGCCAAGATGCTCACTAACGCTGGAAGTAGTTCATCGACCGGGATTCTGAAGCTGGCGGAGAACGCGAACAGCAGTATCGAATCTTCGCTGAACAAGAACATCACGCGGGAAGAGAGTTTGATTTCGGCGCAGCAGGTGAGCCTGACGGCGGAGCTGAACAGCGCCAACGAGATCATGCAGATGATTCCCACGGAGCTGGAGGGAGTCAACGAGCTTTACTCGGCGATCACCGGCTATAACCAGAGCAAATAACCAAGGAGTCTTATCCTCATGGGAAGTTATCAGGAACATGCATTGGACGGCGCATCGGCGGTCGATCTGGTTGTGGCGCTCTATGACGGAATCCTGCGCTTTCTTTACGCAGCGAGAGCGGCTGTTGAGCGCGGAGATCAGGCTGGCCGGCGCATCGCCGTCAAGCGGGCGCTGGACATTATCATTCACCTTCAGGCGCGGTTGCGCATGGATGTGGGCGGCCGGCCGGCGCAGGTTCTCAGCGAGTTCTACGCGTCGGTTTTCGCGCAGATTCTGCAGGCCTCGCAGTCGGCTTCAAGGCAGAAGTTCGAGCACGCGATCGAATGTGTCAGGAATGTGCGCGACGCCTGGCGCGAGGTGGCCAGGGACCCCGAAGCCAATGCGGATATGCCGCGGCTGGCTGCAAGGCCGCAGGGGCGCCGTCAGTCAGTTTCAGAACAGCCCGATGCGGAGGTTGCACTTGCCGCGCGCTGGACGGCTTGAAGAACAGGTCTCTTGCGCGTGGTCTCTGAGCGCTGGGGTCTCGTGTTTGCCGATGAGGCCCGCGGTTTCCCACCCACCTGCGGTGGGGCCAATCGCTCGCAGCAGTTTCGTGGTCTCCCACCCATCCGCAAATGGAAAACGCAGATCCTTCGACTGCGCTCAGGAGCGGATGGATGGGGCACGGAAGAGTCGTGGCGATTCTCAGCCGGTGACGGTCAGCTCTTCTTCCAGTTGCTGTTTCTGGTAGAGGCTGGCGTAGTAGCCGTCGAGGGCGAGCAACTCGTCGTGCCTGCCCAACTCAACGATGCGGCCGTTGTAAAGCACGGCGATCTGGTCGGCGTTGCGCACGGTGGAAACGCGATGAGAAATCAGAATGGTGGTTGAGGATGCGGTGTAGTCTCGCAGTCCGTTCAGGATGCGCTCTTCGGTGTAGGTGTCGACGCTGGCCAGCGCGTCGTCGAGGATGAGAATGGAGGGCCGGCGCAGCAGTGCGCGGGCAATGGCGGCGCGCTGTTTCTGTCCGCCGGAGAGTGTTACGCCGCGCTCGCCCACCATGGTTTCAAAGCCCTGCGGAAACTCTTCAAACTCCTGGCGGATGTGGGCTGCTTCGGCGGCCTTGAGCAACTCCTCCGGGCTGGCATCGGGCGCGCCAAAGGCGAGGTTTTCGCGGATCGTTGTGCTGAAGAGAAAGGTTTCCTGGGGAACCATGCCGATGTTGCCGCGCAGCACAGCGAGAGGATAGTCGCGCACCGGACGGCCGTCGACGAGCAGCGATCCTTCGGGCGCTTCGTAGAGGCGAGAGATCAGGTTGACCAGCGTCGTTTTGCCCGAGCCGGTGGGTCCGACGATGGCCAGGCTGGAGCCGGCGGGGATTTTGAGTGTAATGTCGTGGAGCACCGGGGTCCCCACCGACGGTTCTTTGTCTGTGGGGTGGGTCACCGGGGTGTCGCCGTAGCTGAAGTTCAGGTTGCGGAATTCGATTTCGCCGCGAAGCACAGAGTCATCCGGGATCGATGAATCGGCATTGCTGTCGTCGATGGCCGGTTCGGCGCGCAGCAGTTCATCGATGCGCTGGACCGAGGCGGTGCCGCGCTGGTAGATGTTCACCACCCAGCCGATGGCGATGATTGGCCAGGTGAGCAGGATCATGTAGGTGTTGAAAGCTACGAACTGGCCTACGGTGATGCGGTGGGCGAGGACCATGTGGCCGCCGACCAGCAGGGTGATGATCATGGAGAGGCCCAGAATGAACTCGAGCGTGGGCCACAACATGCCCATCAGCTGAACCAGCCGGAGGGAGCGGGCGATGTACTGGCGGTTGAGCCGCTCGAAGAGGCCGACCTGCGATTTTTCGCGGGCGAAGGCGCGCACCAGGCGGGCGCCGGAGTAGTTTTCCTGGGCTTGCGAGCTGATCTCGGAGAAGCTGGCCTGGATGCGCTCGAAGCGGTCGTGAATACGGCTGCCGAAGTACTGAACGAGGATGCTGGCCAGGGGCATGGGCGCCCAGGCCACCAGCGTGAGCCAGGGGCTGATGCGCAGCAGGAAAAACAGCGCGCCCACGGTGAAAAAGGCTGTGTTGGCGCTGTACATCAGGGCCGGGCCCAGCAACATGCGCACGGCGCTCAGGTCATTGGTCATCCGCGCCATGATGTCGCCGGTGCGGTAGCGCTGATAGAAGCCCGAGTCCTGCTTCTCCAGTTTGCGGAAGAGGTCGTTGCGCAGGTCGTACTCGATTTCCCGCGAGATGCCGATGAGAATCCAGCGCTGGGAATAGAGGAAGACGCCCTTGACCAGAGCGATGGCCACCAGAAGGCCGGCGAAGAACAGGATTCTCTGGCGGGTGGCCCCGTGGCTCATCTCATCGATGGCTCTCTGCAGAACGAGGGGAAAGAGGACCCAGATGGCGTTGGTGCAGACGCAGGAGAGCGTGCCCCACAGGTATCCCCAGCGGTAGCGGCGCATATAGCCAGCGAGAGGGGCGAGTTCGCGGAACATGTCTTTATTGTACGGGGGCGGGCGGTATGCGCTGTGCGAAGAAGGTTTCGCAGTCACGGATCATGGCCTTTGTGATCTCGTGCTTTGCTTCTGGATACAGCTTCATTTGCACATTCGGAAGATATTGGGCATAGATTCTGACGGTGAAGGGCCATCTTGCCATGAGTGTGCCGCCAAACAGGTCGAAGATCAGCTTTTTGCTCTGTTTGTCATAGGAATCGGTGTAAACGACGGCATCGTTTTCGTCGGCTGTGCCCATGAAGAGGAACTGTGGTACTTTCGCGACAGCGCGAAGGTGAAAGTTCTTGCCAGAGACCGCCTTGAAATCCGATACACCTACCGGATAGGGCAGCATGGAATCATTCCATGAGGAAACCGGAGCAAGCGCCCACCCGCCGGGAGACCCGAAAGCCGCAGCCAGAACTCGATCCGGGTGAAGAAAAACGAAGCGATTTGTGAACATCCCGCTGGCTGAAAACCCAAACATCAGCACACGTTTGTTGACGCGTAGCCCGCGATGCCGCTGCTCTGAGCGTGCATCGTCAATCATATGAATGAGCTGCAAGTCGACGCGCTGAATCTCGGGGATGCTGGTCAGGAGTGCGGCGCGTGATAGCGCATGAGTGTAAATATTGTCTGAATCCTTGGCAATAAGACCGTGTGCTGCTGGGCGGGGAAAGGCTGGAACCAGAAGGCCCACATTCAACTTGGTTGCCAGTCGTCGCCAGTCATTCGCCTCCCGCAGAGCAGCTTTTTCATGGACGGCTGGATCGTCTGAACCCTTTCCTGTGTTATTTGGAACAACAAGCAAACTTACATTGTTTCTGCCACGACTGTTCAAAAGTGGCGTGGGCATAAAGATGTAGTAGGGGGACAGAAACCCTTTTTCCGGCTTAGCCGGCACGCGGGTCACCTCGGGGAAAGGCGCAACCTGCTTTGAAGGGTTTTGGGAGGGGGGCTGAGCCGGAGCGGATTGCTGGCTCTGAGCGGTGAGCGAGCCAACAACGATACAGATAAGCAGGGAAAATACAAAGCGTGATGGGAGATTTTGGCGGGTATCAGTCATGCTTGGCTTCTCCGATTGCCAGCGCGTGTTCGAACGATTCTCACTGAATATAACTGCAAGAAACGGAGTTCGCGGAGCCGTACTACGTGGGCGTGCGCAGCAGCAGATAGCCGCCGATCAGTCCGAAAATGGCATCGGAGGACCAGGCTGCGAGGGCGGCGGGCAAGTAGTTCACATTGCCCATGGCGCCGAAGAGTCCATCGACAACCCAGTAGGCCAGGGCCACGGCGATGGCGACGGCGATGCCGGTCAGAGAGCCGCGGCGGCCCATTGAGAGCGCAAAGGGAATGGCCAGCACAGCCATGATGATGCAGACCAGCGGATAGGCGAGTTTGTGCCAGAGATCGACGCGCAGGCGCATGGTGTCAAAGCCGCTCTGGCGCAGGTCGCTGATGTAGCGGTCGAGCTGTCCGAAGTTCATCTCCTGCGCCTGCAGGCTTTCCTTTTTGAAGTAGCTTGGGTCTTCGTGAATCTCCGCGAAGGAGGTCTGCTGGAACTCGCGATACTCAGTGACGTTGGCGCCGGCGATGTTGCGCTGCCAGCCGTTCAGAAAGAGCCACGAATCCGACGAGCGATCCCAGACGGCGCGGGCGGCAAAGATGCGCCGCGAAAGCTGAAAGGAGGAGGGATCGAACTCGAAGATCGAGAGATTGGCAAACTGGTTGCGTTCGGGATCGAAGAACTGGTAATAGAAGATCCGGCCGGGTTCGCCCGAGTGCGGCTGCCCGAAGATCCAGTTCTGTTCGGGATGCAGGACAGTTTGCGCGGGTTTTCCCTTGATGATGTTGTGCAGAGCCTCTTGCCTGCGGTTGGCCTGTGGCAGATAGAACTGGTCGAAGAGAAACAGGCTAATGGCCAGGATGGCGCCAATGGAGACGATGGGAACCACCAGCCGGTAAAGGCTGATGCCGGTGGCTTTCATGGCGATGATTTCCGAATTGCGGTTGAGCGAGCCAAAGGTGACCAGCGCGGCAATCAGCACGGCCAGCGGAGTGATCTGGTAAATCATGCTGGGCATCAGATTGAGCAGATAAATGCCGATCAGGGAAAGCGCAATGTGATTGCGCAAGATGTCGCCGACGAGTTCAAAGAAGGTGAAGACCAGGATGAGCATGACAAAGCCGGCCAGCACCAGGAAGAAGATGCCGAGGAACTGGCGTATCACGTAGGCATCAAGGATGCGCGGAAAGACGCCGCGGGCTTTCATGCGCGTGGGGCGAGGCTGAAACCTGTTCAGCAGGTCGCCCAGGGGCGAGTGAATGGTCCTGGCCGAGATGGCGGATTCAGACTTTTGAAAGCGAGAGGCCCAGGAGGTGATCGCATTGAGAATGCGGCCGCCCGAGGCCATCTGCCAGAGCAGGAAAAGGCCTCCGGCGGCGAAGAGCAGATTGGCTGACCACACCGCAAAGAAAGCTGGAATCCAGTTCTGCTTGCCCAGGGCGATGCCGGTGGAGGAAAGCAGGTAATAGATGAAGACCAGCAGAATGGTAAAGACCCAGGCGAAGCTCTTGCCGCCGCGCCGCGAGGTGACGCCCAGGGGAACGCCCACCAGCATCAGCACCAGGCAGGCCGCTGGATATGCGAAGCGCTTGTGTATCTCGATCAGGAACCGCTTGCCGTCGGGGCCGTGGCTGCGCTGCCACAGGTCGCTCATGGGCATGGCGAAGATGTTCGTGTCCAGGCGTCCCAAATGCCCTTCGTTTTGCTGGCCGGGGGTCATGGGAAGATCGGTGAAGTCGAAGGTGGAGATGTTGTACTGTTGGGACTGGCCGGTCACCGTTTCATGGCGCGATCCGTCGCGCAGCCGCATGAGCAGTGCCTGGCCGGAGTCGCCGCTGTTGTCGCTGGCCACGGTGGCTGAGGCGGCGGTGGTAATCAAGGGCGTGATGGGATCGGCAGTGTCGGCCATGAAGACCTGACGCCAGTTGGCCGCTCCGGTTCCGGAGCGTACGTCCTGCACATAGAGGACGAAGTTGTGAAAATCTTCGTCAAAGACGCGCGGCTCGATCTCGTAGGAGGCTTGCATGGCCAGGGTTTTGTCCATGGCCAGAATGGCCTGATTGGCGCGCGGAGCCAAGTAGAGCGAGTTGGCCAGCCCCAGCAGCGTGCCGCCGATGGCCACCACAAGGGCCACGCGCACAAAGTAGCCGATACCGAGGCCGGAGGCGCGCATGGCGATGATTTCGCTGTCGGCGGCCAAGCGGCTCAAGCCCAGCAGCACCCCCACCAGTACCGCCATGGGCACGGTGACCATGAGGAAGTTAGGCAGCATGAAAAGAACCACTTCACCCACGCTGCCGAAGCTGGAGGCGTTGTGCACCACCATTTCCAGGATGCGGGGAAGTTCCTTCATGAACAGAATAAAAGTGAAGATCACGCATCCGATGAGCGCGTGGGAGAGAATTTCGCCGAGGATGTAACGGTTCAGAATGCGCACGGGATGGCTCTGAAGTCAGTTTATCGTGCCGGAACGGCTTGTGCCGGGCGCGCTCAATCTGGCGGGCTGCCAGCGGCGCAGGCGAAGGCTGTTCGCGAGCACGCTGACGGAGCTCAGAGCCATGGCTGCGGCGGCCAGCCAGGGGCTGAGCAGAATGTGGAAGCTGGGGTAAAGCGCGCCCGCGGCCAGCGGAATGCCAAGCAGGTTGTAGCCCGCGGCCCACGCGAGGTTCTGGCGCATCACGCGCAGGGTGGAGCGGGCCAAGTCTAGCGCGGCGGGAATGGAGGCGGGCTGCGCGCGCAGGAGCAGCACATCGCCGGCTTCCTGCGCCAGGTCGGCGCCTGTGCCCATGGCAATGCCTGCGTTAGCCTGGGCCAGGGCCGCGGCGTCATTGATGCCGTCGCCGACCATGGCCACGCGCAGGCCGCTTTTCTGCAGGGCGCGGATGCGGGTGAGCTTTCCGGCTGGGTCCAAGGCGGCTTCAATCTCTGTGATTCCGGCTTGCCGGGCGATGGGCGCGGCCGCGGCGGCCGAGTCGCCAGTCAGCATCAGGATGCGGAGACCAGCGCGGCGCAAGGCGGCCACGGCGCTGGCGGCGTCAGGACGCAAAGCGTCGCGGGCGTCGAAGTAACCGGCGGGCACGCTGTCGAGAGCCATCCAGAGGCGAGTAACTCCCGGCTCGGGCGGCACAATATCTGTAGGCAGCGGAATGAAAAACTCCTTGAAGAGCGATTCATTGCCCAGCAGGCATCCACGGCCTTCGGCCTTCGCGGTCAGGCCGCGGCCAGGAAGAACCTGCACGTCTTCGGCGGAGGGCCAGACGAGCCCGCGAGAGCGCGCCGCATCGACGAGGGCGTGAGCCAGTGGGTGGTTCGAATGCTCCTCGGCGGCGGCGGCAAGGCGAAGCAAGTCGTTCTCGGTGTTGCTGCCAAGAGAATGAATGGCCTCCAATACCGGGCGGCCCACGGTCAGCGTTCCGGTTTTGTCGAGCACGATTACGTCCTGCGGGGCCAGGCGGGCGAGCCGTTCCAGGGCCTCGCCGCCTTTGAAGAGAACGCCCATCTGCGCGCCGCGTCCGACGGCCACGGTGAGCGCGGCGGGAACAGCCAATCCCATGGCGCACGGGCAGGCAATCACCAGCACGGCGACGGTCGAAGCCAGGGCCATTTGCAGAGAGTGCGAGGCGACGAGCCAGACGACAAAGGTAAGAGCAGCCAGAGCCAGCACCGAGGGCACAAAGATCTGGCTGGCGCGGTCAGCGAGCCGCTCCATGGGCGCGCGCGAGCCCTGCGCCTGAGCAACCATGCGGGTGATCTGCGCCAGCACTGTGGCTTCGCCCAGTGACTCGGCGCGGCAGGTCACCGCGCCTTCGTAGTTGAGGGAACCGGCCAGAACGCGCCCGCCGACCTCACGGTCGAGCGGTGTTGGCTCGCCGGTCAGCATCGATTCGTCCACAGTGGTGCGGCCTTCGAGGATCGTCGCGTCCACCGGGAAGCGCTCGCCGGGCAGGATCAGCACGCTGTCGCCGGGCTGAATCTCTTCGAGCGGGACGACGGTCTGAACTTCGTTGCGAACGCGGCGGGCGGTGGCGGGGCGCAAACGCGAGAGGGAGTCAAGCGCGGCCAGGGCGCGGCGCTTGGCGCGGGTTTCCAACGCCTTGCCGAGAAGCAGAAAACCGAGAATCAGGAGAACAGCGTCGAAGTAAACCTGGCGGCCGGCCGCGGGCCAGATGGTGGCGGCGGCCGAATAAAGAAAAGCCACGCCCGTTCCCAGGCTGACCAGCGTGTTCATGTTGGTGGTTCCGTGGCGGAGGCCGCGCGCCGCGCTGAGGTAGATGCCGCGGCCCGCCCAGGCCATCATCGTGGCCGTCAGAAGCAGCAGAATCCAGCGCAGCATATCCGGCGGCAGCGCGAAGAGCCAGGGCAGCAGGCGCATCAGAACATGGTCCAGCTTGCCCATCTCCGTGGTTAGAGGCATGGCCAGCAACATGGCCGCGGCGCCGGAAACAAGTGTGGCATAAGCCTTGCGTTCGGCTCCGGAGGAAAGCGCATCGGAGGCTTGCGGAGATGCGTCAGGGCGGGGAAGCACGGCGTCGTAGCCGGAGGCGCGAACAGCCTCGATCAGTTGCGCTGGCGCGACCTGAGCAGGATCGAAAACCACGCTGGCGCGATGAGACATCAGATCGACGTGCGCCGATTCAACTCCGTCCGTCGCGCGCAGAGCCTTTTCCACTGCCTGCTGGCAGGAGGCGCAGCTCATGCCCAGGATGGGCAGGGTGATGGATTCCGTGGGAGTGGCCATCGACGGCCCTAGGATTCCAGATGCGCAGTGAAGCCGGCCTTGTCCAGAGCGGCAATCACAAGGTCGACCGGCGAGGGGGTCAGCTCGGATGTGATTCGCGCCTCTCCCAGGCGGACCTCGTTGACCGTTACTCCCTCGATTGACGCCAGGGTTTGGCCTACGCGCCTCACGCAAGCGCCGCAGTGCATTCCATCGATACGCAACGAGTATTCCGCCATCGTTACCTCCCGTCTGTCTTTGATGATATGCCGGGAGAAAGGGTGCGAGGCTGCAGCAGGGGAAACCTGTCCGGAGCGGCTTGATTGAATCCGGGCGGAGCCATATCCGTAATAAAAGACTATAAATATCCCACCTTAGCCGCAAAAACAAGAACGCGGCGAAGGTGGGGCACCCGGGGTTTGTGGTCTCCCACCCATTCCGCGATAAGACTGCGGAATGGATGGGGCACGGAAGAGTTTGTGCTTTCCCACCTTGGGCGCAAAAACAAGAACGCGCCGAGGGTGGGGCACCCAGGGATTCGTGCTTTCCCACATTTGGCGCGATAAAACTGCGCCAGATGTGGGGCACCCGGCTATCTACCGCTTCTTCGCCTTGGCGGACTTTTTCGCTTTCGTGGGCTTGGCAGCCTTCTTTGCTTTTACCGACTTTGTGGCTTTCTTCGGCTTCACAGACTTGGCCGTCTTCTTGCCAGCGTGCTTGACGACGGCGGCTTTGACCTTGCCCAGCGCCAGGTTGTTCTTGATGAGCTCGTAGCGCTGCTCGACGCAGGCATGACTGCGCAGCGGATCGGCGGGCGTGCTGAGCACATAATCCAGCAGCCTGGGAACGGTGCTGGTGGCTACGTGCAGGCGCGTGTCGGAGGAGGCGTAGTAGATCAGGACATCGCCGTTCTTGCGCTCGATCCAGCCATTGCTGAAAACCACGTTGGAGACATCGCCGATGCGCTCGCCGCCTTCGGGAGCGATGAAGTAGCCGGCGGGCTTGTGCGTGATGACCCACGGGCGCTCCAGCTCGCTGAGCATCAGATAGAGCACGTAGCGCAGGCCGGCGGCGGTGTTGCGCACGCCGTGAGCCAGTTGCAGCCAGCCCTGGGGCGTCTTGATGGGCGCCGGGCCGAGGCCGTTCTTGACCTCCGTGATGGTGTGGTACTCGCGATTGTCGATGATGAGCTCTTCATCGATGACGGCATTCTCCATGTTCGAAGCGAGTCCCCAGCCGATGCCGCCGCCCTTGCCAGCCTGGATGAACTCATCCTGCGGGCGGGTGTAGAAGGCGTACTTGCCATCGACAAACTCGGGGTGCAGCACGACATTGCGCTGCTGCGGAGACTTGGACTTGAGGTCGGCCAGCCGCTCCCAGGTTTTCATGTCATGGGTGCGCACGATGCCGCACTGCGCCACGGCTGAAGATGTGTCCCACTCCGGCGTCTTGGGGTCCTTGCGCTCGGTGCAGAAAAGGCCATAGATCCAGCCGTCTTCGTGCTTCACGACGCGCATGTCGTAGACGTTGGTGTCGGGGTCGCTGGTTTCCGGCAGCAGAACCGGATAATCCCAGAAGCGGAAGTTATCGATTCCATTGGGGCTTTCGGCGACGGCGAAGAAGGACTTGCGGTCAGCGCCTTCGACACGCGCCACGACCAGATACTTGCCGTCGAGCAGAATGGCTCCGGCGTTGAAAGCGGCGTTGACGGCGATGCGCTCTTCCAGAAAGGGATTGGTCTTCTGGTTGAGGTCGTAGCGCCAGATGATGGGCGCGTGCGCCGCGGTCAGCACCGGGAACTGGTAGCGGTCAATGATGCCGTTGCCTTCGGGCAGCTTGCGGTTGCGGCGGGTGAGCAGCTTCTGCTGCTGCTTGAAGAGATTCTGAACACTTTTCTTGAACAGAGCTTGATTCATTTTGTTCTCCGGTCTTCTTTAGTGCTTTGACCGCATGATTTCGTAGCATGTCTTCGTGCTTTCCCAGGTCCCAAAATCGGGACCTGGGGCACCCATCGTTAGTACAACATCAAACGGTCAGAGCCCTAGTGCTTTGCTTCGGTTTGAGAGGCTTTCAACGCATCGAGCCTTTGCATGACCTCAATGCAGGCGCGGCTGTTGTGGTAGGGGCACTTCCAGGGGTCAACCTTGTAGTGCTCCGTGCCGGGCACGCGCTCCCTGGACACCAGCCAGAACCATTCGCCGTGCTCGTGATCGACGATGTATTTCTCAATGAAGGCCCAGCTTCTTTTGGAGGCTTCAAGGAAGTGGCGATGGCCTGAAAGCTGGTAGGCGTTGAGGAAGCCGACACAAGCCTCGGCCTGCGGCCACCACTGCTTGGTGTCGTCGATGATGCCCGTCGGGTCGGCTTCATAGAGAAGGCCGCCATCGGTGTCGAGGCCCTGCTCGTAAGCAGTTTGAGCCATCCTGACCGAGATGTCGCGGACGCGCTTCAGCAGATCCGCATCGCCGAGAATCTCCGCGGCCTCGCAGAGAAGCCAGCTGCCCTCGATGTCGTGTCCGAAGGAAATCTTGTTGGAGCGGGGGCGCCATGCTTCGTCGAAAAACATGATGAAGTGGTGCGTCTTGGCGTCGATGATGTGGTCGAGAAAGAGCTCGATCAGCTCGCGCAGCCGGAGGCGGATGGTCTCGTCCTCGTGGAAGCGAAGCAGCGTGGCGTAGGCCTCCATCAAATGGAGGTGGGTGTTCATGGACTTCTTTTCGTCCATGTCCACATCGCTCAAGCGCTGATCCTTGGCCAGTGTCCAGTCGCGCTCATAGGTCTCGAAGTAGCCGCCGTGCTCGTCGTCGTGGCTGGAGGACTCGATGGATTTCACCATGCGCAGCGCCTTGTCCAGCGCGTCAACGTCGCTGGTGGCGTGGAAGTACTCGGCCAGCGAGTAGACGGTGAAGGCCTGTCCATAGATGCGCTTCTTGGTGTCGTGCGGCTTGCCCTGGTAGTCAAGCATCCAGTAGACGCCGCCAAACTCGTCATCCCAGAAGTAGCGGGTCAGGTAGTCATACGCGCGGCGAGCCGTGGCCAGATAGACCGGGTCGTGGAAGACGCTGTAGGCCTTGGAAAAGGTCCACAGGATGCGCGCGTTGAGAATCAGTCCCTTGGCGGCGTGGTGGTCGATGGTCAAATCGTTGGAGATCTGGCCACGAAAGCCGCCGTACTCGTCGTCGATGGTGTATTTGAGCCAGAAGGGCAGGATGCCGGAGAGAATCTCCTTTTCCACCTTCTGCCGAAAGTCCTGCATGGATTTGCCTCCTCAGAATGGGGCTGAACGGGGTTCGTGCTTTCCCACCCATTCCGGAATGAAACTGCGGAATGGATGGGGCACGGAAGAGTTGTGCAATCCCACCCTAGGCGCAAAAACAAATGCGCGCCGAGGGTGGGGCATCCGGCGGCTGAATCAAGCGGGCTAAGCGAGAATCGCGTCGATCCTAGTCAACTCCTCGGCGGAGAAGCTGAGGTTGGCGAGCGCGGCGACGTTCTGCTCAATCTGCTCCACGCGGCTGGCTCCGATGATTGCCGAAGTCATGCGGCTGTCGCGCAGAACCCATGCCAGGGACATCTGCGCCAGCGACTGCCCCCGCTGGACGGCCAACTCGTTCAAGGCGCGAATCCTGACGAGATGAGACTCGTCGATATCGCTCTTCTTGAGGAAGCTGTATGCCTTGGTGGCGCGCGAACCTTCGGGGATTCCCCTCAGGTAGCGGTCGGTCAACATGCCCTGCGCAAGCGGGCAGAAAGCGATGCCGCCCACGCCCTCCTTGCCGAGAACGTCGAGCAGGCCGTTCTCGGGGGTGCGTTCAAACATCGAGTACTTGACCTGATGAATGAGGCAGGGGGTGCCGAGCTGGCGCAGGATCTTCACTGCCGCGGCGGTCTGCGCCGGATTGTAGTTGGAGATGCCGGCGTAAAGCGCCCGGCCAGAGCGCACGGCTTGGTCAAGGGCCATCATCGTTTCTTCGACGGGCGTCTCCGGATCGGGGCGATGGGAATAAAAGATGTCAACGTATTCCAGGCCCATGCGTTTGAGGCTCTGGTCCAGACTGGAAAGCAGATACTTGCGCGATCCCCAGTCGCCATAGGGGCCGGACCACATTTCGTAGCCGGCCTTGGTGCTGATGATCAGCTCGTCGCGATAAGGCTTCAGGTCGCGGCGCATGATTTCGCCGAAGTTGCTCTCGGCGCTTCCCGGCGGCGGGCCATAATTGTTGGCCAGGTCCATGTGGGTGATGCCCAGATCGAAGGCCCGGCGCACCATGGCGCGGCAATTCTCAAAGACATCCACTCCGCCGAAGTTGTGCCAGAGGCCCAGGGCGATGGCGGGCAGGCGCAGGCCGCTCCGGCCGCAGCGCCGATATTGCATGGTGTCGTAACGCTGTTCATTTGCGATGTACATGACGTGCTCCTATGAACAAGGAAGATTGGGGGCGTGCGAACCCACCTTAGGCGCAAAAACAAACGCGCGCCGAGGGTGGGAGCACCGAGGAGTTGTGCTTTCCCACATCTGTCGCGATGGAACTGCGGCAGATATGGGGCACCGAGGAGTTGTGCTTTCCCAGGTCCCAAAAGCGGGACCTGGTGCACCCAAGAGCTGTGCTATCCAACCCTAGGCGCAAAAACAAACGCGCGCCGAGGGTTG
>Ga0326727_10014406_pt1 | contig 17247 bp, 16 predicted proteins | sample MB2enrmetagenome_FD_207643 | JGI IMG/M metagenome (GOLD analysis project Ga0326727, IMG submission 207643) | Lab enriched peat soil microbial communities from McLean, Ithaca, NY, United States - MB29MY | ecosystem: Environmental > Terrestrial > Soil > Wetlands > Peat | place: USA: New York...
CAGCATGCAAAAGATGATCGCGTCCCCAATCCCCATCGTCACGTACGTCACGCCGCAGGGCGCGCGCGCCGCATCCGCCGGCTTCTTCCTCCTTGAAACCGGAGACGTCGCCGCCATGGCCCCCGGCACCAACACGGGCGCGGCGCATCCCGTCATCATGGGAACGGAGATGGACCCCGTCATGAAAGAGAAACTCGAAAATGACGCCGCCGCTTCCCTGCGCAGCATCACCGGCCAGCGGTCCCGCAACGTGGCTTTAGCCGAATCCGCTGTTCGCCAAAGCAAATCGTTCACCGCCCAGGAAGCCCTCGACGGAAAGTTGATCGACCTCATCGCCGCCAACGAAAACGAACTGCTCAAACAGCTCAACGGCCGCGAAATCCGTCGCTTCAATGGCCAGAAACTCGTTCTCAATACCGACGGTGCAGTGATCGAAAACTACCATCTGTCGCTACGCCAAAAAGTCGTCTCCGCGCTCGCCGACCCCAACCTGGCGTTAATCGTTCTGGCCCTCGGCGTCCTGGGTATTTATGTCGAGTTCTCGCACCCCGGCCTGATCTTCCCCGGAGTCGCCGGCGCAATCCTCGCCATCCTGGGCCTGGCCGCATTCAGCATCCTGCCCTTGAACTGGCTCGGCATTTGTCTGGTTCTTCTTTCCGTCGCGCTATTCGCACTGGAGGTAAAAGTCGTGTCACACGGAATCTTAAGCGCAGGCGCCGCGGTAGCGCTCGTATTGGGCGCGACCATGCTGATCGACAGCCCGGTTCCTGAAATGCGCATCCACTTCCTCACCGCCATCGGAGTGGCCGCACCCCTGGCAATTCTCACCGCAATCCTGGTAACGTTGGCGATGAAGGCGCGCCGCAATAAAGTGGTTACCGGAGCCTCCGCCATGCTCGGCCTTTGCGGCACGGCGCTCGAAGACCTATCGCCCACAGGTCAAGTGATGGTGCGGGGCGAATACTGGAACGCGATGGCGCCGGAACTGATTCCCCGCGGCGCGCACATCCGTGTCAGCGGAATCATGGGGCTGTTGTTACAGGTGAAAAAGGAAGAGGAAAGAAATGTTTGACGGTATGTTCCCGATGGTAATGTTTGCCCTGCTGTTGATCGCGCTGTACTTCATCTCCTGCATCAAGATTCTGAAGGAATACGAGCGGGGCGTCATCTTCCGCCTGGGTCGGTTACAGGATCAGCCCCTTGGACCCGGCCTCGTATTCGTCCTCCGTCCCCTCGATAAAATGGAGCGCGTTTCGCTCCGCATCGAGCCCTTTGAGGTGCCTCCGCAGGATGTCGTTTCGCGCGATAACGTCACCGTGAAAGTAAACGCGGTGATCTACTTTCGAGTTATCGAACCGCGCCTCGCGATCGTCGAAGTCAACAACTTCCGCTACGCCACCTCGCAGCTGGCACAGACCACTCTCCGCAGCGTGCTCGGCGAAGTGGAACTCGACGAACTGCTCAGCCAGCGCGAGAAACTGAACAGCCGATTGCAGGAGATTCTGGATCAGCACACCTCCCCGTGGGGCGTCAAGGTTACCATGGTGGAAGTGAAGCAGGTCGATCTGCCGGAGCAGATGATTCGCGCCCTTGCTCGTCAGGCCGAAGCCGAACGTGAGCGCCGCGCCAAAATCATCCACGCCGAAGGGGAGTACATGGCCTCCGAGAAACTGGGGATGGCGGCGGAGATCATCCAGCGCCAGCCGGCCGCATTGCAGTTGCGGTATCTGCAGACATTAGTGGAGATTGGCGCGGAGAAGAATTCCACCATCGTGTTTCCGTTCCCGATGGATTTGGCGACTTCACTACAGACCGCATTATCGAACATGGGGAGCAAGGAAACCAGAGCATGAGGGACGACGGCGATCAGAAAGAGCTGGTGCTGGGCAACAAGCAGTTGCTCAGTATCTTTTTTATAGTGATTGCGATGTTGGGCGTCGCCTTCACGCTGGGTTACATGATCGGCCGCAACACAGCCAATGTGAGCGCCGCCAGCATGTCACCGCCGGCCGCAGTGCAGAGTTCGGCGCCGCAAGCTCCGCGCATGGCCGAATCCCAACCGCCCGCGCCCGCACCTGTCCAGCAAGATCCAACGCCGCCGCCCGTAGCCGCGCCCGCGCCACAGAAGGTGACGGAGACAAGCGCGGCTAAGCCCTATGAATCCGCTCCGGTTGCCGCCCTGGCGCCACCAGTAACTGCCGGCAATCCTCCGTCGTATCTGCAAGTCGCGGCCATGAAGCGCGCCGACGCCGACCACATGGTCTCGGTCCTCCGCGGCCGCGGCTTTCCCGCCCTGGTGGGTGAGAGCCCCAAAGAAGGATTGTTCCGCGTGCTTGTGGGTCCTTATAAAGACATGCCTTCTTTGGTGGATGCCAAGGCCAAGCTACGAGCCGCCGGATTCGATAATCCTTTAATCGCCCGATGAGCGAAGCGCTGGTCCAAATTGAACAGTCGGCCGGACGCCTCCCCGCATGGGCGCGGAAGCCTGCCACGCACTTTGAATCCCTCAACACCTTGAAACGCGGCCTGCGCGAACTCAACCTGCACACTGTCTGTGAATCCGCCCGTTGCCCTAACATTCACGAATGCTTCCATCGCGGCGCAGCCACCTTCATGATTCTTGGCAATCTCTGTACGCGCGGATGTGGGTTCTGTTCAGTCCCGAAGGGCAACCCGCGAAAAACCGACATGGCGCTCGATCTCGCTGAGCCTGGCAACGTCGCCCGCATGGCTCAGGCGATGCAGTTGAAATATTGCGTCATCACCAGCGTCAATCGCGATGACCTCGCCGATGGCGGCTCTCACCATTTCGCTGAAACCGTTCGCCAAGTCCGCGCGGCTTTACCCAACGCCCGAGTCGAAGTCTTAACGCCGGATTTCTGCGGTGATCTCGAAGCTGTCGCCCGCGTGCTCGATTCCGGTCCGCACGTTTTCAATCACAACATGGAGACGGTTCCGCGCCTCTACCGCAAGGTACGCCCGCAAGCCAGCTACCGCCAATCGCTCGACGTGCTCCAGTTCGCTCGCACGCACCGCCGCGATATTTTGACCAAATCCGGCTTCATGGTGGGCCTCGGTGAAACGAAGGATGAGATTTTTCAGTTGCTACGCGACCTGGCGTTCGTGGGGACGGATGTCGCGACCATTGGCCAGTACCTACAACCGACGCGGCGGAATTTACGGGTTTCGCGCTACGTGAGTCCGGCTGAATTTGACGAGTATCGTGATTTTGGTTTGGCGATTGGCTTCAGCAAAGTATTCAGTGGGCCGCTGGTGCGCTCCTCGTACATGGCGGATCAGGTGAGTGAGGAAGCTCTGCACTGCGCGTGAACTGGATACTGGCGCTGCTTTCCGCAGTGCTGCTCGTCACGGCATTTCCTAGCTATAACTTGTTTTGGCTCGCGCCCCTGGCGTTAACTCCGTTGTTGATCGCAGCGGCTCGCGAGCGACGCGCCAAGTATAGATTTTTACTAGGATGGACCGGCGGAATCGTCTACTGGTTCGGCGTTTGCAGTTGGATTCAATCGACAATTCAAGAGCACGGTGGAATGAGCCGAGCGTCAGCCTGGTTCTGTTTCGTGCTGTTCTGCCTGGCCAAAGCGCTCCAAATGGGCGTGTTCTGCTGGCTGGCAGGGTGGACCCTGCGATGGCGCATGGCGATTCCCGCCACCGCGGCGCTTTGGGTCTTGATCGAATACACCCATGGACCATTGGGATTTGCGTGGCTCGATCTCGGAAATGCCGCTATCGATATGGGCGTTCCCATGCGACTTGCGCCGTTGACCGGAGTATGGGGCCTGTCATTTCTGTTCGCCGCAATCGCTGCCGAGGCCGCAAACTTTGCTTGGAAAAGGCCGGGAATCCCGTTTCTGGGTCTGGCTTTGATTCCTCTGTTGTGGTTATTACCCGCCTTTCCGAACGAGCGAGCCGTTTCCGAACACGCCACTCTGGTGCAGCCGAATATCGATGAGACAGAAATCTTCACGCCGCAATCGTTCATGAATCTCCTGAAGCGCATGGACGAACTCTCGGTTGCCGCGCCCAGCAAGCTGCTGGTTTGGCCCGAGTCACCCGCGCCGTTTTACGACAACGATCAACCCTTCATGGGGTTCCTGGAAGGCATGGCCAAGAATGGAAACCAGGCGTTTCTGGTAGGGTTGATCGGCCACGGCGCTGATGGCGTGGACCGGAACTCCGCGACGCTGATCGACGAATCCGGTCGCATCGTTTCGCGCTACGACAAAGTAAACCTGGTTCCGTTTGGTGAGTTTGTTCCGTGGCCGCTGGGCCCCATCGCCTTCAAGATTTCAAAAGAAGCCGGGGATTTCCGCGCGGGAACCAAGCAGGTTGTTTCCACGGCGGAGGGCCACAAAATGGCCACCTTCATCTGCTACGAGTCTGTCTTTCCAAATTTCATTCGCGGCTTCGCGAACCAAGGCGCGGAGGTTTTAATCAACCCGTCGAATGACGGCTGGTTCGCAAAAACCGCGGCCCGCTATCAGCATCTCGAAATCGTGCGCATGCGCGCGGCGGAAAATCAGCGGTGGATTCTGCGAGCCACCAACGACGGAATTTCAGCCGCCATCGACGATGCCGGACGCATTCGGGAACAGCTGCCGCTCTATCAGGAATCGTCAAGAGCCGTCGGATTCGGGTATGAAAAACAGCTGACGCTGTACACCCGCTGGGGCGATTGGTTTGTAGCGCTCTGCGCTTTGATGCTTGCGCTCAGCCGTGTCGAATCACTAATACATCCCCGTCCTTGACGATGTATTCCTTACCTTCCAGGCGCAGCAAACCCTTTTCACGGACGCCCGGATAGCCGTTGAGGTCCACCAGATTCTTCCAGTTGACCACCTCTGCCCGAATGAACTTCTTCTCGAAATCGGAGTGAATCGCGCCGGAAGCTTTCTGCGCGGTGCTGTGGATCGGAACCGTCCAGGCGCGCACTTCCGTATCGCCCGCGGTAAGAAACGACATCAACCCGAGCAGGCGATATGTAGCGTCTATCAAGCGTTCGAGCCCGGAATCATTGAGGCCGTAACTGGCTAAGTAATCGCGCTGTTCAGCTGCGGGAAGTTCGGCAAGCTCGGCTTCGATTTTCCCGCAGATGGCGGCAACTTCGGTTTGCTTGCGGCCGGCCAGCGGCCCCGCGCGAAACGCTTCTTCACGCGCGTGCAAATTGGCGGCGTCCGCCTCACCCAGATTCAACACGCAGAGCATGGGCTTCTGCGAAAGGAACCCGAAACCACGAATGCGCTTTTCATCTTCGACGTTGAGTTCCAGATTGCGCAAAGGAAGGTCGCTCTCCAGCATCGACTTAGCCTTTTCAAGCAGCTCAAACTCCGCGTCAAGCTCGGCGGTCTTCTGCTTCTTGCGATCTTTTTCGAGGCGCTCCAGCCGCTTCTCAATCACCATCAGATCGCTCAGAATGAGTTCGGTATCCACGTCATTGAGATCGCGAACCGGGTCCACCGACCCGTGTTCATGCGGCACGGTATCGTCTTCAAACACGCGCAGGACGTGGGCGAAAGCATCGGCCACCTTCAGGCCGGCCAGGAACGCCGGGTCGCGCAGAGACTCCTTCGAGATCGAGGGGCAGTCAAGATACTCCACGGTGGCGAAAGTAATCTTGGGCGGATCGAACAGCTTGGCCAGCGCGTCGACACGCGCGTCGGGCACCTTTGCGATGCCGGTGCGAACCGTTAGAGAGCCGGCGCGCGATTCCTGCGCAACCCCGGTCAGGATGGTAAATAAGCTGGTCTTGCCCGTCATAGGCAGACCGATAATTGCAGTTTTCATTATTGTTTCGTGGCTACAGTGGGACTTCCACCTGCGTCAATATCTCTTCCAGAATACGATCCGCCGCTTCGCTGCGGCGCACCCCCAGCGCCGTACGCGGCTGAACGATGATGCGGTGCGCGAAGACCGGGATCACGAGACTCTTGACGTCATCGGGGATCAGAAAATCCCGACCGTTCAAAAACGCGCGAGCCTGCGCGGCGCGGAAGATGGCCTGCGTACCGCGCGGGCTCACGCCCAGCAGAAGGGCTTCGTGCGTGCGCGTGCGCTCCACGATGGCGAGGATGTAATCGAGTATCGATTCGTCGGCGCGGACCAATTCCACCTGCCGCTGCAAGTCGATGATCTCAGTGCCGGTACAGACGGCAGTGATGGCCGCGCCATTTTGGCCGGACCTGCGCAGGATATCGCGCTCCGCCGCCGCGTCCGGATAGCCGATCCGCAAGCGCAAAAGGAAGCGGTCGAGCTGCGATTCCGGCAGCGGATAAGCGCCGTGATGCTCCGATGGATTCTGCGTCGCGACCACGAAGAAGGGTTCAGGCAGCGGCAGCGACCGCCCATCGATAGTGACCTGGCCTTCGTTCATGCACTCCAGCAGCGCGGACTGGGTCTTGGGCGTGGTGCGATTGATCTCGTCGGCGAGAAGAATGTTCGTGAAAACCGGACCGGGGCGGAACTCAAACGCCTCGCTGTGAGTGTTGTAAATGGTGACGCCGAGCACGTCGCTGGGCAGCAGGTCACTGGTGAACTGGATGCGGTGAAAGCTGCAATCAATGGCGCGCGCTAGGGAATGCGCGAGAGTCGTTTTGCCGACCCCAGGGACATCTTCGATAAGGAGGTGCCCACGCGCGAGCAGACAGACGATTGACAGACGAATTACTTCCGGTTTACCGCGGATCGCCGAACCGAGCGCCGTCTCGAGCGCGTTCAGGGCAGCCGGCGGGCTCAAGGTGGACTGCCGCGACATCTTCACCTAGTGTCTCATGAGATTCCAAGAGCCCGCCGCGCACTTCGACCATATGAGGCAGCACAAAGCGCAAACGAACGATTCCAGTAAGAGCCCCGTGGACCCGACATGGCTGACGACCGGCTTGTGGTTCCTCCTGGCGCTTGGCCTTGGGACTGCAGGCGCCTTAAGCCTGACCACGAGCATCTGGCTTGCGACCGGGGAAATCATTGCCGGCTTCATTATTCCCGCCGCCATCCTGACGCGTTCTCGGAGGTCGCTTGCAACGAAGTCAGTGGGGTGCTGTATTGCGGCGAGCGGCGCGCTGGTTTGCGTCGTTGGGGCGCACTCTCACGTTTTGGAGTCGCGTCGCACGATGGTGTTGTCTGTTGGCCCCGTCTTCACTTCCGGCGGGGGGACGCCCGTTTTTTTCGCCGTGAACCGCTATGCACAGGAACTCTATCCTGTTCCCTTGCTGGCAACAGTGATCGTCAAAAATATCTCACCCATCCCCGTCTGGGTAGACAAGGCGACTGCACGGATTTGCATCGACGGCAGATGGTACGACATGCCGCCCGTTCCGGCTTCCGAAATCGTGCGGGGAGCGGACCTTAGTAAAGCGGTCCCGATGCCGCTTTCCAACCCTTTTTGGGAATACCAGGCCCAGAATCCAATTGATCCGAAGCGCGAACGCCGGGGAGTCCTCGCCTTCGAATTCCCTGACGGCGTGGCGCCAAGCCAAATCCGGAAGGAGCCACCGATTGAGATCACCATGTTCGATGATTCCGGTGAATCGGCCTCGATCAATCTAAACGACGGTTCCGCAACCGTTGAGAAAGCACTTGGCAAGGGGCTTTACGTCCGCTTCGAGCCGCCGGAAGATCTTTCAAAGTTCAGCATCATGGCCTTCCGCCAGCGCTAAGGGTGGCTGGCCGCCGTTGTTACACAACCTTCACCATTGGCTGCTAACCTCAAAGGAGATGATCGGCAACTGGTATTCACGGCGCATGGAAGCGTGGGAGAGCAAGCTCTGCAACGCCGCCACCAATCGCGTCGTGCGGCCGTTTGAGTGGGGGCTGGACTGGCTGGAGACCTGGCCGGAAGCTCGTCGCATGCCGCGCAATGGGCACGATCCGGAAGCGTACATTCGCGTCATCAACCAGCTCGCGCTTAGCGATAGCACGGAGTTTTTCAACTACCAGAAGCCTACCGATTTCCAGTTCGATGGCGAGTGGGTTTCGTTTCCGTCGCCGCTGCAATCTCCCGTCGTGGAGAACAATACGATGCGGCTGCGGTTCTTTCCGGCCAAACCCATGCGCGGGTTGAAGCAGGGGCCGACGAAGAAAGCCGTTATTGTTCTGCCGCACTGGAATTCGTCACCGCATCAGCACGTCGCGTTGTGCAAAGGATTTCAAAAGCTGGGGCTGGCGTCGGTGCGCGTCAGCCTGCCTTATCACGATGACCGGATGCCGCCCGAACTGGAGCGCGCCGATTACGCCGTAAGTTCGAATATCGGCCGGACTCTGGACGCAACACGGCAGGCCGTATTGGATGTACGCGCGTCCATCGACTGGCTGGAGACGCAGGGCTTCAATGAATTCGCCATCGTGGGAACCAGCCTGGGAAGCTGTTATGCGTTCCTAGCGAGCTCGCATGATGAGCGCATTCGAGTGAATGTGTTTAACCATTGTGCGGCTTACTTCGCGGATGTGGTTTGGACGGGCGTATCGACGCAGCACATTAAGGAGAGCCTGGAATCGAACATCTCGCTGGAGTCGTTGCGTAAGGTTTGGGATGCCTTGAACCCATCGCATTACATGGATAAGTTCGCGGCGCTGCCGAAGAAGAGCCTGTTCATTTACACGCGGTACGATACAACGTTTTTGCCGGAGTATTCAAAAATTGCCGTCGATCATATCAAGCAGCGGAAGTTAGACTATCGCGTGGTGGTGCTGCCCTGCGGGCATTACACGATGGGCGAATCGCCGTTTAAGTTCATCGACGGCTACTATATCTGCTCGTTCGTGAAACGCCATTTGTGAGCATCATGCGAGGACGCCGACAAGGTAATCCCGGTTCATCTTGTTGATGACTTCGAGTTTGATTTCCTTGGGGCAGACGGCTTCGCAGAGTCCGATGTTCGTGCATTGGCCGAAACCCTCGGCGTTCATCTGATTCACCATTGCGCGGGCTCGGGAGTAACGTTCCGGCGCGCCTTGCGGGAGTAAGTTGAGGTGCGTGATTTTGGCGCCCGTGAATAGGGCCGCAGCGGCGTTGGGGCATGCCGCGACACAGGCTCCGCAACCGATACAGGCGGCCGCATCCATGGCTTTGTCCGCGGCCTGCTTGGGAACCGGAATCGTGTTGCCATCTCGCGCGCTGCCCGTGGAAACAGAGATATAACCTCCGGCGGCGATGATGCGGTCAAACGGGCGGCGATCAACGACCAAGTCTTTGATCACCGGAAACGCGGTCGCGCGCCAAGGTTCCAGGAAGAGTATGTCGCCGTCTTTGTAATGTCGCATGTGTAACTGGCAGACAGTGGTGCCGCGTTGGGGTCCATGCGCGACTCCGTTGATCATGAACCCGCAGGAACCGCAGATGCCTTCCCGGCAATCATGCTCGAAGGCGATGGGCTCTTCTCCTTTGGCGATGAGGCCTTCGTTGACTACGTCGAGCATCTCCAGAAAAGACATGTCGGGACTAACATCTTTGGCTTCGTAGCGAGTCATGCCGCCTTTTGAAGCCGCGTTCTTTTGGCGCCAAACGTGGAGAGTAAGATTCATCTTTTCGACCTATTTGTAACTACGCTGGCTGGGGTGCACATACTCAAATTCGAGCTGCTCCTTGACTAATGACGGCGGTGAGCCGAGCCCGTTCCAGCCCCATGCGGCGACATAGGAATAGTGATCGTCATCCCGCAGGGCTTCGCCTTCTTCGGTTTGATACTCCTCGCGGAAGTGGCCGCCACAGCTTTCATTACGATCGAGCGCGTCTACACACATGAGCTCGGCGAGTTCCATGAAGTCGGCCACGCGGCCGGCGTTTTCAAGCTGTTGGTTCAGGTCTTCGCCGGAACCCGGGACATTCAGATTGCGCCAGAATTCCTCGCGCAGGTCGCGGATCTTACCGATGGCCTGTTCGAGTCCTGGCGCGTTGCGGGACATACCGCAGTAATCCCATACGATCTTGCCGAGTTCGCGATGGAAGCTTGATGTAGTGCGCTGCCCCTTGATGGCGAGCAGGCGGTGAGTAATGGCATCGACGTTATGCTCCGCTTCCAGAACTTCCGGGCGCGAGGCGTTGACCTTTTCGAGTTTGTTCGTGGCCAGGTAATCACCGACGGTGTACGGGATGACGAAGTAACCATCGGATAGACCTTGCATCAGTGCGCTGGCGCCCAGACGGTTAGCGCCGTGGTCGGAGAAGTTCGCTTCACCCAGCACGAATAGGCCGGGGATGGTGCTCATGAGGTGATAATCCACCCATAGACCGCCCATGGTGTAGTGGATGGCCGGATAGATGCGCATAGGCACCTTGTACGGGTCTTCACCGGTGATGCGGTTATACATCTCGAACAGGTTGCCGTAGCGTTCTTCAATTTTTGGTTGACCCAGGCGCTTGATGGCGTCGGCAAAATCGAGATAGACACCGAGTCCGGTTTCACCAACACCGCGGCCTGCGTCGCAGACCAGCTTGGCGTTGCGCGAGGCCACATCGCGCGGGACTAAGTTGCCGAAGCTGGGGTAGCGGCGTTCGAGGTAATAGTCGCGCTCAGCTTCGGGGATTTGATCGGGAGAGCGTTTGTCGCCGGCCCTGAGAGGAACCCAGATGCGGCCATCGTTGCGGAGCGATTCGCTCATCAGCGTGAGTTTCGATTGGTAGTCGCCCGAAACCGGAATGCAGGTGGGGTGAATCTGAGTGAAGCAAGGATTGGCGAAACGAGCGCCGCGCTTGTGCGCGCGCCAGATGGCCGTGGTGTTGGAACCCTTGGCGTTAGTGGACAAGTAATAGACGTTGCCATAGCCGCCAGTTGCAAGAATGACGGCATCGCCTAAGTAAGACTCCATCTTGCCACTGACTAAGTCACGGACGACGATACCACGGGCTTTGCCATCGATGACGATGAGATCCAGCATTTCCGTACGCGGGAACATCTTCACGGTACCGGCATGGATTTGACGTTCCAGCGCCTGGTACGCGCCCAGTAGAAGCTGCTGCCCCGTCTGGCCGCGGGCATAGAAGGTTCGGGAAACCTGAGCGCCGCCGAAGGAACGATTGTCGAGCATGCCGCCGTATTCCCGGGCGAAGGGCACGCCTTGCGCGACGCACTGATCGATGATGTTGACGCTGATTTGGGCGAGGCGATAGACGTTGGCTTCACGGGCGCGGAAGTCGCCGCCCTTAACAGTGTCGTAGAAGAGGCGAAAGACGCTGTCGCCATCGTTCTGATAGTTCTTGGCGGCGTTGATGCCGCCCTGTGCGGCGATGGAATGCGCGCGGCGCGGGCTGTCCTGAAAGCAGAAGCACTTGACGTTGTAGCCGAGTTCGCCGAGCGATGCCGCGGCGGAGGCGCCGGCAAGACCGGAACCGACCACTAACAAGTTGTACTTACGCTTGTTGGCGGGGTTGACGAGCTTGAGCTCGAACTTGGTCTTATCCCAGGCTTGCTCGATGGGGCCGGATGGAGTGCGGGAGTCGAGTGTCATGGTTCCTTTCTACCTGGCTCCGGAAGTAGTCACGAAGCCCGCGAGGACGGCCACCGGGATCGAGATGAAGCCGCAAGTAATGACTAAGGCAATCAACTGCGCAGCGCGTTTGATGAACGGCGAACGCGTAGGCGAGGTGACGCCAAGAGATTGGAACATGCTCCAGATGCCGTGGCTGAGGTGCGTGCCCAGCAGGACCATGGCGATGATGTAGAACGCGGAGATGGGCCATTGCTGGAAGCTGAGCACCACGTTGTCGTAAGGATGGCCCTCGGTGACCGGGCCGGTGGCGACGAACGTGAACTGCGCCAGGTGATAGGCCACGAAGGCAGCGATGATGGGCCCGCTCCAATACATGGTCCGCGAGGCGTAACTGGCTTCCGAGTTGTCCTTCTTCACGTACGAGACGGCGCGCGCGGATTTGCCGAGCAGGGCGAGTTGGACGGTTGCTAGGATGTGGAGCGTGACACTTGCCAGAAGGATGAGGCGGGCTGGCCACAAAGCCTCCGGCAGCGAATGCAGGAAAGCGGCGTAAGCATCGAACTTCGCCTGGCCTTCAAAGACCTGCAAATTGCCGGCGAGGTGCCCCAGGATGAAGCCGAAAAGAATGAAGCCGGTGACGGCCATGATGGCCTTTTTGCCAACGGTGGTTTGGTAGAACCGGTAGACGCGATCGATAGGGGCCGGAACGGCCAGGGAACTCATTGTTTGTTCCTGTGAATGGAGTGTATCCAATTCAATTATAAGGATGCGGATTCAGGCGAGTGCGGTGTGGAAGTTTAGGCGAGGATGTCGTGGATGGATAGCTGCCAGCCCGGGAGGAGCGGGGTGGTCAGCGTATCACTTTCGTTAAGAACTCGGAGCGGGACGTTGGACGCATAGATCACCACCGTTCCCTCCTCGGGGTAGATCTGCCAGACTTCCTGGACGCCGGCACGCAGGTAGATCCGGACCTTGCGCAGGCTGTCGGCGGTGCGTTCGCTGGGCGAGATGATTTCTATGGCGATGTCAGGCGCGCCGGGGATGGGGATTCGACGGCGATCGAGGTTGGTCCAGCGATTGTGGAGGAGGACGCATACGTCAGGGCGGACGCGGGTGGACTCGTTGAGGGCGAATTCGCCGCCGGGGAGGGCGGCGCCGATTGGTGAGGTTTGGAAATATTGGCGCAGGCTTGTGAAGAAGGTGCTCACGACCAATTGGTGTTGAGGCGTGGGGCTTGGCTTCTCGATCAACTCGCCTTCAAGCAGTTCCCATTTCCGACCTTCTTCGTAAGGGACAGCGTCAAACTGGGAGGCTGCCATTGGTGATCGAAGCAACCTCCATCATCGCGCTTTTCAATTACCTTCCGTATAATCCGGTGGAATTTGAAACAGCTTTCGACGAGCACGGATGCCGCTATCGCCGCCGCAGGCAAAGTGTTTGCGATCTGAGGCCGGACATCGTTGCGTACGAGTCTATTGCCCTGGGAAACCCGTCGAAGGTGAACCCGTGCAAAAAGAATTAACTCAACGAATGCATAGCGTTGCCGAGACGTCCGCATCCCCAAAGCCGAATGCGGGTGAAGCGAGCATCCGGTACGCTTCCGACGAGCACTTCAAGAAGGCGCACCGGAAAACGACTGCTTTGCACGCCGGTTGTTTCGCCGCTTGGCCAAGTAGGGAGCGGAAGGTCTAAAAGCGTCCGGTTCTACCAGACCCGGCACGCCTTCGGCGCCACCATCGGATCGCCTACCTTACATGAAAAGGCATGCTGGAATTCGGGCAAATTCTCCACCACGCCGTTCACGCGGAATTGGCCGGGCGAGTGTGGGTCCACGGTCGCGGAAGTGCGGGATTGGGCGTCGGTTACGTTCTGACACCAAATCTGCGCGTAGCCCAGGAAGAAGAGCTGCTCCTGGGTGAAGCCGTCTTCCTTCTTGGGTAGAACCTTATCGGCCAGGTCGCGGATGAGTGCAGCATAGGCGAGGTGAATTCCGCCGTTGTCGGCTGCATTCTCACCCAGCGTGAGCTTGCCGTTTAAAGTGACGCCATCCACGGGGCTGAAGCTGCCGTATTCGTTGACGATGCACTCGGCCTTTTCGGTGAAGTTCTTGGCATCATCCGGGGTCCACCAGTCGCGGAGATTTCCGTCGCCATCGTAGCGGCGCCCCTGATCGTCAAAACCATGCGTAAGTTCGTGACCCACCACGACTCCGATGGCTCCGTAGTTGACGGCGTCATCCGCCTTGGCGCTGTAGAAGGGCGGCTGCAAAATTCCGGCCGGGAAATTGATGTTGTTCTCGGGCGGGTTGTAATAGGCGTTGACGGTGGGCGGAGTCATGCCCCATTCGTTCTTGTCTACAGGCTTGCCGATCTTATTCAGGTCGCGATGCTCTTCAAACGCGTTGGCTCGAAATTCGTTGCCCATGTAATCGTCGCGCTTGATTTCGATACTGGAATAATCGCGGAAATGTTCGGGGTAGCCGATCTTGTTGGACACCTTGTGCAGTTTCTCAAAGGCTTGCTTCTTGGTAGCGTCGGTCATCCACTGCGCGGTCCGGATATCGAGTTCCATGGATTGTTCGATCTCGTGAACCAGTTCGAGGGCCTTGGCTTTCGAGGGTCCGCTGAAGGCGACCTGAATGAATTTCTCTCCCAAGGCTTCGCCGAGAGCGCGGTCGTCGGCACGTACGCAGCGTTTCCACCGCGGAGCCAGTTCTTTTTGGCCGTTGAGTGTGCGGCCCCAGAAGTCGAAGTTCTCATCGACGTAAGCCTGGGGCAGGGCGTCGGCGGTCTGGTGGATCACGTGCCAGATCAGATAGATCTTGAGGTCGTCGAAACTGGTGTTGGCGAGCAGCGTACCGAGGCCCTTGAAGAATTCGGGATTGCCGACGTTGATCTTTTCAAACGCGGGCGCGCCATCCTCAGTGAAGTAGGCGTTCCAGTTGAAATCCGGCGTGAGCTTGGGAAGGTCCGCCATGGTCATCGGATGATACGTGTTATCGGGATTGCGTCGCAGAACGCGGTCCATGGAGATCTTGGCGAGTTCGGTTTCGATGCGCATTACGGTGGCGGCCTGCGCTTGCGAATCCCACTGCATGTCGACGGATTTCGAGAGCAAGTCGAACATGTTGGCCACGTGCTTGACGTACTTCTCGCGGATGTCCTTGAAATTGTCATTGAGGTAATAGTCGCGATCGGGCAGGCTGAGGCCACCCTGATCGATGTCGGCGATTTCGACACTGGAATTCTTCTGGTCAGGCTGCGCGCCAAAGCGGAACATGCCGCGCAGTCCCTCGCGATTGAGACTGGCGAATTCGGCGGCCAGCTTATCCTTTGACTCGAGGTGATGGATCGAGATGAGCAGGGGCAGAATTCCCGCGACGCCCTTCTGATCGACACTCTTCTCGTCCATGCAGGCAGCGTAGAAGTCGCCGATCTCCTTATCGATCTGCGAACGGTCGGGCGAGGGCTCGGCGGCCTTTGCCAGGATGTCGCGCTCAATCCCAAGGTTGCGCTCGGCCAGTTCATCGAAGCGGCCCCAGCGGGATTTATCGGGTGGAATCGGGTTTTGCGCTCGCCAGGCGCCGCAGGCGTATTGGTAGAAGTTCGTGCAGGGGCTGACGGCGGTATCGAGCGCGCCCAGGTCGATGCCGGACTCGCCGAAGTTTGGTTTGTATTGGGCAAGGGCCAGCGTTGGGATGAGGAGCAGAAGAATAGACGATCGCTGAAGCATTCGTCCATTCTATGCTGTCTTACTTCAGGTCATTGAGGCGGTCGGGCATGTCGGCCAGAACGAAGCTCATAACGGCCATGGATGCGACGCTCTCGCGGAAGTCCTGCGGATTCACCTTGTCGAATGTATCCGCTTCGGTATGGTGCCAATCGAAGTAGTGCGCACCGGAACTGATTTGCCCAATGCCGGGGACACCGGCTTCCATCAGAGGTTCGATATCGGAGCCACCTCCGCCGCGCTGGATCTGGTTGGCGCCGATGGGGGTAAGCAGGTTGCCGATCTCGCGGAGCGCTTCCATGGCGCGGCTTGGCGGGGAATGTTCAGCTTCGCCATAGCCGAAACCGAGGGGCTTCTCAGCTCCGTCATCCATCTCGATGGCGGCCACATGGTTTTTCACGGAATCTCCCAGCATGGCGCGGTAGGCGCGGCCGCCGGCGCCCCCATTCTCTTCATTTACCCAGAAAACCACACGAATGGTCCGCCGCGGTTTTAGGCCGAGGCGCTTGATGAGCGCGGCTGCTTCGAGGGACACCATGATGCCTGAGCCGTCATCCTGAGCACCCTGACCGACATCCCAGGAATCGATGTGGCCGCCCATGGCAACGATTTCATCCGGCATTTCCGATCCGGGGATATCGCCGATCAGGTTGGCGGACGTGGCCTCGGGCTCGAAGTGGGCGGCCATCTTCAAACGCAGCTTTACGGTATTACCGCGTAGGACCAGGCGGTGCATCCATTCGGCGTCTTCAATCGTGACAGCAGCAGCGGGAATTTGCGGAGAACCAGGCTGATAAACCAGGGTTCCGGTGTGAGGAGTGCGGAGGCTCACTGGGGTGATGGAGCGCACAAGAACCGCCACCGCGCCGAGCGCCGCCGCACGGGAGGGTCCTGATACCCGATAGCTTACGGTGCGCCCGTATCCTTGAAAAGGGGCGTCGAACAGCACGATGTTGCCGCGGACTTTCGCGGCCCCCAGCGCCGTCAGCTCGTCGAAATTGGAGACGACCACGACATCGGCGGCTATTCCCTGAGGTGGAGTTCCGACGCTGTTTCCGAGTCCGAGAATGGGGAGGTTCCGTTCCAGAGGCGAGAGGGCCAGGAGCGATTCCTCGCCCCGCACCCAATGGGGAACTTTGACGCTTTGGGCCCGGACGTTCTCCAGGCCGACCCGCTTCATTTCGTCGAAACCCCAGGCTACGGCTCGATCAAGTGAGGTGCTGCCGCTAAGGCGATTGCCGATGCGGTCGCAGAGAAACTCGAGGCGGTCGAGACTGTGGGAGTCAGTTGTAGCGGCTTCAATGATGCGTTTGGCCGTCTCGGCATAATGCGAGGTGACGGGACCGTCGGCAGCTTGAATAAAAGACGTGCTGAATAATACAGCAATTAAGAACCGAGCGATCTCGACACGAGCCATCTCGACAAATGGTAGCAGGCCCGTTGTCGGACGTTCCGCTACGGGAGTGGCGCGTTTTTAGCTACCGGCTCGGCTCAGACGTCTGGCAGGCTCCATGGAGCCTGCACCCATCGCCATCTCAAGAAGCGGCTGGTCGAAGAGATCCTCTGGAACGCTGAGGCGCAAAGCACCTTCCTTAGTGCAGATCCAGAATTCAGGACGCCACTTTTCTGCGCGGTCATAAGGAGCGCGATAGACGAAAAACTGATCAGATCGACGCTTCACCCGCGGCTCTGGGCGCGTTTCATTGCCGAGCGCGCAAGCCTCCGCAAGAGCTGCTTCGAAGCTGTCAAATGGCCCGTCAATGTAGTCTTTGTGGTTGATGATGTGCCAATCCATGTACTGCCAACCTTTTGTTTCCAAGGCGCGTTTCAAAGCAGGTTCCTTACTAGTCAACAAGTTCTCCTGCCCTTCCTTTCGCGATGACGAAAAAGCCGAAAAGCCGTGCTCCGCGCTGGTGGATGCACGATGCACCCAGCCAAGTTACTGAATCGACTAGATAAAGCCTAGTTTGATCGGGTCAGTATGGCGAAGTCTCTAAGAATGCAAGGCGGGATGCAGGCCCAATGTTCCGGCACACCCACCACCATAGGATAGACCTACTTGGGGATTTTCGTCAAATA
>Ga0326727_10014407_pt1 | contig 17246 bp, 17 predicted proteins | sample MB2enrmetagenome_FD_207643 | JGI IMG/M metagenome (GOLD analysis project Ga0326727, IMG submission 207643) | Lab enriched peat soil microbial communities from McLean, Ithaca, NY, United States - MB29MY | ecosystem: Environmental > Terrestrial > Soil > Wetlands > Peat | place: USA: New York...
TCGGCTGCTGCGGAGAAGGCGTCGGAATAGGCCTCCTGAGGGATGCCCTCGCCGAAGAAGACGAAGTCCGGCTTGAGGACGCCGCCGCACTCGGGACAGCGCGGAGGTAAGGTGTCGACAAGGCCCGCGTCGAGAGCCTCGTCAGTGGCCGCGAGGCGGTGGCCGCAACGGCGGCAGACGAGCTCGCGCGTGGAGCCGTGGAATTCGATTACATTGCGCGATCCCGCCTTGGAATGGAGGCCGTCGATGTTCTGCGTGATCACCGCGCGGAGTTTGCCCTCCGATTCCCACTTCGCGAGCGCGCGGTGGGCGCCGTTCGGCTCAGGCCGCTTGCCCCCCGGCCCGACCGAGTAAAAGACCTGGCGGATAGCCTGCCAGCAGATCTCGGGCTCCGCGTTGAAGCGATTAATCTCGAGAAGGCTCTGGTCCATGGTCTCGTAGAGACCGCCCTCGCCCCGGAAGGTAGGCACGCCACTCTCGACAGAGATGCCGGCTCCGGTAAAGGCGATGAGACTGTGGCTGTTTTGTATAGCCTTTGCAGCCGCTTCCAACGAGGATTCGATCGATTCGTCGCGCATAGGAGAAGTATGCGCTCTTGCCGACGCCTGTCAAAGGGGGCGCAGGTCCTCATAAGCTCCGAGGTATTTGAAAAACTACTTGCTAAACCGGTTTATTTCGCTATACTTTCCAAGAGAAGCTGTCCCATAACCAGAAAGTTATGGGACAGCTTCCAAAATGTTGCAATTTCGCAGGTTTTCGAGGTCAAAAACTATAAAAAGACCTCGAAAATCGAGAAATTGCAGAGGCTGTCTGATGACTAACCGAGTTATCAGACAGCCTGAATATCTTTCAGGAGAGATATCTCCCTATGGCAAGGACTCATTCGATGCATATGAATCGTTTGTCCGGCTTACTTTTCCATCCTAGCTCCTTGCCAGGAGCTTATGGTATAGGCGACCTGGGGCCCGAAGCTTTCGGATTCATTGAACGCCTAGCCGAAGCGAAGCAGCGTATTTGGCAGGTCCTCCCCCTCGGCCCTACCGGTTATGGCGATTCCCCCTATGCGCCATTTTCCTCTTTTGCGGGTAATGAATTACTCATAAGCCCCGAACTCCTAGTAAAAGAGGGACTTATCGATCCACAGCGCCTATGCGAGACGCCTAGTTTTCCTCGGGATCGAGTCGACTATGGTGCGGTGATCCCCTGGAAACGCGAACTCGTCTACGAAGCGGCTTCGGCTTTCGCATTGGGCGCTTCGCTGGAAAGGCGAGCCGCCTTCGAAAGCTATAAAGTGCGGGAAAAATCCTGGCTCGAGAGTTATGCGCTTTTCAGGTCAATCAAAGACGAGTACGACGCCAAGGCTCAGGCTGAGGGCCGCCATGGCGCTTTGTGGAACAACTACTGGCCAAAGGAGCTCGCGATGGGCGAAAACGCCGCCGGTAACGGCGCGCCCCTCGAGCGCGAGCGCGAACGACGCGCCGCGGCTATCGAGCGCTACGAAGTCCTCCAGTTCCTCTTTGCGGAAGAGTGGAGCGCACTCAAGAAAAAAGCCAACGCCGAGAGGATCACGATCGTAGGAGACATCCCCATCTTCGTCGCCGAGGACTCGGCTGATGTCTGGTCCGAGCGCACGCTCTTCGACCTCGACGAGTCGGGCAGACCGCGCAAGATGGCAGGCGTGCCGCCCGACTACTTCAGCGAGGACGGCCAGCTCTGGGGCAACCCGTTGTACGCCTGGGACAGCCATAAGGACGAGCTCTTCGCCTGGTGGACGCGCCGCCTTCGCGCGGCCCTTTCCCGCTATGATGTCGTACGCGTCGACCACTTCCGCGGCTTCGAGGCATATTGGGCGGTGCCCGCCGGGGAGAAGACCGCCCGGAAAGGCCAGTGGCGAAAGGCGCCCGGAGCGGAACTTTTTGCCTCGATCAAGGCCGAGCTCGGCGCGGAAGTACCTATAATAGCTGAGGACCTGGGCTTCATCACCCAAGAAGTGAAAGACCTTCGCGATGGCCTCGGCCTGCCGGGCATGAGGATACTTCAGTTCGCCTTCGATGCAGGCGAGAGCGGCAGCGCTTTCGACCCCAAAAACTCGTTTCTTCCCCACAACTACATCGAGCGCTGCGTCGCCTACACAGGCACACACGACAACGACACGCTCAAAGGTTGGCTTGCCCAAGCGACCGGACCTGAGCGGGACTACGTCGACCGCTACCTCGGATACAAGAGCGCGGACAGGGCGACCGCCCTCATGCGCGAGCTCATGAAGTCCACAGCGGCGTGGGCGATCTTCCCCATGCAGGACATCCTCGGCCTCGGATCGGAGGCACGCATGAACACCCCCTCAACCCTCGGCGGGAATTGGGCCTGGCGCATGCGCGACGGTGAGTTCTCCACCGCCATCGCCTCTCGTCTCGCCGAGGTGTCGAGGCTCTATGGGCGAAACTTGGACTAACAAGGGCGCGCCACGTCTTATCAAAGCCCGTTCGCTTCGATACAATGCACCGCGACTTCCCGACATGGAGAACTCATGAAACCCCGCTTCCTCGCCGCGCTCCTAGCGGCCCTGCTCTTTCCCTTGACGGCCGTCGCGGCCTCTGCTTCCCTTCCCAAGGAATTCCTCGCAGGATACGATGCCGGCCTTTATCGCATAGAAGACGGAGAGCGCGCGGTTCCCCTCTGGCTTGACGGCGAAGTGCGCAAGATCATCAAGTCGAGCGAAGGCTGGTACTTCCTCACCTCCCTCGGCGTGCTGCACAGCCAGGACCTCGGGGTCTTCGAGGACCGCTCCGCAGGACTCCCGGTCAAGACATACAAGCATATCGACGATGGGAAGAAAAGCTTCACCACCGAAGTCCAGGACCTCAAAGATCTCGAACTCAGTCTGAGCGATCCTAACACCCTTGCGACCTGCACAAAGGACGCCGCCTTCGTGTCCCGAGACGGGGGCAAGAGCTGGAAGTCCTTCGGCACTCCCGCCGACACAACGGGACTAAAGGCGATAGCCCTCGGTCCCTTTCCCGGCACGGGAGAGAGCGCTCTCTGGGCTTCGCACCCGATCAAGGGCGTGTTCGTGCATAAGCTCTCCGGCGGAGGATGGGTGCCGGCGAACCAAGGTCTCACGGCCATCGATAAAACAACTATCGAAGAGATAGCCGATATACAGCCCGGAGCGGACGGCTCGGTGTGGGCGGGGGCGAGTTTCCTGCCCCGTGTATACAAGCTCGAGCCGAAGACAAAGGTATTCAAGACGGTCTGGGTCGAGAAGGCCGATTTCGGCTGCGCCGAGTCCCTCGACCTCCTGCCCAGCGGAGACCTGCGATTCGTCGGCGATGGCTTTGTCGGCCGCTTCGTATCGGCCTCGGGCACAGTCGAGACCGACGCGGGCGCCGCCATGATCGCCGCGGCGGCGGCACGGGCCAAGCCCGACTACCAGGCGCTTTGCGTATCATGGGCCGAGGGAGACAGGCAGTCCGGCCTCTCCGAGCTCTGGCTCCTGTCGTTCAAGGACCGAAAATCCTACCGTGCCCAGGCCGAGAACAAATGCGCGCTCTACCTCGCGACAGGCTTCCTCGTGCATGAGGCCTCGCGCGCGAAGTACGACAAGATCATGGACGGCCGAAAGCTCGACGCGGTCGTCGTCGACATGAAAGACGACTTCGGGAGATTGCGCTTCGAGCCGCGCGATCCCCTGCTGCAAAAAATCGGCAAGGTCTCCAGCCCCCTCGACGTCGAGACTTTCGTCAAGGATTGGAAAGCAAAGGGCCGCTACCTCATCGCGCGCATCCCGGTGTTCAAGGACGAAGTCGCCTACAGGTACGAGGACGGCAAGTACGCGGTCTGGGACTCCGAGGCCGGCGCGCCTTGGCAAGGCTACAATATCGTGAAGAAGTCAGTCTCCCCGGCGAGCGCGGCTCCGAGCCTTTCCCCCGCGCCGACGACCGAAGGCCCCCTGCCTCAGGAAGGGGAAGGGACGGCCGCCCCGAGCGCCATAGCGCAGCCAGCCGAGGGGCAGGTCGAGCGCTCGCTTATAAAAGAATTCTGGGTCGATCCCTATTGCGAGGAGGTCTGGGCCTACAACGTGGCGATCGCCAACGAGATCGTCGCGCGCGGCTTCGACGAGGTCCAGTTCGATTACATCCGCTTCCCGACCGACGGCGCAAATATCGGCCGGGTCTCCTTCCGCTGGAAGGATCAAGGAATGGACAAGGAAAGCGCCCTCGCCTCTTTCCTCCATTACGCGCGCGACAACATCGCCGCGCCGATCAGCATAGATATCTACGGGGCCAACGGCTGGTACCGCTCGGGCGTGCGCACGGGCCAGGACGTAGAGCTTCTCGCCAAGTACGTCGACGTCATCTGCCCCATGCTCTATCCCTCGCACTTCGAGCAAGGGTTCCTCGCCCAGGCCCCTGCGGACCAGAGGCCCTACCGGATCTACAAGATCGGAACCCTCCGCAACTCCTACATCGCGCGCAAGAAGGTCGTCGTGCGGCCTTACGTGCAGGCTTTCTTCCTCAACGTGAGCTACGACCGGACCTATTACAACCCCGAGTATGTGAAGAAGGAGATAGCGGGCGTGCGGGACGCGGTCAACCTCGGTCTCACCTTCTGGAACAACGCGGGGCGCTACGACGATATCCCCGTCCTCGATATCGGCCCCGACGGAAGGCTCGCGGCGGGAAAGGCGACGAAGTTGCCTGAAGCCTCGATACTGAACTAGCGCGGCGGAGCAGGGAAGCGGCGGGGCTCTTAATAACCCAGGGGCTCGCCCACCACGATGACCGTGAAGTCCGAGAAGCTGGGCCTGCGCCGCAGGACCTGATAGACGCGACAGATCCGCGTATCGCCGCGGCAATCCTCGCAGGTGCCGGTCTTCACGCAGGGGTTCGGCCGCTCGAGGCGCTTGTTGTTCATGGGCGAGGCGTCGGTTTCGAGGCGGGCCAGGGCCTCGTCCAGGTCGCGCACGATCTTGTTGGCGCCCACCACGACGACCGTCTTCTTGGGGCCGAAGCTGAGGGCCGCGACCCTGTTTCCGTTGCCGTCGACATTGACGATATCGCCTTCGAGCGTCACGGCATTGGAGCTCGAAAGGAAGAGATCGCAGGTGAGCTCGGCGCGCATCAGCTCAAGCTTGCGCTCGGGAGAAAGGCCGGGGACGCCGTGGTCTATAATCTCGGCTCCGAGAGCGCGGGCCTTCTCGTCTGCGCCGATCGCCTTGATCGTCATGGAACCGCCGAAGCCCACTTTCATGCCCGGCTTTATGAAGCCGGCTATAATGGAGAGGGCCTCTTCTCCCTTGAGCACGAAGCGGGCGTCGAAGCCCGACTTCTTCAGGGCCTCGCAGGCCGACTTGCCGATCGTCTCGTAGCGCCATTCTTCGACTGCAGTCATGCTCGCCCCTCCCCGTGATGCTCTTTCCACCTAGGAATGAATATAAGACCGAGACAGATGACTGTAAAGCGAGATGAACCCGAGGTTGACAGTCGTCTACGGTGTAGTATCTTTAGTATATATATGGAAGATGCAAGAATGCGTAGGAATTCCCTCATCGTCTTCGCGATCGCAGTTGCGGCGCTGCTCGCGGGCTGCGACACCACGGTCCTCCAAAAAAACGATGCATCGCTCTCCTCGCTCGTCATAACCGACAGTACCGGGACTACCTTGACCCTATCCCCGGCTTTCTCGTCGACCACGATCAGCTACACGGCCACTGCATCCAGCTCGGCGACGAGCCTGACGGTCAAGGCGACGCCGACCTACTCCGGCGCTACGGTTACCTACGAGGGGGCGACGGACGCCAGCACTGGAAGCTACACGATCTATAGCGACTCGACTACGATCAACGTGGTGGTCACGGCGGCCAACACGACGGCCACCACCACTGGCGCTCCGCAGCAGACCTACACGGTCATTGTTTCTTCGTCGTAGACGAGATAACCGCACTCCTGTCCACGAGTTCTCGCGCGCTCAGAGGCCCGCTCGTCGCTCCGGCGGCCGAGGAAGCGGCCGCCCCCTCGCGCGAGTGGCGGAAGAGAGCGAGGAACTCGGCCCTCGAGACATTGCGCGCTCCAAGAGTCGCTTTGTAATCGAGGGGCATGCCGAGGTCCCACAAAGAGGCGCCCACGGCCTCGAGGTAACGCCCGGCGGCCGCGAGCTGGACCGTGCCGGAGCCCGACTCGGTCTTGAAGCCCGTAAGGCTCGTATATACACCCCCCACGAAGACACCTATCTCGCCCGCGACCAGGGCATCACCGCGGTAGAGTTCCATCGACGAGAAGCGGGAGCGGCGCCGCTCCCGAGTAGCGAAAAGCGTTCGCCAGCAGTCCATGAGGGGCGGTCTGAGCCAGTCCTGCCCGTGGGTCGAAATACAGGCATCGAGCACATCATCGAAGCGGGAATCCAAACGGAAGACATAGCGCGAGCTCTCGCGACGGGCGGTCTTAGTTACCAGGACATCGCTCGGCCTCAATACCGAGCGGATGACATGGAGCTTGGGGATGAGAATCTCGATGCCTTCATCGGCGCGGACCGCCATGGGGATGAAGCCGGAAGCGCATAGCTCGTCCACGAAATCGGGTTCGAAACTCATGCTTACGCAGAATTCGTCGGGATAGGAGGCCTCGAGCCAATCGGCGAGATGATCGCCGTTTTCAGGAGGCATGATATAAGGATATCCGGTCCCAGCGTAGGAAAGCATATGTAATAGTATACTCAATATATAATTATCATCAATCCGCAGCGAAAACGATCTCATTGCAGATAATAAACTACTATTTTGTGCTATATCTGCCTACTATTTCGTCGTTTTTCGTAGAATGCATCGATATTATATGCATTATTCGTAAAGCACTTGCAGAGTATTATCGAAATATGCTATTCCAGGCACAAGTTTTTAGCCCTGGAGAGGAAACGAGCATGAAAGACATCGGCTACTACAACGGCGCCTCGGGTCCCATCGATTCGATGAGCATCCCTATGAACGATCGGGTTGTCTATTTCGGCGACGGCGTCTACGACGCGACCTACGCGGTCAAGCATGTCATCTTCGCCCTCGAGGACCATCTCGAGCGCTTCTACCGTAGCTGCGCGAAGATGGAGATTCCCTTCGCGATGAGCCAGGCCGAGCTCAAGGCGGTGCTCCAGGAACTCGTCGACAAGGTGGACGATTCCAAAAGCCTCATGGTCTATTGGCAGACCACGCGAGGGACGGGGCCGCGGAACCACGCTTTCCCCGACAAGAGCGTAAAGCCGAACCTTCTCGTGACCATCAGACCCAACGCCCTGCGAGCCATCGACAAAAAGTTCAAGCTCATCACGATCGAGGACACTCGTTTCCTGCACTGCGACGTGAAGACGCTCAATCTCATACCGAGCGTCATAGCGAGCCAAAGAGCCAAGGAGGCCGGCTGCGACGAGGCGGTCTTCCACCGCGGGGAGCGCGTGACCGAGTGCGCGCACAGCAACGTACACATAATAAAGGACGGCGTCTTCCAGACTCCCCCCCTCGACAACCTCATACTCCCCGGCACCGCGCGCAAGCATCTCCTGAAGGTCGCCGACTCCTGCGGGATACCTGCCAAGGAAGCGCCTTTCAGCCTGGCCGAGCTCATGGCCGCCGACGAAATCATTGTCTCGAGCGCAGGCACCCTGTGCAACGCTGCCTACGAGATCGACGGTAAAAAGGTCGGAGGCAAGGCGCCCAAGGTCCTCAAGGCGCTCCAGGACGCTTCGGTGAAACACTTCGAGGACTACACCAAGTCGAGCTTCGCATCTTTCGCGAGCTAAAAAGCTCGGCCTGGGAGGTACAGCATGAATCAAGAAGAGCTGACCGAGCTCAACGTCGGACAGAACCTCGACGATCTCGCCAACCTCGATCCTAGAGGCTACGGAGTCTGCCGAATTCTTTACGGCGGCGCCCGCGAGAGGGAGGGAGGGCCTCTGTCAATGGCGGGTGCCAAGCTTCTCCTCTCCTCGATCAAGAAAGACGACATCGTCTACATAATCACGGGCTTCGTCCTCATACCGCACCTCCGGGCCGAGACCGACGGAATGGTCAGCTCGATGCTCCTTGCCCGGACGCTCGTGAAGGCCTTCGCAGCCAAGCCCGTCGTCATATGCCCAAGCGAGTGCATGGGCGCGGTGAAGAGCATGGCTTCGGAGATGGGGCTCCACCTCTTCGGCTCCGTCGCCGAGGCGGCGGGGCTCTCGTACTCGATGACGGCCATCGAGTTCACCAAGGACGCTCAGGCGGCGGAGGCCCAGGCCGATTCGATCTTCGAGCAGGGGAAGCCGTCCATGGCGATAACCATCGAGGCGCCGGGCGCGAACAGAGTCGGGGTCTACCATAATGCCGGAGGGCTCGATGTCTCGACTCACGAGGCCAAGTCCGAAGTCCTCTTCGAGAAATTATGCGAGCTCGGAATACCGAGCCTGTCCATAGGCGACCTTGGCAACGAAATCGGCATGGGCGCGATCGGCGAGCACCTGGACAAGTACATCCCCGGGGCGGCGCCGGGCGCCTGCGCCTGCGGTTGCGGAGGCGGCATCGCCGTCGCGACGGCTGCGGATACTATAGTCACGGCCACGGTCTCCGACTGGGGCGCCTACGGCGTGCAGGCCGCCCTCGCCTTCCTCCTCGGCGACCTCGAGATTATGCAGGACGGCGAGCTCGAGGCCCAGGCCATCAGGACTGCCGCGCGCTCGGGGCTCATCGACATGACCGGGGCGCCCATACCCGCGATCGACGGCTGCGACCTGCGCATGCATGTCCTCATCGTGGAGCTCATGCGCGAGACGGTCGCATCCGCGCTCAAGCTGCGTGGCGCGAACGAGCGCTGGTTTAGGCAAGTCGACCAACTCGGCTACTACCAAGAGAAGGTGCATGCCTAAGGCGTCCTTCAGACCGGCCGGGGACAGGGCTATCGTCGCGTCCTTCGGCGAAGCGATAAACGAGGAGCTGAACGCCGCGGTCCTCGGTCTCGATCGCAACCTCGAGGAAGACTCGATCGCGGGTGTAATCGAGACTGTCCCGACCTACCGATCGCTCCTCGTGTACTACGATCCCGCGAAGCTTAGTTTCCGGCGCCTCGAGCGAGAGCTTGCGAAAAGGTCGTGCTCCCTCTCGAACGCGGCTCCTCGCAGCGGCAGGACCATCGAGATTCCAGTCCGTTACGGCGGTGTCTACGGCGAGGACTTAAGCGATATTGCGCGCTACTGTGGCCTCTCCGAGGCCGAGGTCATAGCCCGCCATTCGGACCGAGACTACCGGATCTACATGCTCGGCTTCTTGCCCGGCTTCGCCTACTTGGGTGGTATGGACCCGAGCCTTGCGATGCCTCGCCTGGATACGCCCAGGAAGGCGATACCGGCGGGCTCGGTCGGCATAGGCGGCGAGCAGACGGGCATCTATCCCCTGGCTTCGCCCGGAGGTTGGAGGCTCATCGGCAGGACCCCGCTGAAGCCCTACGATCCGAGGAGGGAACCGCCGATCCTCTACCGGGCGGGCGACTTCGTCCGCTTCAGAAGCGTGGACGACGAAGAGTTCGAAGACATCAGGGCGAGCCTATGAGTTCGGGTTTCCGCGTAGCGAAGGCCGGCCTTCAGTGCAGCGCGCAGGACTCGGGCCGCATAGGCTACCAGAGCTACGGCATAGCCTCGTCGGGAGCCCTCGACCTCCGGTCTCTCGCCATCGCGAACATCCTCGTCGGCAACCCCGAGGGCGAGGCCGCTCTCGAAACCTGTCTCGCCGGACCCGAGCTCGAGATCGAAGTCGGGAACGTCATGGCGATAGCCGGCGCCGACATGGAGCCTAAGCTCAACGGCGAGGCGGTGCCTCAGTACGCGGCCTTCGCGGTCAGTCCGGGCGATATCCTCTCGCTCGGCGCGGCCGTCACAGGCTGTCGTGCATATCTTGCTTTCGCGGGTGGCCTCGACCTGCCGCTCGTCATGGGCAGCAGGTCGACTAACGTGAAATGCGGCCTCGGAGGACTCGAAGGCCGGGGCCTGCGGGCGGGCGATCGCATCGGCTTTAGGTCGCCTCTCGCGCCCCTCGATCCCGATCCGCGGCGTCGCGCCCGGACGGAAGACTTCTCGGGCCGGGTCGCCACGCTGCGCGCCGTGGCGGGCCCGCAGGACGAGTTTTTCACACAGGCGGGCATCGACACTTTCTACGGAGCGGAGTTCTGCTTGACCGAGCGCTCGGACCGCATGGGATGCGTCCTCGAAGGGCCTGTCGTGCAGGCAAAGGGAAAGACCGACATCGTATCGGATGGCATCCCCTTGGGCGCGATACAGATCCCCTCGCAGGGCAAGCCCATAGTCATGCTCGCCGATAGGCAGACCACGGGCGGTTACGCCAAGATAGCGACCGTGATCGGCGCGGACATTCCCCTTCTCGCCCAACGCAGGCCGGGCGAGAAGGTGGCCTTCAAAAGAGTATCGGTCGGAGAGGCGAGACGAGACGCCCTCACCGAAATCGCGCAACTTGCCGAGCTTAGGCGGCATATAGAACGAGGTGGCTGAAATGGACTATGCGAATATGAAGCCTTCTGATGCGCGCGCGCTCATCCGCGCGGGCACGATAAAAGGCCCGACGGCCGGCATGTGCGCAGGCTACGCCCAGGCCAACCTCGCCGTGCTGCCTAAGGATCTCGCCTACGATTTCCTCCTCTTCACGCAGCGCAACCCGCGCGCCTGCCCGATCCTCGAAGTATCAGACCTCGGGAGCCGCGCGCTGCCTTTCCTCGCGAAGGACGCGGACATAGCCACCGACATACCTAAGTACCGACTCTACAAGAAGGGAGTGCTCGAGGGCGAGTACGACGACGTTCGCGCTCTCTGGCGGAAAGACTTCGTCGCCTTTCTCATCGGCTGCAGCTTCTCCTTCGAGGCCGAGCTCCTCGAGGCAGGCGTCCCGGTGCGCCACATCGAGGAAGGTCGAAACGTGCCCATGTACCGCACGAATATCGAGTGCGCCCCGGCCGGCGCCTTCCACGGGAACATGGTCGTGAGCATGCGCCCCATCCCCTACGGCCTCGTCGTGAAAGCGACGGAGATCACCGCGTCGATGCCCCGCGTCCACGGCGCCCCCGTCCATATCGGGGACCCGGCCGCCATCGGCATCGCCGACCTTAACAGGCCGGACTTCGGCGACAAAGTGACGATCAAGCCAGGCGAAGTGCCCGTTTTTTGGCCATGCGGCGTCACGCCCCAAGACGCCATAATGCGGACGAAGCCCGAGATCGCGATCACTCACGCGCCGGGGCACATGTTCATCTCCGACGTAAAAAATGTCGACTTGAAATACTAAAGCGAGGGGGAACGGGATGCGCAGCATCGACCTCAACTGCGATTTAGGCGAAAGCTTCGGCGCTTATAAGCTGGGCCTGGACGAGGAAGTCATCCGGCACGTCTCCTCGGCCAACGTGGCCTGCGGCTTTCATGCAGGCGACGCCAACGTTATGCGGAGTAGTGTCCGTATCGCGAAGGAATCGGGTGTAGCGATCGGCGCCCACCCCGGGCTGCAAGACCTGCAGGGTTTCGGGCGCAGGAACATGGACATAACGCCCGAGGAAACGAAAGCCATAATGCTCTACCAGATCGGAGCGCTCGCGGCCTTCTGCAAGGCCGAAGGCGTCCGGCTGTGCCACGTGAAACCGCACGGTGCCCTGTACAACATGGCGGGCAAGGACTACAAGCTCGCCCGCGCCATCTGTGAGGCGGTCCGCGATTTCGACCCCTCGCTCATCCTTCTCGGGCTATCGGGCAGCCAGATGCTGAAGGCGGCCGAAGAGCTCGGCCTCAAATTCGCGCGCGAAGTCTTCGCCGACCGCGCCTATGAAGAAGATGGTTCCCTTGTCGCGCGCTCTAAGCCAGGCTCAATGATAGAGGACGAGGGGGAGGCTATAGGCCGCGTCCTCCGCATGGTCACCGAAGGCAAAGTGCGCGCGATCACCGGCGCGGACATTCCGATCCGGGCCGACTCGGTCTGCGTCCACGGCGACGGACCCAAGGCCCTCGCCTTCGTCATGAAAATACGAGAGGCCCTGGAGAAGGCGGGCATCGCGATCGCTCCTTTCGGGGCGTAGCGAGAAAAAAGCGCATACGCGATCGAATGCAAGGAGGTCCATTATGAAGCTCAGCGCTCGCAATGCATTAAAAGGTACCATCAAGGAGATCACGCCGGGCGCGGTCAACTCCGAGGTCGTCATCCAGCTGCCCGGCGGGCAGGAAGTCGCCTCCATCATCACGAAAAAGTCGGTGGAGTCCCTCAAGCTCAAGGTGGGTCAGGAAGCCTACGCCGTGATAAAAGCTTCGGAGGTGATGATCGGCGTCGACTGAAAATCGCGCTAGTAAACCGAGAGCCTCGAGTCGTCGAGGCTCCCCGCGGCGAGCTCGACCACTTCGCTGCAGAGACGAGCGATCTCGGAGCGCGAATGGCTGACCATCACGGCCGTGATGCCCGTCTCCCGCTGGATGCGGCGGATCTCGTCCCCCAGTTCCTCGCGCAGCTCCTCGTCCAGGGCGGACAGGGGCTCGTCGAGGAGCAGCAGCTGAGGCTCGCGAGCCAAGGCTCTCGCCAACGCGGTTCGCTGCCGCTGCCCTCCCGAAAGCTCGCTCGGGAACTGGCTCGCCTGCGCCTCGAGCCGCATGAGCTCGAGCAGCCGCGCCGCGCGATCCCGATCAGGGTTGGCGAAGAGAATGTTCCCGAGGACGGTCATGTTGGGAAACAAGGCATAGTCCTGGGCCACGAAGCCGACGCGCCTTCTTTGCGTCCGAAGAAAGATCCGAGACTCGGAGTCGAACCAAGTCTCGGACCCTATGCCGATGCGCCCGCGCTCGGGCTTCTCCAGGCCCGCGAGACATCGTATCAGCGTGGATTTGCCCGAGCCCGAGGGGCCCCGCACGCCGAGGAAGCTCCCTTCGGGAAGGTCGTACTCGAGCTCCAGTTTGAAACGCCGCTTGCCGGCGCGAAGTTGCTTAACCACATAAAAACTCAGCATGCGCTCCCCCTAGCGTCTGGCTTCGCGGCGCTGCATGAGGTTGAGCGCGAGGACGGCCGCGTAGCTCAAGGCCACGAGCACGAGGGCGTAGGTGTGCGCGCCCGCGAAATCGAGGGCCTCCACGTGTTCGTAGACGGCGATCGAGACGGTCTTCGTGACACCGGGAATGCTGCCGCCGATCATGAGGACGATTCCGAATTCGCCTATCGCGTGCGCGAAGGTCGTCACGATGCCGCCGAAGAGCGCAGCCTTCATGTTCGGTACGACGACGCGCAGTGCCGTCGCGGGAGTTCCCTTGCCGAGGGTGTAGGAGGCCTCGAGCAGGCTCCGCGGCACGCTCATGATGCCGGTCTTAAGCGAGGTCAGCATGAACGGCAGTCCCGAGACGCAGCCTCCGACGACGATGCCGACGAAAGAGAAAGCTATCCTGACGCCGAAAGCCGATTGGAAGAAGGCCCCGACCGGAGACTTGGGCGACAGGGAGATCAGGAGATAGAACCCCAAGACCGTCGGCGCCAGCACTAGAGGAAGCGACGTGAATGCCTCGACGAAGGCGACCCACTTTCCTCTCGCGTTGGCGAAGGCCCACGCGAGAGGAAAACAGAGCACGAGCAAAAGGATGGTGACCCAGACGCCGAGCCTGAGCGACACCAGGAAAGGCGCGATCTCCATCCCTATGGCTTGCCGTAGCCGAAAGCGGCGAAAACTGCCTGGGCCTCGGGAGATAGGAGGAAGTCGCCGAAAGCGGCGGCGGCCTTGGAATCCTTCGCCGTCGAGATGATCACGAAAGCCTGCTCGATGGGCGCATAGAGGCTCGGGTCGACTTCGAACCAGAAGGTCCCTTCTTTGTCGTAGGGCTGAACGTCCTTCGTGTAGAGCGCCGACTTGTTGACGAAGCCTGCGTCGGCGCCGGCGAGCGTGAACTGCAGGGCCTGGGTGACGTTCTGTGCGGTGACGAGCTTGGGCGCCACGGCATCATAGAGACCTTGCTTGATCAACGCCTCCTTGGCGGCGCGGCCGTAGGGAGCCGTGTCCGGGTTGCAGTTGGCCCAGCGTGCGACCGCGGGGTCCTTGAGGACCGCGAGTCCCTTCGAGAGATCGAGGTTCTTCGTCGTGAGGAAGATGAGCTTCCCGAGCGTGTAGACTTTGGCGCCGCCTAGCGTCATCTTCGCGTCGACTAAGTCCTTGGCGAAGCCAGTGTCGGCGGACATGAAGACCTGGAACGGCGCGCCGTTCTTGATCTGCGTGACCAGGCTCCCCGAGGAGCCGAAGGTGAACTCAGCCTGATACTGCGGGTACTTCTTGGCGAAAGCTCCCCCGAGCTGGTCCTTGACCGCACTAAGGTTGGCCGCCGCCGCGATCGAAACCTTCTCCTGCGCAGAGAGGCAAGAGACCGCCGCGGCGAGCGTGAGCGCCAACAGCAGTATTTTCTTCATAAATCACCTCCATGAAATAATTGAAATCCATACTGCTCGAATTGTCATGAGGACAAGTATGGCTCTTATCGCCGCAAGAGTAGTTCCAGCGGACCATCATACTCAATAGTTGAGTACTACCCCTGCAGTTTTTTAGCTGCACTGTTAGTGTCGTTACCGCCGATTCTAGCGGCGTGTGTGAATACGTCCTGAAGCAGGCCCGAGGCGAAGGGCCCAAGCCCTTCGCGCTCTCGTCCGCGGTACCAGCGGTGCCGGGGCCCAGGAGGTCGCCGCAGCCTCCCTTGGCGAATGAGGGCAACTTGGCCGTGTCGAACGCGAAGAATCGTCGAGAGATCCTCGGCCGGGATATCTTTGGCCACGAAGGTCCGCGAGGAGGAGCGGGCCTTGATGGCGTCTGCGAGCTCGAGGCCGAGCTCGCTTCCGACTGCTCGCCAAGCTTTATCGGGGAGGCCGGAACAAATCGAGAATGAGCTTCAAGTCATTTGGGAATTCTCTGTTTATTATCTGCACCATGTCTCGCGAGATTACGGTAGATTATAGTCATGACGATGCGAGCTAGAACGACGATCGGCCTATTCTTGGATGATTTCTACGGAGAGTATGGCTCTCGGGTATGGGCGGGGGCCTCAAGAATGGCGAAAGAGCTCGGAACAATGCTCATTTCTTATACCGACAATACTGTCAATGAACCGACTTCCGCCGTCGGTGGCGGGAATAGATTATTCAGCCTCGCGCATCCCGAAACTCTTGATGCATTGATCGTTCTTCCCCCCTCTATCGCGGATAGCGCATCTAAGCAGAGCTTCTCCCTTTTTCTCGATACCTATTCCTCCCTGCCCACGATCCGCTTGGGCACCGACGAGGCGGGCATGCTCCGCGTCGTGATCGATAACCGGAATGGCATGCGCGAGCTCGTCGACCATCTGGTCGAGCGCCATGGGCGATCACAGATCGCGTTTATCCGCGGGCCGGTAGGAGTGAGCGACGCCGAGGCCCGCTATGAAGCCTACCGTGCCTCGCTTGAGGCGCATAGCATTCCATTTCGTTCCTCCCTAGTCCTGCCCGGGGACTTCCAACGCTCGTCTGGCACCGCTGCCGCGGCGCGCCTGATCAATTCGGGGGAAGACTTCGATGCCCTCGTTGCCGCAAACGACTATATGGCCTTGTATGCAATGAAGGAACTCCAGCGCAATGGCATTCGTATCCCCGAGCAGGTTTCGGTAGCTGGCTTCGACGACTTTCTCGCCGCGCGAAGCAACATTCCAGGGCTATGCACCGTGCATCAACCCATGGAGGAACTGGGCGCCGAGGCCCTCCGCCTCGCTGTCTCCGCGGCCCGCGGAGAAGCGCGTGGGGCCGAGCGCCGTTCCCTGGCTACGCAATTGGTCTTGAGGCGCTCCTGCGGCTGCCTTTCGCGCGGCATAGCGGAAAACACGACGCCCCGCTCAAGGAATAACCTTCTAGATGCCGAAGACTACAGAGCGCTCGAGCGGGCCATCGAGGAAGCCCCAGAGACCAGGTTCAGAATCCTCCTCGAGGATGCGGTCGTCGCAGCCTATGATCGGGGAACGCCTGTCTCGGCCTGGCAGGACCTCGCACTCGAGCTGACGCGAGGACTCCCCATTGACGCGCGTCGGGACACGGAACGCTCGATAACCAAATTTCTCTCGGCTCTCCAGGAAGAGATTGCCTCCCGTGCCTCCCTCGAGCAGATTGAAGAAGCGTCGGTCTTCAATCAACTTTCTGGCCGCCTCCTCGGATCTTCCGATACTGAGGCGATCAGGGAGGTCCTAGTAGACGAGTTCAATCCAGGCCGCGCCGCATTCTTTTGCCTTTCTCTCTATATCGGTGGAGATATGGCCAAGGTACTCTTTTGCACGGACAAGGCGCGCGAAGGAGCGTCGTTCTCTCCGCCGTTTCTCGTCCCGGGCGGCCTGGACTCCCTTCCATCTCGCTCCGACATCCTTGCCATGCCGCTCTCCGACCGGGACGAGCCTCTGGGATTCTTCGTATGTGCCTCGGAAGAACGCCAGCCCTCTTTCTACGAAGCTCTGCGAGAGCAATTGGAAGGCGCGTTGAAGGGGGCCTTGCTCGTCTCGCGCATGCGCGGTCATAACGCTATCCTCGAGCGCAAAGTCAAGGAGAGGACTTCTGAACTATCAAAAGCCCTCGCGGAACTGGAAGCCACCAACGAGAAGCTCGAGCACTTATCGACAGTTGACGACCTAACTGGACTGTATAACAGAAGAGGTTTTTTCGAATTCTCGGGCAAGCAGCTTGATATTGCAAAACGCCGAGGATCGGACATTCTACTGATCTACTTCGATCTGGACTCGCTCAAGTTAATCAACGATCGGTATGGCCACGCTGAGGGCGACGCAGCGATCAAGTCGATCGCCTATGTCCTTTCCGAATCATTTAGGCAGACCGACATTATCGCGCGGTTGGGAGGCGACGAGTTTACAGTACTCGCGATCGACTGCACAATGGAGAAATGCAACACCATGATCAAGCGAGCGCAGGCACTTCTCGAGGAGCACAACATACGCTCGGGCGAGCCATTCTCTCTATCCTTCAGCTTCGGCACCGCGCCGTCGATCGGGCAGCCGCTCAAGAGCCTGGCAGAACTCATGGCGGAAGCCGACGAGCGTCTTTACGAGGCCAAGCGAGCCAAGAAGAACAGCCTCGGAAACCGCTGACCTCTTATCGTGGACGAAGGAGACGCCTCGCGGACTGGAATCAGGCGACTTTCGGTCCCGGACTTTTTAGAGGAGACTCAAAAACGGATAAGAAAAACTAAAGCCCCCGG
>Ga0326727_10014409_pt1 | contig 17245 bp, 15 predicted proteins | sample MB2enrmetagenome_FD_207643 | JGI IMG/M metagenome (GOLD analysis project Ga0326727, IMG submission 207643) | Lab enriched peat soil microbial communities from McLean, Ithaca, NY, United States - MB29MY | ecosystem: Environmental > Terrestrial > Soil > Wetlands > Peat | place: USA: New York...
AGTAAAGGAATTCCTGACAAGACTTATTCTTCGTCGCACGATGCCGATGAACTCGCGAGGCATCTCGATGAACTGGTGAAACCGCAAGTCTACTTGGGATCAGCAATGATTACATAGACTACAACCCCAAGAAGACATTCAAGATCTACCAATATCCGCCGGTGATGAATGAACCGCGGTATCCTTTTTTTTCTTTCCACGAAATCTGGGTTTAAAAAGGAAGAAAAAGTTCATTGCTTTCCATATTCATTCCAGCTTTCCAAGCCGGTTGAGCATATCCACGATGCAGCAGGACATCCCGATGCCTTCCTCGCCGAGCCCCTCGCCGGTTAACGGGTTGTAATATTCCCACACGCCATGCTCCAAGTAAGTATTCACCCACTTGTCGAGCAATTCCTTGGCAATGTCCTCGTGCCCGTGAGCGATAAGCCCTTCCATGACGAACCATTGATCGACGGGCCAAGTAGTCCCGCGCCAGAGCAGGCGGCTGCGGAGTGGGTTGAAGGTCGGTTCGCTTTTCGCGACCGAGGGAACCGGGTGCGGGAGCCAGAACTTCTCGGGATCCTTCAGGTTCGAGATGAGCTTGTCCAAAATGTTGGCAGGCAGGGACTCGAGCAGCAAGGGGAACAACGCTTGGATGGTCTCTGCCGTGGCCACGTGTTCCTTCCCTTTCTTGTGGTAGAACGAGACGAACCTCCCCAGCTGCTCGTCCCAGCACTTGGAGATGATGGCCTGCTCGAACTTAGCCTGCTGCTTGCACTTCGTGGCCAAGTCATCGTCGAACTCTGCAGCCAACGAGCCAAGCACGCCCCAGCCGGCGGCGTAGACTGCGCAGACGCCCACGTCCTCGAAGTTGAACCACTCGTGCTGCAGGATCTTCGCCCGGTTCCACTTCGCGCGCCGGAACTTGTACTGTAGGATGATGAATTTCGGGTAGTGCTTCCAGAACTTGCCCTGGTTTTTCGGCTTGATGCCGTGCGCGGGGTCGTAGAGCGGCGACGCGTCGATGCCCGACTCCCACGGGTGGATGATCGAAACGAGGCCGTCGCCATCCGGATCCCGCTCGGCCGCCCACCAGTCGAAATAGGCGACGAGCTTAGGCACGAACTCCTTGAGCAGCTCAACATCGTGCGTGGCGTTCCAGATGGCCCGCAAGGACCACGGGAGCATGGGCATCTGCGTCAGATCTGTGAATTCGGGCCTTGAATATCCGAAGAGGTGTTGCAGGAGCCATGACAGGTGCTCCTCGCCCCAAAAAATAATTTCAGGGATGAAGCCATTTGGTTGCTGGAACTGGAGCAGGGTGCGAAGGTCCTCGATAGCATTGGCGGGCTCACGATACGACCACGCGATCATGTGCCAGCCAGAGTCCCAGAGCCATTGGTGGTGGCCGTACTTCGTGTTGGCAGGATAGTAGAAATGAAAGGGCTTGCCATAACGCTCGCCGATCGATTCGTGCGACTTCAGGTAGTCGTAGCATGCTTGGACGAGCTCACTCACGTTGTTGTAGATCATAAAGTAATTCGAAGTGTGGATCAAAAAAAAGCTTGGATCAATCGTGCCGGGCTTAAAAGTGCAGGAGATGACGCACAAATCTCCTTTATAGCATTTTGCTATGCGTTGCCACGGGCGCTCTCGATCGCGGCGCTGAGCTGGTCCACCAGCGGTTCCAGATCGCTATCCCCGATCACGAGGGGTTTGAGCGTGATTTCTTGACCCTTGGCATCGACGATCTTCACCACTGGGTCTCTTTTATCAAATGCCTTGGAGACCTGCTGAATGTCGCCCCATAAGATGGAAAGCTCCAGCTTCTTTCCCTTGAGAACGTTTATACCCTCGTCGGTCAGCTGGACGATTCCTGCTTGGGTTTTCTTGCCGATGATGAAATACCAATTGGAATGAAGCTTTTCTTGGCCCATTATCATCGCTCCATACTCTATTTGGCCTCAATGTTTTTATCGGCCTTGACATCTTGCCTTTGTGATTCACGGGATTCGCGGGTAGAGAATCCGATGTAGAGCAAAGAGATGGCAATTAAGACAAGCACCCGCGCTGAAACCTTAGCCAAATCACCCAAGTCCCCGAGAGCAATCTCAAGAATGAAGCCAATGCCCAAGATGAAATAACCTAATGCCAAGTAAGTGGCTTTTTTCTGTTCGAAGCCCGTAATCTTTCGTTGCAAGTAATAAAATCCGCCAGTTAGGATGAATACAAAGCTGAGGACGTAAAACGCGCTAAGGGCGAAAAGGACCGAGGTTAATGAGATGTTGATCATCTTATGCGCGAGATTCAGGGCCGAGACGCTCGATGCACTGAGCATAATCATCTGGTTTGGAAACCCGTATAGCGCGATGAAATATGGGATGCCGGTAAGCAAGTACACGCATAGCACGATTTTTTTCCTGTTCGGGTTGAAAAGAGTAAATCCCAACCACATAACGTCTGAAATTGCAAAGGTAGAAAAGCTATAAGATAATTGGGCGTACAAAGTCACGGAAATATTTTGATTCGCGATGATTATCGAAAAAAAGGTCACGACGGGGCCCAGATATAAGCCACTGAAGCATAAAAACATAATACCGACGAATGGCAATAGATTTTTCTTCGTATGCGCATAGCGAACAAGAAATCTCACGCATATTATCACACTCAGGGTAAAAATCGTACAGGCACTTATTCCATTTATCAATGTAGACGTAGCGATGGTCATCGAATCACTGAGATACGCTCCCAAGACGATGTAGTTCACAACAGTATTTATAAATACTGGTGCCACTTGGGGAAGCCGGTGCCACGTGCCGTACTCTGAATAATGCCTTTAGGAATGAAGCAAAACTCGTACGTTTTTCTTGCTACTTGAAAGAAAACAACACCATTACGAGACTGCTACGAATCGTGTCAAAGAACGTGCAAAGATCGTTGTGGCAGGATATGTGATTGTTCACTGCCCGGATTCCCCTTGCTGGGCCTTGGTCGCTGCCCTTGCCCGCTTGACGCGATCGGCGAAAGGATCCCTGACCATAGCGAGCTCGTACTGGACGATTTCTTGCGCCAAGCGGGTTACGGTCCTGAAATTCACGGAGCTCTTTCCTTTTTCACGCTGGTAGAACGTGATGGGGACATCGATGATCTTCGCCCCGAGATGGAGAATATAATAAACAAACTCGGCATCGATGAACCAGCCACTCGATTGCGTCGTGAATTTGGTGTAAAGGGATCGCCGGAAAAACTTTGGCTTGCCGTTCACGTCGAACATCCACCGCCGTAGCAGGAGCGACGAGAAGATGCGGTAGAAATGCGTGAAGATGAAGCGGTTAACGCCGTCGAACCGCACCCGGCGCTCGGCCTTGCAAAAAATCGCATTTTGCTTGATGGTTTGATCGATCACGCGATACACGTCAATCGGTTTGATCTGCAGATCGCCATCGGTCCAGCCGATCCACTTTCCCCGAGCAACGGCGAGCCCGCCCCGGACCGCGTTGCCATACCCGCGCTCCTTCACCAAAACGTACCGGTTTCTCGGGTGCGTGGCTGCAAACCCCTCGATTAACGCACCAGTGCGGTCCGTGGAATTATTATTCACGGCGACGACTTCGTAGTCTATCCCTTTTCTGTCGAGGATCGACGAGATGCCGTCGAGCACGAGGATAACATTTTCTTCCTCATTGAAGAAAGGGATGACGATGCTTATGTCCATGAACTTCAAATCCTGCCGTTGGATTTTATGCTTTTATATTCACCAAGATATTGTTATATTTTATGGAAAGCCTCAAAGCTCTTTTAAACAAGCTTAACAAACCCCTGATCCTGCTCAATATCATTTTTCTGATCTTCTACATCATCCTTTTGGACCGGTATCCTGCCATATGAGGCGACGAGGGATATTTTTCCAATCCGTCGTACAATTTGGCAAGCGGAAACGGATTGATTTTAACCACGTATCCCGGCATTTGGGGGTTCAATGTTTTCGACTTTGACAAGGGCCCGATTTTTTACTTGTTGCTCGCGCTTTTTTATAGGCTCTTTGGTATTGGCTTGATCCAAGGCCGTATGCTCTCGGTTGTCTTCGCGATGCTTGGCCTGAACGCCTTCTATTTTCTGGCCAAGGAATTCGTTACAAAGAGAACTGCATTCCTGATCACGATCATATTTGGCACGGTTCCAATCTATTTCATCGCCGCTCACGAGATCCGCATGGAAATAATTTATTCCGTGTTTGAATTGCTCTCTTTTTACATGCTCGTTCGATATTTCAAGACCGACAGGAAGAAAAGTCGTTATATCGTGTATGCTGGAATTTTTTCGGGTTTGTCGCTGCTCACGCACCCGAACGGCACGATCAATATCGCCGCGTTCATCTTTTGCTTGGTGTTTTTCGATGTCAAGTTGACCTTCAGTGGTATAGTTTCAAAGAAGCTGTTGCTTGCGATAAAAAATAGCCTCAAAAATATTATCATTTACGCCATTACCATCGGGCTGGTTGCACTTCCTTATGCTATCATCATATTGCAAAACTATGGCATTTATGAAGCCCAGGCCAATCACCTGTTCCTTTTCACGGTCTCGTCGATATTCGCCAATATTCTTCAAGGATTCGAGATGTTCAAGACGTTTTTTTACTCGTTTGCGGGCACCTCTCTTCCTTTCCTGCTCTGGTTCGTGATTGTCGTCGTGGCGATCGGCATCGTCGCGTTGAGCCTGATCGCGCTGTTCATCCGGAGCTATGACGATCCTTACGTCAAAAAGGCATTTATCTACGTGCTCATTTCTGCAGTTCTCTTTTGGGTGCTTGTAAATCACGAGAACGACGTGTACATGACCACATATCTACCGCAGGTGATCATTGGCTTCGGCGTGTTCATGGATCGAGTACCATCCAAGTATACTGGCTTGAGCGGGTGGTATCACCAGCTCCTCGTCCTTCTTGACAAGATAAAATCGATCCTCCAGAAAGGTTTGAAGAAGAAAGTCACGATCCCGCTGATAATCTGCATCGCCTTCGTGGGGATCAATGTCATCTCGTGCGAGCGAAGCATTTATGCGAACCGGAATGGCGATCCCAACATTTTCCTATCTCCAATCCTTGCGAGCGGGGTGAATTCAACCGACACGTTGCTCGGTGACAGCACCTTCTGGATTCCCCTGCGCTAGATAAATACGTGGATTATGTCACCTTTATGGACGGGATACTGTTTGAAAACCAGACCTTTAACTATATCCTGAATGAGATTAAGCCAACAATCATACTCTATGATCATCACTGGAGCAGCTGGAATATTCCGTACGCTGCGGAGCTTAACGCAACATTCATCGCCGGCATGAAAAACTTCATCAAAAACAATTGCACGTTGTAAACCACGATAAACATCACGACCCAAGGCACGGCCCAGTTCCAGCAATTGTTCCCTATTCAGGTATACGCAACGAGTTTTCGATGATATTTTTTTACTTTACCTTTCTTGAACGATTTGACTCCACCGATGATGTCGCTCTCTTTGCCGCGATTTGGATTGCAGGGCCGCTTAATGGTATTCCGGTATGAAGGGGAAGGATTGAATCAGCAAGGAATCATAAAAAGAAGGAGGGATTTGGAGCCATTTTCGGGTAATGGCTCTTGGGCCATAACAGAACTGTATTATTGTGTCATATTGGCCTTCTTCATTTCCCAGAGCTCTCGGGCCTCCTTCATCGCTTCCCTGCTCTCGATGGGATACTTGTTGAACAGCCTGCTGTGGTTGCACGCGATTTCGGTCAGCTTGTACATCGGCCACACGAAAAATTTCGAGGGACCGCTCATCTGCGCAGCTTGCTTGAACTCGCGCAGGCTTACGTTGTCCCAGCCGCCAAGCATTGCCGTGATCGGCATATAACAGAATATTACGACAAGCAAAAGGATCAAGACGCCGACGATGAGCCCGGCGATGAACCCGTAGAAGTGTATGATGGGAAGCACGATGAAGATGAACATGGAGGACATAGTTGCGAGCATAATGCCGCACGCGATCGTGGGCGCGACGAAGACCTGCCACTTCGGGATGACTACCGGCACGATGTGCTTGTGAATGCGGATGTAGGCAACTGCGGTCTTGAACAACACGGCTGGCAGGATGCCGCACGTGATGATCCAGACATCCGCAGTGTAGCCATCCTTTATGGGCAGGGCAAGAATCACAAGCCACAGGGTCGTGAAAGTGACCTTAAGGGTCTCCTCGACGAACCGGATGAGCATAAGAAACATTGGCCGGTTGCACCCCGTTTGTATGCTGTCCGCAAAACTCCCATACGGCTGTTGGAACTGGAACACCAGCGATGGTATAAAGAACGGGATGGCGAGCAGGTAGTTCGTGAGGTTGAAGAAGATCACGAACTGGTTCAGGACGAACAACAGGGACAGCGTCATGGGCAGGAATAGCATATGGAATAGCGTGATGTATCGAATGGTCGCGGACACGTAATACTGGGTTAATTTCTTTTTGCCATTCAGATAGGCCTCGGCCAACGCCGGCGTGGGCGCCGCAACGCCGCCCCAGTTCACGAACCCAGAGATGCCGCTGGCCACGCTGGCCAGATTGCTCAGAGTCGCGTATTGAGGCAGGTAGATGATGTTCTCGTAGAGCATAATCAGGCCCGAGATGACGCCGATAAGTCCGGGCATGCCGGTCTTGATGCCGAAGCTCAGGCATTCCCACACGAGCGCACGGTCGAAATCGACTCGGAAGCAATCCCGGACCCTGATGCCCTCGTGTTTCATGGCACCCGTGAAATAATAGGCCGAAAGCCACATACTGACGAACGAGTTGACCAGGACGCTGATGTCGGCACCGATGGCGATACCCATGATCTCCCCGATGGCAGGATTGGCTCCGAGCACGTAGCGGCCCCAGAGGACGAGTGCCATCTCGGCGACCCGGTTGAGGATCTGGCCGGTAATGAAGCTTAGAACCGCTTGTTTGTGGTAATACTGTAATGAGCCTAGGACGTTACTGAACGCGCCTGTGAATCCTGGATATTGCGACGCGGCGATAAGAATCATCAACCACACACCATACGAAAGGTCACCGGTGGGCACGATATAGAGGGCGTAGGCGCTGATGACCGTCATCGCGAGAATGCCCGTAAAAGCGTGATACCATACGAAATATTGGATATACTGAATCATTTTCTTCGGATTTCGCAACCGGGCATCGGCAATGAACCGGTCCATGGTCATGCTCGTACCGATGCCGATGACGGTGAGGAACACCGAGAAGATACCACTCGTGACGTTGCGGTAGCCGTTCGATTCTGGATACGGATAAAAAATACTAAGGAGGACACCAGAATATATCAGCCCGGCGATGAGCCCGACCAATGAGAAGGTCAGGTTGTACCAAAATCCGGCGAGGGGCTTATGGAAGCCGATTGCTTCCCAAAGCTCCTCGACCTCCTCCCCCTTGGCCATCTTGGCGTGGCTTTTGATTGCCGCACCATCCGAATCAGAATAAAGCTCGTCTTCCGTGAGCGGCCCGGAGACTGCCGCCGAAGTCGTCTTCTTCGGTTTTTTCCCGGGCTTTTTCCACTTCATAATTACAATTATCTTGTGAATTTTTCAAGGACTCTTTCACTCGATTCGTGGCGATGAAGGGGAAATGAAACACCACCGCAGGCATGTCCATGGTGGGCATATTTAGCACCAGTTCCGGGGCTCGCAAATCGCCACCACTGGCATAGGCGTGTCGCTCTATCGATCGCCTGTGGTGGTCAGGCCGAAAATTGGCCGGCGGGATCCTTAATACTCCGAGATCCTCACTTTCACCCATGAAGCGCGATTTTCTGGCCGCCGAAACGTTCAACGGGACCTTCCCGTGGGAACCACGGTTCAAGGCCATCAACGGGTTCGATATGCATTACATCGACGAAGGCAGCGGGGAACCCATCGTCTGCCTGCACGGCATGCCGACGTGGGGCTACCTCTACAGGGAGTTCATCACGCCGTTGTCGGCCTTTAATCGAGTGATCGTGCCGGACCACATGGGCTTCGGCAAGAGCGACGTGCCCGACGACCTGCCCTACACCATGGCCCAACACGTCGAGAACCTGACCCAACTCCTGCTGTCGCTCGACCTGTCGGATATAACGCTGGTCATGCACGACTGGGGCGGGCCAATCGGGTTCGGCTTCGCGGTCGACCATCCGGACCTCGTCAAGCGGCTTGTCATCCTGAATACTTCCGTCGGCGTCATGAAGGAGGGCAGCAAGGCGTGGTATGATAGCATCCCGAATTACGACGAGTTTTTCGGCAACATGGGCACCAATGTCGGGCAGCTACTCAGGCTCGCGATCTACCACCAGGAGCGTGTAACCGAGGACCTGATCGCTGCGTACGCCGCCCCCTTCCCAGAGCCGGAGTATTGTGCCGGGCCGCTGGCCTTCCCGAAGGACATCCCCATAGGCCCCGGCCACCAGAGCACCGCGGCGATGCAGCACGTCCGCGATAGCCTCGACGTGCTGGCCGACAAGCCCAAGATCGCCATCTGGGGCACGCAGGACATCGTGTTCCCGCCGGCCGCCATCGATCGCTGGGTGCGGTTCTACCCCGACATGGCTGTCCATCGCATCGAGGACGCGTCCCACTTCCTGCAGGAGGACGCACCAGCCGAGATCGTCGAGCAGATCCAAGCCTTTTGCACGTGACACCGGCCGGCGGCTGGCCGGCCCTTCCCTTTTTAAAGGGGATTGAAGAGAACCTCAAAACTTGAGCCTGACGAGGTTTGAGTAGTCGTTGTCGATGCCCAGGATGTCCAGCATGGTCGCAATACCGCCGCGATGGTGGGTCTGGTGGTTGAACACGTGCAGCAGGATCTGGGAGCCCACCTTGTCTTGCGCCATTCCCTCCCTGTTTTTGTACTGGAACCGGCTGGAAAGCTCGGCATCGGGGAACGTGGCCACCGCCTGCTTGAGCGTGTCGTCCACTTGGGCCCGAATAGGTTCGAACTCGTCCAGCGTCCCCCAGACCACGTCTGACAGCGTCTCGAACTGGACGTCGGGAGTTGCTGGCCCGAGCTCGGCCAGCTCGGGAAGGAACCCGGCCAGCCGCCGAAGCCATATGATGTCCGCGAGAAGGACGTGGTTCAACATCCCGATGATCGAGTGGTAATACGAGCCCAGATCACGGGTCAGCTGTTCGTCGGTGAGAGCTCGAAGGATGGCGAGCATAGTTTGGTTTGTTTGTGCGTTATAGTCCGCTAACATGGAGAGCATATCATTCATGGCGTATCGCGTCTCATTGGCCGTTCTTGCGATTTAAAACGTTCCGTTGCAGCGGTAAAGGCATTGTCAAAGCCCATGGTCGTCCCATCCAATAGACATCGGTTCTTGGGGTGCCGTTCATTCCTTGGCCTTAATCATGTGCCCCCGTTCCGGCCGTGGCAGACCCCGTGCTGCGAGTAGCAACCTATCGAGACCTGGTGACGAGAATTTCACGTCTGACTTCGGCCGAATGGTGTCCATAGTCAGGTACAACTCTGTCGGGTTTTTCTTCACCGATTTTGTGATCCCGTACGTTTCGGGCGTGATGCTTGGTGGTAGCGGTTTGCAGGTCGGGTTGATGTACGCCTTCCTCACGCTCGGCTCGTCCATCTCCGGGTTCATCGTTGGCTACCTGACCGACCGCCATTCCAAGAAGACCCTAATCGCCATCGGCGCGGTCGGGCGTGGCGTGGCGTATCTTATGATCTATTCCGCCATCGTGCTCCAGTCCCTGCTGGTCATGAACATCTCCACGTTCTTTTTTGGTGCCCTGGTCGCCGTGTTCTGGGTGCCTTACGACACGCTGGTCAGCCAGAAATCGAACAAGGACCACCGATCCTACGCCTTCGGCCGCAGGACCGGCGCCCAAGGCCAAGGCATGCTCGTCGGCGCGGCTGTCGGCATCACCATCTTCATCGTGATGACCCTCCTCGGCCTTCCACCCGCGTATATCTACAGCCCCATGCTCATCTATTGCGGCTCGAATGTCGTCGGGGCAGTGATGTTCCTGCGCCGCATCGACGAGAACCTCCGGTGGTCCCCCCCGAAAAAGGAAGGCGAGCAAGCCGATCCACCAGCCATCGCGCCAGTTCTCAAGACCAAGGCACCGGCCAGCGAGCAGGTCCTCAAGGCTGAGGCACCGGCTAACGGGCCGGTTCTCGACGGCAGTGCATCGGCCCGGAACGGTACGAACCGGGGGTACCTGCTGGGGTTCGTCATGCTTATCATCGCCTTCCTACTATCCAACATGAACGCGTACATCTCCCGGCCATTCATGCAGATCTACCTGAATCGGGACATCGAGAAGAATCCCATATTCGTGCTGCTCGCCATCGCGCCGGCCTCCATCACGGCAAACCTCATCGGCCCGAGGCTTGGCAATGCCGTGGACAAGGTCAATCACTATGCCGGTATCACCATATTCAGCATTCTCGCCGCCATCATCACGTGGGGCGTGATCAGCGTCACTAGCATTTGGCAATTCGCCGCGCTGGAAGTGGCCGACCTGTCACTCGCCACGACCATCAGCCTCCTGCTTGCCAACATCTTTTCTAGGGTATCGGTCAGCCACCGAGGCAAGATCCTCGGGTTCAGTGCATCCTTCCAAGATCTCGGCGCGTCGGTCGGGCCCATCATCGGCGGACTAGCCCTGGACGCATACGGCGTGAAGATGCCGTTCATCATCTCCATCTTCCTTGTCCTGATGCTGATCCCCGTTTATCTCGTGGCGATTCGCAAGCTCAAGCCCTATCTCGTGGAAAAGTTCTAAATGCACATGGTATTTAATTAAAGTTCGGAAAGCTCCCCGCAAATGATTTTCTGCTCAGCAACAGGTATATACTCACTCACGATTAAGAAAGACGCGAATAAATTCGATAGTTACCCGTTGCTAAGATTCGGGAAGTCAGAGAGGGCGATCAAGAATCCAGCTATCAATATGTTCAACAATCTATCATTTTCGTGTTCGGGGAACAGGATTCGATATACCTCGATAGTATAATACGCTGTAATATTGTCAAGTCCTGCGGAAATTAAGACAACAATAATAATATAAGAAATATTCACGTCAATTAACGTTAACGAATAAAGAATGATCAAAATCGATGGTAAATATCGAAATTAACCATTTCCGAAACTGATAATTGATGATAAATTACAAAGATCTGTAGACTGGAACTAACCATGGACCTGAATAGAGTTTCACGTCTCATATTCATCATTTCAGCAATAGTGAATGTTGCCGGTTATTTTGTCGGAGGACATATCCGATTGTTTTTTTAGTTACGGCAAACCAAGCCTGATCGTAGATTTTTACGACGCGTTCTTGCCGGCAGTGCACAGGTATCTTGCTGATCCATCGACTTTATGGCTCTTATCACGAACTATTTCAAGGAACATATGCTTTCTTGTTCCATGAGGATCAAGATTCATTAAGGGATTGGATGTCACCTCAAAATAAATCGACCGGTTATACAAACGGCTTGAAAAGTATTTCTCCGTTCATCACGTATTTAAAGGAAAGATGGAAGATCCTTTGCATATCCACGATCATAACGTTCATCGTTGTGGTCGCAGGTCGCATTATATTTCCAATTCAAGGCACCGATTTTTATGTTTATTATACTGCTTCGAAAGACATGCTTGCAAACGGGTTTACCCACACGTATAGTTATTCGTTCTGGGTAGGGCTGGACATACTTCCATATCGTTACTTACCAAGTTTTTTGATCATCTTTAGCCCTCTGACTTTGTTACCTCTCGCGTGGAACTTCGTCATCTACTATATAATTAATATGGCCCTCGTGGTAATTTGTGGTTTCTTGCTAAAAAACATCCTCGCCTTGTTGGATTGCAAATTTCATCCCGGTTCGAAATTGAAGCTGGTTCTCGACTTGCTCTTCTTCATTGTCCTGCCCGTGGAAACCTTGGTATGGGGGCAAGTGTCCATCATAGTTGGCACGGTATCGCTCGCCTCTTTTTATTGCTTTCTCAAGAAAAGACCCGTTCTCGGCTCTTTTATCTTCGGAATCACGTTCATAATCAAGCCGGTCTTGATCGTTCTAGCCCTTTTGATCGTTTTCGCACTTGGACCAAAAGGTTTCTTCAAGCGAGTGATCGCACTGGTCATTCCATTGGTTCCTGATGCAGCCATCTTCTTGTTAAACAGATCCGCTTTTCAAGGATTCATTAACTTGAATGTTGTCGGGTTCATGCAAAATTTCGGAAAGTTTTACTCGATATCGTTCATGAATTTGTTGCTCCTGGCTGGCAATAGTTCCATAATATTCGAAGGTATCGCAATCTTGGCATGCACCATATTCGGGATCGTGGTTGCAAAACGTCAAGCGAACGATCGCGATAAGTTGCTCACCATTTTCACGATCGGGATCACATCATACTTAATCACGTTTGCCGACGTTTGGTTAAACCAAGCATTTTACATTTATGCCTTTTTATTCATTTACATTGCCCGTTTCCAGCAGAATAACCGAAAAGTGCTCGGTATAATCTTCTCATACACGATCTTGATCTTGTTCAAGTTTTACATGTTCAGTGCGACAGAATTCTTCTTAAACGACATAGCGCCTGGATTTGATACTATGACATGGACGAGCGCCATCGCGATCATTGCGGCATCTCCCGTGCTCGTCATTAACTTGGTTTTCACTATCGTGACTTGCGCGATGAGCCTTCCCGTATTCATTGGCTTGAATTATCAAGAAATCACGGCAATCACGAAATATGAAGGACAAGATGCGGGTGAAGTGCAAGAATCGCCCCAACCGGAAGCTTTGATTAAATGATGGTTAAGCTTCACTCCTGATCACGAGTATACGCTGCGACAAGGATTTAGCGGGGCTTTATAATCCATACCATCTAATCGAAACAAGCAATTCTTTGACCTTCACGATCAATCTCTTGCCGTAATACTTGAAAACTCGATACACCCACCAGATAAACTTGGATTTCGTTCTCGTTTTCAGCAAGAACAACATAAACGCGGCTTCAAACCCATCACCGATATTGATCTTCGCGATCCCTTTTTCACGATAAGCATAGTGGATAGGCACTTCCACGATTTCAATGCCTTTGTTCAACAACTTACCTGTTATCTCCGGTTCGATTTCAAATTCGCGCCCGATCAAGTGAAAACTGTTTAAAAGGCTCCGGTTCAGGAGCTTGTACCCGGTTTCCATGTCCGACAGCTTGGTGCCGTAAAGGAAATTCGTCACCCTGGTCAGGAACCTGTTCCCGATTCCGTGGGAGCCTGACATGTTCTTGGGACGCAACATGAATCTTGAACCATAGACGGCCATAACCTTGCCCTGCATTATTGGTCGAAGTAAAGTGGGAATGTCGGACGGTAAATACTCCATGTCGGCATCTTGGATTAACACGTAATTTCCCGTGGCTTTCTTGAACCCGATCTGAAGGGCACTACCTTTCCCTTGGTTCCGACGCAGGCGATAATGGAAAAAATAAGGTTCGTCCAAGTATTTCGTGATACAACTCTTGAGCGGGATTTTCGAGCCGTCATCCACAATGATGATCTCTTTATCGATGGGAATGTGCTGTGCCAAGAGCAAGTCCAGCATCTTGCATACATTCTCATCCTCATTGTAACATGGAATGACAATGCTCAATTTCATAGCACTAGCCAAAGCAATGCTTTTTTTGAATTTTTTCAAAAAATGGCGCTAATGGAAGGTGTGAGTGGCACAAAAAAATGAAAGGTAACAGCAATCATTGCTTTACGAATGATAGTTGCAATTGATAAAGGCCAGCCTGCGTATCGTAGAAGAACCGCACGACGATGGCAAATAAGATTACCGTGCCCGCGCAGATTATCAACCTGAGGGTAACATCCAGAACGACACCATCGGGAATGAAAAGGGAATACTGAGGAAACCCTATCTCGCAAACCAAGGGATACAGGCAGAAGAAATAAAATATCAAGTTCTTCCGATACCGGCCCTCGATGAATGGGCACAGCAGAACCAGCATCGGGTACAGGAACACCAGGTGCGATGCCCACACGTCTGATTCCACGAACGTGTAAAGGAGTATCCCGTAAGTAAATGCAAATATCAATTTAACCCGTTCATCTTTGTTCCTGAGCCTGTACCGCAACAAGAGCCCGATCACTAGCGCAATGGCAAGTGCTACGAGCTGGGCTTGGAGGGGGCCCACGTTCGCGAACTGGATCAAGAATTGGCTGAAGGAAATGGCCGGAAAAAACGTGGCCAACCCCCTATAACCGGAGATGTTGAGGCTTATGAAACTGGAAAGAAGCGAAGGATGGGTGAGAAAGATCAATGCATCTGGAACGAGCGTGATGGCAATCCCAATGATCCGTCGAAAGATCTTCTTCGGATCGACCTCGAGGACCAAGAACAAGACGACGAATATGGCCACTGGCTTGAAAACGATCGATAGGCCGAGCAGCACGCTGCCCGCGAATTCGTGCCCTTTCAGGCAGCAGTACAGCCCCGAGATCACGAAAAACGCCACGTACATCGCGACCTGTCCTTGCAGGTACACCTCGAGGAAGAACGGAAGGATGAAAAATGCCACCAAGTATTTCTTGTATTTCATCGACGGGGCCGAACCTTCGCTTGCAGGGGGTTCGACGAGGGCGAGCGCTTTCGCAGTGATGAACAACGTGGAAAGATTGATGAACAGGGCCACGATCGAGTAGATGATATACGATGGTAGCCATGGAAGCTTGGTGTACAGGTAAAAGTAGCCGAGCACGGCGAGTAATGACCGGAACGGGTTTGCTTGGTAATTGGTGAACATGTATGAATAATTGTAAATCAAGGAAGGATCTTTTCCAAAAAACACCAATGCAGTGCTGTAATATTCTCCGAAGTCGTTGGAGTACTGCAATTTCATTATAGTGAAGATGAATTGGAGGCTAACCCAGACAACGGCGAACGCAAATATCGCGAGATGCACGTAAAGGTACTTTTTGTTACCTTTCAAAAACTTTGAAAATTGGGAAAAGGTGGACCTGATCTGCTTCAACTGCATGTGGACTTCAACCTGCACTAGTTGCTAATAGGTGAGTTAAGCAAATGTAATTCAAAAATTAGCATGATTGCTCTCCATCCCCTGCGTGGTTTGCCATACAAGTCAACTTCGTCGACTCGAAAAGCGTCATCACCAAGAGCAACATCCCGTCCATCGACTACGTGATTAATCCATACGTTGGATGCCAGCACCGGTGCATCTATTGTTACGCCGTGTTCATGACACGATTCACCGGCCACGCGGGCGAGAAGTGGGGAGACTTTCTCGACGTCAAGCAGTTCGACCCCGTCAAGATCAAGCCCGAGAAGTACGATGGTAAGACCCTTCTACTCAGCTCCGTTACCGACCCCTACCTGCCGCTGGAGAAGCAATACGAGAACACACGGAAGATCTTGGAACGAATGGCGGGCACCAAGGCCAAGATCGTGATCCTGACGAAATCAAAGCTGGTAACGAGGGACATTGACCTATTCCAAGGGTTCGAGCACATCCAAGTAGGTGTCTCGCTGAACACGCTCGATCCCGAGTTCGCGGGAGCCATCGAGCCGTCCGCATCGTCGCCCGCCGAGCGTTTGGCCGCGATCGAGACGGTCAAGCAAAACAACGTCGCGACGTACGTGTTTCTTTCACCGATGTTCCCGAGGATCACCAATTATCAGGCCATCATCGAGCGGACAAAGTCATTCACGGACGAATTCTGGTTCGAGAACCTCAATCTCCGTCCGCACAACATCGGCCCGATCCGCGCGGCGATCAAGGCGTACTATCCCGAGCTCTCAGATTCCTACGAGGAAGTGTTGAGGGATCCCGCCTACTGGGAACAGCTCGATGTGGAGATCCGACAGTTTTACGACGAGCAGAACGTGGCCTACGACATCGATTTTCATTTCGGCGGATTCTCCAAATCTAAAAGTTAACCGCCATGTACGACGCGATTCGGGCCTTCAAGGAATAATTTCAGGGGATCATGTAGAGCTTCACGTTACCCGCCGCGTTGATGCCAACGAATGAGGCTGCGTGGACGTCGACGAACGCGCCGTCGTTGTAGATCGCTTTTGCTGGTCTGTCCCGCGAGACCTGGATCACCCGTCGATCGGCGGGCACGTGCGTGTGGCCGAAGATGATGGTCGACACGTCCGAGAAAACAGGGGTCTTGCCGCAGTAGGTGCATATCTCCTTGTCTTGAAACTCGAGCGTGAGCTTGTGGGGATTCTGCCTGTCCTTCTCGTATAGCAACAGACTCAAAATCCCTTCTTCAACGGATCTTCACGTCGAAATGGCACGCAAAATGAGCTTCGCGTCCATAAGCTTGCCACGGTTCAAATTAGCCAAACGTGGGTAATAGCGAGCCATCGCCTTAGGCTTCAATAACACCGTTGCAGGGGAAAAAAGAGTACGATGGGGATTAGTCCTCATCGTATTCCTCGTGAAAACCGTCCTCCCCAGGGGCTATCCAAACGTATTCTTTACTGGGAACGTAGGTTTTTCTGGGAGGGTACGGTGTTTCCGTCAAACGTGCTTCGTCCGGTAAGATAGTTTTGTCATCGTGAAGCAGCATTTTTTTGTCGATAGTAGTGTCGTGCATCGTCGTGATCATCACCTTTGCGGATCTATGCAATTCATTCCCCGATCCGCTTCAGACTCGATAATAACGCACCATTGGCTTTTAAACATGGTGATCGCGCGAAAAAAGGGGCTGGCTGGAACCGTACATAACCATGATTCGACCTGCAGGCACGGGAAATCGTTGGTTCCTGCTACCCGTGATCGTGACAACCCTACACCGAAAATGACTTTTGATCATACCTGTAGCTCATATTGATCGAGCAAATTAGGGCTAATCTAGCGAATCGAAGCCATGATTCGCCGCCGTTTCAGGCCAAGATGGTGTGATTGCCATCAACCGGATCAAGATTAAAAATGTAGATTTGGAACAAAGGAAATAAAGAAGTAGGAAATGAAGAAATAGTTGTCCAAAGTCCCTTTTCTCTTGATATCGTCCAAGATTTACGTCTTTTCTTCGATTTTATAAGGGTATCGACCGTTCATCTATGAAATACGAGGAACGATTCTATGTTCAGTACCGGATGAAAGTTTAAACTCACCTCATCTTTAAGGTTTCCATGGCTCGTTTCATCATGCTAGGTCTTGCTAGCAAGAAACTCTGCGTGTGATTTCACCAACTGGTCAGATGCAACTTTCC
>Ga0326727_10014410_pt1 | contig 17245 bp, 10 predicted proteins | sample MB2enrmetagenome_FD_207643 | JGI IMG/M metagenome (GOLD analysis project Ga0326727, IMG submission 207643) | Lab enriched peat soil microbial communities from McLean, Ithaca, NY, United States - MB29MY | ecosystem: Environmental > Terrestrial > Soil > Wetlands > Peat | place: USA: New York...
CGGCGACGATACGAGAAACCAGGCAGCCTTCCGGGGCCTCTTCGATCTGTTTCAGGCACTCCTGCCCGCACGCCTGCTTCTCAGGCCAGCGAGAGCACTCACTCAAGCGAAGGCGGGGGACGCCGAAGATCGCGTCCTTGGCGGAATGCCTGGCATCCAAGTCAACTGCGGCGGCCGTGTGGTTTTCAGGGCAGATGACCAACCTTTTCCCCCGCATCTTGAAGTAGGAACGAAAAGCGCGATAGAGAACCCATCCCGCAAAGAGCGCAAGAAGCGCCCCAATGATCCAAAGGAGTGTGGAATTCATGAGAGCCCCCTTTTGTTCCCTCAGCCAACCATCCACCGGGCAAGTTCTTGCTCCAAAAGGCGCCGTGCAATAATCGCCAACAGGGTTGATTGTACAAAGGTTAAATCCCGGCGTCGAATGATATTGTGCGGTAGCAGTCGATTACCATTCGTAGAACCAAACGTAACTGGTGACTCGGCTCCGTTGCGGGTTTCCAAAGGTTTTCCCGTCTTTTTCTTCGCCGTTTCGCCAGGAGAGGCGGAATCCCTTTTGGAAAATAACCGGGTCGTCCTCATGGAAACGGTAGGCTGAGAAGCGGCATGTGCCGTCGGCGTCTTCGCTCTTGTGCGTAAGGCCCGCGAGTGGCAAGTGGTACATGCCGCGGTTGAAGTAATACGTTCCGAGGAAGTAGTCCTCTGTCCCGGAGGAGAGCAGGAAGGGTTCTTTGGCGTTGTTCATATAGGCCCGAAACATAGCCTCGAGGAAGTTGAAGTTCTTGCTGGCAACGGACAGTGTCACTTGATAGAGAGCGCCGGCGAGCGATGACTCGCAGAGGTTGAGCCTTTGGAGAGGTTCCAACTCGACGTCCTCGTGCACCTGGAGCCTGAGCCGTGCGTTTTGTGGCAGGCGCACCTGCCCCAGGAAGACGGGCAGGTTCTTGACTCCGCGTATGATCCACCAGAACACCTGAGGTTTGCTGATGCCAGGGCCGAGCCGTCCCGTAACCCGGATGCGCTTGCCGAAGGGGATTCGGTAGGTATTGTAGATGCCGCTCGGCTGGCCTGTCTTGCCCACACGCTCGGAACCCCAGGGAGCTGAAGGATCGGCCCATCCGATTCCGTGCCCTGGAAAAAGCTCCATATCAATCGAGGGTTTGGTTTCGCCATCCACATAAATGCGGATCCGTGTACGGTCGTATCCCGGCCAATCGCCGCCGAACCACATATGAGTCAAACACCCAGCGCCCTCGTGTTGAAAGAGCGCCACTTCGCGGTCCGGATAGAGCATTCCCTCCTTTCCTGCTGTTCCGAATGTCTCTAACTGCGCGGCGGACACGCCGATTGCCGGGTCATTTGAAGGGCTTCCCACCGCTTGCGAAAGGCAAATGAAGGGAGTGATGGCGACGAAAAGCACAATAGCCCAGGGAGAACTCAGGCAAGTCATAGGCTTCAGCGCAGCAAATACCGGGTTTTTCATTGCAAACTCCGTCGAAAGGAAACTGAATCCGATTCTCTCCGGGAAAATAACTGAGAATCAATAGCTATGTTGTATCCCCTGCGGTATTGGGCTGCAAGCCTGGAAACGAGAAAAGTCGGAAAGAAAACCCATGAAGCAGTTCGGAAATTGACTTTTCCGCAAAGCGGAACTATATTCACGGGGCGATCTAGATAGCTAGCCAAGATGAGGTGCTGACAACGTCCTCTGACGGGGTCGTCCGCGACTTCTTTGTGTAGAACGGCTTGAAACGGAAGACCCTCGCCTCGTATTGCAGACAGGCCCCTGACCAGGTGAGCGAACCTGTCTAATCTGAGGAAATCACACCCGGCCGGCGGTTCCGGCCAGAAAGAGAAATGAGCCATGAACTGGCCGTGTGCACGGTGGACCGTGCGCCTGGCCGTTTGCCAATTGCACGGCGGACCGTTCCGATGGTCCTCCGGGGGCAATCAAACTGATTACAAGAACTGAGGTGGGAGCAATGGAGAAGCGCAATCGAAGACAGTTTCTAACCGAGAGTCTCGGAGCAGGGCTGGCGCTGGTGCCGATGCGAGCCGCGACGGCCGAGGCTGCGCAGGGTGAGGCTGTGCGCGTGTGTCTGGTGGCCGGCGACGCGGCGAAGCAATGGGATATCACGGGGGTATTCGAGGAGCTGGGCCTGGCATGGGAAGCAACGAGCCCTGCGAAGGCAAGACAGATTCAGGCGGACCGTTTTGCGGTGTTGTGGATCACGTCGAGTTCCTACCCCGAACCCTCGGCGCTCCCGAAGGATCTCCTGGGGAAGATGGAAGAGTTCTTGAAAGCGGGCAAGGGAGTTTTCGCGGAGTATGTTTCAAACTTTCCGGGGGTTCAAGCTGCCGCTGATACGCCGCAAAAGACCGGGATCGCCCGGCTCTTTGTAGTGAATCCGGTGGATTTGCCGGACGCGCTTCCGGCCGGAATCATCCTGGATGAACAGGATTCCATGTGCTTGCCGCTGCTGAAGGAGCCCGAGGGTTCGAAACACGTGCTGGAATTCGGCCGGGTGGCGGGAGTGGAGAAGATCGTCCCGAAGTTTCAGCCCAAGGATACCTGGACGGGGCTGTTGTGGGGAGAGATGGGCTCGGGCCGTTACGCCCTGGCCACCACGAGCCTTTCGGAATTCCGGCGCCGGCAATATGCGCCCCTGGCGCATTGGAGCAAGTTCCTGTGCCAGTTGGTGACCGCTCTGCTGCCGGAGTCCGAACGCCGCAAGCTATTGGAACGCCACATCCCGGTTCGCGCCTACACGGAGCCGAGAGTCTGGATGCAGCCGGGAACCGAGGTCCAGGTTATCGTGGAGACATCGCCGACGGCGCGCGTCGAGCTTGTGCGCCCGGCGACGGCGGGCCTCGCCGATTCGGGTGGCGGAAGATATGCGGGGAAGTGGATGGCGGCCGGATCCGGAGCGCGGAACCTCGTTGTAGAGGTCTCCCGTGCCGGTCGGAAGCGTAACGTGGAGATCCCTGTCCGTATTGCCGACCGCAAGGCTGCCTACCGGCGCGCGCTCGAACGCAATATCCGCTGGTACGAGCGCTCCGGCGCGCTTCTCAAACCGGATGGGACGATGGGCGTATCCGAGTGGATCTCGGGACCGGACATCGAGGGCGTTCGCCTTGCCTACTCGGCGGAGCAGTTGCAGGCGCCCGAACGTGCGGACTGCGTGTTTGAGTCGGCGCTGGCGTTTTGGATTCACGGCAAGCTGGCAGGAAGCGCACAGCACCAGCGCATCGCGGAGAACATGCTGGTCCGAATCATGGACTTCCAGCGGCTGGAGAGAGGCGACCGGGGATACGGACTCTGGAACACGCGGGGCCGGGCAGGGGAAGCGTTCCAGGACGACATTTCATGGGCGACGATTTGCGCCCTGGCTGGCTACCGCTATACCGGGAACCGGATGTTCCTGGAGCGCGGCTTGATTTCAGCGAAAGCCCAGGTGCGGGCCAACGGGCCGGACGACCGGCTGCGCGTTCCCATGTACGCGAAGGTCCAGTCCGGAGAACTCACGCAGAAGGCTGACGAACACCCTCATTCGGGTGGCTGCGTGTTGTCGGCGTGGCTGTACACGTATGGCGCAACCGGCGACCGCGCCTACCTGGACGTGGCCCTGCCGATGCTGCGCGACATGGTGGAGGGGTTTGACAAGATCCCGACCTACATCATCAGCAAGACCTGTGAGTCCGCCCGTTTCCTGCTCCCTCTCGCCCTGGCCTGCGCCTATACGCCGGATCCCTTCTTCAAGAACGCGTTGAGGGAACGGGCGGAATACTTGCGCTCGCACACCGATCGCTGCGGGGCGATCCAGGAGGAACTCAGCAATAATGCCGGCGGCGGCCTGGAAGGCGGAGATCTGGGGCTGACCTATGATGCCAACGAGAAAATCAGTGATCAGCTTTACTGCACCAGCTTCGCCGCCATGAACTTCTGGATCGCTTACAAAGCCACGGGTGACCGCGCCTACCTCGACGATTTCTTTCGCACTACCGACTACCTGGTGCGCATCCAGGTGGAAAGCCCCAATCCGGCAATCGACGGCGGCTGGATGCGGGGGTTCGACTTCTCCTTGTGGGAATACTACGGGTCCAACGCCGACCAGGGCTGGAACGCCTACTGTATGGAAACCGGCTGGACAAACGCCATTATCGACATGGCGTTAGGCCTGTATCTGATGGATGACCCGTTCTTTGAACCCAAGAATGCCTGAGATCTTGCGGCTGGTTGAACACCGGAAACCAAAGGAGACTCCGATGATGAACGGCAGAAGAGCATTCCTGGGAAAGGCCGGCGCGTTGACGTTGCTCTCGTCATTCTCTCCCTCTCTGCTTCGTTCCGATGCGCTTGCAAGCGCCCAATCGCAAGCTCCAATTCCGGCAAAACGCCGGGAACCGATCGGCTGGAAGCCGCACTTCGTCAAGCAGGGTGATGGCCGCGGCGGGTGGATCACGCACTCCGCGGAGTATCAATTCCTTGTCCATCAAGAGGTGGGCCGCCACCTCTTCCCGTACGGAGTAAGGCAAATGGACAATGGAGAAGTGATCCTGGCGGCGGCCTGGGACAGTGGCAACACGAAAGGACTAAAGGACTGGAAATTGGTCGTAGCTTTTAGCCGTGATGGCGCCAGGTCCTGGACTGAGTTTGCGACAATCCCGGATGCCCCCGGACGCCCTGCGGTGGTCACCTACCTAGGCAAGGGAAATCTCATCTTGCAAAGCGAGGTGGGCCCCTCTCAGTACTTCAGTAGTGACTACGGGCGGACATGGCCTGAGCGGAGACCACTCCAACCCGCTGGCAGCGGCGGATCTTTCGATAACGAAGGCGATGCGCTGGTTGACGTGGGTGCGGGTGGCACGACGCGACTCGCGGGGTTCGGATTGTCCTATCCCAAGGGGACGAAATGGCCCTTCGACCCGGGCGTTGGACTCCTGCGCTGGTCGAACGACGGTGGACGGACCTGGACCAATGAAACAGCACCCAAGGAATGGCTATGGCAGGAGGAGTACCAGGGAAAAACCTATCAGCGCGGAGTCAGTGAATGCTCGATCATCCGCGCCGCCAACGGCTGGCTCGTTGCGGCCTTGCGGAGTGATATGCCTGCCCGCTATCTGGATATTGTCCCTCACAACGACAGTCTGGAAGGCCTCGGCGTGTCAGTCTCAAAGGACGATGGCGTGACGTGGTCGCCGCTCCGGATTCTATACGAGGCTGGCCGGCACCACGGGCACTTGCTCCGGCTGCCCGGCGGAGATTTGGTCATGGTGCTCATTGTCCGCGCCGATGTGCAGAACGGCCGATTAGCCAGCTATCACCGGGGTCTGGAAGCAATCATCAGCCGTGACAATGGGTTGACCTGGGACCTGGCGCATAAGTACGTCTTGGATGACTATGAGTATTACGACGGCGTCGAGTGGTTCAACGGGGACTGTGGCCATTGCTCCACGACGTTGCTCGATAATGGATTCATCCTGTCCACATACGCCAACTACTTGACGAGGGGTGCGAGCCTGATTCTTTGGAAACCCGCGCCTGCCTGAGAATCTCTGACTTCGGTCTGGAGGAAAACGTCGGTGAAATCAACCTGCAAGTTGTGTTTGGTATTCATGGTGGTCTGGGCGGGATTTCCCGCCGGGGGAGTCGCGAAGGCCAATCCACGCGTGGGTGTGGTCGTGGGTGTTGAGGCGCCCGAACTGGAACGCTATGCCGCGGGGCAACTCTGCGATTACCTGAACAAACTCTTTGGCATCGAGACCCAGCCGGCGACGGTCGTTCCGGCATCGTCTGACGTGCTCTTTCTAATTGGCAGGCCTGAGACCAATGCTCTGATCAAGAAGGCGACGCGGCAGCAGGCGTTTCCGAAGGTGGGCGAACAAGGCATGGTGCTCCGCCGGGTGAAGGTTGGGAAGCGGCCGGCGTTAATCGTGGGAGGGGGCAGTCCGCGCGCGACCCTGTGGGCGGTGTACGAACTGGTGGAGCGGTGGGGTGTAAGGTACCTGCTGCATAGCGACGTGCTGCCGGAGAAACGGGATGAATTTCGCCTGCCGGAGCTCGACGTGGCTATGGAGCCGGCCCTGTCCGTGCGGCAGTGGCGGGTGGTCAACGATTTCGCCTGCGGTCCGGAGTCTTGGGGCATGGCGGACTATCGGCCTCTGCTCGACCAGTTGGCGAAAATGAAGTTCACGGGTGTGTTCATAAGTCTCTGGCCCTGGCAGCCAATCCTGGACTACGAGATCCGAGGGATCAAGCGTCATTCGGCGTGGCTGTGGTACGACTACCATTTTCCGATTACGGACGACATGGTGGGGCGGAGCCTGTTTGGCCAGGCCAGCGAGTTCTGGAATCCCGATCTGCCGATTCATGGAAGTTACCAGGAATTCGAGGCGGCAGGCGAGCGGCTTATTCACAATCTCATGGCGGCCGCCCACAGCCGGGGGCTGGAGTGTGTGCTCGGTCTTGGCTCCTCCTTGCTGGAGTTTCCTCCCGAGTTTGCCCCGTTGCTGAAGGACCCGCAGAAGGTCAAGCAACTGGCCGAATTGGATGTTGTGCCGGGTCCCGCGACCCCGATCGACGATCCCGTGCTCTTCGAGATGTCATCGACCGTGCTACGCGCCGCGCTCAACACCTATCCTGAAGCGGATCGCATCAGCTTCTCCGCGCCGGAGTGGCGTCAATGGACGGACCAGTATGAGCGTGCCTGGCAGGCGCTCGACGCCAGGCACGGAATCAGCAAGGTGCGCTCCCTTGCGGAAGTCCTGGCGGCGGCCAATGAGCGTAAAGACTACCCGGGTGGGGTGGAGCGTGCGGTCAGGGAAGTCAAAGGGGATATTGTATCGCTCGATTACATGGACCGGCTGCTCGGTGATCCTAAGGTTCTTGAGGGAACTCGCCGCCCGGATATGAAATTTACGTACGAAAGCGTTTCTGAGGAGCTGTACCCCGTGCTGGATCGCATCTTTCCGGCTGGCACTGAGATGCTTAATTCCGTTGATTACACCCCTTCCCGTATTGTGAAGAGGCGGGCCGTGCTGCAAAACGTTCCGAGCCGCAAGCTCTCTTCCATTCTCATATACACCCTTGAGGACGATAATATCGGCATGGTTCCTCAACTGATGACCGGCTCGCTCTACCAGTTGACGCAGGATCTTCTGCGCTGGGGCTGGGCAGGTTACTTGACGCGCTACTGGATCGTCGGCGGGCAGGACCCGAACGTGGGCTATCTCGCGCGCGCGGCGTGGGACAGGACGGCCACGCCTGACACAGTGGATCGTGACCAGCTCAAGGCGGTGTGCGGCGAAGGATGCATCGCGGATATGTTGACGGTCTTTCACGAGGTCGAGGCGGTGACAGCGAACATGGAATGGAACCAGTTGGGATTCGCCTTTGCCATCCCGAGGATGATGATGAAGCATTGGAAGCCGGCGCCGGTGGCGGCGGACCTGCTGGGGGACCGGCAGGGCTACCAGCGGGCGCTCGCGGCGGCAAGGGAAGCGCTGCCGAAGGCGAGCGCGGGCGGGCGGGGGTACGTGGAGTACTGGATCGGGCGGCTGGAATTCGCGGTGGATTACATCAACGCTGCGGAGGCGCTGCACCGCGCGGCGATGGCGGAAGCAAAGAAGGACCATGCCGGAAGCCTGCGGGAGGCGGAAGAGGGGCTGGCGGACCTCCGTCAGGGCATCGAAGCCTATGCTCGCGTAGCGCAGGATCAATCCGACCGCGGGGCGATTGCGATTCTGAACGAGTTTGCCTATCGCCCGCTCAAGGCCAAAGTGGCGGCATTACCGCGGTGATCAGACGGAGGCAGCGAAAAGATTATGAATAGTCGTGAGCGTGTTCTGGGTGTGCTGGAGGGACGTCCGGTTGACCACCTCCCTTGCATGCCGATTCTGATGCAGTTTGCCGCTGACCATATCAATGCGAGTTATCGGGACTACGCGACGAACTTCCGCGTGCTCACCGAAGGACAGTCCCGCGTTGCGGAAGAGTTCGGGATCGATCATGTCAACACCATGTCGGACCCCGCCGGCGAGGCGGCGGATTGCGGGGCTGCAGTGAAGTTCTTCCCGGATCAGCCGCCGGCCCTCGATGAAGCGAATGCCTTGCTGACCGACAAGACCTGCCTTGCCACTCTTAAAGTTCCCGACCCCTATACCGGGCAGCGCATGCATAATCGCCTGCGAGCGCTGGCGCTCCACAAACAACGTGTGGGCAGGGACAAGCTGATTGAAGGCTGGATCGAGGGACCCTGCGCTCAAAGTGCGGACTTGCGGGGAATCAACAACCTGATGTTGGATTTTTATGACGATCCGGTGTTCGTGCACGACCTGTTTGAGTTTGTACTGGAGCTGGAACTCGGTTTCGCCAAGGCCCAGGTTGCTGAAGGCGCCGAACTGGTCGGAATCGGAGACGCCGCCGCTTCGCTCGTCGGTCCGCAGATCTACGAGGAGTTTATCTGGGAGTACGAGAAGAAGATGGTCGACGGCCTGCACGCTCTCGGCGCCCGGGTGCGGCTGCATATTTGCGGGGACACCCGCAAGATACTCGGGAGAATCGGCAAGCTCGGGTGCGATGTGGTTGACCTCGATTATTTCGTGCCCGTCCGTGAGGCGCGCGAGAAGATGGGGCCGGATCAGGTTCTGCTGGGAAACATCGACCCCGTAAGAATCCTGCGCGAAGGATCGCCGGAGTCCGTGACGGCGGCGATCGCCCAGTGCCACCGCGAGGCAGGTCCCCGCTACATCGTCGGCGCCGGGTGTGAAGTTCCTCGCGACACGCCCCCCGAGAATCTCCGGGCGCTCGCCCGCTATGCTCGGGAACATGGGCCGAACCAACTGGACTAACGGGGGATTCAGCGCAACTCCCGGATGATCATCAGCAATCAAGGCGCTTCAGGACTTCAACCTACCACTTTTCACTAAGTATCGATCAGGAGGCATCGCAATGACAGACGAGACTGAACACAAAGTAAACCGGCGTGAGTTCATCGGCGCGGCAGCGGCGGCAACGGGCTTCATGATTATAAAACCTCAGCTTGTGCGCGGCAGCTCGGCAAACTCCGCCATCCGCTTGGGATTGCTCGGCTGCGGAGGCCGCGGCAAGGGAGTGGCAACTTCGTTTGCCACAAACACCACGGCACGGGTGACCGCACTCGCGGATCTCTTTGACGACCAACTGGACAAGGCGAAGGCTAAATTTGACGCTCTGGCGGAGAGCAAAGGCTATTCCGGTATCGACCACAAGCAGATGTTTAAGGGACCGCACGCTTTCGAGGAGATCATGGCGTCCAAGAAAATTGATATGGTCCAGATCTCGACGCCGGGCTACTTCCACCCTGAACACCTGGAAGCCGCAGTCGCGGCCGGGAAGCACGTGTACTGCGAGAAACCGGTGTGCGTGGACGTCCAGGGCGCGAAGCGTGTCCTGGAAATCGGGAAGAAGGCGGAAGGGCGGCTCAGCCTCGACGTCGGATTCCAGATCCGCAGCGCCCCGCCCTATGTGGAATGGGTCCGCCGCATTCACGACGGCGCCCTGGGCAAGATCGACTGCGCCACCACTTACTACCACGCGACCGTGGTGAACTATCCTCCCCGGCCTAACGCATCTCCGATGGAGTTGAGAATTCGAAACTTCTATTGGGATCGGGTTCTTTCAGGAGATATCATTGTCGACCAGAGCATCCACGTTATTGATATCTGCAACTGGATCTTCAAAGCCCACCCCGTTAAAGCCGTCGCTACCGGAGGACGGAAGGTTCGGACCGATTGGGGAAACACCTACGATCATTTCAATGTGATTCTCACTTATCCGGATGAAATCCATGTCAGCTTAAGTCACTATCAGGCGGGCAGTGCCTTATGGGATGTCGGTGAGCGTTTCTTTGGATCAAAAGGCGTGGCCGAGGCCCACTATGCCGGAGTCATCGGCATCTACGGCGACGAACCCTGGGAGTGGGCGGGCAGCGCGAGCACGGTCGCCTCGCAGCCGGGGCATGCCAATCCGTACGCGCTGGTCAAAGGCGGCGGCGCTGAAAAATCCGCAGGCGTTTTCCATGATTCGCTTCAGTTCGCGGATGCCGAAAAAGATAAGGCCTTCATCGAAAGTATAACCAGCGGCAATTATCACAACCAGGCCGGCAAAGGTGTGGAGACAGCGTTGAGCGCTATCCTTGCGCGGACCGCTGCCTACACAGGCAGGGAAGTTACGTGGGACGAACTGTTCGCTACCGACCAGACGTACGACGCTGGCATCGAGGAGATCGACCTTAGCGAACTCTGACCAGCGGCAAAGAGCAATATGAGGGCCGGGTGGCTCGCAGACGTTGCAATCCAGCGTGCGCGCGCCACCTGCGCCGGGCTATCGCTCTCTGTAGTATCCATCCCTGGCTTGCACGATCTGGTCTTTCTGTTGGGTCACAAGGTGGATCTTGTGATAGCCCGCGCCCGCGCTCGCTCTGTCGGGCGTGTAACCCAGGCTGTACTGATTGCGCAGTTCCTCTTGAATGCGGTCGTAGACTTGCTCGATGGGCTGCTTCTTGGAAACTTCAAAAAGGCGGCCTCCGGTTTCCTTGGAAATCCGCTCGAGGATCTTCTTCCCATCCGGACGCTCTTGCTGGGGGAATCTGCCGCCATGCCGTCCCATTCCTCCGCCCATGCCGGGACCGCCAAAACCTCCTCCCCTTCCGTATCCTTGTTCATCGGAGAAGAGAATGGAATAGACCAGGGTGTCCGCGCGCTGGGCTGCCTCGACGGCGCTGTCGAGAGTCTCCTTGCTGCCGCGGTCCACCCCATCGGAGAGGATAATGACCGCCTTGCGACCCTGTTGCTTCAGCATCATCTCGTTCGATGCGAGGTAGACCGCATCATAGAGTAGAGTGCCTCCACCATGCCTCCCGCCTCCGCCGCCCCTGCGGCCCGAACCAGGCCAGGAGCCGGATGAATTGCCGCCGCCCTCCTCCTGGGCAGGCTCCGGCGTCTGCAACAATTTCAGCGCGGCATCCAATTTATTGCGCGAAGAAGTGAGGTCCTGCAAGAGTTCCACTTCCCGGTCAAAGTGAATCACGAATGCCTGGTCTTTGTTCACGCGCACCACCTGATCCAGAAAGGTGTAGCTGGCGCTGCGCTCCTGTTCCAAAACGCGCCTCTGGCTCATGCTGGTATCCACTAGGAGACCCAGCGTAAGCGGAAGATCGGTTTCTCGCGCGAAATAGCGGATCGTTTGCGGGCGGCCGTCTTCCTCCAGAATGAAATCGTCTTTCGTCAGGTTGTTGATGATTTCCCCGTGCTTATTCCGCACGGTGGCAAGCACGTTGACCACTTTGACGCTGACGGAGATGGTCGGCTGCTGCTGGGACTCGAGCGGCCTCCCGGCCAGCAGCACGCAAACTGCCAGGAGCAAAAGGCTGAGCCTTCGCCGGCCGCTTGCCCCGCAGATCGGGCCACGGCTCGAAAGTTTGCTGCACCTGCTGAGGTTACGAAGCGTCCTGATCATAGAAGCTCCACAGATCCCGGGATTCAGCCCGCGTGGGCAGACTGATGACACTTGTCTAATTCCTGTACCTGACCTTCCCATTCTGCCACCCGGCGTCTTTTGCCAATAGATACTTGCTGTCCCGTTGGATGGAAATAACTGAAACCGCGTTGGCTTGCCGCGCCTACTGACGTTCGTAAAATAGAGTGACGGTTGTCTCCTGTGGCGGCGGTCTGTGAGGAGGCTGTCCAAATTAGCGAACTCTTCGAGTGGTCAGCGCGGCTCTGCCGCCTGCTTTGCGGAAAGCCTCTGGCTTTCCGGCCAAGGCTGATTTCTTTCTCTCCCTCCGCGCCACGGAAAGGCGAAGCCTTTCCGCACAGCGGGCGGCGGAGCCGCAGGTCGCCACCCGCCCGGCCGAGCGTAATTTGGACAAGCCTGCTCTGTGAGCGCCGCTATAGCAAACTGACCCACGGGAATGCGGGCACGCAAGAACTGTAAGGGATGGTAAACTGGGCGTGGAGAGCTAATGCGCGAAATCCCCTCGCCGCAGGAAATCCTCAAACTCTTTGAGCAGGATCCGGAGAGAACTTTTCGCCTCCGTGAACTGGTGGCTGAACTCGGGCTTCGCTCGAGCCAGGCACGCATCTTGAAGAGTGCCTTGAAAGAACTCGCTCGCGCGAGGAAGATTGCTTACCTGAAGAAGAATCACTTCGCCCTTGTCGTGAGGGACCGGCCGGCCGCCGCAGCGTCTTCCGGGCGTCGCCTCAGCCCTCTTCTTGCGCGCACCCCGAAATCGGCAAGCCTTGTGAGCGGCCGCCTGATCGGCCACCGTGATGGTTACGGTTTCGTCGTGCCGGACGTTCCGCTGGCCGGCAGCGACCTCGATATCTTCATCCCGCCGGATGGCATGGGTTCAGCGTTGCACGGTGACCGGGTCGAGGTTCAAGCGCGACGATCCACGAAGGGCTTCAAGGGCGAAGGCCGGATGGAAGGCCGGGTGGTTCACGTTGTCGAGCGCGCCCAGAAAACCGTCGTCGGCCAATTCCATTGCGGCCCGCGATACAACTACGTGATGCCCTTCGACCAGCGAATTCCCGTCGAGATAGTCATTCCTCGCGGCCAGGAAGTGCCCGTTGCCGAAGGGGAGTCCCCCGTTCTACCGGGCGCGGCAAAGAACATCCAACCGGCGCTCAGCCGCAACCGCCAATTTGGAGGTGAATCCGAGGACCGCGCGTCCGCCCGAGCCGCCTCCCGCCCCCGAAGCGCCGTTGAGATCGACGGCCTCATCGTGGACGTCGAAATCACGTCCTACCCCCGTCCTGCCGCCCTGGCGCGAGGGCGCGTGGTGGAAATCCTGGGCCGCCGCGACGAGTTCGGCGTGGATGTGGAAATCATGATTCGCAAGTTCCACCTGCCGCACCGTTTCCCGGCCGAGGTGCTGGCGGAGGCGGGCGCCGCGCCGCAATACCTGCCCGAGCGCGACCGCGAGGGCCGCCGCGACTTTCGCCATCTTCCCATCGTCACGATTGACGGCGAGACCGCCAAGGACTTTGACGACGCCGTGTATGTGGAACGGCTTCCTTCGGGTAACTACCTGCTTCAGGTCCACATCGCGGACGTGGCCCATTACGTCCGGCCCAGCTCGGCGCTCGACCGCGAAGCCCGCCTGCGCGGAACAAGCGTTTACTTTCCCGACCGCGCCGTCCCCATGCTGCCGCTGGAGCTTTCGAACGGGATCTGCAGCCTGAACCCGCATGTGGACCGGCTGGTGATGTCCGCGCTTATGGAAATCGACCCCCAGGGCCGCGTCGCCGAATACGAACTCCTGCCGGGAATCATCCGCAGCGCCGAGCGGATGACCTATACGGCCGTGCGAGACATCCTCGCCGGTGACCCCGCCGCCTGCCAGCGCTACGCGGCCTTGAGGCCAACCTTCAGGTTGATGGAGGAGTTGGCCCGGATTCTCAACCGCCGTCGCGAGGAACGCGGGTCGATCGATTTCGACCTTCCGGAACCTGTGATCGAATTCGACGATCTCGGGCGCATGACCGGCATCGCGCGCTCGGAGCGCAACTTCGCCCACCGGATCATCGAGGAATTCATGCTCGCGGCCAACGAGACGGTGGCCTCGTACCTGGAGAGCCGGGACATTCCCTCGCTCTACCGCATTCACGAGAAGCCAGCCGTAAAGAAGGTGATCGAGTTCGAGGAGATTGCCGCCACCTTCGGTTACTCGCTGGGCATCGAGCTGCCACCCGCGCGCCGGACGCGCCTGCGGTTGCGCGACGAGCGTGACCGTCATCCGCGCTTCCACGAAGCGCCCGAGGGCGAATTGAAAATCAGCCCGCGTCACTACCAGCGGCTTACCAAGCGCCTGGAAGGCAAACCGGAGGAGCGCATCCTCTCCTATCTGATGCTGCGCTCGCTCAAGCAGGCCCGCTACTCCGAGGAGAACGTGGGCCACTTCGCCCTGGCCGCGGCCAGCTATACGCATTTCACCTCGCCGATCCGCCGCTATCCGGACCTCGTCGTCCACCGGATTCTGAAGGCCGCGCTCGAACGCGAGGGCGGAACGGGGCGAGTCTGTGGCTCGAAAACGCCCGGGAGCGCGAAGTCCCCGCTTGCGGCGGTGCGGCTGCCCGGCGCGGCCTTTGTTGATCCGCAGGAACTCCATGCCCTGGGCCTTGCAACTTCCGAGTCCGAACGCCGGGCCGCCGAGGCCGAGCGCGAGCTGATCGAATGGAAGAAAGTCGCCTTCATGGCGCAGCACGTCGGCGACGAATTTGACGCGCTGATCATCAGCTTGATCAAGCCGGGGTTCTTCGTGGAGCTCACGGACCTGTTCGTGGAAGGCTTCGTCCCGCTCTCGAACCTCGACGATGACTTCTACGTCTACCGCGAGGGCGAGCGCGTCATCATCGGCCGGCACTCGAAGCGGGCCTTTCGCCTCGGCCAGCAAATCCGCGTGTGCCTGGTCCGCATCGACCGCTCGGGAAACAAGCTGGAGTTCTCCGTCGCCGAATGACCCGCGCCGCAGGCGCCTTGGAGTGCGGCGGCTTGACGCCGCCTTGCACCGCAATAGATTGACACCACGCTGGCAAGGACTTGGCGCGCAAGGGGAAAAAGAACGGCGGTAGCTTGGGCTACCGCACTCCAAGGCGGGCTGCGCCCGCGAAACACAATGAGTGACTGGCCCCACAGCCCGACCCACCGGCTCACTGAAACCGGAGCCTATATGGTGACCTGTGGCACCTACTTAAGGCTGCACCATTTCCGGAGTACGGAGCGGTTGAATTTCCTTTGCGATACACTCCTGAGCATTGCGTCGAAGTATCACTGGGATCTCCAGGCATGGGCGATCTTTTCAAATCACTACCACTTTGTCGCGCTTTCGCCGGCTGACGCAACCAGCCTCCGAGTCCTCATAAACGAAATACACTCACAAACTGCCCAAGCTTTGAATCAGTGGGATTGCACTCCAGGGCGTCAAATATGGTTTCAGTATTGGGAGACACGCCTAAGTTATCAAAGGTCGTTTTTCGCCCGGCTGAGTTACGTGCACCGGAATGCCGTTCATCACAAACTGGTCGCGGAGCCAACGCTTTACCCCTGGTGCTCGGCGGGATGGTTCGAGCGCCGGGCCGCGACGTCGTTCTATAGAACGATTATGAGATTCGGAGTTGAAAGAATTAAGGTGCCGGATGACTTCCAAGTCGAGTGGTCACCCGAAGGCGGTTAGTTGCACAGGCGCCTTGGAGTGCGGCGGCTTGACGCCTCCTTGCACTGCAATAGACTAACGCCACGCTGGCAAGGACTTGGCGCGCAAGGGGAAAAAGAACGGCGGTAGCTCAGGCTACCGCACTCCAAGGCGGGCTGCGCCCGCGCCGCTTGCGAACTTTTCTCCCCAAAGCGGCGTCAGCCGGGTATTATTGCTCATTCGAATTTCATCCTGGAAAGGTTTACTACTGCTGCCGTGAATATCAAAGACCAACTTGCTTACCTCACGAAGGGTGCGGAAGAGACGATCCGCGTGGAGGAACTTCAAGCCAAGCTCGAACGCTCGGCCAAGACGGGAAAACCCCTCCGCGTCAAGACCGGTTTTGACCCGACGGCGCCCGATCTTCACCTGGGCCATACCGTCCTGATCCGCAAGATGAGACACTTCCAGGATCTTGGTCACACGGTCATCTTCCTGATCGGCGATTTCACGGGCATGATCGGCGATCCCTCCGGACGGAACGTGACGCGCCCGCCGATGACGCCCGAGCAGGTGGCGGCTAACGCGGAGACTTATAAGAAGCAGGTTTTCAAGATCCTCGACCCGAAAAAGACCATCGTCGACTTCAACAGCCGATGGCTGGGGAAGCTCATCGGACGGGACTGGGTCACGCTCTGCTCGAAATACACGGTGGCGCGAATGCTGGAGCGCGACGACTTCGCAAAACGCATGAAGGAGCAGCGCCCCATTGCCGTGCACGAGCTTCTCTATCCCCTGGCGCAGGGCTACGACTCCGTGGCGCTCGAATGTGACGTGGAACTGGGCGGGACAGACCAGAAGTTCAACCTGCTCGTCGGCCGCGCGCTGCAGCAGGAGTACGGTCAGGAATCCCAGGTCATCATGACCATGCCGATCCTCGAAGGACTCGACGGCGTCCAGAAAATGTCGAAGTCGCTGGGCAATTACGTGGGGATCACCGAAGCGCCGGCGGAAATGTTCGGCAAGCTGATGTCCATCTCCGACGACCTGATGTGGCGGTACTACCTGCTTTTGACGGACATGACGCCAAAGGAAATCGAAGCGCTGAAAGAGTCTGTCGCCGCCGGCAAGGCCCATCCCCTGGCCGTGAAGAAGTCTCTGGCCCGGCGCATCATTACGGACTTCCACGATGCCGAAGCGGCGAGGCAAGGGCAAGCTGATTTTGAGGCGCAGTTTCAGAAGGAAGCCCTGCCATCCGATCTCCCCGTGCACAAGCTCGATGACCAGGACTCTCTGAAGCTGCCCCAGTTGCTCGTCAAACTGGGCCTCTCGGAATCCAACTCGGCCGCCCAGCGCAAGATCAAAGAGGGCGCCGTTTACTTAGCCTGCTCTCAACTCGACCCGCCAGCTTGGGAACGGAAAACGGACCCCAAGTGGGAACTCGATCCCAACGATTGTCCTGGCAATACTCTGGTCCTCCGGGTCGGGCGGCGGATGGCCAAGGCAATCCTTCCTCGTTGATGCCCGGAACAAGACGGTTATACTGAACAGAGGATGGGTCCGCTCTGGGAAAGAAGAACTCGTGAAAAAGAAAATCCGGCTGGGAATTTTATTCGGTGGCCGTTCCGGGGAACATGATGTCTCGCTGATTTCCGCGGCTTCGGTGGTCGGGGCGCTCGACCCCCGAAAGTACGATGTCGTGCCGATCGGCATAACGCGCGAAGGACGCTGGCGGGTTGCGTCCAAGGCGTTCAATCTCCCGCCGGCCGGATCGAAGGACGGCGGGGCAAAGGTGGCGGCGTGGTTGCGGGCGGTACTGAAAGACGGCAGGACCATTACGCCCTCTGTCGATCCGGCAGGCCCAAAGCTCCTTTCGCTCGCAAAATCACCTTCGACTCCCCGCCCGGAAGTGGACGTCATTTTCCCCGTGCTTCACGGCACCTTCGGGGAAGACGGAACGATCCAGGGGTTGCTGGAACTTGCCGCCGTTCCTTACGTGGGCGCGGGAGTGCTGGCCTCCTCAGTCGGTATGGATAAAGACGTGATGAAACGGCTCTTCCGCGATGCGGGAC
>Ga0326727_10014411_pt1 | contig 17244 bp, 11 predicted proteins | sample MB2enrmetagenome_FD_207643 | JGI IMG/M metagenome (GOLD analysis project Ga0326727, IMG submission 207643) | Lab enriched peat soil microbial communities from McLean, Ithaca, NY, United States - MB29MY | ecosystem: Environmental > Terrestrial > Soil > Wetlands > Peat | place: USA: New York...
AGCAGTGGCCTTCCCTGCAATTGCGAGGTAAACCGCCACAGCCACAATCCGCCGATGCCCAGAATCGCCAGCCAATCCGTAAGGTGAAATTCCGGTCCTGCGGGATTAAATGCCGGCGTGATCTGCCAGAACATATCCACGATGCACATCACCAGCAGGCCCGCCGCCACCCATCGCAAAACCTCCGCGCGGCGCTTCACATAACGAGTGAGCAGCAACAGGAATGGCACGGCGAAGTGGAAGATGATCAACATCAGCGCCACGGCGGTCCATCCTCCCCGCGCGCGCGTCATGTACCAGGGGATTTCTTCCCGCAGGTTTCCACCCCAGATAATCAAGAACTGCGAGAAGGAGAGATACGCCCACAACATGGTGAAAGTCAAAAGCAGGTTGCCGTAGTCGTTGAGCACCTGCGGCGAGACCAGGCCGGAGAGCAATTTCTCTTTGGACAGGCGAATCACCGTTACGGTCACGACCGACATCGCCGCCAAGGCTTCGCTCACCATGAAAATCATGCCGAAGATAGTCGAAGTCCAATGCGGGTCAAGCGACATAACCCAATCGATGGAAGCAAAGGTGGCCGTCAATCCGAAGATCAGCACGCCCGGCGCGCTCAGAATCTGAAGGCGCGAGGTCAATTCGGCGTCGCCCGTCTCATCCTGCTGCCGCGACCACTTGTTCAGGAAGTAGGTGAGCAAGAGCCAGGCGGAAAAATAAATTACCGCGCGCGTGACGAAAAACGGTACGTTGAGATAAAGGCTCTTATATTGCAGCACGGGATCCGCCCGGACCTTGGCAGGATCAGCCCAACTATAGAGCACCGGCAACCGGAGGAGAATCGGCAGCACCAGCACGGCCATCAGGTAGAAGGTTTTTGTTCCGGCTTCAAGCGGGCGGCGCAGAAGGAATCCCCATGTGCCTCCCACCATGTGATGAAGCATCAGGATGGCAAGACAACCCAACGGCAAACCCAGCCAAAAGACAAAGGCCAGGAGATAAGACCGGAAGAACTGCGTGGGGTCGCGAAAACCCAACGCCGCACAGAGGACGAGCGCCGCCAATCCTCCCGCCAGCGCGGACTTCTCCAAGCGTTCGATTCCGGGTATGGATGTTTCGGCCGTATTCATTTTGCTCCGCTTGTCAGTTGCTGCCGCTCGCTTGCCGGCACGTCATCGAGCGTGGCGTGCTGGCTCAGTTGCAGGGCACGGATGTACGCCACGATCGCCCAGCGATCTTCCGGCGTGATTCTTCCCGCGTAGCTGTACATGGCGCCGTAACCCTCTGTCATGACCTCGAAGAAATGCCCCGCCGGCGCCTGGCGAAGACGGTCAATGTGATAAGAAGGCGGAGGCGGAAATCCGCGCTGCACGATCATGCCCCGCCCGCTCCCCGTGTAATCGTGACAGGGTGAACAGTAGATATTAAACCGGGCGCGCCCGCGCTCCACCACCTCGCGCGTAACCGCAAAGGGAAACTGGTCAGCCACCACGCCGTTCACCCGGCCCGTGTAGAGCAGTTCGTCGGTGCGCATGTGGCCGCGCGCCACGGTGTCAGGAATCTCCGGGCGGTCGGCGCGTCCGTCCTGGAAAAACTTGCTGCCATCGGCGGGTTTCAATTTGGGCTGTACGTGCATGTCAACACGGCAACCCCAGGCGCACACCACGGCCAGCGCCACGAGCGCCCAACGCGCGCCCGGGCGAGTGGTCCGATTTTTTCGCCCGCTATACCTCAATTTCCGACACCTCACGTGCGCCCAGGCTATGCAAAAACTCCCGCGTCTTCTGTGCGTCGAATTGGGCATCGCGCGCTTTGATGCAAAGGAAGAATTTATTGCGCGTGGCCAGCTCGAAGCGCGGCGCATTGAACACCGGGTGATACGGCGTGGGCAATCCATTGAGCGCCAACATGCCGAAAACGGTGGCCAACCCCGCGCACAAAATCGTTAATTCAAAGGTGATGGGGATGAACGACGGCCAACTGTTGTAAGGCTTCCCGCCGACGTTCAGCGGATAACCGATCACACTCGGCCACCATTGGAGAAAGAACCCGCCGGAGCAGCCGATCAACCCGCCGATCAGGCAAATCAATGGCACGTAGGTCTTGTGAAAACCGATCGCTTCCGCCAATCCCTCCACGGGAAAGGGCGTGAAGGCGTCCAACTGGCGATAGCCCGCGGCGTGGGCACGATGCGCGGCGCTCAGCAGGTCGTCAGTGCTCTCGAATTCAGCCATCAGGCCGTAAAGCGGATGTCGTTTCATCGCTCAGTCGTCAGTTGTCCGTCGTCATTTGTCAGTCGTCAGTCTTTCAAACACGCCCTGCCCCCCTGACTGCCAAGGGGGAGGGCGGGTTGGTCGCTTCAGATTCCTAACTCCTGACTTCTTGCTTCATTAATGCTCTTTCTCCTTCAACTCATGCGCCAGCCCGCGCATCTCGAAGATCGAGATCATGGGCATGAAGCGGATGAACAACAGGAACAGGGTGAAGAACAAACCGAGGGTACCCAGATAAACCGCCCAATCCCAGCGGGTGGGGGAATACATTCCCCACGACGAGGGCATAAAATCACGGTGCAGGCTGGTAACCACGATGATGAAACGCTCCAGCCACATGCCGGTTTGGATGACCAACGAGATCAGGAAGAGCCTGCCCACGTTGCGCCGGACCTTGGAAGACCATAGTGTGCCCATTGGGATCACGATGTTGCACGCAATCAAGCTCCAGTAAGCGGGAGCATAAGGGCCGGTCATGCGGTTCAGGATCATGTACCGGTCGTAAGGGTTCCCGCTGTAAAAGGCCATGAAGGTTTCCATCATGTAGCCGTAAGCCACAATCAAACCCGTGGCCATGAGGATCTTGGCCATGTTGTCAAGATGGCGAAGGGTGACGAAGTCCTCCAAGCCGTAAAACTTGCGCAGAGGTATGGCCAGGGTGACGACCATGGCGAAACCGGAATAAATGGCGCCGGCCACGAAGTAAGGTGGAAAGATGGTGCTGTGCCAGCCGGGGATGACACCCAGGGTGAAGTCAAAGCTCACAACAGTATGGACGGAAACCACCAGAGGGGTGGCCAAACCGGCAAGCAGGAGGTAAGCCATCTCATAGCGATGCCAGTGCATGGCGGAGCCGCGCCAGCCCATGGCCAGGAATCCGTAAACGATGCGCGACAGGCGATCCTTGGCGCGATCGCGCAGCGTGGCGAGGTCGGGAATCAGGCCCACGAACCAGAAAAGTAACGAGATGGTGCCGTAAGTCGAAACCGCAAACACGTCCCACACCAGCGGACTGCGGAACTGGGGCCACGTCCCCATGGTGTCGGGATAGGGCAACAACCAGAAGAAGAGCCAGGGCCGGCCCATGTGCGCCAGGGGGAAAATGCCAGCGGAAGCCACGGCAAACAGCGTCATGGCTTCGGCGAAGCGGTTGATCGATTGCCGCCACGCCTGGCGCATTAACAAAAGGAAGGCGGAAATTAAAGTGCCGGCGTGCCCGATTCCAATCCACCATACGAAATTGACGATGGCGAATCCCCAACCGATGGGTATATTAATTCCCCAAATCCCCACGCCCATCAGGAACAAGTAACCCAGCGCCAGGTTCAGCAACATCAACAGGGAGAAGGCGAGCGCCAACCCCATCCACCACCCTCGCCGGGTCTTTTGCAGCAGGACGATGGCGCTGATCTTGTCGGTGATGGAGGCGTAGGTGTGCCCCGGAGCGAGAACCGGCGCGCTCGCATTGACCGGCGGTGTGTTTTGCAATCCGTCAGCGCCCACTACTTACTCCTTGATCTCCGGGTTGGGATTCCGCAGCTTGGCCAGATAGGTCGTGCGCGGCCGCGTGTTCACTTCCTCCAAAAGCCCGTAATTCCGCGCTTGCGCTTTCAGTTTCGCCACGCGGCTGTTGGGGTCGTTGATGTTGCCGAAGACGATGGCCTGAGCCGGGCAGGTTTGTTGGCACGCGGTCAGGATTTCTCCATCGTGTATTCCACGATCTTCTTTCTCCGCCGTGAGCTTCACTTTGTTGATCCGCTGGATGCAGTAAGTGCACTTTTCCATCACGCCGCGGCTGCGCACGGTCACATCGGGGTTGCGTAGCGGCTCCAGGCTGGGAGTGGTCCAGTCGGAAAAAAGCAGGAAGTTGAAGCGCCGGACTTTATATGGGCAGTTGTTGGAGCAGTAGCGCGTGCCCACGCAGCGGTTGTAGATCATTTCGTTCAGCCCTTCGGGGCTGTGCACGGTGGCGCCCACCGGGCAAACGTACTCGCAGGGCGCGTTCTCGCAGTGCATGCAGGGAACCGCCTGGTTGTAAACTCCGGGATTCGCCAGGCCACCCTCGAAGTACGTGTCCACACGAATCCAATGCATTTCCCGGCCGTTCGCCACCTGCTCTTTTCCCACCACCGGAATATTGTTCTCGGACTGGCATGCCACCACGCAGGCATTACATCCGATGCAACTATTCAAATCGATGGCCATGCCCCAGGCGTTGCCCTCGTACTTGAATCCGGGGTAGATGGAAGGCCCTTTTTCTTCTTCGCCTTCCTCACGGATCATTTCGGGGTCTTTGCGATATTCCTCGATGGTAGCCCCGCGCACCAGTTTGCGCTGCAGGGCCGCCACGCTCTCCTCTTCGCGCTCTTCGCCTTCCTTGCCCATGATGTGGTGGTGCTGGGTGGTGACAAGCTGGTAGGTCTTGCCGGTTTTTTCGACACCGGCGCTGCCGATCCAAGGGTCTCCCGTGGTCGCGAGCAGGTAGGCGTTGAAGCCGATTTTTGTGCCCACATGGCCGGCGCGCGTGCGCCCGTAACCAAGGTGCAGAGTAATGCAATCATTGGCGTGGCCGGGAGTCATCCAGATGGGCGCTTCCACCGATTGCCCGATCGACGTCAATTTCACCACGTCGCCGTTCGCCACGCCCAGCTTGTGGGCAGTGGCGGGACTGACCAGTGCGGCGTTGTCCCAAGTCAGCTTGGTGAGAGGCTTGGGGACTTCCTGCAACCAGCCGTTGTTGGCGAAGCTGCCATCGCCGATGGATGGGTCGGGGCGCAGGACGATTTCAATCGGATTCTTATACGTGGGTGCCCAGCTTCGGGCCATCGCCACCGGTGGAACGAGGACAGCCGGCTGGTTGACCTTAAGCGTCTTGGGCGTGAGGGCTGAATCCGCTACCACGCCGTCGTTCAGCGAGGTTTGCCAGAACTGCTCGAAATCAATCCCCGGCTTCTGCTTTTGCCAGTAACCGCGGACAACATCGTGCCCGGTGGTTCCCGCTTCGCCCGCCAACACGGCCAGGATTTCGTGCGCCGACTTGCCGTCATACAGGGGAGCAATAAGCGGCTGGATTATACTTACGGTGCCGTCATAGGCGCGGGCATCGCCCCACGCTTCCAGGAAGTGCGCTTCGGGAATGTGCCAGTGACATTGTTCAGCGGTTTCATCCTCGTATAGGCTGAGGTGAATTCGCGTTCTTACTTTAAGAAGGTTTTCCTTAAAGAGCAAATCCGCCGGGGCGTTGTAAACCGGATTCACTCCCAGTATGAAGAGGGTGTCAACCTTGCCCGCCTGCATCTCGGCCACCAACTCCTTGAGCGATTCCACGGCGTTCACCGGGTTCGCTTCCACAGGGTCGGTGTAGTGCACGGTTTTTCCCACGTTGCCCAAAGCGTCGTTCATGGCGTGGGCAAGAGCATGGACCTCAGGCGGCTGCTGCTCGCCGGCAATCATCAGGCTTGTGCCGCGATGGCTCTGGAGGTCGCGCACGAGGGCGGGAATCCAATCGGCAGGTGTATTGGGGGCGGTGGCATTTCCAGTGTTCGACAGCCCCGCCATCAAGGCGCGGGCAAAGAAGTAAACGCCACCCGCGGTCATGGGCAGGCGGTGGTCCGCCATCGCTCCCGTGACGGTCGGCGTGCTTTCCACCACGTAGATGCGGTTCATGGCGGACTCGGGACCGGCGACGCGACGCTTATCGGCAAAGTCGTGCGCGTATCGGACGGCGCCCGGTCCGGCGCTGAGGAAATCCGCGTCCAAGGAAACGATCACGTCCGCCTGATCAAGGTGATATACGGTGTTGAAATACTCGCCGAAGGCCACCTTGGCGCCTTCGCGCACCGTGTCGCGGTTGCAAGGTTCGTATTGATGCCACTTTGCCTGCGGGAACTGCGCGAGCACGGATTTGATCTGGTCCGCGAGCGATGGTGAAGTCACCATGCCGGTGAGAATGCGCAACCCCTGACCTTTGCGCGCCAGCAGGTCAGCGCGAGTCTGGTCCATGGCGGTGAGGAAGCGGCTCCAGTCGCCAATACGGCCACGATAAACCACCACCTGCGCGCGGTCTGGATCGTAAAGGGTCAGCACGGAAGCCTGCGCCATCACATTGGCGGCGCCCAGGCTGGCGGGATGGCTGGGATTTCCTTCCACCTTGGTGGGCCGGCCCATGTGGCTTTCCACCAGCAACCCGGTGGCGTACCCCGCCAGCGGCATGGCGGTGGCATAGAAGAGAGGTTTGCCGGGGACAAAATCCTCCGGCTGTTGCTGCGCGTAGGGAACGATTTTTGCGGTGGGCAGCTTGGTGCAGGCCGTCAAGCCCGCCAGCGCCGCCGATGCGCCCATCAGCTTCAGGGCGTTGCGGCGGCTGACTTCGAATTGCCGATTGCTGATTGTCGATTGTCGATTGCCCCGGTTGCCAGTTTCCGGGTTCCCCTTTCCACTTTCGTTATGGACCCCAGACTCGGCCACGCGCGGGTCGTGAGGGAATTCGCAGGCGAGATAGTCGCGATATTCCGGCGTGCCCGCCAATTCTTCCAGTCCGCGCCACACGCGCTTCTGGGGCGAGTTCTCGAGCTTCGCCGAGATTTGCACCAAGTCGAGAGGTTGGCCGGGTTGGGGCTTGCGATTCATATCGTTCACCGATGGCACGTGTAGCAATCCGTAATCAGCTTCGCTTCCTTGATCTTGTATTCCTTTACCAGTTGCCGGCCCAATTCCAGTTGGTTGGGCGGTTCCACGTAATTGGGATCGAAAACGTCGGGTCGGGTCGGGTCCTTCTGGCGAGGGTCACCGGGGCGGTAGCGCACGTGGCGCTCCGGGTGATTGTGGCAATCGATGCACCAGCGCATGTAGAGCGTGTTGGCGCGGTAGGTGAGCGGCATCTCGCCAATCGGTCCGTGGCAGGTGGTGCAGCCAATCCCTTTATTCACATGAATGCTGTGGTCGAAGTAAACGAAATCCGGCACGGCGTTGACGCGCGTCCATTGCAGCGATACGTCGGTGGCGTAGCTGGTGCGCACGGGCTCCAGCATGGAGCTGTTCAGCCACAATTTAGAATGGCAACTCATGCAGATGTGCGTGGTGGGAAGGCCGGCAAAGGAGGATTTCTCCACCGACGTGTGGCAGTAACGGCAATCGATGCCGTCGTCGGTAACGTGATGCTTGTGGCTGAAGGGCACCGGCTGCTGCCGTGCCACATTGACGTCGGTATAGTAGGGAGACTGGTTGACGGCAAAAATGAGATACCCCAGCCCTCCCACGATGAAGACCGCGCCAAAGATCGTCACCTTGGAGATTGTGTTCGTGCTGCGATGGAAGATCTGTGCCATCGAACGTTTTTGCCTGATGCCCCTGAGGAATTCCCGCCCCGGCCGCGGTTATTGCGCCGCTCCCACTTACGGCGGGGTCATTACTTCCCCGGAAAGGCGTTATCGATTGTTTTTCAGCCCTGCTTGATTCTCCCGGGCAGTCAATCTACATCCCGGGTCGTGCCGTACCTTTCAGCCATCTCTTCCCGACCAGCGCGACGCGGCAGGTCACCCAACTATGCACACCTGAGGGCCCCGGGAAAGAATACTGGGGAATGGAAGAGATCCCAGCCGGCAGCAGCGCCGGCCAAACGGAATATTATTGCGCAAAGCAATAATCCAAGTCTGAAATACAAAGGGAGTCGAAAGACATCTGGTTCACCAGCGTCAACTTGAGTTTGCATAGAATGTGCCCCAGAACGAACGCATTATATTTTGCCGGGGATTTGTTTGTCAAAAGAAATTCGCAAGCCCGCTGTTGGCGCGGTCGGGAGCCCCTCACGATCTTGATGCGCGTCAAATTTATCTCGCGATGTGATGTTTTATGAGCGTGGTCGCAAACCTTTGCAGTCTGGCTATGGATGTTCCTCCCCTTGGGGGCATAGACGTTAACATTAACGCTCTGGGTCGAAGGTCAACATCGAAGGCCTGCACTAATGCTCGCTTCCTCGAAGGGGACGCGGGAGTCAGAGGTCGCACTTCGGCGTTAGGCCGTTTTGCGCCCAAGTGGTGTCGAGGACGGGATGGCGACTTTTCAGGCCGGATCCCTTAGCCCCCGGAGTAATGAAAAACTGATTGCAGTGTGAAAACGTGGTGTTACACTTGGACGCGGTTTTCAGAAAGTGAGGGCCTCATGGACGCGCCCTCCCCCTCGCGACGTAACCCAATGGCTCCACGCCTGGAGTGAAGGGGACCGACAGGCGTTGGATCAGCGGGTCCCGCTTGTCTACAAGCAACTGCACCGCCTCGCCCATCGCTGCATGGTTTCGGGGAGGGCTCTTGAATCCTGGTCGTTGGCGCGAAATCGAGCGAGTCGTTCAGGCGGCGTTGGAGCGCCCTGAGAATCGGCGCGCCGCCTTCCTCGACCAAGCCTGTGCCGGCGATGCCGCCTTGCGCCACGAGGTGGATTCGCTGTTGGCGCAGGGTGAGCATGGGGCAAGCTTTATTGAGTCCCCGGCCCTCGAAGTGGCCGCCCATGCCCTGGCCCAGGATCAGTCGGAGGTGCGCCGGGCCGCCGAGCGCCACGCGCAGCGGCTGGGCCAAACCGTTTCCCACTATCGCATCGTCCAGAAGCTCGGGGGCGGCGGCATGGGGGTGGTCTATAAGGCCGAGGACACCAAGCTCAAGCGCACCGTCGCCTTGAAGTTCCTGCCTGAAGAGCTCTCCAGAAACCGGCAAGCCCTGGAACGATTGCAGCGAGAGGCCCAGGCTGCCTCGGCACTCGATCATCCCAACATCTGCAATATTCATGCTATTGAGGAGCACGACGGCCAGCCCTTCATTGACATGGAGTATCTGGAGGGGCAGACCCTGAAGCAGCGCATTGCCGGGAAGCCGCTCAAGACGGACGAAGCGCTGGACCTGGCCATCCAGATCGCTGACGCTCTGGACGCCGCCCACTCCAAGGGAATCATCCATCGAGACATCAAGCCGGCGAACATTTTCGTGACCCAGCGTGGCCAGGCGAAGATCCTGGACTTTGGCTTGGCCAAGCTGGCACCAAAGCCCAGGCGGGCGGCGGAAGCGGTGGGAGCCTCCGCGCTGCACACCGCATCGGCCGAACCCGAGCATCTCACCAGCCCCGGCGCGGTGATGGGCACGGTGGCTTACATGTCGCCGGAGCAGGCGCGCGGAGAAGAACTCGACGCCCGCACGGACCTCTTCAGCTTCGGGGCCGTGCTGTACGAAATGGCGACGGGCAGGCAGCCGTTCACGGGCAACACTTCCGCGATGATTTTCACGGCCATCCTCACCCAGACCCCGACCCCACCAGTGCGGCTGAACCCTGAACTTCCACCTAAGCTGGAAGAAATCATCAACAAGGCGCTGGAGAAAGACCGCGACCTCCGCTGCCAGAGCGCGGGCGAAATTCGCGCCGACCTGAAGCGCCTGAAGCGCGACACAGACTCAGGCCGCGCCGTGGTTACCGGTCAGAAGCCCGCACCTGCGGCGGGAGCCATCAGCAAAGTCAAAACGCCGAAGGTCGCAGCCATCCTGGGGGCAATCGCATTGGCCGTAGTCGCGATGGGGGTGGGGTTATATAAGTTCGTGGCTCACAAGCAGTCGCCGGCGCCTTTCCAGGCGATGAAGCTAACCATGCTTACGGCCAGCGGAAAAGTGCGCGAGGCGGCCATTTCACCCGATGGCAAATACCTGGCCTACGTCACCTCGGACGGAGACATGCGAACCCTCTGGGTCCGCCAGATTGCATCCTCAAGCAGCGTGCAAATCATTCCGCCTGCCGTCATGGCATACATGGGCCTGACTTTCTCTTCCGATGGCAGCTACGTTTATTACGTCAGATACGAAGACAGAATCCCCTCGGTTGGGGTGCTGTATCAGGTGCCCGTGCTCGGAGGTGCTTCCAGAAAGCTCGTCGTGGATGTGGACAGCCCCGTTACCCTTTCCCCGGATGGCCAGCAGCTAGCCTTCGTGCGAGGGTCACCGGACCAGCAGCAGACGGCTCTGGTAATCGCCAACGTAAATGGAACGGGGGAGCGCAAGCTCGCCACGCGCAAAGCACCTGGCAAATTTGAAACAGGAGGGCCCGCCTGGTCCCCTGACGGCAAGGCCATCGCCGTCGGGGCCATGGACTCCGCGCAGGTTTCAGGATGGGAAACCTTTTCCGTAGTGGTTGTCGATGCGCGGGGCGGTAAAGAAACAACGTTCAGCTCGAAACAAAGAGGAACGGTGGGAAGGGTAGCGTGGCTCCGCGACGGCAGCGCCATGCTGGCCGTGGTGTTCAGTGATGAAGAGCGGTTTCAGATCTGGTACGTCGCTTACCCCAGCGGGGAGATGCGGAGGATCACCAACGATACGAACAGCTATAGCGGCGTGAGTGTCACCGCAGACGGCAAGACTCTCGTCACTGCGTCCAGTAAGTCTCTTTATCACCTCTGGATGATCCCCCAGGGAAAGTGGGGTCGCGCCCGAGAGATCAACCCCGGCACCAGCGAACTGGATGGAAGGTTTGGCTTTTCCTGGATGCCCGACGGCCGGATCCTCTACACCTCGCAACCTGGTGGAAAATCGAACTTGTGGGTGATGGACTGGGACGGGAGTAATCCGAAAGAATTTCCGGTGGCAGCCGTGCAGGGGTTGGGGGTCTCGGCCTGCCCCGATAGCCGGTACATTCTGTTTTCGTCCGAGGGTCACATCGCACTAGTGGATGCCGAGGGTGGGAACCTCAAGCAACTGACGACCCCCGCCGCCGACCAGTACGACTCCTTCCCGCGGTGCTCGCCCGACGGCCAGTGGGTGGTTTATCTCTCGATGCGAGCTAACCAGGACACCCTGTGGAAGATTCCCATCGATGGCGGCACGCCCGTGCAGTTGCGCGACAAGCTGACTTTGTGGTTCGCGATTTCCCCCGACGGGAAGTGGATTGCCTGTACAGGGAGGGACGACCGCAATCAGCCGAACAAGCTAGTAGTTTTGCCGATCCAGGGAGGCTCACCCAGCAAGACGTTTGACGCTCCACCCGGCGTGGATTTGCGGGTGGTGGATTGGGCGCCGGATGGCCGGTCGCTCACTTTTGCCGCTGGGACCGCAAATGTGTCCAATGTCTGGACTCAGCCACTGGCGGGTGGCCCCCCGAAGGAATTGACGAATTTCGAGACCGGCAGCATCTGGTCCCTCGCCTGGTCCCGCGACGGCAAACACCTTGCTTTCGTCCGGCTCGAGCGCACCAGCGACGCTGTTCTGATCAGCAGTTTTGAAGGCAGTGAGAAGTGACAACGTGAACTCGCTTCGCTCCATGGTGGTGCTTCCAAGTCGGCTGCGCCACCTGGGCGTCGCCGTGTAAGCAGCCGCTGCGGAGATTTGCGCCCTCGACTGGCAGGCCCTGGGTTGGACGGCCCGCACCCTGCTCCGTGCTTCCAAGAGCGCATACGCCGCGTCGGGTTGGCGCTTTAGGCGGGCAGCAGGGAAACCAATACCCCCGGGGTGAAACTCCCGTAGCTAGTCCCCTACACACCAGCCCGCGCTTTCAGGACCTCCTGCGCCGCATGAACTTTCCGCCGTAGCAGCCCGACCCATGGCTTTAGAGCATTTTTGATTTAAGTGTATACATAATGTGCGATAATGCCTCTGCTGGTAGAGGGGAGGCAAAGATGCAATCCTATTCACAGGATTTGCGGGATCGGGTGTTCTGGGCCTTGGAGCGGGGAGAACGTCCGACGGCGATTGCGCGGCGGCTGGAAGTCAGTCGCGTCTGGGTTTATCAGGTGCGGGGGCGGGAGCAAAAGACCGGCCAACGCACGAGTTTTCAGATCGGCGGCCATCGTCGTTCGCGAGGAGCGGCGATGGAGTCCGTGCTGCGCGCCTGGATTGAAGAAGAACCGGGTCTGACCTTGGCCGAGTTATGCGAACGTCTGGTCGAGCAGGGTGTCTCGATCAAGATCGGCGCCTTGTGGCATCAGTTGAACAAATGGAATCTGACCTTCCAAAAAAACCCTGCACGCCAGCGAGCGAGAACGCGCGGACGTGCAGCGGGCGCGAAAAGCGTGGTTGCAAGCGCGGCCCACGATGGAAGTCGAAAAGCTCGTGTTTATCGATGAAACCTGGATATCGACGAGCATGACGCGACGCTAGGGGCGCGCCCCCAGAGGTCGGCGTTGTATCGACTCGGCGCCGCACGGGCATGGGGAGACAACGACCTTTGTGGGCGCTCTGCGCCGTCGCCGCTTGACCGCGCCGATGGTCGCCGATGGGCCGATGGATGGCGAGATGTTTCTGGCTTATGTGCGTCAATTCCTCTGCCCAACGCTCCAGCCGGGGGACACCGTGATCCTGGACAACCTCAGCAGTCACAAGGTGGCGGGAGTCGAGGAAGCGATCACCACGAGCGGAGCAACCCTACTCTATCTGCCCCCTTACTCTCCGGATCTAAACCCCATAGAAAAGTTCTTTTCCAAACTCAAGGCGCTGCTCCGCAAAGCCGCCAAGCGAGACATCGACGCCCTCTGGAAGGAAATCGGAGAATTGCTCAATAGCGTCTCCCCAAGCGAATGTACAAACTACTTAGCCTCGTGCGGATATGTAAGCACTTAAATCAAAACTTCTCTAGACGGATTCGGCCCGGGAAACGCCCTTCCCACCAGCAATCATGTAAACTCCCCGGAAACGGGGTTGGAGGAAATAGCCCCTCGGTCGCCTACCATTTACCAACGAATCTGTGGGGTCAGTCTGAACTTCTGGGTGAGAGACGGCCCACTCGGAAAGACCTCTTCCTTAGGTTAACGCTTATGCCCCTTCGCGGAGGCCGTAGTGGGCGCGGGGCAGAGTAAGAATAATGATGAGGCTTACGAGGGCCAGGATGGCGACCACGAAGATGCTGCCTTCGGGGCCGGTGGCTCCGCCGCTGAGGATGGGCTTGCCCACGGGGTGCGTGGCAAGGAGACGGTGCTGGACCATGGCTCCGCTGTCGGCGACGCCGTAGAGGAAGGATTGCGCCCAGTCCCACGCGGCGTGAAAGCCCACGGCCCACCAGAGAGAGCCGGTGCGCCAGAGGCTGAGGCAAAACACCATGGCGGCCAGGCCGGCGGAGAGCAGTCCGATGGGGGATTCGCCGGGGTTGTGGCTGTGTCCGAGGCCGAAGAGGATCGAGAAGATGACGGCGGAGGTCCAGAAGCCCAGGGCGGCGCTGTGGCGGGTCTTGAACGCCCACTGGTAGATACCGGCGAGGCCGCGGGTGAGAGTGTACTGGAGGTAGCCGCGCGTGAGGTATTCCTCCAGCAGGCCCACCTGGAGGAAGCTGAGCAGCCAGATTGTTCCGTAACGGAGAATGTCGCTGCCAAACAGCAGGCGGCGGTCAATGACGAGGAGTCCGGTTTTCCAGAGGGTCAGGACGAGGAGCGAGAGACAGGCGACTCCCCAGGCCCACCCGGCGAAAAATTGGACGAACTTGCGGCTGATGCCGAGGCCGTAGACCGAGAGCGGGCGCCGCTCGACCTTCGCCATGATCCAAGTGACGAGGAGGATCACGAGAAAGGCGATGGACTCGCCGGTAAACAAGCTCGGCGTGACGGTTATTTCCGAGGTGGTCTTCACGGTCTGGGGAGCAGGCGGGTGGAGCTTGTGGCGGATGACGCTTGCGCAGACAATGATTGCAGCGCATATCGCGATGAAGATGAGCAAGCTCCAGCCGGCGCGGAGGCCGTCTTTGCCGATAAAAATCTTGCGGAGAGCCGACGGCTCGGTAGGTGGAATTGTTCCGGGGGGCGGAATAGGTTCGTTGGGTGTCAGCGCTGCGTCGTCATTCATGCGGCTCCCTCGTGGGGAAAAAGTTTATCACGCCCGCCTGAGCTGCCCCGATGTTCTTCATCGGAATGGCAACCTCTACTGAAAGCTGTGCGGCAGGTCGCCCCGCTGTCAGAAAGCATGGGAGGCGCGGCCCCTAGCATTTATCCTTTACCCTTTATCCTTGACCCTTCGCTACCCTTTCTCGATTACCACTGCGGTGCCGTAGCAAAGCACCTCGGTCGCGGACTCTCTGCTGACCACTTCCGACGCGTCGTAGCGGAAACCCACCACGGCATTCGCACCCAATTGCGTGGCGTGCTGGAGGAGCAGATCGTAGGCTTGCTGGCGCGCCTGCTCGCACATCTCGGTATACGCTCCAATCCTGCCGCCGATGATGCTCTTAAGGCCACCTATAATGCCTTGCGCAATCGTCGGGGCCCTCACGATCAGTCCCCGCACGATGCCCTTGTATTCGCGAATTCGGTATCCTTCCAATGTGAACGTCGTGGTTACCGGCATTGACATGGGTTGTCTCCTTATGTTTGTCCAACTTATGCTGAGGCTGACCTGCATCATACTCTTTTCGGGTCGGGATAACGAACTGACGCCATTGCATTGACGGGCGCTCTGCGTTAGCCTTCATGCCGATAAGGAGGTTTTATGGCCCGCCCTGCTGCTCCCGCCGCTATCGACTTTCGCCAGGCGCTGCTGGAGACCTACGCCGTCAACGACCGGATGAATCAGATCGTGCTCGAGCATCTCGACCCCGGCGCGTGGCGCGCCAAGCCGCCCGGGGGCAAGGGACGCACCATCGCTGCCATCTTCGCCCACGTCCACAACATTCGCCGCAAGTGGCTGAGGCTCTCAGCCCCGCATCTGAAGTTACCCGCTCCGCTCGACCGCGCCCGCTGCACCCCGCAGCAGACCAGGGCGGCGCTGGCCGAGAGCGCCGCGCGCTGCTCCGAGATGCTCGCGCAGGCCCTGGCCGGATCCGACGGCCGCGTCAGGAACTTTTGCCGCGACGGTTGGGCCAAGCCGTGGCCGGCAGGCGCCGCCATGTTCACCTACATGGTTTCACATGACGCCCATCATCGCGGGCAGGTGTGCATGCTGGCGCATCAACTCGGATTCCCCTTGCCGATCCTGACCGCCGCTGGGATCTGGAATTGGGAAGGGCTGTGGCGGGAGTGTGGGTTCACGCACCCAAGGTGAGGAGGGGTTCAAAGATGGTAGCGGCGTCGCCCGGCGGGGCTTCGCGGACCTGTTCCCGGACATAGTGACCTGTGCGCAACATCCCTCTTTCAACATATGAAAATGCATAATTACGATTATGATAATGGGCGGCTAATTGCTGGGCCATCAACTGGTACAGGGCTTCGGCGTGAAATCACCCACCTTGGGGCACATGAATCGCCGCCCGGCCGATTAGCGTAGAGACGAGTGACCCGTGAACAGCGACGATGGACAGGCAAAGTCCGAAGGCAGCAAGGAGGGCAGCACACCTTGGGGAGTTAAGCTGATGACTCAGGGGGATGCGTTGTGTCTGCGGCATGCGTGGTGGATTGACAATCTGTCCGTAAATACAAAATCCGGGGTCCACACAAAAAAATTCTTTTTTATACGTTCAAAGCCGGAATGTTATTGAAAACAAGTGAGGCATGAAGCCTCAGAACCGGGTGGTCCCAATGAGTTCATGAAAACAAATGACTTATCACATAATTCTTATATATTTATGAAAATAAAGTAGATATAATGGTTTTTGATCTCCAAAACACGTAAAATCCCCCAAACCTTCGCCATGCCAATATCTTAAAGAAAATAAACAGCTTGTATGGCACCAGAAACTTTGAGGCCAACGCACGGCCAATATATTATTGAAAAATAATCAACTTACTTGGAAGGTGTGAGAAGGATAGGAACTGAGAGTCAGGCGCGAGGAGGGTCGACACGCAATGATTGATCTAGGCCCCTGACCTTTGGCGCATACCTGCTCACCCCGAGACCCAGGCGCCGGTGCGAGGACATTTACGGACCAGAAGGTTCGCGATTCCAGCGAAACGGCGCCCAACAATCGCGATTGGTACGAGCGGAAAGCCGCAGAAAAGAAGTTCACCCATGCGGGATGTGTGGTATAGAGATTTTGCGAAGAATCCTAGCCTCACACCCGGAGGGTGAACGATGGAAGCCAGCCTCCCGCCGTTGATTCTGCCGATCAAGTTGGAAAGAAGTTGGGAGCGCTTGACCAGTCGGGGCGGGTGGGTGGTACGGGAAGAACTGGCGCGAGCGGTGGGGTTGTGGGAGGAAGTGGACGGGGCGCTGGAGGGACCGAAGTCGGGGGGGGTATGCGCCGCAGGTCTTCGTGCAGGGATGGGTGTGGATGCTGCATGCGGGGGGAAGGCGGCTGGAGGACTTGCGGGAATTGCGCGCCGAGCAGGAGGTGCTGAAAGGGTTGGGTCTGGAGGCGGTGCCGGATGGAGGGACGGTGGGCGACTGGCTGCGGCGGCAGGGGGAGGGAGGAGCGCAAGCGCTGCAAGCGATCAGCCGGAAGCTAGTGGGGCCTTGTCTGGACGCGACCCCAGAAGTGCCTTTGGAGGTGGATGCGACGGAGATCACCGCGGAGAAGCAAGAGGCGCAATGGACGTATCACCCCCTGCAGGGTTACATGCCGCTGGTGGGATACGTCGACGGGGTGTGCGTGGGTCACGAGTTTCGGGAAGGCAATGAGAGTCCGGGGGCGGGGATCTTGGCGTTTGCCCAAAGCGGTGAGGCGGCCCTGCCGGCGGGGAAGCGGATTTATTTCCGCAGCGACAGTGCCGCCTATCAAGCCGAAGGGATCAACTACTACAGCCAGCCGGGGCGGAACTTTAGCATCACCGCCGATCTGGACGTGGCCGTGCAGCGGGAGATTCGGAACCTGCCGGAGACGGCTTGGCAACCCTACCGGCCCCCCGCCGGCATCGCCACCGACCGCGAGATCGCCGAGACGGTGCACAGCATGAACGGCACCGAGCAAGCCTTCCGACTGAACGTGGTGCGGTGGCCGAACCCGCAGCCGAACCTGTTCGAGGCCGACCGGTACGGTTATCACGCGGTGGCCGCGAATCGGGAGGAAGCGGCCAGCGCGGTGATCTGGAAACACAACGGCCGCGGCAACAGCGAGATTTGGCATAAAGAACTGAAGAGCGGCTGGGGGATGGAACAGATGC
>Ga0326727_10014413_pt1 | contig 17243 bp, 12 predicted proteins | sample MB2enrmetagenome_FD_207643 | JGI IMG/M metagenome (GOLD analysis project Ga0326727, IMG submission 207643) | Lab enriched peat soil microbial communities from McLean, Ithaca, NY, United States - MB29MY | ecosystem: Environmental > Terrestrial > Soil > Wetlands > Peat | place: USA: New York...
TGCGCACATGGTAAGCCACAGCCGCCGGGGTATAAAGACACCGCCAACCCAGCAACTGGGCGCGCCAGGCCACATCCGCATCCTCGCGATAGGCGAAGAAATCGGGATCGAAGAAGTCGCCGCTCACGGAGATATCGTCGATCATCTCGCGGCGGTAGAGGGCCGCCGCGGCACTGGCCCCGAAGACGTACTCGGTGGCATCGAAGCGGCCGTCGTCCGGCTCGTGCCAGCCGCGATCGAAATGGCGCAGCGCCGGGGTGAAGTAGATACCGGTAGAATCGATGCGCCGCTCGGGAAGGGGATCGAAGCCCGGCCCGATGGAGAGCAGCTTCCCGCAAACTGAGCCGACCCGTGAATCGGTGGCGCCCGCATCCACCAGGTTCTTCAGGAAAATGGGCGGCAGCAGGGCATCCGGATTCAGGGCCAGCACCCACTCGCTCGAAGCGGCGCGGATAGCTTGGTTCTGGGCCTCCGCGAACCCGCGGTTGCGCTCGTTCAGGATCACCCGGATCCGTCCCGCGAATTCCCCCAGGATGGCGCGCGTCCCGTCCGAGGAGGCGTTGTCCACGACCACAACCCCCAAAGCGACACCTTCCTGCGCGAGAACGGCTTCGAGCGAGCGCCGGATATACCGCGCGCTGTTGAATGTTACAACAGTGACGCAAACCTGGAAGTCGGGCACGTTTTCGGGTTCCGATGCAAAGACCCGCGAGGGGGCCGCTTCAACTACACTGAATGCTGCCAAATGTGCGAATTTCGATCTAAGCCAGGGAATGTGCGTAAAAATATTTCCGCAAGCTGTAATGCAAACGTAGTGGTCGCGGGTCTTTGGTATGGCTTGTAACGATGTCGGGCCGTTCAGTTGGTAACGCGTTCGTGGGAATCCTCCGGCAAGAACGGGCACACCCGGCATTGCAAGACCAGGTGGCGAAGTTGTTCGAGGAGTCGCGACAGGACGTCTACCGGTACCTGCTGACGTTGGGACTGCCTCCTCCGCGAGCGCAGGAGACTGTGCAGGAGGTGTTCATGCGCCTCTACAGCGCTCTCAAGAGCGGCGAATCCATTGAAAATCCAAGAGGTTGGGTATTCCGCGTGGCGCACAATCACGGGCTCCAGGTGCGCGCCCGGTACGCTTCGGAGGAACCTTTCGACCCGGGCCTTGAAACCCGCCTGATGGCCGCCGGCCATGACCCCGAGCAGAGTCTCCTGGAGCGCGAACGTTTGAAACGGTTCCACCACGCCATAGAGGGCCTCTCGGAACAGCAGAAGCGGTGTGTTTTCTTGCGCTTGGATGGTCTTCGGTACCCTGAAATCGGGTCCACGCTGGGGATCAGCGCGTCGGCCGTGGGCGAGTTCCTGCGGCGCGCCGTTTCGCACCTGAGGAAAGCGGGCCATGAGTAAGTACGAGACCGGCCATCCCGGTGAAGGCTGCCTGCTGCAATATAACGATGGCGAGATCGCCTCCGGCGAAGCGCGCCGGGTGGAGCGGCACCTGGAAGCCTGCTGGCAGTGCCGTGCCGAACTGGATGAATTGCGCAAAACTGTGGCCGATTGCGTACGCTATCGCCAGGCGGTGCTAGACCGTTACCTGCCGCCGCCGCCGCGCCCGTGGGCCGATCTGTACGAGGAGTTCGCCCGCATAGATGCCACCGAAGCCCCGGCGGGATGGCCGAAGCGCCTGGCGCGGGCCTTCGCCGGCCCCGCGCCATGGCGCTGGGCGGCCGCCACGCTGGCCGCCGCCGCAGTTCTGTGCGCCGCCTTCCTGCAACTTCGCAAGGCGCCGTCAGTGCACGCCGCGGAACTGCTCGGGAAAGCCGTGGCCATCGCGGATAGCCAGCCTAAAGCGGTCCGGCACATCCGCATCCGGACGCGCACGCGCCAGATCGCGCGGCTGATCGATGGCGTGGGCGTCGAATCCGCGCGGGCCCCGCGCGATGCGGACACTCCCGCGATCCGGGCGCTGTTCGCCGCGGCGCACTACGATTGGGACGATCCGCTCAGCGCGCGGTCCTTCCAGGCTTGGCGCGATAGCGTGCCCCGCAAGCGCGATGAAGTCACCACCGTGGCCGACCCCGAACGGCCATCCGAGAGCTGCTATCAGATTCAAACGGCCGCGGAATCGGGCGAGCTGGCCTCCGCCAGCCTGACCCTCCGCGCCACCGATCTCCACCCCGTCGAGAGCCGCTTGGAGTTTCGCGACCGGGAATGGGTGGAGTTGACCGAGATACCGGAACCATCGATGAGCGGTACATCATTTAACGAGCATCTCGAGGTTCCCTGGCGGCCGGCTGAACCAAGCCTGCCGGCCGCCCCCACGCCCAGAGAGCCGGCCTCGATTTCCGACGAGTTGCAGGTGATGAATGCGCTGCACCAGATCGGGGCCGACCTGGGCGATCCGGTGGATGTGACCCGTTCCGGCGACCGCGTGCTGGTGAGCGGCGTGGGCATCCCGCCGCGCCGCCAGAAACAGATTCACGATCTTCTGGCGTCCATGCCGCGGGTGGATGTGCAGTTCTCAGAGCCGGGCGCCGTTGCGGCGGCGGTCGCGCCGGATACGGGAGTGCGCGTGGCTCCCCCCGCGAGCCCCCCGGCCGCCGGGAGCGTGCAGGCCCGCCTCGAACGCCAGGTGGGCGGCCGCGCCGAGATGGAACGGATCGGCGCGCAGATTCTGGATTGGAATGAAAGCGCCATGGCGCGAGCCTATGCGCTGCGTTCGCTGGCCGAGCGCTTTCCGGCGAGTGCCCAGGCGTCTCTGAAGCCCGGCGGGCGGAACACGCTCGATGAGATGGCCCGCGAACATGCCGCGGCTATGCTACGGCATGTGGAGGCCATCGACGGCGCTATGACCCCCTTGCTGACCGCCCTGGGCGGATCGGCTTCCCCGGCACGCGCCGGCACGCCGGACACGTGGCAGGCCAGCGCCGAAAACGCCTTCCAAGCGGCGCGCCGCGTGGAGGTGCTGCTATCGATAGTGTGGGGAGCGACGCCCGGCGATGGCGCCAACAGCGACTTGCCTTCCGCACTGCTCACCGCGCTGCAACAACTGAAGACCGAATTGGAGGATTGCCAGCGCCTGCTCTCGCGCGACGCCGGAGGGTAGGATAGATACATGTCCCCGGGCTCGCTGGTTGCTCTGCTGGTATTCGGTTACCTCGGCGCCGCCACGGGTGAGGCCCAGTCCTATGCGAGCCTGGCGGGAAGAATCCTGGATACCTCCGAAGCCGGCATCCCGGCCGCGGTCATCACCGCCGTCAACGAGGACACTGGCTTTCGCCGGACCGTGGAATCGGAACTGAACGGTTCATATGCCATCGCCGCGCTCGAACCGGGGGTTTACAAGATCACCGCGCGCAAACCCGGCTTTCGCACCGTAATCCGTTTTGGCGTGCGCCTCGCGGAAAGCAGCCCCGCGCGCGCCGATTTCATCCTGCCCGTGGGCAGCATCGAGGAGAGCATCACGGTAACGGGCAGCGCGCCGCTGATCGCGCAGGAGCAGGATGCCGCCGCAAGCAGCCGCTTCGAGCGCCAGGACCTCGATCATCTGCCGCTTAACGGCCGCGGCCTGCTCACGATGCTCGAGCTGGTTCCCGGCACCAACGTGATTCCCGCCACGCGCGGCGAGGCGGGGCAGTTCACGGCCAGCGGGCAAAGGCCAAATGCCAACTACTTTACCGTGGATGGCGTCAGCGCCAACACGGGAGTCGCCGCCGGCGGCCTTCCCGCGCAATCCACCGGCGGTGTGCTGCCGGGCCTGAGCGCCTTCGGCAGCCTGGATTCGGTGATCGCGACGGAGGCGATCGAAGAGTTCCGCGTGCAGACCTCCACGGAAGCGGCCGAGTTTGGCCGATTGCCGGGTGCCAGCATTGCCATTACGAGCCGATCGGGTACCGCCGCATTCCACGGTTCCGCGTCATACCGCGTGCGCAACGAGCTGCTGGGCGCCAACGACTGGTTCGGCAACCAGAACGGCTACGGGCGCGCGCCCCTGCGCATGGAGGATACGAGCGGGACTCTAGGCGGCCCCGTGCGCCGCGATCGCACGTTCTTCTTTCTATCGTTCGAGCGCATGACCATGCGCCAGCCCTACGTTTGGGTACAACCGGTGCCCTCGGCGGATGCCCGCCAGACGGTGGCGCCGTGGGCTCAGGGCGCGGTGAACCTGTTTCCCACGCCGAATGCCGGCGTGTTGGCGGGCGGGATCGGCGAATGGGTCGGCCGCGACGATCGTCCCGCCGCCCTCGATGCCGGCAGTGCCCGCGTGGACCACGCCCTCACCTCACGCGTCACGCTCTTCGGCCGCTATAGCGATTCGCCATCGAGCAATCAATTCGGCAGCATCCAGGTGAATCAGCTCGACTTGCGGCTGCGCAGCTTGACCTTGGGCCTCAACGCGCGCCGTTCCGAACGGACGGTCTTCGACCTGCGCGCCAATGTCTCCCAGGCCGACGCCCATTCGGTGTGGACCGCCGGTGATGGGTCGGACGTTCCGGGGTGCGGGCTGCAGGCCCTGGCCGAGCAGTTTCTCGGTCCTGGCGTGCCCTGCGATTACATGGTGCGCTTCACGATCGGCGGCGTGGGGCAGCTCGTTTCCGGGCGCGAGGGCGACCGGCGGCAGCGGCAGGTGCAAGTTCTGGGGACCGCTTCGCTGGCTCGCGGTCCGCACACGCTGAAGTTCGGCGCCGATTATCGGCACATCCTGGCGGTGCGCCGCGACGACACGGGGACTTTGGGGGTGATCGCCGACAGCATGGACAACCTTTTGGACAGCAGCAGCGTCTGGTTGGCCCGGTCGGACGCCATCCGCCTTTCCATGCCCGTACAGGAGCTTTCGTTGTGGGCGCAAGACGCCTGGCAGCCCTTCGCGCGCCTGACGGTGGCGGTGGGTCTGCGGTGGGAGTTCAGTCCGGCCCCGCTGCCGGCCCAAGCCACCCTGTTCTACAATCCGCTCGACGATATTGTGGAATCCCAGCGCCGGATTCTGTGGCCGAATTCCTACCGGAACTTCGCTCCGCGGCTGGGAGCGGCGTACCGCCTGACCGGCGACGGCCGGACCGTTCTGCGCGCAGGCGGAGGGCTGTACTACAATTCCAGCCTGAGCATCGCCACCGACACCATCAACAGCGGTCCCCTGGGCATCGCCCAGTTCGGCGGCGCGGTTGAAGGAGTCTTCCCTTCGGTGCTGAGTTTCGGTTTCGAGCCGAATCTGAAGCTGCCTGAAGTGACTCAATGGAACCTGTCGCTGGAGCGCGCCTGGACGGGCCATGACGTGCTGTCGGTGAGCTACCTGGGTTCAGCCGGGCGCGACCTGATCCGCCGCGAGGTGGGCGGCGATGGAAACACCCTAACCAACTGGGTCGCCCTAACCACCAATCGCGGCCAATCCGATTACAACGCCCTCCAGGTGGAGTACCGCCACAGCCTGGCGGCGGGCCTGGAAGCCAGGGCATCTTACGCGTGGTCGCATTCCATCGATAACGATTCGAGCGACGCTTTCCTGGTATGGGCCGGCCCCGGGTCGCAGGATCGCGGCTCCTCGGACTTCGATGTGCGCCACTCGATGACCGCCGCTTTGACTTACGGGTACACGGCGCCCGAGGGAACGCGTGGCCTGGCGCGCCTGGCGAATGGCTGGGCGCTGGATGCCATCCTGCGCGCACGCAGCGGATTCCCCATAACCGTGCTGGATGCCGACGAGTTCATGGGGATCACGCTCATGAACGCGTTCCGGCCCAACCGGGTTCCCGGGCAGCCGCTGCGGATGGCCGACCCGGCCGCGCCGGGGCACCGGCGGCTCAACCCAGCGGCCTTCGCGGCCGCGCCATACGAGCAGCAGGGCAACCTGGGCCGCAACGTTCTGACCGGTTTCGGAATGTCCCAACTGGATTTGGCATTGCGCCGCGAGTTCCGGCTGGGCGAGCAGAAGCGGTTTCAGATTCGCCTGGAAGCCTTCAACGCGCTTAACCAGCCCAACTTCGCCGACCCGGTGCGCTACTTGAACAGCCCCTTATTCGGCGAATCCACCTCCATGTTGAACATGATGCTCGGTACGGGAACGCCGGGCAGCGGCCTGGCCCCCATTCTGCAAACCGGCGGCCCGCGCACGCTGCAGGGGTCGGTGAGGTTTCAGTTCTGAAGGGCGGTCACGCGCGGCGCCGGAACGGAAGCGCCAGCGAATAGAACAGTGCCAGAGCCAGAATATCCCCGGCGAGAATATACACGGGCCATGGGCCTAAATAGCTAAGGAGCGATACCTGGGTCGGCTTTGCCCGCAAGAACATGTAGTTGGTTCCGAATACCCAATCGAAAGTGCCCACGGCGGCGGCTATGGCGTTCAGTACGCCGAACGCTCTCCACATGGCGCCGGGCCGCAGGCGCGCGGTCCCTTGTCCCGCGATGGTGAGAACCGTCACGATCGAGATTCCGTGAGCCAGAAAGAAGTAGATGGTGGGATAGGAGGGAAATGGCGCCCACAGGTCCGGCGTGAGCACGGCCATACCGCTGCCGGCGATGGCGGCGAAGTACGCGAACTCAAAGCACCACTGATTCAGAGTCAGGCTTGCAAGGATGGTGGACCACAGGGTGAAATCGCAAAGCTGCAACGGCAAACCTTCGGGAAAGCGCCAACCCTCGGAGTGGTATCGGTAGACATACCAGACCAACTCGTTCAACAGCAAAAATGCGCCGAGACCCACCCGAATCCGAGGCGCAGCCGACGGGTTTCTCCTTCCCAGCCATAAGAAAAGCACTGCCAGCCCGGGTACCGCCGCAATGATGGCCAGATGTGCAGGCCCAAACAGACGAAAGCCAGGCTGCATAAGAATTCCCGCTCAGCCAGACCAGGCGTCGCCCCAGAACGCTTGCCGGGCGGCGCGGAAGGCCTCCTGATCGCGCCGCGTCACGCGCTCCGTCGCCAGACCTGCGGGCGTGCAGGTTTCCAGCACGATCAGCCCCGGCCGGTGCTGAGGCCGGCGTACGATGCGCGCGCGCGCCGTCTCCACCGGATCTCGCGTCACGGCGACGTAGCTGAACTTCTCGTCCTCGTAATTCAGTTCAGCGCCCTTGAGGCGGCGATGCAGCCCGGAACGTTCGGCACGCGCCGCGAAGTGGCACCAGTCGGGCGCCGCCACGGGGCACTCCATCCCGCCCGGGCAGGGCGCCAGCATACGCGCGCCGGAAGCCAGCAGCGCCGAGCGGAGGGCGCGCACCCGCGCGAAACCGGCGGGCGTGCCCGGCTCGATCGCCACCATCGCCGCGCGGGCGGCCTGCCACATGCGAGGCGCCTGGTTGCCCTCGAACTCGCCCAGCGAGTAGGCGGCCATCACCAGGTCGTTTGGCGGCAGCAGCGGGAGGCGCGCGACATCTTCGACCAGCAAGGCGGCATCCGGCAGCCACTCGCGCGCCGCTCGGGCCATAACGGGATCGCGCTCGATCATGGTGATAGCCGCTTGCGGGAACCAGTGTCGCGCGGCCAGCGAAGCCGCGCCGGCGCCGGCGCCGATATCCAGAATGCCGCCGATTTCGCCGCCGAGGCGCCGCGCCACTTCCCCGAGCACCGCGTAAGCTGCCGCATACGTGGCCGGCATACGCGTCACCAAGTAAGCGGCCGTCCGTTCGGCGCCCGGCAGGCGAGCCAATGCGGATAAGTCGCCCTGGCGATATGCATCGGACAAGGCCGCCGCGGCGCTCCGCAAGGCAGCGAACCCGACCCGCTGCGCTTGCGCGTCGATGGACTCGCGAACGTGTGCCGGCAACTGCACGGAGTAGGCTTTACTGCCGTTCGGTCTTGAAGGAGAAGAAGCCGCTCACGTTTTCCCAGAGCAATCGCGGAAAGCTCTTATCCAGGTAGGAGCGGATCGAGACGTAGCACTCGTCGCAGCGGTTGTGGCGCGTGAATTCCTCTACCATGCGGGAGCGCTCTTCAAGCCGGTAGCGGTGGAACTGCATGGAGCACGGCTGCAGCGCTCCATCAGCCGTTACCACCAGGAAGCGCAGGCCGGCGCTGCAACCCGGCAGGCCCTTGTTCTCGAAGTAGCGGCGGGTGGCCTCCATAGTGGTGGGCGCGTTGACGATCCAGTTGGTGGAATCGCGGCGAGCCTCCACCGCATCCAGATGCCGGTTGAGCTCGGCAAGCTGGCCGGCGGTTTCCAGGAAGTAATCCCGGCAGCCCGTGCGCCGCGCCGAATAGGCGCTGTAACACAGGTTGACGCCCCAGGCGCGCGCTTTATCGGCGATGGCGCTGATTTCGCGCACGTTGAGGCTGGTGATGCAACTGTTGAGCACAATATCGTCGTGCCCCAGTTTCGCGAGCCGCGGGACCAGGTCTTCCAGGTGCCGGTACAGGCCCGGATGCACGCGAAACTCATCGTGCCGCTCATCGGGGAAATCCAGGCTTACGGAGAACTGGTCGATACCGGCCTCGCGCAGTGCCAGGTACTTGTCTTCGGTCATCAGCGACCAATTGGAGACCAGGATCGTATAGGGCAGCTTCGAGCCGCCCTTGATCTGGCGGACGATCTCGACCACGTCGTCGCGCAGCAGCGGCTCGCCGCCGGAGACCTGTACGACGCACGGCCGCAATTCCTCCATGTAACGGCGGAATTCAGCCGGCATGAGATTGCGCGATTCATCGCGCGGGCCGCCGTGGTCGCAGTGCTTGCACCAGCAGGTGCAGGCATCCGTAACCTCAAACGAGACCACGATGGGCCGCTGGGCGACCCAGTTAAGCGAGCCTCGGCCGATAATTCGGAACGACTCTGCCAGGGGAACCTTGCGCAAACCGGTAAACCTCTGAGAACGGCCAGTTTACCATGCGGCGCGCGCCGCACGCGTACGCCCGTTCAACCCATCATCCCAGCGCCAGCCAGGCCGGCCCGGATCAATACCCAAATGCCCCACGGCAAGGCGACCGCGAACAGCGCCCCGCCGAACGAGAGCCGCCCGCCCGCGGCGGCCTTGAAGCCGGTGGCCAGCAGCAGGATGGTCCAGATCGAGAACAGGTCCATGGAAGTCGCGATCGAGTGCAGGGCCTTATGGCTGGTCTGCGGGTCCATCAGGACTCCCAGGTTGAATGCCAGCGGGTGGCGGATGTCGAAATCCTCGGGCTTCTTCAGAAACATCACCACAATCGAGAGCACCGCGGCGATCACTCCCGGCAGTCCGGCATAGCAAACAATGGCAAACGCCTGTTTGAACTTCACCGGCGCCGAGAGGATTCCCCCCACGATCCCCATCAACACCGCCGCCGCGATCAGATCGTAGAGCGGAACCCCCACGATCGGGCCCAGGTACATCGAGACCCCCGCGATCTGCGACCCCATCGCGATGGCCCGCTGACGTTGTTCCGGCGTCAACTGCGCGGTTCGCGGGTTGCTGTCCATCTGCTGGCGGATCATCCCTTCCACGCCCACGTGCTGCATGAACAGCACCATGAGGAGCAGGCTGACGAGAATCACCAGCACCAGGGGAACCAGCCAGGTGGGCCGCTCCGCGATATCGGCAAAGGTCTTCGATGGCTCGAAGAAGACGCCGGTCAATCTCGAGAATTCGCTCATTCCCGATGGTTCCGGTTCGGTCGCCTGGATGTTTTCGGGGCTCATATCAGTTCGGATTGTACGCCGGGCCGCCTGCGCATACAATGGTCTGAAATGAAACTCACCAGGAGAAGGTTCGTGGCGGCGGCCGCCGGCGCTCCATTTATGCTGCGTGCGCAGACGGGCGGGCTGCGGGCGCGGGTCAAGATCGACACTGAGAGGACGATCGGCGAAATCGATCCCAAACTTTACGGCAATTTCGTGGAACACCTGGGCCGGTGCATCGAGGGCGGAATCTTTGACGAGAAATCACCGCTGGCCGATGCCAACGGCTACCGGCGCGACGTGCTGGAGGCGGCCCGCAAACTGAAAGTCTCGATCCTGCGCTGGCCGGGCGGAAACTTCTCTTCCAATTACCATTGGCGGGACGGCATCGGCCCGCGCGACCAGCGCCCGCCGCGCCTGGAGATGGCGTGGGGAACCGTGGAGAGCAACCGCTTCGGCACGCACGAGTTCCTGAACTACGCCGAGATGCTCCAGACCGAGCCGTACGTCTGTGCGAACCTCGGCACTGGAAGCTGGACCGAGGCGCAGCAGTGGGTGGAATACTGCAACTCCGCGGAAGACACCGCCATGACCCGCCTGCGCAAGCAGAACGGCCGCCAGCAGCCCTGGAAGGTCACGCACTGGGGCCTGGGCAACGAGATGGACGGGCCGTGGCAGATGGGCCATCGCAGCGCGGACGATTACGGCAAGTTCGCGCTGGAAGCGGCCAAACTGATGAAGTGGACCGATCCCAACATCAAGCTGATCGCGGCCGGCTCCTCCAATTTCAACGCCGGCGTGGATTGGACCGGGTGGAACCGGACGGTGCTCGATTACCTTCGCCGCCACGCCGACTATCTGTCCATACACTTGTACGTGGGCAATGCGGCGAACGATTACGAAGACTTCCTGGCCAGTTCCGTGGAGCTGAACCAGCGCATCAAGACCGTGGCGGGCATCATCGACGCGGTCCTGGCGGACGAGACGCCCAGACGGCGCATTTATATCGCCTGGGACGAGTGGAACGTGTGGTACCGGGCGCGGGGCGAAGGCAAGGAGACGGGGCGCAGGATCCTGGAGGAGCACTACAACCTGGAAGACGCGCTGGTGGTGGCCACGTTTCTCAACGCCTTTGTGAACCATGCCGACGTGGTCAAGATCGCCAACATGGCGCAGTTAGTCAACGTGATCGCGCCTATCTTCACTAACGATAAGGGACTATATCTTCAGACTATCTACCACCCGCTTCAGTTATTCGCGAACAACAGCCGGGGCAAAGCGCTGGAGCTGTTCGTGGACAGCCCCACTTACAAGTGCCGGCGCTTCGACGGCGTTCCGTACCTGGATGCGTCGGCGGCCCTCGATAATGGAACGCTTGTGATGAATGCGGTGAACCGCCATCCGAGCGAGACGCTCGAGGTGGAGTTCGAGATGGAGGACAAAGCGTTCGCTGGGCCGGTGGAAGCGACTGAGGTCAGCGGGCCGGATATCAAATCGGAGAACGATTTCGACCGGACCACCGTGAGCCCCGCGGCGCGCACGGCCGCAGCCGAAGGGCGCAGGTTGCGTTACCGGCTGCCGCCGCACTCCTACACCATGCTGAAAGCCAAGCTGAGCTGAGAACCGCGCCGGGGCGGCTATGCGGAAGGATACGTTCCGAATAGCCGGCGGCAGAAGCCGTGCACCTGGTGAAACCAGCCGGCTTCGGGCAGGAACATCATGGGGCACTCTCCGGCGACGGTGCTGATTCCCTTCGATTGGCAGAAGCTCAGGGCAGCGGGGCTAACCGCGCCGGTCCCGCCCGCGCGATACATCCAGACGCGGGCGACGCCCGCCTGAGCGCACTCTTCGACGACTTTCTCGGTCACCGATGGACTGGTCATCAGCAGCGCGGCATCGACGGCCGGCGCGACATCCTGGAGGCGGGCGGCGCATGCCACGCCATCCACTTCGGGGACGCCTGGATTGACCGGCACCACGTCGTACCCGCGCTGGCGGAACTCCCGGAAAAGCGTCCGGGAGAAATCCTGGGGATTGTGCGAGACGCCGATCATGGCGAAGCGCCGGCAGTCCAGAAAAGCACGAACATCCGCGAGGGTGGTCATACGGTTATTATCGGATACCCGGCTTCGGATCGCTGGCTCGCGGGCGCGCGGGGCATCCCGCTGGAGGCGGGAGATGATCGCTATGGCATCACCGCCGAGGCGCCCAGCCCGCGGTGAATGTCAACATGATGCTGCGTCCGGGCAGCAGATTCAGCAGATCGCTGGGACTCTGTGCGTAATGCGCGGTGGCCGTCGGAGCTGTCGCGGGCGTGATTCCAACAATGTTGTGGTTGTTGGCCAGGTTATCGACCGCCAGGCCAATCTTACTTCCGCGCAGCCAAGACCTATTCTTGATTGTGTAGTTCACGAACACGTTCACAAGATTGAACGGATCGATCTTGTTAGCCTCGTCAATCGGGTAGGCGACCGAGATTCCGTTGATCAGGTAGCTGAGCGTGGCGTTGTCGTTGTACAGCGTGCCGACCCGCTTGTCGACCAGACCGATATCCCAGTTCTGATGGAGCCACAGCAGGCTGACGGTCTCGACGTTCTTAGGTGCATCAGCCACCCACAAGCCGCCATTGGGATAGTTGGGGCCCGTCTGATATTTCGCCGAACCCATTGTGCCGTTGGCGTACACCGAGAATCCCCGCCCGAGTATGATGTTGCTCTCCGCTTCGATGCCCCTGGTATTGCTGGGCCCCGTCGCGACATAGGCGGGCTCGTTGGTGCTTGGATCGGTGTAGGTGTCGTAGCCGTTCTGGAAGTGGATGTAGTAGGCGTCGGCATCCAGAGTCCAGCGGCGGTGCTTCATCACGGAGCCGATCTGATAGGTCTTGGCCAGGGTCGGCTTGGGCGGCACCAGAACCTGGGCGTTCGGAACGTCGAAGACGCTGCTCAGGGGGATAATGCTGCCTTCGGCCCACTGGGCATAGACCGACCAGGTGCTCTGGAGCTGGTAACGGGCCGCGACATTCGGCAACCAGTTGTTGTAGTCGATCGAGTGCGTGACAAACGCGGCTCCGCCGACGCAGATCGGTGCGCCGGTACCCGGCTGCGTGGACGTTACTCCACCCAGACAGCCCACCGTCTTTCCATTGTCCTGGTACTGATTGAGCATCATGGCGTAATTCGCGGCCTTGACGCCCACCGTGACAATAAACTTCGGCGCCGGGTGCCATTCGAATTCGGCAAACGGCTGTGTGGACTGAGTAATGAAATGCTCGTGGAAGTTACCCAGCGGCGTGTCTTGCTGAGTCAGAATATTGGACGGGATCTGATAACGGTCCGTGTAGGACCAGTCGTACCAGATACCCGTGCGGAAGACACCCCACTTGGACTCATTGCTCAAGATCGCAGTGTCGCCGGCATGCCGGTACCCGTTGAGCTTGTCGACGCCGCTCGGTTTGTTGGAGCTGAGGTTGACCGTGCCTCCATTCTGGTAGAACTGTTTGTTCCAGTAGCGCGTGGTGTAGGCTTTCGTGTCGAACTTCCACCCGCCCCCCATATCGGCATTGTAAGCGGCGTACTCAAAATCGGTTTGCACGTGATACGTGTTGTAACCGTAATAATAGGGATCGGGCGTGCCGTTCGAAAGTAACGGGGTGCCGTCCAGCAGGTAGTTATCGCCGTACTGCGCGACCTGCGCGCGGGTAGGGTTGGTCGTGTTCGGAGTGTTGGTCCAGATGTCGACCAGTCCGCCGTATAACGTCAGCGAGCTGCTGTTGGAGACCCGGTATTGGTATTTGCCGTACCCCGCCACGCGCTTCTGGCGGTTGTAGGTTTGATATCCGTCGGACAACAGTTGCTGGATGTCCATCAGGAAGCTGTTGCGGCTGCCAGGTCCGAAAAATCCGCTCTCGCCGTCCAACTGCAGTATGCGCGTATTAAAGGAGCCGTAGCTGATTGTTGCGCGAATGTCCGGGTCCGGAAATAACTGCGGCGACTTCAGATTGATCGATCCCCCGAAGTTGGTGGGACCGAAGGTTGAAGAGAGGCCGGGGCTACGGTCGAAATCTACGGTGTCGGTCCAACCACTCGGAAAGTTCGCCCAGGAATGGTGCGTCGGCGAGTTGGTATCTTCGAACGGAATTCCATCGAACGTCATGGTGTATTGTCCGTCCGCGAAACCTCGATAATAGGTCTTGCCCTGGCCGAGACCGATCCCATTGGGATTGAGGCTGAACGTACCCGGCGCATAATTGATGTATTCGGAGTAGTCCGCCACCGGCGACATGAAATTCTTGATGAATTCCGAGCTGACTTCGGTTTTGGCCGAAGTTGCCTCGAGCAGGTTGCCCGAAGGCGCCGTGACGGCCGCCAGCGATATGGTTTCGTTGACCGTGACCGAGGTCGTTACGGACTCAACCGACATGGTGATGGGAATGTCCAGGGTCGCGTCGGCGCTGACTTGTCCGCCGGAGCGAGTTGTCAAGGCGAAACCGGACGCTGAAACTCGAATTGAATAGCTCCCCACCGCGAGGTCCGAAGCCAGGAACTTTCCTTCGGCGTCGCTTGTCACACTGCGGGAGGACCCCGTGGATTCGCTCCTCAGCTCCACTGTGGCACCCTGGATAGGTTTTCCGGTCTGGTCCGAGACCGTGCCGGAAATCGTTCCGCTCTGTTGTGCGGAAAGCTGGCTCAATCCCGCGGCGCAGAGCAATATGCCGATAGAAAAGACACCAATTCTACCCCTTATGAAATTCCACATTGTCTTGTTCTTGCCCTTTCGTTAGAGTACGTGCAGCATGTGCCAATGTCATAACTATTTCGTTAAGGAATAAGGGACATACGTGGCGTCACGGCGCGCTGACGGCACATCGAGTTACGAGAATGCGGCGGCTTGGCCTAGATTGATTTCTGGAATGATGCCGGTGTTGCTACGGTGTTTCGAGCGGGTACATGTCTTTTGCATTCTCTGAGCGGCTCTCCGAATGGGAATTCAGCGACCAGAGTATCCGTTCCGAATAACAACGACGTGACAGTGAGATTAAAAACAGTGCACAAAATGTGCGGAGTGATGCTTAGACGTATTTTCTCTTTGTCTGCATCGGACGAAAATGTGGCTTGAGGTCTTTTCGTGCCCGCGCGATTGTCTCGTCCACTGTCCGTGAGCGGTCTGGCCTTTCGAGGTTACTGGTCGGCGGAATAGCCCTTTCCTCTGTAGACCGAAGGCCCCGAATCAGCTCACCGACAGCGGGCGCAGCAAGGGTAGTCGCCAAGGGTTTAGCTTAGACCGCCGCTCCAGTGGCGCCGGGGCCGTAGGGGTGGAGCGCTTCCTTGATGCTCAGTCCGAGCACTTCGATGCGGCTCAGATCCGTGGTGCCGACGCCCACGGCTTCGGCTAGCTTCAAGGTATTGTCGCCTCGGAGAAATGGCTTGGTGCCGCGGTCGGCGCGCGGGTCGTAGCCCATCACGGCCATCGATACCGCGTCCGTGCATACGGGGTTCTTTCCGGCGAGCATTACACCGGGTTTGATGCCCTGCACGCCTTTGATCCACACGCCTTCGCCGCCGCGGATCGATTCGATGCCGTCCACGATGCACAGGTCGATGGGACGCACGCGCACCAGGTCGGCCACGAAGCGCGGCACCCGAAAACCGGCATCGCGCGGCGAATCCGGATGCAGCTCGCGCTCAACCGGGGAGGCCGGCGGCGTGGTGCCATTGTGGCACACGGGGCCGCGCTCCTGATCGGGGTTCTCGTTGCCGTCGCGGCCGCAATCGCCGCCGTACAGCGACGCGGGCGTGATGCCGAAGTTGTTCTTCAGCGACATGGTAACGCCGGCCACAAAATGGTCCTTAAGCTTCGAGAGCGAGACATACGTATCGCAATCGACGAACGAGTGGTTCAGCTCGTAAGAGGCGAACATGTAAGGATTGGACGCCACCTTGAGCCGCGCGTACTGCTTCGCATTACCCAGGTTCTGGGCGTTCTCCCATTCCACCTTGCAGCCCACGTTGTTGATGGCATTGATATCGAGTTGGTAGCGCGCCCACAACTCCATATCCTGGCGGGCCGGGAAGAACGTTTCCAGGATGCGGATGCGGCGCGCACCGGCCTGCGCGAACAGGTGGGCCGCGGCCAGCACGGTGTTCGGATCGCTGCGGTATGGCAGCTTGGGATCGATCGGGAAGTTGGTCGGTTTGCCGGTGAGATTCAGCTTGAGGGCGACGGTCTTGTTCTTGACCAGCGGGCCGATGCCTCCAATCTGGTCGAACAGCGTGCGCATGGTCTGCTCGACCTGAGCGCGGTCGAAGCTGCCGCAACGGCCGATGGCCACACCGGCGGCGGGCGCGGGCGCGGCCTTGACCGCTCGGCCGATCCCCAGAGTTCCCAGAGCGGCGCCTCCGCGTACGAACAGATCGCGCCGGCTAAAGTTTTGGTGTGTCATATGCCCCCTTGGGGAACCATTCTATCTCACTGGTCGCCGTCGCGTACTATGGTTGCTTAGGAGCGTTGATGCGAGGGGTTGATTGAAACGACGGATGGATGGGGCCGCGGCGGCCGCGCTCGCCGCGCTTGCGAACCGGCTCGAAGCCGATGGCGCGCACCTGGTCATCGATGCCGACACGCACATTTCGGATCTTCGCTCGCTCAGCGAGGGCGAGCGGCGCCGGCACGATGCGGACGCCGGATACTATCATGGCCGGCCCGTCTCGGCCGAAGAACTGATCGAGGAGATGGACCTGGCGGGCGTCGATATGGCCCTGGTCTGGCAGAACCCCTCGGCCACCGCATATTGCGGCAACCCGGTGCGCAACACGGAGGCGCTGGCGGCGGCCAACGGATACGTGTGCGCGGCGGCGCGGCGGCATCCCGCGCGGCTGATTCCGGCCGGCTGGGTGGATCCCCAGGCTTGCGGACTGGAGAACACGCTGCGACTGGTGGATATCCTGGTGGGCGAGTTGGGCTTCTTCATGGTGAAGCTCAACCCGGCGCAAAACCGTTTCATGATGGACAGCCCCGATGCGCTGGCAGTGGTGGACCGCATCGTCGAGCGAGGCGCGGTGCCCGCGTTTCACTTCGGCGCCGATACGCCATACACGCCCGCGGGAGCTCTGCGAGCCATCGCGGAGCGGCATCCCGAGCAGCCCGTAGTGGCGGTGCACATGGGCGGCGGCGGGGCTAGCTACACCGATGCGGAGCGGCTCTATCTGGAAGCCCGCGCGCTGGGCTTGGAGCGTCCTAACGTCCGGTACGCTTTAAGCACGCGGCGCGACGCCCACACCGAGAGCGACCTGATCGCCTACCAGAGGGCCGGCGAGCCCTTCCGCCGCAATCTGTTCTGCGCCAGCGACGCGCCTTACGGCCGCATGGCGTGGAATTTCGGCGGCTTCCGGGCCATGCTGCACAGCCTGGAGGCGGCCCGGCCGGAGCTGTTTGACGGCGCGGCCGCCGCGAATTATCTGGGCGGCAACTGCGCGCGTTTCGCCGCGGAATCCTGCCGGCGCCTGCTGGATGCCGCATGCCGCTGATCGTGCTGGGCGGCAGCATCCTGCTGCTCCTGCTGCTGATTGCGCGCTTCAAGGTGAACGCGTTCCTGGCGCTGCTGATCGCCTCGTTCGCGGTGGGGCTGGCCAGCGGCATGAGCGCCGATGCGGCGCTGCGCTCGATCCTCAA
>Ga0326727_10014414_pt1 | contig 17243 bp, 10 predicted proteins | sample MB2enrmetagenome_FD_207643 | JGI IMG/M metagenome (GOLD analysis project Ga0326727, IMG submission 207643) | Lab enriched peat soil microbial communities from McLean, Ithaca, NY, United States - MB29MY | ecosystem: Environmental > Terrestrial > Soil > Wetlands > Peat | place: USA: New York...
TGGAATCCCCCAGTCATGGACGGTAGGGCGAGACTCTGTCGAGCCGAAACTCGATCTTCTTGGGAAAAAGTCACGGCTCGACAGATTCTCGCCCTACCGTCAAGGACTGACGCATCAAGAGAGACCCCAATTGGATTTGTTTCTTGCTTGCATTGGCGGGCCGGCTCTCTGTATCGTGGCCGGCGACCCAATGAGTCCCGTTTTAGGATTTCAAAACCAATTACAGAAAGCAAATCTATGCCTCGCAAATTCACACAGCAGTGGAATGGAAGCCTTCGCCATGTTTGTTTCGGCGCGCATCCCCATCCGGCAAACGGGGATATCATGCTCCGGCATCTCCTGATCCCCCTGGCCTGCCTCTGCCTGTCCGCCTCCGTCTTTGCCGCGCCGGTCCCGGTCCCCGGCGAAGCGCCCGTCCCCGTGGATCGCCTGCGCCCGGGCAATCCCGCCGTTTTCCCCATGACCGGCGCTTGGCGCTTCAAGCTCGACCACGGCGCCAGCCCCGCCGTCAAGGGCGAACTGCCCGCCGACGCCGCCGTGCCCGCCTTCGCCGCCCCCGACGCCTCCGATGCCGACTGGAAGAACATCCCGGTCCCGGCTAATTGGGAAGTCGAAGGCTTCTCCCTCCCCACTTACCAGGAACGCCCGGTCACTTCCCATGACATCGGCCTCTACCGCCGCTGGGTGGAGATCCCGGCCAATTTTGCCGGCCAGACCGTCCTCTGGCATTTCGACGGCGCTTACGATGGCGCGGAAGTATTCGTCAACGGCCAGCGCTGCGGCTACCACGAGAGCGGCTTCACCGCCTTTGACATTGATGTGACCAAAGCCATCAAGGCCGGCCAGCGCAATCTCATGGCCGTCCGCCTCTATAAGGATACCTCCTCCGCCAGCCTGGACCACGGCGACTTCTGGTGCCTGGGCGGCATTTCCCGCGAGACCTACCTCGTGGCCCTTCCGCCCCTGCATGTCGAAGATGTTACCGTCGTCACCGACTTGGATGACCAGTACAAGGACGCCACGCTCAAGTCCACCGTCCGCGTCGCCGGCGCGGCGGGCGCGCATTTCGTTCTGACCTGCGAGTTGTATTCCCTGGACGGCGACAAGGTTGCCATCCCTGCCACGAGCCGGGCCGGCGAAATACCAATCCTCGGCACTGGCTTGGGCGCCAGGGTTGCCATCCCTGCCACGAGCCGGGCTGGCGACATCGGCGCGGATGGCTCCGCCACAGTTTCGTTCTCGGCCCCTGTTACCGCCCCCAAGCTCTGGTCGGCGGAGAAGCCGAACCTTTATTATGTGTTTTACCGCCTGTCGGACGGCAACCAGACGGTGGTGGAGCGCGTCCAGGACCGCATTGGTATTCGCAAGATCGAGCTGAAAGGCGGCGTGGTGCAGGTCAATGGCGTGCCCGTGAAATTCACCGGCGTCTGCCGCCACGATGAATTCCTGACTCTCGGCCACGCTTTGGACGAAGCGTGCTGGAAGGCTGACATCGCTCTGATGAAGAACGCCAATGTCAGCGCCATTCGCACCGCTCATTACAATCATGCGGCCCGCTTTCTGGAACTGTGCGACGAGGCGGGCTTCTACGTTCTGGACGAAATACCCTCCTGCTGGGTAGCCAGCGAAATCCGCGACGCTTCACGCACCTGGGCCTACGTTTTCCGCGCCAAGGAGACGCTGGCCCGCGACAAGAACCGCGCCTGTGTTGTCGCCTGGAGCTGCGGCAACGAAAGCAGCTACGGCATCAATAACCAGGCGGAGTTCGACTACATGAAAGCCAACGACCCGACGCGCCTGGCCTTGATTTCCCAAGTGGGACCAGGCCAGAACCCGAAGACCGATTTTGATGATTATCATTATCCCCCAATCCCCAGCATCAAGGCCATGATCACCAACGCCATCCGCGCCAAAGTCCCCGCCATCTATACGGAGATCGGCGGTGTTGAGGACCCGTGGGGCCAAATCCTGAACGACAATTGGGCGCCGATTTGGTCCAGCGACGGCATCACCGGCGCCTTCATCTGGGAATGGCAGGAACAGAATCTGGTTGACAAGTTTCCGGAGCGCTGGTCCGTCAACAGCCCCGGCGCCCGGCCCACCGACCCCGTGACCGGCTTGCGCCCGTCGGGCGGCGGCGGCGCGGTCACCGCGGATCGCCAGATCAAACCGAATCGTTACTGGAACCTCAAGATGGTCTATAGCCCCGTGACCATCGCCGCGCGAGAGATTGAGCCGGTCACCGCTGTGAATCAGGATGGGCGCGGCCAGTGTGTCGTCCCGGTGCAGAACCGCTACTCGTTCACCGACCTAGCTGAACTGACCTGCCGCTGGCAGGCGCTGGCCGGCGAGAAGGCGCTCGCCAGCGGCGAAAGCCACGTTGCCGCCAAACCCCGCTCCACCGTGGAGGCCTCGTTCCCGTTCCTATCCGGCATGGACACGCTTCGCCTGGAATTCATCCATCCCGATGGCCGGAGCATCTACGTCAGCCGCTTGCACACCAAAGGCTACACCGGCCCCGCCGCTCCCGCCGCTTTGGCTGCCGCCGGCCCTGTCCGCCTGTCCGACACGGAGCAGAACGTCACCGTGCAGACCGCCGGGACCCAATTGGTTCTTGACAAGCACACCGGCCAGATCACTTCCTGGCGCGCCGGCGGCCAGGAGGTCGTCCGCGGCGGGCCTATTCTCAACCTCGGCGAATCCAACCCCGGTGGCGGCGGTCGCGCGGGTGGAGGCGGCGGCGTGGGTCCCGGAGGCCGCGGTCGCGGCGCCGCGCCCGTCACCAGCGCGCAGCCGCCCCAGTGCCGCAACGTCATCGTCACGGCCAACATGGAGGGCGCCAACGCCAAGCTTGCGGTGGCCGCTGACGTCTTCCTGGCCGGTTCGGACGAACTCAAAGGCCAACTCACCTACACCCTCGAGATCAGCCCCGATGCCCAGGCCGATGTCACTTGGAATCTCGCCTGGAAAGCCGCCGACGCCACCGCCCGGGAAGCGGGCCTCAAGTTCCTGCTTCCCGCCGCCACGGATCGCATGACCTGGTTCAGCGATGGCCTTTGGACCGAAACTCCCGCCGACCACATCAGCAACCCCCGCGGCTCCATTACCAGCAAGGACAGTTCCTTCAACTCCTCCCGGCGCGATGTCCGCTGGTTGAGCCTCTCCGGCGCGGGCAACTATGGCGTCGTCGCGCTGGCCGGCGGAAAACCGCTGCACACGCACGGTGTTGTTGACAACAACGGCGTCATGCTGTTCCTCTGCAGCGGCATTGCCTCCACGGGCCGGGACGTTACCGGTGACAACATCCGCCTGACTCAGGCCACCCCGTTGGGCGGCGGCTTTCGCCTCCGTCTGGCGTCCAACGGAACCGCCGCCGCCGCGCCCGCGTCGTCCCTGTCGGCCACCGGCTTCGCCACGCCGGTTCCCGTTCCGGGCGATGCGCCCGTGCCGGTGAATCGCCTGCGCCTCGGCAATACCAACGTCCTGCCCATGACCGGCACCTGGCGCTTCCGGCTCGAACACGGCGTGAGTCCCGCCGTCAAGGGTGAACTCCCCGCCGACGCCCCTGTGCCCGACTTCGCCGCCCCCGATGCCTCCGATGCGAGTTGGACGAACATCCCCGTCCCCGCCAATTGGGAAATTGAAGGCTTCTCCCCTCTGACTTTCCAGGAACGCCCCGCCACCTCTCACGACATCGGCCTCTACCGCCGCTGGGTGGATGTCCCGGCCTCCTTTGCCGGCCAGACCGTCCTCTGGCATTTCGATGGCGCCTACAACGGCGCGGAAATCTTCGTCAACGGCCAGCGGTGCGGCTACCATGAAAGCGGTTTCACCGCCTTTAACATGGACGTCACCAAGGCCCTCAAGCCCGGCCAGCGCAATCTCTTCGCCGTCCGCCTTTACAAGGACACCTCCTCCGCCTCCCTGGATCATGGCGACTTCTGGGTCCTCGGCGGCATCTACCGCGAGACCTACTTGGTGGCCGTTCCGCCCCTGCATGTGGAGGATGTCACCGTCGTCACCGACCTGGATGCCCAGTACAAGGATGCCACGCTCACGTCCGCAGTCCGCGTCTCCGGCCCGGCGGGCGCGCATTTCATTCTGACCTGCGAACTGGATTCATTGGACGGCGTCAAGGTTGCCCTTCCCGCCATGAGCCAGGCCGGCGAAATTGGTGAGGACGGTTCCGCGGCGGTCTCCTTGTCGGCTCCCGTCACGGCCCCCAGGCTCTGGTCGGCCGAGAAGCCGAATCTGTATTATGTGTTCTACCGCCTGTCCGACGGCAACCAGACCGTCGTCGAGCGCGTGCAGGACCGCATCGGCTTTCGCAAACTGGAGAACAAAGGCGGCGTGCAGCAGATCAATGGCGTGCCTGTCAAATACTGCGGCATCTGCCGCATGGAGGAATTCACACCCTACGGCCACGCTCTGAATGAGGATTGCTGGCAAACCGACATCGTCCTGATGAAGCAGGACAACATTAACGCCATCCGCCTCAGCCACTACGACCACGCGGAGCGGTTCATGGAGTTGTGCGACGAAGCCGGCTTTTACCTCCTGGACGAGATTCCCGCCTGCTGGATAGCCAGCGAGGTCCGCAACGCTTCCCGCACCTGGGCCTACACGTTGCGCACCAAGGAGACCATGGACCGCGACAAGAACCGCCCCAGCGTCATTGCGTGGGCCTGCGGCAACGAAAGCGGCTACGGTGTCAATAATCAAGCCATGTTCGACTACGCCAAGGCCCACGACCCGACGCGCCCGGCCTTCATCTCCCAGCAAAACCAAGGCCAGAATCCGAGGACCGACTTTGAGGACTACCATTATCCCACCCTCCAGCAACTCCGAAACATGGCCAACCCCAACCACGCCAAAATCCCCGTCATCATCACCGAGCAGCATTCCACCGATGTCGGCGTCGCCGAGGTGACCAACTTCTGGAATATCATCTGGCCCGCCGACAACATGGTTGGCTCCTTCATTTGGGAATGGCAGGCCCAGGGCATGTATGACAAGTTCCCCGAACGCTGGTCCATCCCCGCCCACGGCGCTGCCATCAACGATCCCAAGACCGGCTTCCGCAACGCGCACGGGTTTGGCCCGGTCACCGCCGATCGCCTGATCACACCGATGTTCCCGTTCCTCAAGACGCTCTACAGCCCCGTGACCATCGCCGCCGGCGAGGCGGCCCTTGCGGACGGCAAGCTCTCCGTTCCGATCCAGAACCGCTACTCGTTCACCGATCTTGCCGAGCTGACCTGCCACTGGCAGGCGCTGGCCGGTGAGAAGGTGCTGGCCGGCGGCGAGAGCCACATTGCCGCCAAACCGCGCACCTCGGTGGACGCCTCCTTCCCCGCCACGCCCGGCATGGATGCGTTGCGCCTGGAATTCATCCACCCCGACGGCCGCAGCGTCTATGCCATCAGCCTGCGCGTCAAGAGTTGACATTTTGATTGCATTGTTCCGGCATTTTTTTGTATCGTCATCAGTGTTCCAAATGAGTCCGGTTTCCGGATTTCTAAACCAAATTATAGAAAGGAAGTTTATGCCTCTTGAATTGAGAAAGCAGCGCGGGGAAGGTCTGCGCGATGTTTGTGTCGGCGCGCCTCGTCATCCCGCAAACCCGCAAACCCTGCTCCGGCGTCTCCTGATCCCCCTGGCCTGCCTCTGCCTCCCGGCCTCCGTTTTGGCCGCCCCGGTCCCCGTGCCCGGCGAAGCGCCCGTCCCGGTGGATCGCCTCCGCCTGGGCAATACCAACGTCCTCCCCATGACCGGCACCTGGCGCTTCAAGCTGGATCACGGCATGAGTCCCGCCGTCAAGGGCGAACTCCCCGCCGACACCGCGGTGCCCGACTTCGTCGCACCCGATGCCTCCGATGCCGCCACCAACGGCTGGACGAACATCCTGGTGCCCGCCAATTGGGAAATCGAAGGCTTCTCCATCCCCACTTACCAGGAACGCACCCGCAACCAGTCCACTGACATCGGCCTCTACCGCCGTTTGGTGGATGTTCCGGCCAGCTTTGCCGGCCAGACGGTCCTCTGGCATTTCGACGGCGCTTACGACGGCGCCGAAGTCTTCGTCAACGGCCAGCGGTGCGGCTACCACGAGAGCGGTTTCACGGCATTTAACATTGATGTGACCAAGGCGCTCAAGCCGGGCCAGCGCAATCTCATGGCCGTCCGCCTCTACAAGAACACTTCCTCCGCCAGCCTGGATCATGGCGATTTCTGGTGCCTGGGCGGCATCTACCGCGAAACCTACCTGGTGGCCCTTCCGCCACTGCATGTGGACGATGTCACCGTCGTGACCGACCTGGATGCCCAGTACAAGGATGCCACGCTCAAGTCCACTGTCCGCGTCATCGGCACGGCGGGCGCGCATTTCGTTCTGACCTGCGACCTGTATTCCCTGGACGGCACGAAGGTTGCGACTCCCGCCATGAGCCAGGCTGGCGACATCGGCGCCGATGGCTCCGCCACGGTCGCCTTGTCGGCTCCCGTGACCGCCCCCAAGCTTTGGAACGCGGAGAAGCCGAATCTGTATTATGTGTTCTACCGCCTGTCGGACGGCAACCAGACGGTGGAGCGCGTGCAGGACCGCATTGGTTTCCGCAAGGTCGAGCTGAAGACCGGCATCGTGCAGGTCAACGGCGTGCCCATCAAATTCACCGGCACCTGCCGCCATGAGGAATTTTCACCCTACGGCCACGCCCTGACCGAGCAGTGCTGGCAAACCGACATCACCCTGCTGAAGGATTGCAACATCAACGCCATCCGCACCAGCCACTACAACCACGCGGAACGATTCCTGGAGCTGTGCGACGAGGCGGGCTTCTACATTCTGGACGAGATACCCTCCTGCTGGGTGGCCACCGAGATCAACAACGCCGACCGCACCTGGGCCTACACATTCCGCTCCATGGAAACCCTCAATCGCGATAAGAACCGCGCCTGCGTCGTCGCCTGGAGCTGCGGCAATGAAAGCGGCTACGGTGTCAACAACCAGGCTGAGTTCGACTACGCCAAGGCCCACGACCCGACGCGCCTGGCCTTGATTTCCCAGGCGAACCTGGACCGCAATCCCAGGAGCGACTTTGAGGATTATCATATATATCCCACTCCCACCCTGGAAGGCCGCCAGGGCCTCAATACCCTGCTGGCCAGCCCCAACCGCTCCAAGGCCCCTGTCATCCTTACCGAGTATGGCGCGGGCAACGACCAGCAACTGAACACCACTTGGAACGCCATCTGGTCCAACGACTCCCTGGTGGGCGCCTTCATCTGGGAATGGCAGGCCCAGGGCATGTACGACAAGTTCCCCGAACGCTGGTCCGTCCCCAGCCCCGGCGCCCGGAACAACCCCACCAACGGCTACCGCGCCTCGGGCGGCAACGGCCCCGTCACCGCCGATCGCCAGCTCACCCCCATGTTCTACAGGCTCAAGGCGGCCCATAGCCCGATCCACACTACTGCCACCGAGGTTGCCCCGGCGGACGGCAAGTTCGTCGTCCCGCTGCAGAACCGCTACTCGTTCACCGATCTTTCCGAGCTGACCTGCCACTGGCAGGCGCTGGCCGGCGAGAAAGTGCTCGCCAGCGGCGAGAGCCACATTGCCGCCAAACCGCGCTCGTCTGTGGACGCCTCGTTCCCCGCCACGGCGGGCATGGACACTCTGCGCCTGGAATTCATCCACCCGGACGGTCGCAGCGTTTACGCCACCAGCCTGCACATCAAGAGCTGACAAAACGCCGCCGTCTTGCCCGCCACCGGCCCGATCCTCAAGATCCATGTGATGGCTTTGGAGTGCGGCGGCTTGCGGCCGCTTTCGCAAAGCGGGAGCGAGCTTCCCGCACTCCAAGACCTGCCGGCACGTCGCTCGCGCACGGCGAACGTGAAGCGTTGTGGAGTGCGGCGGCTTGCCGCCGCTTTCGGTCCCGCCGGCGCGGATTGACGGACGCACGGCGCCGGCGCCGGTCAGGCCATGGCCATGGCGGCGCTGGCGATTTCGAGGAGTTCCTTGGTGATGTTGGCCTGGCGCAGCTTGTTGTACTCGAGGGTGAGGTCTTTGATGAATTGATTGGCGTTGTCGGTGGCGTTTTTCATGGCCACCATGCGCGCGCTGTGTTCGCTGGCCTTGGCTTCGAGAAGGATTTGGTAGATCTGAAAATTCAGGCTGTGCGGCAGCAATGCGCCCAGCACTTTTTCCTGGCTCGGCTCAAAGAGGAACTCGCCCGGCAGCTCGGGCAGCGACCCGGCCCTGTCCTCACCCATGCCGGCTTTGACCGCCACGACTTCGCTGATGGGCAGGAGCTGGCGCACTTCGGGCTTTTGCACCAGGGTGGAGATGAACCTGGTGAAGACGATGTCAACGCGGTCCGCTTCCCCCTTGAGGAAGAGATCGCCGGCGAATTTGGAGATGGCGCGCGCCTCGGCGAAAAGCGGCGCGTCCTTGAAGGTGAATTCGGCAACCATCTGGCGCTTGGTGCGGGCCAGGAATTGCGAGCCTTTGCGGCCGGCGGCGATGAAAATGGCGGCGGCCTCGAACTTGCCGGCCTCGCGCATGAGGTTGCTATTCAGCCCGCCGCACAATCCCTTGTCGGTGCTGATGAGGATGACGCAACGGCGGGCGCCCTCGCGTTTTTCCAGGAAGGGATGATGGGCCTCCCCGGTCTCGGCGGCCAGGGCGGCGAGCACCTTGTTCATGAGTTGGGCGTAAGGCCGGCCCGCCAGCGCGGCCTGCTGGGCCTTGCGCATCTTGGAGGCGGCCACCATCTGCATCGCCTTGGTGATCTGGGCGGTGTTCTTGACCGACTTAATGCGCCGGCGAATGTCGCGGGTGCTGGGCATGGGCTTCTATCGGCAAGTTTGTTTGAACTCGGTCACGGCGGCCTTCAGATCGGCGATCAGGGCGTCGCTCAAGGCTTTTTCCAGGCGGATTTTTTCCATCAGGGCCGGTTTGCGGCTGACCAGGTAATCGGTGAGCCTGGCCTGAAAATCCTTGATCTGGTCCACGGCCACGTCGTCCATGAGCGAGTTTTGCACCGTCCACAAAATGGCGGCCTGGATTTCCATGGCGATGGGGTTGTATTGCTGTTGTTTGAAAACTTCGACGATGCGCTTGCCGCGCTCCAGTTGGGCCTGGGTCCTGGCGTCGAGATCGGAGCCGAACTGGGCGAAGGCGGCCAGCTCGCGGAATTGGGCCAAGTCGAGCTTGACGCGTCCGGCGACTTGTTTCATGGCCTTGACCTGGGCGGCGGAACCGACGCGGGAAACGGAGAGGCCGACGGAAATGGCGGGGCGGATGCCTTGGTAGAACAAATCGGTTTCCAGATAAATCTGGCCGTCGGTGATGGAGATGACGTTGGTGGGGATGTAAGCGGAGACGTCGCCCGCCTGGGTTTCGATGATGGGCAGGGCGGTGAGGGAGCCGTTGCCGTATTTCTCGCTGAGGCGGGCGGAGCGCTCCAACAAACGGCTGTGCAAATAGAAAACGTCGCCGGGATAGGCTTCCCGGCCGGAGGGGCGCTTGAGCACGAGCGAAACCTGGCGGTAGGCGACGGCGTGCTTGGAGAGATCGTCATAGATGATGAGCGCGTCCATGCCTTTGTCCATGAACCATTCGCCCATGGCCGCGCCGGCGAAGGGGGCCAGATATTGGTTGGTGGCCGAATCGGAGGCGCAGGCGCTGATGATGATCGAGTAGGGCATGGCGCCGGCTTCTTCCAGGACGGCAATGACGCGGGCGACGTTGGATTGCTTCTGCCCGACGGCGACGTAGATGCAGTAAAGCGGACGGTAAGCGGCGTCCCCGGCTTCCTGCGCGGCCTTGTTCAAACGCGCCTGGCTGATGATGGTGTCAATACATATCGTGGTCTTGCCTGTCGAGCGGTCGCCGATGATCAATTCGCGCTGGCCGCGCCCGATGGGAATCATGGCGTCAATGGCCATGATGCCGGTCTGCACCGGCTGGTTGACCGGTTTGCGGCGGATGATGCCGGGGGCGATCTTTTCCACCGGATAATGGGTGTCCGCGGCGATCGGCCCCTTGCCGTCAATCGGCAGGCCCAGGGAATTGACGACGCGCCCGAGCAGGGCTTTGCCGACAGGAACTTGAAGAAGCTTGCCGGTGGTGCGCACCTCCCGGCCCTCCTTGATGGCGGTGTAATCGCCCAGAATGATCGCGCCGACCTCTGTTTCCTCCAGGTTCAACGCCAGGCCGACGATGCCGTCGCCGAAGTCCAGCATTTCGTTGAGCATGGCGTCGGAGAGACCTTCGATCCTGGCCACGCCGTCCCCGATTTCGCGGACGGCGCCGACGTTTTGTTTGGTGACACTGGTTTTGAGGCCCGAGATTTGGGCTTCGATTTCTTGCAATAATGTGCTCATAGAAATTGACTAACAACTTTCCCGCAGCGCGGCCAGCCGCGCCTGGACGCTGCCATCATAGACATCTCCGCCCACTTGGACGCGGATGCCGCCGAGCAGGGCGGGGTTCTGCGCGAAAATAAAATTCAACCCGCCGCCATAGCGCCGCGACAAGTCCGCCTGCACCCCGGCTTGAAACTGCGCCGGCAGCGCCGCCGCGCTTTCGACGCGGGCGGTGTGCCGCGCCACGTCCAGTTTCACCAGCCGCAGGAATTGGGAAAGCACCGCCAGGTAACCGCGCGGCTTGCTTTCCGCCACCCGGCGGACGGCCTGGCGCACCCGGTTTTCATCGAGCAAACCGCCGGCCTGGCAACTCAGGAACAACTGCCGGGCTTCATGGCGGGCTTGTTTGGAGATCTTCATATTCGGCTGTCTCTCTTCAGGCGGCCAATTGCCGTCTGGTTTCCTCGGCCAGCCGCTGTTGATCCTCGGCGGTGAGGACTTTGCCCGTGGCAGCGCTGGTGGCGCGGACGACCAGGGAGAGGATTTCCTGCTTTAGCTCGGCCAACATGCGGACGTGTTCCACGGCGGTGGCTTCCCGGGCCTTGGCCACGATTTGCCCTGCTTGGGCGATGGCCTTTTGCGTTTCCTGTTCGCGCAGCCGGGCGGCGGCGGCGCGGGCTTCTTCGATCAAGGCGGTCGCCTGAACATTGGCCTGGACCAGAACCTCTTTGCGCATGGCTTCGGTGCGGGCCAGCTCCTGCTTAATTTTCTCCGCGTTGGCCAGGCCGTCGGCGATCTGCTGGCGGCGCTCGGCGAGGACTTTGAGAATGGGTTTGTACGCGAAGAGAACAAGACACCCACAGACCAGGCTGAAGCTGATGACCTGGGCGATGAAGTGCGGCGCATCGAGGCCGAATTTTTCCGCGGTGCTTCTGGCCGTTTCCGCCAGGTCGCTGCCCAGGCTTGCGAATAAAATCAAGTGGTTCATAAAGGGCTGGTGAAGCGGGCGCGGAAGGGTGAGCTTCCGCGCCCGGCAGTTTAATGGCCGCCGAGGAAGATCGCGTAGAACACGATGGCTTCGGAAAAAGCCATGCCGAGCAGCGCCAGGACAATGACCTTGCCGAACGCGCCGGGATTGCGCCCGACCGCTTCGGAAGCTTTCATGCCCACCAAACCGACCCCGATAGCCGACCCCAGGCCGGCCAACCCGACTTGGAAGCTGCCCGTCATCTCCGCCAACATAGGTGTCACCATAATTTTGCCTTTCCTTTTTTGCTTTCTGTTTTGTTCAACGGCTCCCGCGATCGAACACGGTCAAGCCGGTGAAATTGTCAATGGCCTTTCCGGGGCCTTCCCGTGTTCCTCATCGTGCTGGCAGACCAGGGCCGTGAAGACGGATGTCAATAACATAAATACCAGGGCCTGCACGAAGCCCACCAGCAATTCCAGGAAATAAAAGGGCACCGGCAGCAGCGCGCTGGCCGCGGCTTTGGCCCAGGCGGGATGCTGGACGAGGTTGGAAAAGGCCTCCAGCAGATTCTCGCCGGCGAAGATGTTGCCATAGAGCCGAAAACTCAGGGAAATCGGACGGAAGGCAATGGAGAGCACTTCCAGGCAGCCGACGCCGAAGAAGATCACGATCATCATATACTTGATGAAGCCGGAGCTTTCCCCCTTTGGCCCGAAGATGTGCAGCAAAAAACCGCCGACGCCGTTGCATTGCACCGCCCAGGCCAGCCAAAGCGCCATGAAAACCGACGACATGGCGAAGGTCATGTTCAGGTCGGCGTTGCCGCCGCGCAACAGCGGGCGCGTCACCTCAAAGCCGTGCGGGGTGTCCACACCCCAGCCAATCGTGCCGACGCCCGGAATCAAGCCGAACCAGTTGGTGAAGAGGATGAAAATGAAAAGGGTCGCGAAAAACCAAAAGGTCCTTTTGACCAGATCCGCGCCCAAAACACTTTCCAGAAAATCGTAAAGGCTTTCCACCAGCCATTCCCAGAAATTCTGCGCTCCGCCGGGCACCTCTTTCATATTCCGCGTGGACAGCCGGGCGAACAGGATGATTCCCAGAGCGACGATCCATGTCACCAGCATGGAACTGGTGACCGGAAATCGGCCGATGGAAAATACTTTGGCGGCCGCCGCGGGCAATCCTTCCGGCTTGGCCTCCTGCGCGGCGGCGGCGGGGCCTGCGGCGTCAATCGCCACCTTCTCCGCGGCCCGCCCCGGCAGGGCCAGCACAAATAACAGGACGGCAAAGAATACGGATCTCATTAAAAAAGAGGGGGGGAACTTGCCTTATCCTGAAATCTTTCACAAGGTTTTTTATTGCGATCAGTTGCGGTCCGGGGAGGCGGGCTGGAGGGGAAGTTCGAGGGTGAAGACGGCGCCCTGGCCGGGGCCGTCGCTCTGGACCAGCAGGGCGCCCCCCAGTTCCTTGGCGGCCAGGGCGCCGCTGTGCAGGCCAAAGCCGTGGCCGTCCTTGCGCGTGGTGAAGCCGCGGGCGAAGATGTGGGCCAGATTCTCGGGCGGGATGCCGATGCCGTTGTCAATGACGGAAATCCTGACGCGGTTGTCGCCGTTCAGGCCCACCCGCAAGATGATCCTCTTGCCGGCCTGCCCTCTCTCGTCGCAGGCCTGTTTGGCGTTGCGGATCAGATTGACCAGGATTTGCAAGACTTTGCGCTTGTCCACCTGGACGGCGGGCACCTTGTCATACTCGCGCACGACCTGGACGCCATGCCGTTCCATGCTGCCCAGATTCATGCGCAAGGCATCCTCCACCAGCCCGGCCAGCGGCAGTTCTTCGACGACGCCGGCGACCTTGCCGTAGTTCTGCTGCATGGCCACAATATCGTTGATGTGCTCAATATTCCGGCTCAACAACTCCAGTTCCTCCAGCATTTCGCCGTGGTCCTTGAGGAGCAATTCGGCCAGGGCGGTCAAGTAGGCGGGCAACTGTTTGCCTTTGGGATCGCGGGCGAAAAAGGCGGGCAAATCATCGGCGTGATCGCGGATCAGCGCGGCGGCCTTGCCCAGACTGGCCACACGGGAATTGCGGACCCTGTCCATGAGCAGGCTGCTGGAGATATTGATGCTGGTCAGGACGTTGCCGACGTTGTGCAACACGCTGGTGGCCACTTCCGCCATCCCGGCCAGCCGGGAACTGACCACCAACTCTTTGTGGGCTTCCTCCAACGCCGCCTCGTCCTGCTTGCGCCGGGTAATATCGGCAAAGGTGGCGACGTATCCCGCTATCTCGCCCGGACTTTCCACGCGCGGCGACGCCGAACAACTGACCCAGCAAGTCCGGCCGTCCGGCCGCAACAGGCGGAACTCCAACGACCACGCCTCCCCCGCCGCCGCCGCTTCCAGCCAGGACCGCGCCACCATTTCGCGGTCGTCCGGATAAACCGCGTTGCTCCAAGCCCAGCCCGCCGGCTCTTCCGACGGGCGGCCCAAGATTTCCGTGCCGCGCTGGTTCACGTAGGTGCAGTTGCCGCGCGCGTCCGTTTCCATCACCCCCACCGGCAGACAGGCGGCCAGCTTGCGAAAACGCGCCTCGCTGCGCCCCAGTTCCTCGGTTCGTTCGGCCACATGCCGCTCCAACCGGGCATTGGCGCACTTCAACACTCCGGCCCACCCCAGCGTGATGGCGGCTCCAATCGCCAGCGCGCCCAGCGCCCAAAGAACGCGAGACGGCGTCCACCAGGCTGGGCGCTCCAACAACATCAGGTCGTCGGCCGAGCGCAAGCGCAATTCAAAGGAGCGCACGTCCAGATTTTGATCCACAGCAATGGAGCAAACGCCGGTGACCTGGAGAAGGCTGCCCGCCGGAAACTCCTCGATGTTATTGGCATCGTTCAGCCGCGCCTTGAAAATGACGTTGTTTGTCCCCCGCAACAGCAGGGTCCGTTCCGAAGGTCCGTGCCGCCATTCCAGCGCCACCGCGGGAACCGTCACCAACTCCGCGTCGGCGCGGCCGGTGGCAATCTCCTCCATTGTCACCGCCAGGGGAAGCGGCGCCGGTCCGGTGGCCAGGCGGCGAAAACTCCCGTCCTCGATCACCAAGGCGTGGTCCGTTTTGCCATAAAAGCCGATGACATCCACCTGGTCCCCCGGCTTCGCCCCGCCCATCTCGGAAGTCCGCACCTCGATGCTGCTGGTTCCCTCGCGCACATACAGGGCCTCGCCCGGCAAAAGCAACGTCACCACACCCTGGATATGAATTCGCTCGCCCGGCCGTTTTTCCGCCCTGTGCCCCAAAGAAGCCAGGGATGTGACGGGCAGCGAATAGAGGTCCGACCGCGCCGCCGCCAGCGTCCTGACTTGGTCCAGGGCGGGGACGAGCAATTTGGTGGTGATAAACTGCCTCTTGCTGTTGAAGGATCCGGAGGCCACTCCATGAATGCGGACCCACGAGTTGATCCAGCCGGTCGTATCCGGTTTTTGGGGCGAGCAAATCGAAACCTTGAGGGTTTGCCGCTGTTCCATGGCGATTTCCAAAACCAGGAAATCATTTGTCATCATTGTGGCTGAATGAACCATGCCGTCCACTTCCACCCATTGGCAATCCGCGCGTCCGGCCCACAAGTCGGCGAAGGAAACCCGGAGCGGCTTGGGAAACTCTGCCGGCCCCAGTGGGTGGAAAACCGGACTGCCGATGCCGGGGCTGTAAATTGTCGCATCCACTTGCCCTTCGATCTCCACCTTTTGTCCGGCGGAGATGGGCGGCGCGCGATTGGTCCAAAACACAACCGCGCCGGCCGTTTCATCCTGCACGAAGCCGAAATGCTCATGCGGAGCGACAAACGTCATCACGCCGGTCAACCTCACATGGTTGGATAACCCGATCTGTTCCGCCGCAAGCTCCCGCACTTGAATCGCGTTGGTGAGGACGGGGCGCGGGATGGAAACCAGGGCCGGGGCTGTGGCCGGGGTGTCGGCTGCGGCCGGGCAAAAAAAGGCCGCCAACAGCAACATCGCCGCCGACAGAATCACTTCTCGCGGAGAAAGGAACTTCTTCTCCACGCTCAATTGTTTCCAATTCGACATCACGTATATGATTGAAAACCAACCATTTACCATCGGCACAAAAGCGCCGGCGCTTTAGCGGGAAACGCTTCCAGATGCTTGGCCAGTATTGTCAGATGGCGGCGGCTTCCCGGCAGGATCCGACCGTCAAAGGTTTCCAGAGTTACGCCAACCTGACCGAAGGCAAGATCTACTGTGTTTTATGTCGCCACCCGATCCTCCCTCCATTGCAATCTCCACAATCGCAACATGCGGTTTGACAGCGCCGATGAGGCGCAGGGCATCGGATGCGTTGGCCGCCTCGCCAGAGGCCTCGAGGTCGGATTGCTGGCCGATCAAGTGAGCGAGCCACTCGCGCACCAGCGGTTGATCGTCCACGATGAAGACCCTGTTTTTCCGGCTGTCTGCATCCGCCGTCATTTTTGAGCCATTCCTGAGCCCTTCTCGGCCAGCTCGGCGCGGTTCCACCAGCCGCCTCCCAGAGCCTCAAAGAGCGCCGCCGTATCGGCATAGCGGGTGGCCTGGGCCTGAACGGTGGCGATCACGGCCTGGTCATAGGCTTCCTCGGCGCTGAGGAGCGTCAGGTAATTGCAATAGCCAAGTTGGTGCTGCCGCGTGGTTAAGTCGAAGGCGTGCTTGGCCGTGTGTTCGGCCGCGGCCGCGGCCTTGAGCGCATCGGCGTCGGATTCCAGCGCATGAAGGGTGTCCGCCACATTCTGAAAGGCGCTGACCACCGTGCTCCGATACTGCGCCGCCGCCTGGATCAGCGCCTGGTCCGCAGCCCGCTGCCGGTGCAACAGCGTAAAACCCTCGAAGATGGGCTGGGACAGGTCGCCGGCCAGGCTCCAACCGCCGCTGCCAGCATTGAACAATTGGGGAATGGTTGTGGCCGTCTTGGACAGGCTGCCGGTGAGGGTGACCACCGGCAGCCGGTTGGCAACGGCGACGCCCACCAGGGCGTTGGCCGTGCGCATCTGCTCCTCGGCGGCGCGCACATCGGGGCGTTGCCGGATTATCGTTGACGGCAGGCTGAGCGGAAGGTCTTTGGGCAAATGCAACGAGGAGAATTGGAAGGTTTCCTCCACCTCCTGGCTGGGCAAATTATCCACCAGAGCGCGGATCAGGTCGCGGGTCTGCTCCAACTGCTTTTGCAGCGGGGGCAGCATTTGCTGGGCTTGCTCCAGGGCGGCCTCCTGGCCGTCCACGTCCAAATCCGACGCATAACCCAGCTTGCGCTGGGCGCGCAGGATGTCCAAGGCCTTGACATTGGCGGCGATGATCTTTTCCGCCGCGTCAATCTGGGAGCGCGTGGATGCCTCCTGAATGGCCGTCCCAACCACCGTCGAGGCCAGCGTGATGTAAGCGGCGTCGAGGGCGAAACGCTGCACCGCCGTTTGCGCGTCCAAGGACTCCACCGTGCGGCGGTTGAGGCCGAAAATATCCGGCGTGTAGCCGACCATCAGTTGGGCGACATGCATGGTCCAACTGAGGGATTGATTGTAGGGGGGGGTGGTGTTTTGATAGGCGGTGATCGCCCGGCCGTTGCCCTGAATGCCGGGAGCCGTGCTGCTGGCCACATTTCCCGCCACTTGCTGGCTGGTCACATTGTAGTCCGCGTCCAGCGTGGGATAGTAATAACCCTGCTGGGCATAGACATATTCCTGCGCCTGGCGCACCGCCGCCCAAGCCGCCGTGATGGAGTCATTCTGGCGAAGGGCTTTCTCCACCAGCGTATTGAGTGCGGGACAATCAAAGGCCTTCCACCAATCGAAAGGGATGTCCTGGCCCGAAACAAACCGCTGGGCTGCTCCGTCGGCGGCGTTGGTCGCGCTGCT
>Ga0326727_10014415_pt1 | contig 17243 bp, 14 predicted proteins | sample MB2enrmetagenome_FD_207643 | JGI IMG/M metagenome (GOLD analysis project Ga0326727, IMG submission 207643) | Lab enriched peat soil microbial communities from McLean, Ithaca, NY, United States - MB29MY | ecosystem: Environmental > Terrestrial > Soil > Wetlands > Peat | place: USA: New York...
GGGATACCGACAAAATTCCCGTCTACACTATTTCCGAAAAAGCTCTAGACGTTTTGAAAGGGCACTACTTTAATCGTGACGCAAATGCAACAAAATGATAGCGGGCTTTAGCCGCTGAGGGAACGCGCCCTTATTGCTGCCTTTCCAAGCGCAGCGACACATCAACGGTGTGAGCCTCATCGTCCATGCTCAGCTTATATTTGCATTTGGCGCTTGCAAAGGTCTGCCCCAGCGCGGAACGCGGGTCTTGCCCGCCAAAGTAGGAGCGCAGCGCGCTCTCATCGAAGACCGCGCCGGTGGGCAGCTTCCATGCGGCCAGCATCGCAGCACGAAGGTCGTCGGCAATATTCTCAATAGTCAGCTTGCCCATGGTATAAACCGGTCCCGGCTGGACTTCGAGAGTGTAATTCACGATTCCCGCAGCTTCGTCGAATTGAGGATGCGGTGTGACAACGCATTTCATATAACCTTTGGACTTGTACTGTACCGTAGCAAAGAGTAAGGCTAAGTGAAGAGTGACTTCCCCCTTGATGGAGCTGTTTGCGCCAAGCCCGACAGCCTTATTGATCTCCGCCATCGTCAACAGCTCGCCGGAGGGCAGATGGATGGAGCCCAGCTTGTAATGCCGCCCTTCGTCGATGGTTACGTTGAAGGGAATCTCGATGGTTTCGCTGCCGACAACGGGATTTCCTGACCGCTCGGCATGAACCTTAACGGCAGCGTAGCCTTCATCGGCGTAGAACGAAGCAAACGCGCGTTCGATGTTGCCCACTGTGTTTTCCGTGTCGTAATCAGCCTTCATGGCGCGATCCGCAACGAGTTTGACTTTGGCCTGCATCTCCGCCGAAACGCCTTCCAGATGAATCTCGCCCACCCTGACCCTCGGCGCGGCGATGGAAAAGCTCATCGCGGTCACCTGGCCGAGTTTTTGATCGGTGTACGGCGCGGCCGCGACTGTGGCCTTGATGCCCTTGGCCGCGAGCATCTCTTCCAGAGCGCCGCGCACGCCTTCGAGCATCCCGTTTTCGGCCGGCACTTTGCCGTGGTAAAGCGGAAAGCGGTCGTGCAGCGCGGCGTCCAGTTCTTTGCCCGGCGTGAGCGGCAGGTTCTCCAGGCGAATCGGGTAGAGATTAGTGGCGGGAACCAGCGTATAGATCAGGTCAACCCCGTCAAATTTGAAGGCAAGGCTCTCGAAAACGCCTGTGTCCATCAGCTTTTGGGAGTGCTCCTTCATTTCGGAATAGGCAAGGACTGTGCCCATTTTCAGCCCCGCGGCGGCCATGAGTTCCTGGTCGGAGTACTCCGGTGCGCCCTTGAACTGAATTGTCTTGGGCTGAAACTTCTGTGCGGCGGCGGGCAGACTGGATGCGAAAAGGACAACGGCTGTCAGGAGCAGGAAGAACGTGCGCTTCATGATAGGGAAAGGGTAGCAAAGGAATCCGCCCGCGCGGAAAAGATTTTCGCCGTTGCGCACGGGCAAGACCCAGGGATTCAAAGAAAAGTGCCGCACTATTCAGACAGAGCGGCCTTGCTCCGGAAAAACTCCAGCGACTTGCGCAGTCCTTCTTTGAGCGAGACCCGCGGTTCCCAGCCGAGCAGGTCGCGGGCCCTGGTGATGTCAGGGCAACGCCGCGTTGGGTCATCCTCGGGCAGGGCTTCAAAGCGCAACTCGCTCTTCGAGCCGGTTACCTCCAGCACAGCCTGGGCGCACTCGAGAATGGTGAACTCGCCGGGGTTGCCGATGTTGACTGGCAGGTGTTCTTCCGAGCGCGAGAGGCGAAGGATGCCTTCTATCAGGTCGTCCACGTAACAGAAACTGCGCGTCTGGCTGCCGTCGCCGTATATGGTCAGCGGCTCGCCGCGCAGGGCCTGCATGATGAAGTTCGAGATCACCCGTCCGTCGCTGGGATGCAGGCGGGGGCCGTAGGTGTTGAAGATGCGGACCAGGTGAGTGTTGATGCCGCGCGAGCGGTTGTAGGCCATGACCATCGCCTCGGCAAATCGCTTGGCCTCGTCGTAAACCGAGCGCGGACCAACCGGGTTCACGTGGCCCCAGTAACTCTCCCGCTGCGGATGCTCCAGCGGGTCGCCGTAACACTCCGACGTGGAAGAGTGCAGATAGCCTGCGCCGTAGCGGGCGGCGATTTCCAGAGTATTTGTGACGCCTACCGAGCCGACGCGCAGGGTTTCAATTCCCAGGCGGAGATATTCCGGCGGGCTGGCCGGAGAGGCAAAGTTGAAGACGTAATCCACCGGCCCCACGTCGAAGGGCGCGCAGATATCGAGTTCTTCGAAACGGAAGCGCTGTTCATGGCCGAGGTGAGCGAGGTTTTCCCGGTTGCCGGTGTAGAGGTTATCGACGCCGATAATGCTGTGGCCCTCGCCCAGCAGGCGGTCAGTGAGGTGAGAGCCAAGAAATCCGGCAGCGCCGGTAACAAGTACGCGCATGGTCAACAGTTTATGCTCCAAAAGAATCTTCAACAATGGGTGAGCGAGGTTAGCCGCGCTTCCACTCTTCGCGCCGCTACACCAGCCTCTTGCGCGGCCTGCCTTGCAGCGCCTGATAACTTGCCGGGCGGCCCATGCTCACGTACGTGAAACCATGATCCATCATCTTCTGCGGCTTGTACAGGTTGCGGCCGTCGATCACGATCGGGAAACGAACCGCCTGGTTGAGGCGCGCCAGATCAATCTCGGCAAACTCTTTCCAGTCGGTCAGAATCAACACCGCGTCGGCGTCCTTTGCGGCTTCGTAGAGGTTCCCGGCAAACTTGAGTTTCTCGCTGGGCGGCAACACTTCTTTGGCGCGCTCCATGGCGGCGGGATCGTAGGCCGTGATTATGGCGCCTGCTTCCAGCAGCTTCCGGATAACGTCAATGGCCGGAGAATCGCGAATGTCGTCTGTGTCGGCTTTGAAGGCCAGGCCGAGGACGGCCAGCCGCTTGCCGCGCAAGGTCCACAGCGCCGCGCGCACTTTATTGAAAAAGACCTCTCTCTGGGTGTCGTTGACCCTCTGAATCTCATGGAGCAGTTGGAAGTCAACGCCCTGCTGCTGCGCCACCCAGTGAAATGCGGCCACGTCCTTTGGAAAGCAGGACCCGCCATAGCCTAGCCCGGCACGCAGAAATTTTGCGCCGATGCGGCTGTCCATGCCCATGCCGGCTGCGATGTCCTCTATGTCGGCGTCCACGGTTTCGGCCAGGTTGGCCACGGCGTTGATGAAAGATATCTTCAGCGCCAAAAAGGCATTGGAAGCATGCTTGATAATCTCCGCGCTCTGCGCGGAAGTCACCAGCAATTTTGCCGGCTCGGCAACGCTGCACATTCCCGGCAATGAATCCGGCTGCGAATAATATCCGCCCCCGGTGAGCGGCTCATAGATGCGCCGCAACACATCGGCGGCGCGTTCGGAGTCGGCTCCCACCACGATGCGGTCGGGATGCAGAAAGTCGATCACCGCCGTGCCTTCGCGCAGAAATTCGGGATTCGAGACCACGTCAAAGCTCTGCGCTGCCACGCCATTGCGGTGCAGCACGCGGCGTATCCATTCGTTGGTGTACACCGGCACCGTGCTTTTCTCCACGATGACCTTGTAGCCGTTGACGGAGCGGGCAATCTGGGAAACCACGGCCTCGACGTAGGAGAGGTCAGCGGCGCCATTATCGCCCTGCGGCGTGCCCACGGCGATGAAAACGGCCTCGCACGGTTCGACGGCCGCACTCAGATCGGAGGTGAAGCGCACGCCGCGCCCAAGGTGCTTCGCGAGCAACTCGGGCAAATGGCGCTCGAAGATGGGCACGCCGCCGTCGCAGAGATTCTTCACTCTGGCTTCGTCATTGTCCACGCAGGTGACCTGGTGCCCGATTTCGGCAAAGCAGACGGCCGCAACGAGTCCCACATATCCGGACCCGATCACACAGATGGAAACTGGTTTCGACATGCGCTTGAACTTTCTCCTCGGCGGATTACCGCAGGCCGGCGGGCGGCGGCAGGAAAATAAACCGGACCCTCACCATCATAAGTCCGGCTCCCGGGTTTCTGGTTGCAGAGAGAATGCGAAAGCTCCGCCGCGTTGAGAGGAATTCATCAACGCCGTGATCATTCACGACGCACAGAGGCGCAGCCTGCACAGGATCGGGACTGACTTTCTGATAAAGTGAAATTGCGGCGGTATGCCCCGGCAAGCAGATTATTTCCTGGAGAAACAGAAAACCCTCATGGCAATTCTCGCGCAATCCGCCCCTTCCGGGTGGGCTCCATTTCGTATCGCACCCTGGTATTCCGAGCGGGTGTGGGGCTGCCGCGATCTGCATCCCTGGTTTGACCAGGTTGTCGCGGATGGTGTGCCCATCGGCGAGGCCTGGCTCACCGGGGACCAGTGCGTTGTGGCTACCGGCGCGCACGCCGGGCAGACGCTGGGCGCGCTCTTTGCCCAGGCGCCTGAGAGCCTGCTGGGCCGCTCTGCTCCCCGTAGCGAGACTGGCGGGCCCGGCGCATCGCCGCTGCTGATCAAGGTCATCTTTGCCAGGGAAAAACTCAGCGTCCAGGTGCATCCGGACGACGCGATGGCGCAAAAGTATGGCGATCCGCGCGGCAAGACGGAGTGCTGGTACGTGCTGGAGACCGAGCCGGGCGCGCAGGTGGCCCTCGGACTCAAGCCGGGCGTCACGCTGGACGGCATCAAGGCCGGAATCGAGACGGACACGCTCGAAAGCAGCCTGAACCTGCTCGATGTCGCTCCCGGCGATATGGTTTTTGTGGATGCCGGGACGGTTCACGCCATCTTGCCGGGGTCGATTTTGCTGGAGACTCAACAGAATTGCGACCTGACTTATCGCATGTACGACTACGGGCGGGGGCGCGAGTTGCACATTCAGAAATCTCTTGAAGCCACGCAGCTCGCAACTCGCGCGGGAAAAATCCCGCCCAAAGCGCTGCCCGGCAGGACGCTTCTTATGGACGGGGAATATTTTCGCGTGGAACGCATCGCCATGGGCGGCCTCAGGACGAGCGCCAGCCTGGCTGATGAGACCGAGCCGGTTGCAGGCCTCCAATATTTGTTCGTGGCCGGAGGAGCTGCGAAAATCGCAGGACCCTCCTTCGAGGATGTGATGTTGCCCATGGGAGGCATTGCGGCCGTTCCGGCTGCATCGCCGGAGTTTGTGGTGGAAGACCTGGGCAGTCTGGATCTGATGCGCATTACGCCTCGCTGGCCGGCAGAGAAAAGGTAAAAAGTGCTTGCTGAAATAGACACAGGAACAGAAGCGCCAACCCCGGAGCGCACGTTGGCGGCCGGAACACGCGTCGAATTTCCGCCTCGCAATCTCGCGCTGCCGATGTACACTCCAGCGAAGGGGAATGTCACAGTGGATTGTTCCACCATTTGACCAGGAGACTCACAATGGGCAAGCGGCCGTACGTAGCACTGGCCTTCGCTGTGTTTTTTACCTGCGCAACACACTCCGCTCTTGCACAAGCCGTACCGGCAGCCACCGAAGTAAGATCGCCATGGGCCATCGGCGCCGGTATTTCCGGTTTCAACCCCGATTATGGGCATGGCCATCTGCTCGGCGGCACACTGTGGATCGATTACACATTCACCAGAGTTCCGTCATTCTTGCAGGGGCTCAGCATGGAACTTGAGGCTCGCGACCTCAACTACGACCGTAATGCCCCGGGTGTATCGGCCCTGCGACAGGACACTGCCGGAGGCGGCCTGGTTTACTCCTGGCGCCACTTCGTCAAATTGCGCCCTTACGCGAAGCTGCTTGCGGAATATGGAAACGCTGACTACGGATTGTACGTGGATCGCAAAGGTGTCTTGGTTCCATCGAAACCCGGCCATGACTCCCGCAATTTTCTTGGCGCGGGCGGCGGTGTGGAATACCTTGTAACCCCGCGCCTCTGGGTGCGAGCCGATTATGAATACCAATCGTGGCCCGATTTCTTCAAGTACACTACGCCCGCCGGACGGCTGACCCCCCAGGGCATTACCGTCGGCGCAATGTACCACTTCGGCAGTCCTCGAATCCATTGAGGCCACATTCCGCAACGGCAGCACATGGGATATTGCACAGGGCGCACACAATTTCACCAGGAGAATTTAACCGTCATGGCGACCGCTCAGCCGCTGAACCCCCTTGTCACCATGCCTGTTCTCGGGGTCAATGTTGCCGCCAGCAGCTACGATGAAGTGGTTCAGCGCAGCCTCGCCTGGGCCGGACAGCGAGAGTCCCGAGCGCTCTGCTTTGCCAATGTCCACATGATTATGGAAGCAATTGACGATCCGGCGTTCCTTCTCCAGCTGAACGGCGCCGATGTGGTGAACCCTGATGGCGTGCCCTTGGTATGGGCGCTCCACGCGCTTGGGGAGCGCAGTGCCACGCGGGTCAGCGGTCCTGACTTTATGGCGCTCATGCTGGCGGCAGCCGAACGTGCAGGCGTGCCGGTAGGCTTCTACGGCGGAAGCCCGGCCACTCTCGATGCTTTGGTCGCCCTGGTTCGGCTGCGGCATCCGAATCTCGACGTGGCTTATATTGAAAGCCCACCATTCCGGCCGCTTGCCCCCGAAGAAGACCTGGCCGTCGTTCACCGTATTTCTTCATCCCGCGCGCGCCTGCTTTTTGTGGGCCTTGGCTGCCCAAAGCAGGAGCGCTGGATTGTGGAGCACCTGGGAAAAGTTTCCGCAGTGATGTTTGCCGTCGGAGCTGCCTTTGACTTTATAGCCGGCAGCAAACGCCGGTCGCCGCGATGGATGCAGCAGAGCGGCCTTGAATGGGCATTCCGGTTCGTCACGGAGCCGCGACGTTTGGCCGTGCGTTACCTCAGGCACAACCCCCGCTTTGTCTTAAGGTTTCTTCGGCAATTGCTCGCCAGGCCGGCCTGAGACGGCAGCCGCGGTTCCGGATGCATCTTCTCCGGTTTTGATGGAACACTCGGTTGCTTTGTTTAAGATGTAAGCGGGCAAGTTGTCCGGATACGATGCCGTTTCAATTGGCCGAAAGCTGGGAACCTGCCGCCGCCGAGGCGTGCGGGTGCAGGAAGGATTGAAGATGATGCGGAAAGCATTGATTACGGGCGTTACCGGTCAAGATGGCGCCTATCTGGCCGAGTTTCTGCTCAAGAAGGGCTATGAGGTGCATGGCATCAAACGCCGTTCCTCGCTTTTCAATACTCAGCGCATTGACCATCTGTATCAGGACCCGCATTCCAATCATCCCCGCTTGGTGTTGCATTATGGCGACATGACCGACACCTCAAGCCTCGTGAATACGATCCAGAAGATACAGCCCGACGAGATTTACAATCTGGCGGCGCAGAGCCACGTGATGGTCTCGTTCGAGGAGCCTGAATATACAGCCGATACCGATGCGCTCGGCACGCTGCGCATTCTGGAGGCAATACGAACGCTGGGGCTCGCTGGCAAGACCCGTTTCTATCAGGCGTCGACCTCGGAGATGTTCGGCCTGGTCAGGGAAACTCCGCAGTCGGAGACTACCCCCTTCTATCCACGTTCGCCGTACGGCGTGGCCAAGGTCTACGGTTACTGGATTACGGTAAACTATCGCGAATCCTATGGAATGTTCGCCTGCAACGGCATTCTCTTCAATCACGAGTCGCCCATTCGCGGCGAGACTTTTGTGACCCGCAAGATCACACGAGCACTAACCCACATCAAGGTTGGCCTTGAGGACTGTCTCTATCTTGGCAATCTGGATTCCTTACGCGACTGGGGCCATGCACGGGACTACGTGGAGGCGCAGTGGATGATGCTGCAACAAGAGACGCCGCAGGATTACGTGATTGCTACCGGCGAACAGCACAGCGTGCGGGAGTTCGTGGACGCTGCCGCCGCCCAACTGGACATGCCCTTGAAGTGGAAGGGCGCGGGCCTGGAGGAATATGCCGTCAACGACCGCGGAGAGATCGTCGTGCGCGTCGATCCTCGCTATTTTCGTCCTTCCGAGGTCGAAACGCTGCTGGGCAATCCAGAGAAGGCGCGCCGCGAACTGGGATGGACTCCGCGCGCCACATTCAGAGAGTTGGTGGCCGAGATGGTTGCCGAGGACTTGAAACTGGCCAGGCGTGATCTTTTGGTGCAACAACACGGCTACGAGCACGCGGCGGGTTTCAACCAATAATGAGAGCGAGCCTGCCGCGCAATCCTTGGTTCTCTGGGGGCTTTATGAAGAAAGACAGCCGAATTTATGTAGCCGGGCACCGTGGCCTTGCCGGTTCCGCGCTGGTGCGCAGCCTGGAGAGCTACGGTTTCAGCAATCTTATCTTCCGCACTCACGCAGAACTGGATTTAAAGCAGCCATCGGCCGTGGATAATTTTTTTGCCCGGGAGCGACCAGACCATGTCTTTCTGGCGGCAGCCAAGGTGGGCGGCATTCACGCCAACAGTACCTATCCGGCCGATTTCATTCGTGACAATCTTCAGATTCAGACCAGCGTGATCGACGCCGCGTATCGAAACGGCGTGAAGCAACTCCTGTTTCTCGGCTCCAGTTGCATCTATCCGCGCGACTGCCCGCAGCCCATTCGCGAAGAGTATCTATTGACCGGGCCGCTGGAGGCGACAAACCGGGCTTATGCGCTAGCCAAGATTGCCGGCGTTGAGATGTGCTGGTCCTATAACCGGCAATACGGGACACGCTATCTGGCCGCAATGCCCACCAATCTTTATGGCCCTGGCGATAGCTACGATCTGGAGAATTCCCATGTAGTGCCGGCGCTGATCCGCAAGGTGTATGAGGCCATGTGCGCCGGGCGGCGCGAGGTCGTGGTGTGGGGCACGGGAAAGCCACTGCGCGAGTTTCTCTTCAGCGACGATTTTGCCGACGGCTGCGTTCACCTGATGACGCTTGACAACCAAACCTATGGCACACTGCTTAATGACAGCTATCCCCCGCTGGTCAATGTGGGCTCAGGCATCGAGGTGACCATCCGGGAACTGGCGGAAACGATTTGCCGAGTGCTCGGCTTTGAGGGCGAGGTGGTCTTTGACGCCTCTAAGCCCGACGGAACACCGCGCAAAATTGTTGATTCCAGCCGGCTGAGAGCTCTGGGATGGCGTCCCAAAGTCGACCTGGAAACCGGAATTCGTCTGGCATTTGAATCCGCAAAACCCGCATTGGATCGCAACCTGGTGGCGACCTCCCGGTAAGACCGTCTCCTACTGAGTCTCTCGCTGCAAATTCTGCGCCTTGGCTGCCGGCAGTTTGAAAAAGCGGATTTATGATGCACAATCAAGAATGAGATGAGCTTTCAATTCGCACTACCCAACGAACTTCGCGAAGCCGTAGAGCAGGCCGCCGCCGACTGGACCGTTAACAACAAAGTTGCCCGCTTCTGGCAGAAGGATTCCAGTCTTTGGACCAGCGACGGCGAGGAACAATGGCTGGGCTGGATGGACATCGTCGAGCGCCAGCGGAATGATCTGGCGGCCTTTGCGTCGCTGGGCGCGGAGATAAAAACCTCCAATTTCCAGACGGTTTTGCTGCTCGGGATGGGCGGCTCCAGCCTTTGCCCCGAGGTGCTGAGCCTCACCTTTGGCCAGCAACCGGGTTTCCCGGAGTTGCGCATCGTCGATTCCACTGACCCGGAGCAGGTGTGGACCGCCCGCAACGGGGTTAATCTGGCCAATACCCTGGTGGTGGTAGCCAGCAAATCCGGCTCAACGCTTGAGCCGAACATCCTCAAGCAGTTCTTTTTCAATGAGATGAAGGATGCTGTGGGTCCGGACAACGCCGGCAGCCATTTCATGGCGATTACCGATCCCGGCTCAAAGATGGAGCAGGTGGCCAAAGAGGAAGGCTTCCGCTATATCTACTACGGCGACCCCACAATCGGGGGGCGCTTCTCGGCGCTGTCGAACTTTGGCGTAGTGCCATCCACGCTGGCCGGCCTGAATACTGAGAAGCTGCTGGCTGAAGCGGCCAAAGCTACCGCGTCGGCCAAGCTGGAGCCGGAGCAGAATCCAGCCGTCAAGCTCGGCCTGACACTGGGCGCAGCGGCCAAAGCCGGGCGCGACAAGCTCACCATCTTCACTTCGCCGGAGATCTACGACCTGGGCGCCTGGATGGAGCAGTTGATTGCCGAATCCACCGGCAAGCAGGGCCTGGGCATTACGCCGGTGGACCGCGAAACCATTGCCGCGCCGCAGTTTTACGGCAAGGATCGGATCTTCGTTTACATCCGCTATGCCGGGACGGCTGACAGCAACGCGGACTCAAGCCTTGCCGCGAAGATAGCCGCGATCAAGGCAGCGGGCCATCCGGTCGTAACCATCGAGATTGCAGACCTTTACGAAATCTTTGGACAGTTCTTCACCTGGGAAGTCGCTACCGCCGTGGCCGGCTCCGTGATGGGCATCAACCCCTTTAACCAGCCGGATGTCGAGTCGGCCAAGATTGAGACCCGCGCCCTGACCGCAGCCTATGAGCAAACCGGCAGTTTGCCGGTGCGCGAGCCGGCGCTCGTGACCGCCGTCGATGGCCAGGAATTCAAGCTCTACGCCACCGACGCTTACGCAGTCATGCTGAAAAAGGAAGCAAAGTCCGCCACGCTGGCAGGCTATCTGCGCGCGCATTTCAACCAGATTCATGCCGGCGATTATTTTGCCGCACTGGCTTATCTGCCTATGTTTCCCATGCACGAGGCGGTAATTCAGCACCTGCGCCACAAGGTGCGTGATACCAAGCGCGTGGCCACCTGCCTGGGCTTCGGCCCGCGCTTCCTGCACTCCACGGGGCAGGACTACAAGGGCGGCCCCAACACCGGCGTCTTTTTGCAGATTACCGCGGATCACGCCGTGGACGTGGGGATTCCGGGGCAGAGGCTGAGTTTTGGCGTAGTAATCGACGCCCAGGCCGCCGGCGATCTGGCGGTGCTGGAGTCGCGTGGCCGCCGGGTCTTGCGGGTTCATCTTGGCTCAGGTGTGGCAACCGGCCTGAAAACACTGGCTGCTGCCGTTGACGCGGCGCTTGCGTAAATGCCGGGAACTAGCGGAAATTCCGCTGGATTATCCCAATCTCCCTGCCGGTGAGCGGAACTTTTCCCCGCCGGTAGGGTTCAATCGGATGACGGCTCCCTCCAATCGCCGTCTAATGACGGTAAATCGGGAGCAAACTTCTGGCGCAGGAGATATATAACGATGAATCGGCCAATCTTCAAGAAGGTTTTTTCCCTGACCCTGGTTTGGGCCGTGTTGGTGATCCTGTGCGGCGTAAAGGCGCTCGCCCAGCAGACAGCTACCGCCCCACCAGCGGCTGCCGAAGTCCGCACCGACGGCCAGATCGAGATGGACGTGGTGCATGCCCTGGATTCTTCCCAGGCTCTCAAGAACGAGCTGATCACCGCCGCAACCATCCAGGGTGAGGTTACGCTTACGGGAACGGTTACAAGCGACTCGAACCGCAAACTGGCGGAGAAGGTTGCCGGCCAGGTTGCGGGCGTGACTAAGGTGAACAACAACCTCAAGGTCGTCAGCGCGCAGGCAACTGAGGACACGGGCAATGACGCCGATGAGGATTCGGGCCAGGGTCAGCCAGCACCCAATCAGGCGGGCGCACCATACCAGGGAGCCGGCCAGCCCATGACACAGGACGACCAGATGCGCGCTCAGATTCGCGCGGAGGTCCAGGCCCAGATGCAGGCCCAGAGACAGGCGCAGGGACAGCCCCAGGGGCAGCCTCAGAGACGCGCGCGGCTTTATGATCCGCCCACCGGCCCCGTGACCATCGCCGCTGGTACCCTGCTGAAATTGCGCACCAGCGAACCGGTCAACAGCAAGAGCGCCAAGGACGGCCAGGCGGTTCAGTTCATGGTGATTCAGGATGTGCCCGTTGGCAACGTGCTGGCCATTCCGCGCGGCGCGACCGTTCATGGCGTAGTGACCGATGCCAAGAAGGCAGGCGTCATCTCCGGCAGTTCTGAGCTGTCACTCACGCTCACTTCGCTGGAAATGGGCGGGAAGACCTACCCGCTCACCACCGACCAGTTCAAAGTGAAGGGGCCCAATAAGACCGGGCGGACAATTGGAAGCGCGCTTGGCGGCGCGATGCTCGGCTCCATGATGGGCGCTGGCGCAGATTGGGGCGCTCGCGGGCAAGGCGCAGGTATCGGAGCTGGCGCTGGCGCGGCAGCGGGGGTTATCGGTTCGGCAGCTTCTCCCAGTGCGAACGTTTGGATTCCCGACGAGGCGCGGGTGGACTTCCACCTGACCGCCCCCCTCACGGTCGATCCGGTAAGCGAGCGAGAGGCAGCCCGCCTGGCGCAGGGGCTTTATCAGGGCGGTCCGACACTCTACCGGCGCGGCCCCGACGGACAGGTGTATCCCTATCGTCCGCCGGTCTATTACCATCCCTACTACGTCGTGGGCGGAGCCTACTACTGGCGCTGACAGCCTGACAATCGACGCGGAAAACGCGGGCATCCCGGCTTCCGGGATGCCCGCTGTGTTTTGCCCCAGGCGCAATCGCCCGTGCTCGCTGTCGTCTATAATGTCTAAGAATCGCGTCAAGCGACAATTGCATCACAATTGCGCATGCTGAACGGCGCCCGCCAGCCGTTTCCACGCTGGCATCTGGCGTCAGGTTTGGCTGCGCGTAGAGAGTTGAAGGTCACGTCCGCCCATGATCCGTTTTCTGCAAAAAGATAATCGCGTCGTCAAGGCACTTTTTGTGGTCATCATCGCCGCCGCCTCGGTGGGCATGGTGATTTACTTGATTCCCGGCCTCACCGGCATGGGCGCCAACACCACCGACACTTACGCCACCGTCTATCCGCATTGGTACAGCCGTATCTTCTCCTCGGGAGATACCATCAGCCAGCAGCGCGTGAGCCAGGTGGCGCACCAGCAGTTGATGCGCCGTGGCCCGCAATACGCTGACAATCCGATGATTGTAAGCATCATCGAGCGGCAGGTTGGCCAGCAACTGGTGCAGCAGCAGATTCTGCTCAACGAGGCCAGCAAGCTGGGCATCCACGCCACGGACGACGATGTGGCCCAGTTCCTGCATCAGGGCCAGCTTGGCGAGATTATCTTCCCCAACGGAAAGTTCATCGGCGAGGACCAATACACCAACTTTGTTCAAAGTCAGATCCAGATGTCGGTCAAGGATTTTGAGCAAGAAGTGAAGCAGGAGATCGTCATTCACCGCCTCCAGTCGCTGATTACCGCAGGAGTCACGGTGAGCGACAAGGAAGTGCGCGACGGCTATCGCACCGAGAATATCAAAATCAAATTCGATTACGCGGTGATCTCGGCCGACGATCTGCGCAAGACCATCAACCCATCTGACAGCGAACTACAGGCTTTCTTCACCAAAAATGCCGCGCGCTATGCCACGGCCGTGCCGGAACAGCGCAAAATCACTTACTTCGCGTTTACTCCCGACCAGATTCCCGGCGGAACTCCGCAGGCCACGCAGCAGGAGATTGAGCAGTACTTCAAGGCGCATGCCTCCGAGTATCAGATTCCCGAGCAGGCTCGTTCGCGCCACATCCTCATTAAGGTGGCTCCCGGCGCCGACGCCAAAACCGATGCCGCGGCCAAGGCCAAGGCCGAGGGGCTGCTCAAGCAGATTCAGGGCGGCGCGAACTTTGCCGATCTGGCAAAGAAGAATTCCGACGACCCCGGCAGCAAGGATAAGGGCGGCGAGCTCGGCTTTGCCCGCCGCGGCATGATGGTGCCGGAGTTCGACAACGCCCTCTTCACCCAGAAGATCGGCGAATCCAAGATTGTGAAGTCCTCGTTCGGCTATCACATCGTTCAGGTCGAGGAACGGCAGACGGCGCACACCCAATCGCTCAGCGAGGTGCTGCCCACCATCCAGGCCACGATCGTCCGCCAGAAAGCAGCCACGGTCGAACAAAACTACGCGCAGGCGCTCACCTCCGAGGCCATCAAGAACGGTCTGGCAAAGACCGCCGCGGCCCATCACCTTGAAGTGGTTACCACGCCGCTCGTCGGTGTGCAGGGCGTAATTTCGGCGCTTCCTGATTCCACCCAGATCATCGGCAAGGCCTTCGAATCCAAACAGGGCGACCCGCCGCAGTTCGCGGCCACAGGCGAGGGCTACGCCATCTTCCAGGTTACGGGCGTCGAACCAGCTCATGCGCCGGATTTCGCCAGTTGGAAGAGCCACGTTGCCGACGACTACCGCAGCGAACAACTTCCTGCCCTGCTTGCCCAGAAGACCACGGAACTGGCCGCCAAGGCCCGGTCCATGAATGATCTGGCCAAGGCCGCCAAAGCGGTGGGCGCGACTGTGAAATCGAGCGAACTGGTGGGCCTGTCCGGCCAGGTGCCCGATCTCGGCCAGGTTGGCCAGGTCGCCCCGCAGTTGTTCGACTTGAAGCCCGGCGAAATCAGCGGCCCCATCAGCGCGGGACGCACCGGCGTGGTGGCTAAACTGGTAGACAAGCAGGAGCCCACCGCAGACGAGATCGCCAAGAACTTCGACCAGTTCCGCGATGAGATTCTCGACCAGCGCCGCGGACAGGCCTTCAACGTCTTCCTGAGCACGGTTCTGGACGATTACAAGAAGCACGGGCGCATCCAGATGCCCAAGTCAAAGGCCAACGAGATCCCCGCCTCATAGCCGCAAAGTTCATTGAAACAGCAAAAGGCCCGCATCCGTTCCCGGATGCGGGCCTTTTGCTGTTCATTCACTGCTCAAGATTCCTGGGCATGACCAGTCCCTAGCCCCTCGTTCCTGGTCCCTGTTTTTAGAACGGAATATCGTCGTCGGAGATTTCGGCCTGTTGAGAGTATTCGTCCGGGCCGCCCGCGCCAGCCGGGGGACGCTGGTCGAAGCTGGCCGAACTCGATGAGCTTTGCGCCCTGCTGTAACCACCCGCACCCTCTTCGCGCGCGGAAAGCAAAGACAGGTCGTTGACGATGATCTCGGTGCGGTAAACCTTCTTCTTGGTATCCTTGTCTTCCCAGTTGCGCGTGTTTAACCGGCCCTCGATGTACAGCTTGCTGCCTTTCTTTACGTAATCCCTTACAATCTCGGCTAGCTTGTTGAAGGCGACCAGGTTGTGCCACTCGGTCTTGTCGGTCCAGTTTCCAGACGCATCTTTTTGCCGTTCGCTCGTTGCGATCGAGAAACTGGCCACCATGGTGCCGCCGGGAGTGGACCGGATCTCGGGGTCCTTGCCTACATTGCCTAAAAGGATGACTTTGTTAACGCTCTTTGCCATTTTCGTATACTCCGTTAGTTGAAAAGGATAACAGAACAATCAGCGTTTGCGGGCAAGCGCCCGGTTGCGCAGAGCCTTGGCCACGCCAAGCGCCGCCAGAAATCCGCCGAAAGGAACACACATCAGCGCGACGATCAGCGCAAACCAGCCGGCATTGGTGCTGGCGCCGGTGCGCGATAAACCGCCCAGCACGGTCTCTAGCAGCACCCCGGCCAGCAGCCCCGCCCCCAGCATCGACGCACCCCATCGCACCAGTTGGCGCGTGCCGTCGTCCGGCGGAATTTGGCCGCGCTCGGATGAATTCGAATTCGGGTCGCTCGCTTGCATCATCGCGTCTCGAAAATCACCCCCCGAAGTCCCTTTATTCCCTATTCCCTGTTCCCTGTTCCCTATTCCCTGCTTTTCAATGCGCCAGCCTCAGCATGACGTAAGTGATGACGCCGGTGATCGAAACGTAGAGCCACAGCGGAAAAGTCCAGCGTGCAACCTTGCGGTGTTGCGGAATCCTCCCGGTGAGCGAAAAAAAGAAAGTGACCAGCACCAGCGGCAGCGCCACGATGGCCAGCGTGATGTGGCTGGCCAGCAGCGCCAGGTAGAGCGCGCGCAGAGCCGCATGAGTCGGGTAGCGGACATCGCCGTGCAGCGCGTGGTGCGCGATGTAGCTGACCAGAAACAGCGTGGAAAATCCAAACGCCGTAGTCATTGCCGCGCGATGGGCCGCAATGCGCCGCGATCTGATGAAGGTGTAGCCGATGAGCAGGGCGGTCGCACTCAGGCCGTTCAGCAAGGCGTTGAGCGCCGGCAAAAATGCGTACTGGTTGCTGGACGCCGCCGCCGGGTGAACGTAAATCAGCCAGAAGAGAAAGAGCGTGGCCGCCGCGCTGACGGCCAGTATGGCGGCCACGGCAGCGCGTGTGCCTTGCTGGCGGCTATTTGATGCGGGGACTGCTGTCGTCATGGCTTCCTCAGGGTTTCGCTGTGGCGCAAAGCATGAGCGAGGTAAACAGCAGCGGCAGATAAAGCACGCTGACCTTGAGCAGATCGCGGGCCAGCTTGCGGCTTTCTTCTTCAGCCGGGCCCCTCAGGATGTTCGCGAAGCGAATGGTATAGCCCAGGTAAACCAGGCCCAGCGCGACGGCCAGCAAAGCGTAAGTCACGCCCGCCAAACCCAGCCGCCAGGGCATCAGGCTGACGGGAATCATGGCCACTGCAAAAAACAGCGCCTCGCCCACAGTGGACCTGCCATCCGGCTGCACCACGGGCAACATGCGAATGCCGGCGGCGGCGTAGTCGTCGCGGTAGAGCCACGCAATCGCCATGAAGTGCGGAAACTGCCAGACGAAGAGAATGGCGAACAGCGCCACGGCCGGCCACTCGATGCGCCCGCGGGCAGCGGTCCAGCCCAGCAGCGGCCCCATGGCTCCGGGAAATGCGCCAATGAAAGTAGCCAGCGCTGTAACGCGCTTGAGCGGCGTATAGACGGCCACATAAGTAAAGGCGGTCAGCAGCGCCAGGGCCACGGTGAGCGGGTTGGTGGTGAGCGCCAGCCACCACGCGCCCAGCGCCAGCGCTACAAGGCCGGCCAGCACTCCCTGGGCCAGCGAGAAGCGGCCCGCGGCCATCGGCCGGTCGGCGGTGCGCTTCATGCGCGCATCTATCTTGCGCTCCAGAGCCTCGTTCAGCGCGCCCGCGCCTGCCGAAACCAGGCCGATGCCAAGCAGCGTCTCCAGCAGGCCGCGCTGCACGCTCGAGATTCCGGACTGCATCGACCCCAGGTAAAATCCGCCCCAGCCGGTCACCAGCACCAGCCCAACCACTTTCACCTTGAACAGCTCTCTCAGGTCGTGGATGAGCGTGGCTGTGGCGCCGGGGCTGGGCGCGTGAGCATGCCCCTGGCCCAGCTCCGAGCCATGAGCGGCGGGCTCTCGAGGAACTGCGGCCTGGGTAGCGGAATTCATCAGGATGCGTTTGATCCTCGCTCGAGTGGAAAGACCAATGCTACGCAATACCGCAGGGAACAGGGCACGTGC
>Ga0326727_10014416_pt1 | contig 17243 bp, 13 predicted proteins | sample MB2enrmetagenome_FD_207643 | JGI IMG/M metagenome (GOLD analysis project Ga0326727, IMG submission 207643) | Lab enriched peat soil microbial communities from McLean, Ithaca, NY, United States - MB29MY | ecosystem: Environmental > Terrestrial > Soil > Wetlands > Peat | place: USA: New York...
TAAGACTGTTCTTGACATGCTCCAATGACTCGTGGAACATTAGTCTTGCTTTCCAGATCCCCTTGCTATTGACAGCAATGCGTTGCGGCTTGCTTTTTAGCTCTTCTGGCTCGTCTAGTATTGAAGTGACTCTCTGTTTCGATTTATAGCAGGGGCGCAATGCCCAATCACCGCATATCCTTTGTGCAATGGGTTCTCGATAAGATGGCGCCGCCCAAGAGCATATGGCGCCGGAGATTGAACTTTCCAGCCAATGAATGTGCGGCCTGGAGTCATGATTCCTTGTCACGGAGAATATGATGACGGCAAATCTTAATCTGCGCGCCATGATCGCGCTGGTTGCGGTGCTTCTAGTGTGGTCTATCCCCGCTTGCGCACAGGGCAATGCAAGCGACGTTTGCCAGCAGGCCGGCAAGAAGGGCTCTGCCTGCAATGGCATTAGCATCGGCGCTCCCAAGGTCTTTGACAATCGCACCCTCACCCTGATGCTGGATGCGCTTATGCAGACCCTGCAGAGTCAGCAGCAGAATTTCATTGATCAAAAGAGCCTGCAAGCGGCATTGGCAAACATTCAGGGATATTCCCAAAGCGACACCAGCACCAGCCTGAATATCTCCGGTAGTCCGACGCCCGCTCTCAGTCAATCGACCACCACCAACACCGGCCTGGTCGGCGCCAGTGGCAACCCGCTGCCCAATACCACTACGACTACGGCCACTCGCAGCCGGCCCAGCGTCACGCCTCAGGCCCCAACGCTCGATACTACCCCCGCATTTCAGGGTTTCAATCCCACCTACGGTTCCAACGCTTCTGACCTGCTCAACGATCAGGTCAACCTGAATTATCAGATTTTTAATCTGCGCATGATCCTGGAACGCGCCCTCACCGACCGATTGCTCGATGGCGCGACTGACGAAAATCAAACGCGCCTCCAGGCCGTGCTGGGGATCAATGTAACCATTGATCCTCCCCGCACTGCCAACGACGCCGTGGCCGTCGTCGAGATCACATTAAGGAGCAAAGATGGCAAGCCCTTGTCACTGGTCTCACTGATGCCCCAGGAAAAAACCTATAACGCTGCCGCCCTGAGCAGTAAATCCAACGCCTACGGCGGCTCCGCCGCGGTGAGTGCTTTCCAGGTGGGGTTCAGCGCGCGCAAACGAAGCCAGACTTTTTATCTGTATCGCGATAACGACACGCTCTCCTATGAGCGCATGACCGGTGACCCCAGCACCATCGTCTTCGGCTGGATGTTCCGCCCCGTGCTGGGCCGCCGCTCCGTTTCCCCCGGCTTGCGGCAGCTTTTCGCCGTTATGGCTTTGCCGAACCTCGATTGCACTAAGCGCAAAGATTCCTCCTGCCCAGCGGCCTTTCTCACCCCTACGGTAAGAACCTACTGGAAGAAATATGATCGCGCTACGCTCACCTCGTTTGAACGCCAGGACACGAACCGCGCCAGCCAGATCGGGTATGCGCTCTCCTTGGGGCTCGCCCGGCCCCAGATATTTGAAGGGCGCAGATACCAGAATGACGCGAATTATCCGGACATACCGGTGCGCGCCAGTGTTGACTATCAGGACGCGCTCAAGCCGATAGTCACGGGTGTAACCTGGCGTCCCACCGGCTCAAAAAACATCATCATCTCCGCGCGCGGCAACAACTTTTTTACCCAGACCCAGGTCGCCCTCGGGGATAAAACCTACATCGAAGGCGCCGGCTTGACACTCAAATCCGATCATTCCTTCGACCTCATCACCACGCTCGACGCGCTGGTCAATGGGCCGGGCACCATACTCGGCCGTTATGACAATGGCGTGCCCCTGATTAACAGCACGATTCCAGATTCACTCAAGAACGGCTTCGAAGTGCAATCAGCATCTCTATCTCCGGCGATTGCCGGACTGCGCAAGATCGAGATCCACCTGCAAAGAAAGCTCTGCGACGAGCAGTTGGCGGGAATTTACCCCGCATGCAAACAAGAGCTGGACGAACTGAAATCCTTGCAAACGGCAAGCACGGAAGCTGCAAAGAGTTTTGAGAATGCCTCGAAAGCAGCGGAGAAGTTGAAACAGGCAAGGGAACGTGCGCGGAAAGCAAAAACCGCAGGCGAGAAATCCGCGGCCAAAGATAGCCTCCTCTCCGCGCTGCAACAACTCAAGGCACATCCCGCATTGGTGAATGATTCAAATGCCGCTCTGCAAAAACTGGCCGAACAAGCGGAGCAGGACATCAAAGTTGATGATTTGAAAAATAGGGCCGTGATTGCAAATAATCAGTTGAATCAAAAAACGCAATCGATTCACGCCCTGAAGGTGGACGAACTGCCCCGCGAAGATCTGACCACCGTCAAAGCCCCTGAAACCCCCGTAATCTCCATCAATGGCACGCCGCTCGATCTTCCCTACCAGATTGCCAACTGCCACCCACCTGCCTGTGACACGGATCAAGTCGTGATCCAGGCCTACGTCAAAGACTCGCTGGTCAGCGATAGCGGCGGCGGTATCGTCAAAGTCTCGTGGCCTTTCTACCCGCAAGACAGATGGACCTACTCTTATCCTCTGAGCGACCCGGCGCTTGCCTTTGGAGTTACACGCGTCAGCGCCAAGAGCATTCTCATCAATCGGAAAGATGGCTGGAGTTTCATGAACGGCCCGGAGAATACGGATCAGTCAACCTGCTGGAAGCTCATCGCCGGCGACAATGAGACGCCGTTGACCCGCACTTGCCCGCAGCCGCCAAAGGATTCCACCCAGAACAAGCCCGCGGCAGATCCAAAAACGGTAGATCCAAAAAAGAAAGATGCCGCGCCTGCTTGTGCGACGCCGATCCAGCCGCCTTCCGACTTCGTCGTGATAGCCACCGTCGATAACCTTCCCGACAAGGTGATGCTGGTTGCGCCCAATGGCGCTATATATAACCTGTCCATTCCCGCCGTCAAGGCAACCGATGCCGCAGACGACAAAACCAGCGCGCTCGAACTCAAGCAATATGACTCCCAGTGGATCGACATCAAGTCCGCTGATCTGACTGCTGCCTCCGACCCGGCAAAGGGCGCCAAAAGCAAGGGGCTCGACCTCAGTCAGGTCGTCTCTGTAGAAGCCAACGCAAAACCGTTGAATTTCGTCAAAAACGCTAATTCCATCACGGTTGAAATCACACGCGATCTGACCTCCAAGCCGGGAACCGTCGATATCGGCTTCCATGACGCGAAGAGTCTTCTCGGCACGCGCCAACTCCACATCACCCAAACAGAATCATCCAGCAAAGGAGATAAGTAAATGGCACAAGATCCTCCCGCCCCGGAAACGGTGAACGATCCGCTGGAAGAGTTCAAAACGCAAGATTGGTCGAACCCGCCGGCAGGTTCTTCCACCGAAACAGTCAATCTTCAGGCCGAGGCCTCGGCTGGCGGCGAAACTTGTCCCGATGGCAGCATTCCGCAATGGGTCAATTATCAGCTTCCCAACGGCACCTGGGCCCAGAAAAAAATCTGCCCCGGAAGCTCTTGATAGCATGAGACCGGCGAGAATGCGTCCAGGGAGTCCGCTGGATGAAAGTGGGGCTTACTCGCCAATCGGATCTACGCGGTGGAGCGCGAGCCGCGGCCCAAAGGGTTGCCGCCCTATTCCATCCGCGAAACTGTTGTACGGCACAAGGTTCGTCACTGATGGCCGTGCCCTCGCCCGCGCCGCTCCGGTAGACTGGTAGGGCGATGAGTATCATGGATAGAATGCAAAGCGCCGCGCTGCCGGCGGCGTATGCAACCGGGCTGGCCGCCGCGGGCCTGGCCGCCGCACTGATTTTGGCTGGCTGCGGAACGCCGGGCGCGCCGCAGCCGCCCTCGCTGAAGCTGCCGGTCCCGGTGGTAGACTTGGCCGCCAGCCGTGCGGGCAACCAGGTAACGCTTCACTGGACCATGCCCAAAAAGAATACCGACAAGCTGCTACTGAAGGGCAACGTGCCGGTGTTTGTTTGCCGCGGGGAAGCGAATAGCGGCAATTGCAATACGGCGGGTACGGCCGCGAGCACGAGTACGGGGTTGCAGTTTGCTCCGGGAGCGGATGGCTCGTTTACCGAGACGCTGCCTGCCACGCTGGCTACTGGGGCGCCACGCCCGCTCAGTTACTTTGTCGAACTCAGGAACCACAACGGCCGCTCGGCGGGGCTGTCGAATGCCGCCGTGGTGGTGGCCGGAGAAGCGCCTGCGCCCGTTGCCGATCTCCGCGCCGAGGTGCGCAAGGCGGGCGTGGTGCTGCGCTGGACGCCTTTCGAGACCGCACAGGAATCGACCGCCGTACGGCTACACCGCAAGCTGCTGAACCCGCCGGCCACCAAGCCTCCCGAGGGGCTGCTGACGCCGCAGCCCGAGCCGGTGGAGTTGAACCTGCTGGTGGACTCCTGCGCGCCGGAAGAACGCAAAGGCAGCTGCCGTGCTTTGGACAACAGCATTCGTTTCGGCCAGGTCTATGAATACCGCGCCCAGCGCGTGGCCCGCGTCACGGTGGAGGGCAAAACGCTGGAGTTGGCCGGCGAGCTTTCCGCCCCGGTGCGCGTCGAGGCCCGGGACATCTTTCCCCCAGCCGTGCCCACCGGCCTGGCCGCCGTGGCCACCACCGGCGAAAACGGCGCGGGGAACGCACCCCAATATGCAATCGACCTAAGCTGGCAGCCGGTTACTGACCCCGACCTTGCCGGATACGCCGTCTATCGCCGGGAGGGCGAGGGCGGCTGGCAGCGCATCTCTCCGGCAGAGCCGCTGGTTCCCCCGGCCTTTCACGATGCCCAGGTCCAGCCCGGCCACAGCTACCGCTACGCCGTCAGCGCCATCTCCCAGGGCGGACACGAAAGCGTCCGCTCCGCCGAGACCGTGGAGTCAGTGCCCAACCCCTAATGGCCCTTGTCGCGCATGGAGGAGTTGCCATGAAATATTGCCGCTTTCTCTTCGATAATCAAACGCACTATGGCGCGGTAGAAGATCGCAACGGCGTGCCCTGGATCGTGCGCCTGATCGCCGCGCCCGAGGAGGACCTGCCCTACCGCATGGTGCATGGAAAGGGAACTTCCTTGTCTCGCGATTCTGGGAGCTTTCCCTTTGAGCCGATGCCGCTGAGCGCCGCCAATCTGCTGGCGCCGGTCACGCCCTCGAAGATCATCTGCGTAGGCCGCAACTATCGCGACCACGTGAAGGAGATGGGAAGCGAACTGCCTGCCGAGCCGCTGCTGTTTTTCAAACCCGTGTCTGCGCTGAACTCACCCGGTGGCGTGGTGCGCATGCCCGCTGTTTCGGCTCGCGTAGACTTCGAGGGTGAGTTAGCGCTGGTGATGGGCCGCCGCGTCCGCAATCTCAAGGAAGAAGATTGGCGCTCGGCGGTGCGCGGCTACACGCTGGCCAACGACGTGACCGCCCGAGATCTGCAGAACAAAGACGGCCAGTGGACTCGCGCCAAGGGCTTCGACACATTTTGCCCCATCGGCCCCATCGTCAGTAACGAGCTGGACCCAGAGGCCGGCCTGACGCTGGAGACGCGCGTCAACGGCGAGCTGCGACAGCACGGCTCGACCCTGGACTTCATCTTTCCGATTCCCAAACTGCTGGCCTACATCACCACCATTTTCACCCTGCAAGCCGGCGACCTGGTGCTGACCGGAACCCCTGCCGGGGTGGGCCCGCTCAAGGCTGGGGACCGCGTGGAGATCAGCATCCCCGGATTAGGCGTGCTGGCCAACACCTTCCAGCCGGAAGAAGATTGATCTGGAATCGAGCTTGAGTGTGCTTTTGTTTCGGAGTCGCTCCATAAGCCAAAATGCTTATGGACGCAGCACCTTCCTCAGCTTCTCATGCACCTCCGGCCATTCCGTAGCCACGATGGAGTAGCGCACGGAGTCCCTCGCAGTGAAGTCGGCTGCCATCCGGTGCGCGCGCAACGTGCCCTCATACCTTCCGCCGATCCGCTCGATGGCCGTCCGCGAACGCAGGTTCCGCGAGTCCGTGTGCAGGCAGACGCGCAACGCCTGCCACACTTCAAATGCATGAGTCAGCATCAACAGCTTCGCCTCAGTGTTCGCCGCGGTCCGAATCGCTTCGCGGGTCAGCCACGTATAACCGATCTCGCATGCGTCGGGGTGTTCGCGGGCGTGACGTGGGTGGCCCGGCGGCCAGAGCCAGCGCTCGATGTAACAGAAGCGCGTGGAGCCAAGGACGGCGCCATCATCCTGGCGAACAATTGCAAATGGAACCGCGCTCCCTTCGGCCTGCGCACGCAAAGCCGTGTCAATATAGCGCTCGGTCGCGATGATTCCCTGCGGAATAAGACTCCAAGCGTAGAGCGAAGGTTCGACCGCTGCGGCGGCTGATAGGCCATCTCTATGACGCTGGCTGAGCGGCTCAAGGCGAATATGTGTGCCCGACAAGGTGAGGTCCAGATTCTCCATAAATTCCATTATGCCTTCCGCAAAGGAAAACAGCTTAGCGTATCGTCCGCGCCTCCAAAGCATCTCCTGATTGCCAACGCGCAGCTTCGGTCTTCCGCCGGAATCCGGATAGCGTTACACTGAATCCGGGCGCGTGTGATGGGCCCATTCCCCTGGAGGAATCATGTCGCAGAATTTGCCAAGGAACATGCTTGACCAATTGCGCAGCTACACGGTGGTTGTCGCCGACACAGGCGACATTGAGGCAATCGGAAAGTTTCGCCCCCAGGATTCGACCACCAACCCCTCGTTGATTACCGCCGCGGCGCAGTTGCCGCAGTACCGGCCCATCGTGGACGGCGTGCTGCTGGAAGCGCGCAAGGAACTCGGCGCGGGCGCGACCGGCGCGGCCGTCGCCAACCTCGCCTTTCAGCGGCTGGCCATCGCCTTCGGCAAAAAGATTCTGGCCATTGTTCCGGGGCGCGTATCCACTGAGGTAGACGCGCGTCTCTCCTATGACACCGCGGCCACCATCGCGCAGGCGCGCAGCATTATCGCGGAATATGACGCGGAGGGAGTTAGCCGAGAGCGTGTGCTGGTCAAAATTGCCTCCACCTGGGAGGGCATTCGAGCCGCGGAGGTGCTGGAGCGCGAGGGAATCCATTGCAACCTGACCTTGCTCTTCGGGCTGCACCAGGCCATTGCGGCGGCCGAGGCCGGCGTCACGCTGGTCTCGCCCTTCGTCGGCCGCATTCTCGATTGGTACAAGAAAGATACCGGCAAGGATTTTCACGGCGCGGACGATCCCGGCGTGAAGTCCGTAACCGCGGTCTATAACTACTACAAGAACTTCGGCTATAAGACGCAGGTGATGGGCGCAAGCTTCCGTAACATCGGCGAGATTGTTGAGTTAGCCGGATGCGACCTTCTGACGATCTCGCCGCAACTGCTGGCCGAGCTAGAAACCACCGTAGGCGATCTGCCGCGCAAACTCTCGCCCGAAACTGCCAAGGCGCTGCACCCGGAAAAGATCGTTGTCAACAAGGCAACGTTTGATGCCATGCACGCCGCCGACCGCATGGCTACCGACAAGCTGAAGGAAGGCATTGAAGGCTTCTCGGCCGCGCTGGTCAAGCTGGAAACGCTGCTTGCCCAGCGCCTGGCCGAGTTGGAGGCGATAAAGAGCTGAAGGTTCCCTCCCTTTCGCAAAGATCGCGAAAGGATGGGGCACACAGCTTTGTTTGAACTATTTGGTGCCAAATCTATCGAAATTACTCCGACCAGACGCCCAGCAGGTTCCCCGCGCCATCGGAGAAGTGGAATCGCCGCCCGCCGGGAAACTCGAAGGTAGGCACAACGATGCTGCCGCCAGCCGTGACGATTGCCGCTTCGGTAGCCTTCAAGTCCGCGGAGTAGAGAATGACGAGAGGCGCGTACTTGGGTTGCTCCTGTTGCGGCGCGCCCTTGGCGAAGCCGATGGCGATGCCTGCATCGGCGACGTTGCAGTCGATGTAATCCGGACCCCAATCCTTGAAGCTCCAGCCGAAGACCGTCGAGTAAAACTGCTTGGTACGCTCGATGCTAGTGGTGGTGAACTCGATGTAGGTGATCTTGTGGTGCAGTGCGGGGTTGCTCATGGGTTTCTCTCCTTTGCGTTGTGTTGTGTGGAGTCGAGGGAAAGGCGGCGCAAATGCGAGGCGCAGGCACACCCTTCCCGGTGTGCTCCTGAAGCGCCCCCATCCACATTCCCTCAAGAGCTGGAGAGTGCAGGTAGAGCCCGCTGGTTGATTGCCGGCCGCGGACTCGCGAGGTACGAAGACAGGTTATCAGGATTTTGCGAACGCCACATAAAAACTTTGTGGAAAAATCAACGCCCAAGCCAGAGGGAAAACCCGCCGGTGATCGAACGGCCGGGCATGTTGACGCCGTTGATCTCCTGATAGCCGGTGTTACTCAGATTTGCCAGGCGGAGATAGGGGCGCAGCTTCCCTTTGTCGCGCGTCACAGCGGCGTTCCATACGGGATAAGGATTGGCATTCCACGGAGGATTGCCAGGCTGTTGATAGGGCTTTGTAACTGCTACCGAGTTCGAGACAGTTAGATTGTGTTTCAGTGTTGCCGTCCAGACAGCGCGAAGATTCTGGACCGGGTAGTTAAGGGCGTACTCCGATTGCAGGCCATTCAAGGGCGGCTGCGCGCCGATCAGCCCGGTCCATGCGAGTTGTATCTTTTGTCCTTTGGCGGGAACCCAGGTTGCGGAAGTCTCGGCTCCGGCAAAATGCAGGCCGCTAAGATTGACCGCGCACCAGGTATCGGTAGGACACGGTGCGGGAAGAACAGAGTTAGTTGGGGGAGTTGTGCTGAGATAGCGGAGATAATCAATCGTGTCGTGCTGGCGGTTATAAAATCCCGTGGCAGAGAGCGTGAGGTGACTGGACGAACCCCAATCGGCGCCAGCCTCGCCGGACCAGGCAGACTCGGGCGTCAGGTTCGGATTGCCGATAGTGACGGGATCAGAGTAATAAAGGTCGGTATAAGTCGGCAGACGGAAACCATAGCCGCCGCTGGCCCGCAGTTTCAATTGGTGGGCCAGGCGCACACTGCCAGCCAGGTGCGGTGCGAGCGCCGATTGCAATCCTCCGGAGAATAACTCCTCGCGCAGGCCAGCGGATAGGCTCCAGCGTGACTTAGATGGCCTCGAGTCCAAATCCACATAGCCCGCGCCGCGATTGCGCGCGTGAAGGCCGAGATTGTTGCTGTGTATACTGTCGCCATCCGACTCCAGCCCGAACAAAAGCACAGATGAGTTAGCAATAGGTAGTGTGTGGCGCAAAGAAGCTTGCCAGGAGCCGTCGATGTGGTTGTTTTCGTAGACGGACGGAGCATTGCGCAGCAAAATAAACTCGTCCGTGTGGCGGCGATAACCAAAGGCGGCCACGGTGCGGTTGCCTAACTCCTGGCGTGCGGAGGCAAACCATCCTTTGGTTCGTTCCCACGAGTTATAGGGACCATAAAACTGATTTGCGCCAAAGGAGCGATCGCTCGTGGCAAAGAGCAGGTCGGAGATGCCGAGGCGAGAACTCACCCAGCTCTCTGAAGATGCATCTTCGTTGTTGTAATCGCGGTCAGGCATAAAGCCGGTGGAGAAGTTGCGGTTGGCGGTCAGCCGGCTGCTCCATTGCCGTCGCGCCAGGGCGGCCAGGAGCGATTCCTCGTTGGAACCGAAGCTGCCGTCTCCGGCGCGCAGACGCAGCGAGTCACCGGAGGGCGCGGCGGTGAGAAAGTCAACGACGCCGCTCAACGCGTCCGCGCCATGCAGCGTGGAGCCCGCGCCGTGCAGCACTTGAATCGAGTCCATCGCATCGAGCGGAACGGGCAGGTCAAGGTTGTGATGCGCGGTCTGGCTGTCGTCGATGCGAAAGCCATTCAACAGCACCAGGGCCTGCTCGAAGGTTCCGCCGCGCAACACCAGGTCGGCTTGTCCGCCGCCCGCTCCACGCTCTTCGAGAAAGACCGACGAATCCTGGCGTAGCAGCTCCTGCGGCGACTCAAGGGTGAGAGTCCTGCCTTTAACCGGCAACACCACAACCGAAGCGGACGACTCCGCCAGGGGCACGGGAACCGCCGAACCAAGAACCACCAGGTTCTCGGTGGGATGAGGAAGCTGGTCGGGCGGGGAAGGTGGCGGCGATTGCGCGAAGACCGCGGTTGCGCAGGCTGCCATTATGATGCAGGCTGACCTGCACAGTGTTCTCATGAATTGCATTGCAACCTCAGATACATGGGGAAGCTTGAGTCATGCGCCGGCAGAGAAGCTTGCTGCCGGGTTTACAGCGGAGAAAGCCAGACTCTTTGCTTGAGTTTACAACAAGGCTGCAAATGGAGGCTCTTGGTTCTTACGCGCCTCCTCAGCTCAAGCCGAGAATCCGGCGATTCGTCTGTTCATCCGCGCCGCCGCCGGAAAAATCGTCAAAGGCACGATCGGTCACGCGGATGATGTGCTCGCGGATGAACTTTGCCCCTTCCGTTGCCCCAGCCTCGGGATGCTTCAGGCAGCACTCCCACTCCAGCACCGCCCAGCCGGGGTAATCGTATTGCGCCATCTTGCTGAAGATGGAATGAAAATCGATCTGGCCGTCACCCAGTGAACGAAACCGCCCCGGCCTGTCGATCCAGTCCTGGTAACCGCCGTATACGCCGCTCCGCCCACTCGGCCGGAACTCCGCGTCCTTCACATGGAAGGCCCGTACACGCTGGTGATACAGGTCCAGAAATCCCAGGTAATCCATCTGTTGGAGAATCATGTGGCTTGGGTCATAGAGAATGTTTGCCCGCTGGTGTCCGTCCACGGCGGCGAGAAATCTCTCGAAGGTCGCGCCATCGTGCAAATCCTCGCCGGGATGCAGCTCATAGCAGAGATCCACGCCCGCCTCGTCGAAGGCCTCGAGGATCGGCAGCCAGCGCCGTCCCAGCTCCGCGAAGGCCGCGTCGATCATGCCCGCGGGCCGCTGGGGCCAGGGATAAAAGAACGGCCACGCGAGCGCTCCGGAGAAGGTGGCATGCGCCTGGAGACCAAGCCTCTGGCTGGCCTTTGCCGCCCAGATCATTTGCTGAACCGCCCACGCCTGCCGGCTGCCGGGGTCGAGCGACAGCTCGGGTGGGGCAAAATCCGCGAACAGCACCTCATACGCCGGGTGCGTCGCCACCAGTTGGCCCTGCAAATGTGTGGAGAGCTCGGTCACACAAAGTCCGGCCAGGCCCACCACCCCGAGCACTTCGTCGCAATAGCTCTGGCTCTCGGCCGCCAGCTTCAGGTCGAAGAGCCGGCGGTCCCAGGTGGGAATCTGCACGCCGGTGAATCCCAGCCCCGCAACCCAATCCACCATTCCGCCCAGCGAATTGAACGGCGCCTCATCGCCGGCGTACTGCGCCAGAAAAATTCCCGGTCCCTTGATGGTCTTCATCGTTTCTCGCTCCGCAACTACTCAATTCTAGAATTCAACCCAGGCTTGCTGCCGATTGCTTTCGATGGTCCGCTCGATGAATCTCATTCCGCGCACCCCGGCGCGAATTCCCGGCAACGTCGCGGGCAGCGGCTTGCCCGCGCGCCACGCGGCCAGGCCGTCGGCAAACTCCCTGTACAACACCGCCAAGGCCTCGATAAATCCCTCGGGATGCCCCGCGGGAATGCGCATAACGGCCTTCGCATCCTGCATCAGGTAACCCGTGGCCGCATGATGAATCTCTTCCGGCCCATCGAGCAATTTCACTATCAGCCGGTTCGGATCCTGCTGCTGCCAGTCGAGCGAGCCCTTTTCGCCATACACGCGCAGGCGCAGCGCGTTCATTTCACCCGCCGCCACCTGGGAGGCCATCAGTGTGCCGGTTGCGCCGTTCTCCAGCCGCACCAACGCATTGCAATCGTCATCCAGTTGCCGCCCTTCCACCACCGAGCGCAGCGCGGCGTTGATGCCCACTACGTCCAGCCCGGTCACATACTCCAGCATGTGAAAGGCATGGGTCCCGATGTCCCCGATGCAGCCTCCCGGCCCGTTCAGCGCCGGATCGCAACGCCACGCCGCCTGTTTCTGCCCGGTCTTTTCCAGCGGCTCGCTCAACCAGCCTTGCATATATTCGACGGCCACCTTGCGAATCGTACCCAGCTTTCCGCTGGAGCAGATGGCCCGCGCCTCCCGCACCATCCCATAACCGGCGTAGGTATGGGTCAGCCCATACGGCAACCCGGCTTTGGCGACAGCCGATTCCAGCTTCAGGGCTTCTTCATAGGTGGCGGTGGCCGGCTTGTCGCTCATCACCGCGATTCCCGCCTGCAATGCGGCTACGGCTACCGGCAGGTGCAGATGATTAGGGGTAGTAATCGCTACAAAATCGATTCCATCGTCCCGCTTGCTCTCGGTCGCGAACATCTGCTTGTAGTCCGCATAGGCCCGGCCCGCATCGATGCCGAAGCTCTCACCCGCCGCCTTTGATTTCTCCGCCGACTGCGAAAAAGCCCCGGCCACCAACTCAATCCGCCCGTCCAGTTCGGCGGCCATCCTGTGCACCGGCCCGATGAACGCGCCCGGTCCGCCGCCCACCATCCCCATGCGCAACTTCCGGCTCATGCTCTCCTCCGTTCTCGTTTTATATTTCCGTCGCACGAGTTGCCTGTCAATCTGATTGCGTTTCCCTTGAAGTTACGTTCGTCAACAAATTTGGGAAGTTTGAGTGTTGATCCGGCTGAGCAGCTTGTATCAGTTGTCCACCGGCTTTCGCCGACCCACGTGGGATAAAACCTATGATGGGCAATGCCGCCGCCAACTCGCCAACTTGCCATCTCCGCGAAGCGGACGCTAACTTGCTGAATTTATTCCCACAATCATCGCAGTACCTCCCCGCGAATTGTTCGGATGCGGCTCAATAGCATCCCTGTTTCTTTTTAGGGCTACAGAATATAGCGCGATAGATCCTGATCCTTCACAATGGACGCTACCATCTGCTTGACGTATTCCGCGTCAATGTGGAAGACCTTCTCCGGGCCGGCCGGTGTCGTTCGCTCCTCATAGGGCAGGGGCGTGGAAGACTCGCTCTTGATAGCCTCCTTGAGCGCCGCCGCAGCCGCTTCGTCCGGTACGCGGCGAGCCACGTCGGGCGCAAGAAAGCTCACATCCTCCAGCACCCGCTCCATGATGGTGTGCAGACGGCGCGCGCCGATGTTTTCGGTTTGCTCGTTGACCTTGAAGGCAAACTCGGCCATCTCGCGCAGGGCTTCTGGAGAATACTCCAGCTTCACTCCCTCGGTCTCCAGCAGCGCCGAGTATTGCTTGGTGAGCGAGGCCTTGGGCTCGGTAAGAATGCGCAGAAAGTCATCAACGGTAAGTGACTTCAACTCCACGCGGATAGGAAAGCGCCCCTGTAACTCGGGGATAAGATCGCTGGGCTTGGAGACATGAAATGCGCCGGCGGCGATGAAGAGAATGTGGTCGGTGCACACCATGCCGTAGCGCGTGTTGACGGTGGTTCCCTCCACGATGGGCAGAATGTCGCGCTGCACGCCCTCGCGGGAAACGTCGGGACCGTGACCGCTCTCGCGCCCGGCAATTTTGTCGATCTCATCGAGGAAGACGATGCCGTTGGATTCGACGCGCTCCACAGCCGCGCGATTCACCGAATCCATGTCGATCAGCCGGCCCTCTTCCTCTTCCACGAGGTAATCAAATGCATCGGCCACCTTCATCTTGCGCTTCTTGGTGCCGCCGCCGAAGATGTTGGGCAGCATGTCCTTGAGGTTCATCTCCATGTCCTCAAGGTTCTGGTTGCTGATGATGCCGAACTGCGGCATGCCGCGCTCGCGCACGTCCATCTCGACCATGCGCTCGTCCAGCTTGCCCTCGCGGAACTGCTGGCGCATCTTCTCGCGGGAGCGCTGATAACTCTCCGTGCCGGGCAGTGTGAGCTGGCCCTCCTGCGCGGGCGGCGTGGGCGGAGGAGGCGGCAGCAAAACATCCAGCAGGCGCTCCTCGGCGTTCATCTCTGCGCGGTCTTCCACCTCTTCCAGGCGCTCCTCGCGCACCATGTCGATGGCAATCTCCACCAGGTCGCGAATCATCGATTCCACATCGCGGCCCACGTAACCGACCTCGGTAAACTTGGAGGCTTCCACCTTCAGAAACGGCGAACCCGTCAGCTTGGCCAGGCGGCGCGCAATCTCCGTCTTGCCCACGCCGGTAGGCCCGATCATGATGATGTTCTTGGGCATGATGTCGTCGGCGATGTCCGGCGGCAGCTTCTGGCGGCGCTGGCGATTGCGCAGCGCGATGGCCACGGCGCGCTTGGCGGCCTTCTGACCGACTACGTGCTTGTCAAGCTCGGTGACAATTTCGCGCGGCGTCAGCTCGTCGAGCGAGAGCTCTTGTTCTTCGGCGGATGCGGGCAGGTAGATGGCCATGGATCAATGGGCAGGCGGATACAAGCCGCTAGCTCTTCAACTCCTCAATGGTGACGTGGTGGTTGGTGTAGATGCAGATTTCGCCAGCGATCTGCATGGCCTTTTCGGCGATCTCGCGTGCGCCGAGGTCGGTGTTTTCCATCAGCGCGCGGGCGGCGGCGGTGGCGTAGGGCCCGCCGGAGCCGATGGCGGCCAGAGGCTCGTCGGGATCGATCACGTCGCCTGAGCCTGAGATGAGGAAGGTCTGCCCGGCGTCGGCCACCACTAGCAATGCCTCCAGGTTGCGCAGCATTTTGTCGGTGCGCCAGTCCTTGGCCAGCTCCACGGCGGCGCGGTTGAGGTTGCCGGCGTACTGCTCCAGCTTGGTCTCGAAGCGCGCAAAAAGCGAGAAGGCGTCGGCCGTGGAGCCGGCAAATCCGGCCAGAATCTTCTCCTGGTAGAGCCGGCGAATCTTTTTGGCCGAATGTTTCAACACATGGTCGCCGAGCGTGACCTGACCATCGGCGGCCATGACCACCAGGCCGTTGCGGCGCACGCAAATCACGGTGGTGGAACGAATCCTGGCTGGAGACTGGTCATGATTTCGGGAATCAGGCGCCGTTACGGGATTATTGTCCTTAGCCATGAAAAAACCTCTGAAACAGAGCATCTTGCGGTTAAAAAAACCTTCAAGATGCAGTCACGAGTATAGCGCAGCGCGAAAGCCCGGGGTCCCCAGCGACAGGTCTTCGTCGCTGGGGTGGGAAACCATGTGGTTGCGGCGTCGTGAAAGAGAAACCGGTTGCAAAGCCCATCCGGCTGCGCCCGCACCCTGCTGAGGTATCCTCTAGTTTGGATGTGAAAGGGTAGTGCCCCGCCTCGTATGACTCACCTCAGCGCCAACACGTGGGAGATTGTGGCCACCGGAGCCTTCATCGCCGCGCTGCTTGTGGCGGGTCTCTGGCTGCTGTTGCGCAAGGGCGCCTCGCCGGAAGAGCGGGAGCGCGCGCGCCGCCAGTTCCTCTCCCACGCCGGGCGCGTGGTGGACGGCATGTTGCTGGACATCTGCGAGGTCGAGGCCGCGGCCAAATCCAAGAACGGGCCGCCCCGCACCCTGACCATGCTGCTCTACAGCTATCGCATCGGCGGCGTGAACTACGAGTCCTCTCAGGACGTTACCGATATGCGCGGCGTGGTGGATGCTGCCCAGGTGCGGGCCGGCTTTCCCTGCTCTGCGCGCTACCAGCCGGGTAATCCGCAGAACAGCATCGTGGTGTCCGAGGCGTGGAGCGGCCTGCGGGCCGGGCTGCCGGTGTTTCCCGAATTCGAGGATCCTGATCCGATCGATAAGAGCCATCTGGATTTGTTGCGCCCCGGCCGCGGCTGAACTGGCTGCGGGGTAAAGCCGAAATTTAACCAAGATGGGTGAAAAGCGTCCCTCCGGGGCTAGAATCGGCTTCATTCTGCCGGGATTATTTAGCCCATACCTTTCACGCTGAAAGAGGTTCTGCTCATGATGTCGCGCAAGCTGTTTGCTCCACTGTTTTTTCTGGCGCTGGTTGCATCCGCCTTCATTTCCCGGCCGCTGACGGCCCAATCCGCCGCTCAGCCTGCGCCGCCGGCCGTCTTCGGCTACGTGGACTTCACTTCCCAGGCGAAGATCGAGGAGAAATTCCTGGCCGTTCCCGACGCCAAACTGGCCGGCCAGCACCTGAAGACGCTGACCGCCGAGCCGCACCTGGCCTCGTCCCCCGAGGACCGCAAGACCGCCGAATACGTGGCGCGGAAGTTCCGCGAGGCCGGCTTGGAGACGGAGATCGTTCCTTTCCGCGTCCTGCTGAACCAGCCCAAGGAGGTGCGCGTCGAGGCTTGGGACCAGAGCGGTAAGCTGCTGATGAGCGGGCCTGCGCGGGAGCATGTCGAGGGCGATCCCTACCAGGACGATCCACGGGTGGTGATGCCCTTCAACGGCTCCTCCGGCTCGGGCGACGTTACCGCCGAGGTGGTCTACGCCAACTACGGCCGTCTGGAGGACTTTGAGCAGCTCGCGGCGCGGCACATCGACCTGCACGGCAAAATCGCGCTGGTGCGTTACGGCGGCAACTTCCGCGGCGTGAAGGTCTTCATTGCCGAGCAGCGCGGAGCCGCCGGCGTTCTGATCTACTCCGACCCGCAGGACGACGGCTTCACCAAGGGCGACGCTTACCCCCAGGGGCCGTGGCGGCCGGAGACGGGCGTGCAGCGCGGCTCGGTGCAATACATGTTCGAGTATCCGGGCGACCCTGAGACTCCGGGCGTGGCCTCGACGCTGGACCTGCCGGACTCGGCCCGCGTCTCGCCCTACGGCAGCCAGCCCCGCATCATCTCCATCCCCATCAGCTACCACGACGCCTCGCCCATCCTCCAGGCGTTGCAAGGCCCCGGCGTGCCGCAGGGCTGGCAGGGCGGGCTTGGTTTCCGCTATCACATCGGAACGGTTACGGGACCGGGCAGCGTGAAGGTTCACTTGGTCAGCCAGCAGGACTATCAGCGCCGCATTATCTGGGATGTAATCGGCAAGATCAAAGGTTCCGAGTACCCCGACGATTGGGTAGTCATCGGCAATCACCGCGACGCCTGGGTCTACGGTGCCGTCGATCCCAACAGCGGCACCGCGGCCATGCTCGAATCGGCTCACGGAATTGGCGCGCTCCTCAAGCAGGGCTGGCGGCCCAAGCGGACGATTGTCATTTGCAGTTGGGACGCGGAGGAAGAGGGCCTGATCGGCTCGACGGAGTGGGTGGAGCAGAACGCCAAGGCCCTGGAGCACGCCGTGGCCTACTTCAACACCGATGTGGCCGTCGCCGGACCGGATTTCTCCGCCGCCGCTGTTCCCTCGCTCAAGGAGTTTCTCCGCGAGCTGACG
>Ga0326727_10014417_pt1 | contig 17242 bp, 17 predicted proteins | sample MB2enrmetagenome_FD_207643 | JGI IMG/M metagenome (GOLD analysis project Ga0326727, IMG submission 207643) | Lab enriched peat soil microbial communities from McLean, Ithaca, NY, United States - MB29MY | ecosystem: Environmental > Terrestrial > Soil > Wetlands > Peat | place: USA: New York...
ATGAGAGTTTCCCTGAATCTCGCCATCCCGCCCAGCGCTCACGAGCGCTACGCGCTGGTTTGGGCCATCCCCGCTACGCTGCTGGGCATTGCAGGGTTGGTTTTCATTCTGCTATTTTCGGTTCGTTCATATCGCCAATACAAGGTCGTGGAAAAGTCAGTTACCGAATACCAGAACCGGGACAACGTGGTGCGAGCCCAGGAAATGGCGCTGCGCAGAAAACTGGAAGAGCCGGAGACTCGACGCCTTCTCGATGACGTCCAGTTTGTTAACTCGCTGATTGAACAAAACCAAGTTTCATTGACCGGGTTGGTGGCAGACATCACCGATCTCGTTCCTGACGATGTGCGGCTTGACTCCCTGGCTATGGCCCCGGACCATGACCAACTGGCCCTGCGGTTCGTGATTACAGGCAAGAACGCAGAAGCCATTGAGACTTTTCTGAGCAATCTCGAGGATTCTCCAAACTTTAAGGATGTGGCGATTATCAATGAAGGGTTCGAAGAGGCAGGCACTGCTTCCGAATTGGAGAATATCGCCTGTACGGCGCACTATTTGCCGGGCCAGAGTGAATCATCGGGGGAATAATTGCGCAGGAATCTTCGCCAGACCGTAACTCGCGTTTTCCAGATCACGGGCGTTTCCCTGGTGCTGCTCGATGTGTTGCTCTATTTCTTTGTCTACCAGCACACCCAGTCGCAGCTTTCCTCGGAGCTACAGCAGTTTGGTTCCTTGCGCCAGAGCATCTTTGACGGCGAGGCTCGTATCGAGCGCCTGAATACCTATCGCGAGGCCTTGCCGGAGACCGGCAAGAAGCTGGCGACGCTCGTCGAGGATCATGCTCCGCCCCGGCGGCAGGCTTACTCGCAGGCCTCCGATCTGGTGCGGCGAATAGCGGAGAAGTCGGGATCGCAGCTTGTCAAGGTGGGCTTCAAGATGGACGAGAAGGTTTCCGGACCGCTCCAGCGTTTGGGAATCATGATCGATGTGGAAGGCTCTTTCCCCGCTTTGCTGAAGTTCGCGCACGGTCTCGAAACCTCGAGCGATTTACTGCTCATTCGGAGTTTCAGCATGGCGGAGGGCAAGGACAACCCGCTCGAGTTGCGGCTGGCGGCTGACTTGTACTTGACACCATGAATCTAACTGGCCGGTTTGAGAAATGGGGCGTCGGCGTTTTGGGCGCCGTCTCGCTCGTGCTCATTGTTCGTCTCGTCGTTCAGTTCAACAATGTGCGAGCGGGAAGCAAGCGTCCGGTGGTCAGGCCACCCGCCGTGAAGACTCTCGCAGCGAAGCTTCCCGGGGTGAAGACTGCGGCGCAGGCCAAGGCAAACGCTGCGGCGGAGAAGGCGGGGGCGGGGAAACAGGCCGGAAAGCAGGGAGGAAAGCGGAAGATACAGGATGAGCTGTCCCGCTACGACTCGATCGTCGAGGCGGACCGGCTGAAGGAATTCGAGGATCGCCCGTTGCCGGAGCTGGATCGGAACCCATTTGACTTCGTGGCGGGCCCCGTCCAGGCAGCGCGGGCCCAGGCGCCAGGCGCACCGCCACCGCCGGCGCAGCCCCCTCCCCCTCCTCCCGTGACTTTGAAGGTGATGGGCTATTCGGAGGGAGCAGGAGGAGCCGACGAAGCAATGGTTTCAGACGAGGACCAGGTTCTGGTGGTCCACGCCGGTGATTCCGTCGGGACCCGGTACAAAATCATTAAGATAACATCCACGGTGGTTACCGTTGAAGATAATACTAGCCATCAAACAGTCGATTTGCCGGTTCCGCAGTAGCTCGGCCGCCCGGCGTGCTGCGGGCGTCTTGCCCGCAGTCGCGGCAGCGTCTCGCTCCCGCACCTGCTCGGGCAGGATGCGGCGAAGTGTTGCTTCCGGCTTTGCGCTGCTCATTGTTATGGTGGCAGCCGCCGTCCTGCTGATCAGCCTGACGGCGGCGCTGCCTAGCATCTACCAGGAAGGCCAACGTGAGCGTGAAGCGGAACTCATCTTCCGCGGCCTCCAGTACGCGCGCGCTATTGCAAACTTCCATCAGAAGTTTCAGAGGTACCCGGCCAGCATCCAGGATTTGACCAAACTGACCAATGGATTCCGCTTCCTGCGCAAGGAATATGCTGACCCGATGACGCCTAATGGCAAGTGGCGGCTGATCCACGCCAATGCGCAGGGGGTCCTGCTGGACTCGAGAACTCAAGGGCCGCCGCCGGGGATGCAGGGTCAAGGTCAATCGGGAATGGGCCAAACTGGTGGAGGGTTCGGGACGACCGCCTCCGCGGGCATGGGCACGGCCGGAAGTGGATTTGGCCAACAGGGTGCATCCGGCAGTGGATTTGATCAACAAGATGCTGGAACAAGTGGATTTGGCCAACAGGGTGCATCCGGGAGTGGATTTGACCAGCAAGGTTCTGGAACAAGTGGATTCGGCCAACAGGGTATGGGGGGAGGCGGATTTGGCGCGTCATCCGGAGGTTTCTCTTCCGGTTCCAACTTCGCCGGGAACCCTTCCAATGCCCAGCAGAATTCCGGTTTCTCGATGGGAACCAGCCAGGGCGGCGGAACATTTATTGTTGGAGTTGCCAGTACCAGTCATAAGCAATCGATCCGCACCTGGAACCAAAAAACACACTATGATGAGTGGGAGTTTGTGGGTATTGATCTGGGCGCGCTTGGCATCGCGACCTCCGTTCCGGGTCTCCCGCAAGGGGTCGGCGCGCAGTCGAACCAGGGAAATCAGTCAAACGGTTTCGGGCAGTCCGGCCAGGGAAATCAGTCAAACGGTTTCGGGCAGCCGACCCAGGGGAATCCGACGAATCCGGGGCAAAACCAAGATGGGTTTCAGTCCTCGGGTGGATCCGGCTTCTCACCCCAGTAAACAAATGATAGACTTGCAGTGGATTCTACATCAAATGATGAGCGGTGTTTGGCGGATGATGCGTGCCAGTGTTGTTACAAGAGTTTTTCTCGGTCTTGGCCTTGGGGTGTTGCTGTTGACCGCTGCGTGCAGCTCTTCGCCGTCAAAATCGGAGATTGTAGTCACCGTCTCTCCGACGACGGCGTATATCCCGGTGTCATCCTCGTTGCAGTTCGCGGCCACCGTGTCGGGAACTGCGAATGCTTTAGTGGTGTGGAGCGCGGGTGGCGTGGCAGGTGGGAACGCCACGGTCGGGTTTATCTCCTCGAACGGTTTTTACAGGGCGCCGGCCGCCGTGCCTTCACCTAATCAGGTTACCATCACTGTTACCAGCCAGTTTGATGGTACCAAGTTCGCTTCCGCCACGGCGACTATTGTGAAACCATCCTCGGGCGCGCTTCCCGTGCAGGTGGCCTCCGGCCAAGCGGATTCGAATATCAACGTGCAGCCCTCGCAGTTGACCCCGACGTTGTCCATTTACGGCGCGGGAACGTGCAGCGGCAGTTCCTGCTCGACGGCGGCGACCGGGGCGCAAGTGACGCCCGGTGGCTCGGCGACCATCTATGTGGTCGGCAGCGGGCTGGTTCCGGGAACCGTTTACTCGATAAGTGGGCCGGCCACCGATGTGGCCGTGACGCAGCCTTCCGGTTCGCAGTTCAGTCAGACTGGCAATGGCACTCCATCGGTGACATTCGATATCACGGTGAGCGCTGGTGCTGTGCCGGGGCCGCGAAATATCATGGTTTCAAATCCTGCCACGGGTGAACTCTCTGCCTTTGTGGGCGGGTTACTCATTGCTTCCCCGGGGCAATAAAGAAATGAAGATGCGTGCTCAAAACTCAGTGCTCTTATTCCGAGCCTCCCTTCTCGCCGTGATGGTCGCAGTGCTGGCGGCGGCCCCCTTATCCGCCACCACGCTGGTGCGGATGAGCTTGGACCAGATTGCGGAGGCCTCGACGGAGATTATTCGCGGCCACGTCGTCAGCCAGCGAACCCTTTGGAACCCGCAGCACACTCGGATCTACACTTATACGACCTTCGCGCTGGACCAAACGTACAAGGGCAATCCCCCGTCCTCGCCCGTCATCCAGCAACCGGGCGGCACGATTGGCAAGGTGCGAACTTTTGTGGCAGGTAGCGTTCAGTTCCATGCCCAGGCAGGGTACATGTTGTTCCTGGAGCGATCCCCGGCAGACTCCTCCAAGTTCCTTTTGGTTGGAATGATGCAGGGCGCTTACCGGATCTACCGCGATGCGAAGACGCAGGAGGAAAAGCTCGTGTTGCCGATGGGTTTTCTGGCGCGCGGCGTTCCGGCCTCAGGGGTTGGATCGATCCTGGCGGGGCCGGCGGTTCCGGTCCATCAATTTCAGCGGGACGTTTCAGCTTCGCTCAGCAGGCCCCTGGCTATCCCGCCTGGAACGGCCATTCCCGTCGCCATCAACTCCGCGCAAGCTGCGGGTTTACGACGCATGGATGTAAGGGGTCGAACGACCTCTGACCTTTACCCCAACTCGGGCTTGGTGATTCCCGCCGGCAGCGCGCTCTCGGGAATGGCGGAGCGAATTGGAAATTCCTGGAAGATCTCCTGGACGGAGGTTTCGATTCGCGGCAAGCAGGTCCTGCTTTCAGCTCTGAGCACGGAACCTGCGGGGGGGCCGTTGCAGGGACGAACCCTGGTGGTCAATGTGAGGTGAGGATGCTGGAGGGCAACAGAGTTTTTCGAGTTCGCTGCGGGGTCCTGTTTGCGTTGGCAGGAAGCTTGACGCTGCTGGGCGCGATCCTGGCGTTTGCCTACACCACCTACCAGAATGACGTGGGCGAGGTTCCACCGGTCACGGGCTCCCCGGAAATCCCGGGAGTGCCGGTTCCTTCGCGTTGGCCTAATGCCTCCTTCAACTGGGTGTTGGACAATCCTGGTACGCCGCCGGCGAACGTCGATACGGCTGATGGCACGAATCCGCTGCCCCTTCAGACGGTCCTTCTGAATGCCTCCAGCGCGTGGTCCGGCGGATTGCTCAATGGCCATCAGTTGACGAACCTCACCGTCGCAAACGGAGGCGACGTCACAAACCTTCCCAATCCCCAGGTCGATTGCACCAACGTGGTCACATTTAATGACAATAACCCCGTCGATTTTCCGACCGGGACCGAGTCCGTGGCGTTTACTACGGTAAGCACGGACTACGTGCGGGTGGGGCCGCCGCAGACGCCGGGGACCATCTACACGTTTACCGAGTGCAACAATCAGGAAACGATCAAGTCCACTTCGCCCGCCATCATCTTTGACGCGGATATTGCCTTCAACCCTCAAGTTGAATTTTCGACTTCCACTCCCGCCCTCCCCAATGCCATTGACCTGCAATCCGTCGCCACGCACGAATTCGGCCATGCGCTGGGGCTCGACCACAGCGGAATTGCTCACGCCGTGATGTTTCCAGCCGGGGACACCGGCGGGAGCCAACAGCGCGTTCTTTCCACCGATGACCTCATCGGCATATCTTTTCTCTACCCGTCTTCCAACTTTGCCACCTATCTGGGTTCAATCTCCGGGCAGGTCACCTTCGCCAATGTTGGCGGCGTCTACGCGGCCCACGTGGTGGCGATCGACGCAACCACCGGTAATGTCGTCGTAGACACCCTTGCCAACACGAACGGCGGTTACCAATTGTTCGTCCCACCCGGCAGCTATAACGTGCTTGTCCTGCCGCTTGCCCCCGACGATTACCACGGCATCTATTCGCTGAGCGATTTTGCCGGCTGGACGTGCGGCTACGATGAAACCGCGCCGCCTTGCTGCGACCCTGGCGCCGGCCAATGCCTCGGCGCGCCGCTTGCGAATCCAACCAATTTCACCGGGACGTTTTATTAACCCTGGTCCCTCTTCAGAAAGACAGCCCTCTCCCTTGGGGAGCACGGCGAGGATAACAGCCCTCTCGCTTGTGGAGAAGAGAGAGGAGAACAGCCCTCTCCCCTGGGGAGAGGGTGGCCCGCGACGGCGCTTTCTCCAGCCGCCGCGGGACGGGTGAGGGGTTTCTTCCCCTGGGCCACCAGGACCGCCCCACTTGGAAATATAGCCCTCTCCCTTGGGGTGAGGGGTTTCTTCCCGCTGCCACCAGGGCCGCCCAACTGCACCGAAATCAATGCGGCATGAACTTGGAGACGTTTGGTTGGATCTTCGGGGAGATAAGCCGGCGGGCACGCAGAATTTAGCTGACTTCAACGAGGGAATGACCGTAGCTCGGCACTGTAAGCTCGAGAATATATCGGTCCCCGGCGCGGTGGGCCGTCGTTCCCTTGAACTGGTATGATCCTCTCGCCTGGAGTCCCAACTTGCCGGGATGCACCTCAATGCGGCGGTCAACTGCGTGGTCCTCCAAGTTGAAACAGTTGATGACTGCCGCTGGTTCGGTGGGATGGACATGGACGTGGACCATCTCATCGAGGCCGTAGAATGTTCCTGCCTTGAAGAATGCTTCCAGCCGCCGGTATGTCGCCATAGCATCCTTCTGGGCCTTCTGCACGCGAGGGTCAGGGTGCGTTCCTCCAATGCCCAGGTGGCGGCAGGTCGAGGCATTCCACCAGAACATCAAACACTGGGCGTTGTCTTTTCGCAGGTCGATATGAAGATAGAGGGGCAGGGAATAGGCCAGGTTGTAATAGTAGAGTGCGATGCTGTGTCCGCCCACCAGGTCGGTCATGGGATCCCACATCAACTCGAACGCCCAAACCGAGTCAAATCCCTTATCGGCCTCCGCGCCCCCGCCAATTCCCTGGCCGTAGTACGTCGGAACGTAGCGGAGATGGGTGCCGCCCAACATTTGATCGTGCATTTCGATCAGCACCTGTGGGTACTTGGCGTGGACTTGGCGAGCCAATTTATTGGTGGCTGCAACGTGCTCTTCACGTCGTGAGGGAACGAGGTGGCCATGCGTGGGATCCCAGCACTCCCCGTTGTGCATCGTACCGTCAAACATGAAGAAACGCGCGCCATCCCGCGCCAGGGCTTCAAGTCGGGATCGCGTTTCTTCGACATACTGCACTGATGCGCCGCAAAGTGAGCGTGGGACGCGGCTGCCATCCCGGTTCATGCGGTCCAAGCTTCGCGAATAAGAGGAAGGGTCGCACCAACCGGAGAGAGGCGTATGGAGCGACAGGCTCAAGCCGTACTCCCGGTCGAGCAGGGCAGTGAATCCCCTTAAACTCCCCATTCGCGATTCGTCCCAAATTTTGGACGCGAAGAGTGTGTCCCAGCCGGGATCGAGGTAAAGAGCCTCACATCCGATGTCGCGGGCTTTGGCGGCTTCCTCCTTCATGTCTGCCAGGGTGTAGTACTTTTTCCTGTTCTCAGGTAAATCCATGCCGCCGCCGCGAAGCCACCAAAGCTTGTTATCATAGAGTTCATTCCAATGCACCGGCGGGTTAAATCCCTTCGGGCAACCGTGTCCGCGGGATTCCATCTCGGCGCGGAATAGGTAGAAGCCCTGTTCGATTCCCCCCTCAAATGCGGTGAGACGCGTAACTCCAAACGGGTGCGATTCCCCCGGGGCGAGCCAGGCGCCATGTTCGGGATCGCCTTGGAAAATGCCAAAGCCTCCCCATCGAAAACCGGCGCATCGGTCGCCCAACGGAAGGCGGTCAAGCAAGGCCCATTCCATGCCCTGCTGAGAGTATTTAGTGAGCAAGAAACCGCGGCGTCCATCGGTAAGAATCCAACCTTCGGAAGCGTAGAAGGGGTAGAGCGTTTGAACGATTCCCGATGCGTAGACCGTGGTCAGCACAACATTCCCGGATCGCTCGATCGGAGTCTCCGCCCGCAGATGGGAAATCCGCGGTTCGCTCAGCACCTGATGGAGTGTGTAATCGGCATATTGAGTGCGGTTCCCAGCCGGTTCGCGCCGGTAGGGCACGGCGGTGACCTTGAAATCTCGCCAAGCGCCGGCCACGGCCCCGTCCTCGAGCCTCAAAGGAAGCACGAAGCCGCAGCGGCCATAAGGTAAGGCCAGGACGGCCGAGCTGCGGTTCGATATCGTGATTTGCTCTTCCAGCCACGGTTCCTCGGCCGGGATCCTGAATTTATGCTGGAGCCCGATGCCGCCCGCAATCTCGCCCGTGAGCCTCAAAGTTTTTGTCTGGCCGTCCCGGCTTTCCTGGGCCTTTCCGAAAGAGGGAGTACCGATGGAATAACTGTAGTCGCCTTGGGCGAGGACAATACCGGAGTGAGTATGGACCACTTGAACCTTCAAACCCGCGCCCGGACTGAGGCTGAGCCGCCATTGGGTATTCTCGAGCGTGAGCGGAGAAGGCGCCATCGCTGCTTGCTTGAGCGGCTCGCATCGCGGCTGAGTCGCGTTCAAATCCGCCGATAGGGCACTTGCTGAAACCAAAGCGGCGGCCTTCAGGAAAGTCTTTCGCGTTATCCGAGGGAGGGAATCATCTTGGGATTTCATGTCCAGTTCCTTTACGCGCCGCAATAATACCATGACTCCGAGTGGGGAACGCAGAACGCTGGTCATAAAGCGATTTCAAACGGTTTTACATTTGCCATTTGCTCTTTGCCATTTGCCATTCGAAATTGTCTTGTCAGGGGCCGTGGGGCCTGGCTCGGAGGTAGACCCTCTCCCCCCTGGCGCCGGCATGCTCTGCCGGGGTGTATACTGTTATCGCAAACTGAGGTAGGAGATGGAAGGCTATGAACAGGATTATTACGGTTATTCTGTGTTCTTCGGTTTGGCTCGCGGTGGCAGGGACTTGTGTCAAGGCGTGGGGCCAGCAGGCATCTGCCGAGAAGCCCAACCAACTGGTTGCGGGAAAGCTGATTTACGTCGAACCCATGAAGGATGGTCTCGACCAATGGATCGTTGACTTCCTGCGCCGCTGGGGGAAATACAAGATTACGAGCAATCCGGAAGGCGTCGACCTGGTCATCCAGTCCGGCAGCAAAGACAAGGATCTCCAGCTCGAGTCGCGGGGGGGTACGGCGGAACCAAAGGGCTCCGACCGCCCGCATTTGCCCATCTCGAAGAAACACGGCGAACTCCCGGCAACATCAATCAGCGTAGTACATTGGGTCTCGAGCCAGACTGTCTGGCAAGCCGACATCCTGAACCGTAAACAGAAGAAAGACGAAGCTGACCCTCCTGCGGGGCCTAAGACGCAGATTTTTGCCCGCGACATGACTTCTGACCAGATTGCGGCGAAAGTGGTGGCGACGCTGAAGGAATATGAGATGGGTTTGGAGAAATCTGATAGCGGCAAGAAGTAGTGCCCTGCTGAGGGTTGATCGATGAGAATTGCCATTACCGGCGCGGCGGGGTTATTCGGGCACGGCTTGGTGGCGGCTTTCTCCTCCCGGCACACGGTCTTTCCGTGGACGCGAGCGGACGCCGATATCACGAACGCCGAATCGGTGCGCGCGCTCCTCGAACGAATTCGCCCGGAAGTGGTGGTGCATCCTGCGGGTATTCCCGATCTGGACATCGCCGACGCGGACCCGGCGCGAGCTCAGCTTGTGAACGTCGAGGGGACCCGGCACGTGGTGGAGTCGGCGCGCGCGGTTCGAGCTGGGGTCGTCTATATTTCTACGGACGCCGTCTTCAATGGAGAGAATACGCGGCCTTACCTCGAGTCTGACCGGCCCGATCCGCTCACGGTTTACGGACGCACAAAGCTGGCCGGAGAAGCCATAGCGCAGACCCTGGCGGAGCATTGGACCTTTCGCGTGCCCGTACTTTTTGGGCCGGGGAAGACGAATTTCATCGAAAAAGGCTTGCGCAAAATCGCAGCCGGAGAACAGTACACAGTGGCGGCCGACCAGGAGGGTTGTGCAACTTACACGCTCGACGCCGCATATAAGATCATGGAAGTTGTCGAGGCTCGCCGCTACGGGCTCTACCACCTTGCGAATCAGGGAGCGTGCATGCGCTATGAGCTTGCCCGGCGCGCCGCCGAATTGGCCGGACTGGACCCTTCCAAAGTAGTGGGCGTCCCTGCCGCTCGCATGGGGCGCCGCGCTCCCAGGCTCAAATACGCAGTGATGGAAATGGGCGCGCTCAAGGCGGCGGGATTCTCGCTGCCCCGGCCCTGGCCGGAAGCACTACTGGACTACCTTCGCACGTTATCCCTTTAGTCGCGCCAAGTTGAGTCAACAGGCGGGCGAGTCGAGGGGGGCTGCGGGGGCGTTGGATCGGGAGGGGACGGCGCGAAGCCCAAGAGGGACCGGAGTCGATCCCAAAGTTCTTGCATCACCCGGTGCCGGGGGATGTAAGGCCAATGGTTTTTCTTGATCATCTCCATGGTTTGCGGGTCAGAGACGTCGCCGGTGATGACCAAGACCTTTCCGACCAAGCTGGGGCGAAGATTCTTGAGGGCCGAGACCGTTTCCTTGGCGTTCATCCCGGAGCAGCGGAGGTCGAGAAGGATCGCGTCAAAGTCTTGCTTCTCGACCATGGCCAGCGCCTCGTGCGCGTTCGGAACTATGTCGCCCTCGCATCGCAATCCCGCCAGCAGAACGCAGAGGACGTTGCGGATCGAGGGTTCATCCTCGATGATGAGGACGGTGCGAAGCTCGTGACTCTCGTTCAAAGCTCAATCAGGCTGGGAAAATCAGCCGCCGCTCCTTCGAAAGCTTCCCGGCTCCCACTCGGCAAGGCGCCGGTTCAATGCAGATTAACGCACTTATCGGTCTTACAGTCAAGAGTATTAAGATGCGGAGCGCTGTTCTTCGGGAGAGGGCGTTGAGAATTCCACATCATGTCCGGGGAGGATGCGGGCCGACATGGCAAGTATGCGCGCCCGGTCGGCTTGGTACTGTTTTCGGTGGTGGGGAATCATGGTCAGAACCTTTTCGTCGTGCGTGCGGCTGAGCAGTGCGTCTCCCGCGATCACGGTGAGCTGCTCTCCCCCGTGAACAACGATGGAAGCGTGGCCGGGAACGTGTCCGGAGGTGATAAGGCTTTCCAGGTCATGCGGCAATGCATGTTTCTCAATCCAGCGGAACTGGGAAGCGTCTCCCAATCGTTTGGGATCCCACCAGCGCAACGCGAATTTCCGGAGTTTGCCCATCATTTCCGCCGCCTGTTCGTAGTCGAATGTCTCAGGATAGTATTTCAAAATGAGGGTTTCCCAATTCTGCTGGTCCAGGAGATCAGAGTAGGCCGCTCGGCACCAGTTGTAGGATTCCTGGCATCCGAAAATCTCGCTGCCCGGGAAGAGCGTGTTGTTCGACACATGGTCGATATGGAAATGAGAGTTGATGACGGTGTGTATGTCCGTGGGCCTCAGGCCACGGAGTTCCAGAGCTTTGACAATCGCGTGCGCCTCATGGGGCATTCCGGTGTCTACAATGACGCGATGGCGCCGGTTGGAGAGCAGCACGGAGGTCGCGCCATGCCAGCTCCCCGGTAGGAGGACGTCCACTTTCCACTCGCTGTTCGGCATCCTGCTCCTTCAGCAGATCGTGCAGTGCAATTGCCCGTAGAACAAGCACTCGCGCCTGTGCCAATTCACAAGAATAATCAACCCTGATCCAGGCAGGAGTGCAGGTGCTTCTTGCACCCTACAGTGCCATTTTACTACAAGGGCTAGGTCTCTTCCTCGGCAACCCACCGGCTAAGCCTGAGAATATCTGCGGCCCGCGCTATGCCGATAGGAGTGGTCTTTCCCTCCCTTTCTACCACCACCACATTTTCGGTGTTATGACGCTCCATTTCTCCCATCACTTGGAGCACTGTCTCGCCGCGTCGAGCCAACACGTAACTTTGGCGCGCGATATCGCGGACTCGCAGATTGGAGTCAACGCCTTTCAGTAAGTCGCGGCCTTCGACGATTCCGGCCAGATGGCCGTCTGGTTCGACAACCGGAATCACGCCCGTTGCTTCCGGAGTCACTTCGCGGACTATCATTCTTACCTCGTCCTCGGGCCGTACCGTGGTGAACTTCTTCCGCATCACCTGCTCAATTCGCGTCCGCATTAAAACCGGCACGGAATAATCCTGCAGAACTATCAAGCCGCGTTTGACCAGCTTGCCTGTCATGATGGACTCGGCGCTGAAAAGCCGGACGAGCCCATCGGAGATAACGCAGCAAACCACCAAAGGAAGCAGCGCGTTGGGGTTTCGGCTAAGCTCGAAAAGGAACACGATGGACGTAAACGGAGCGCGAGCAATTCCGCCGAAAACCGCAGCCATCGCTACCAGTGCGTAAAGAGCCGGATCGCTTACGAAGCCGGGGAAAAAGTGATGCCAAACCTGCGCGTAGACTGCTCCAATCCCCCCGCCGACGATCAAGGAAGGAGCAAAAACGCCTCCTGTGGTTCCGGAGCCGAGGGATATTACAAGCGCCCAGAATTTCGCCAAGGAAACGCCCAGCAGTTTCCCGGTGGATAATTGATCGTTCAACATAGCGCGGATCGTGTCGTAACCTGTGCCGAAGACCTGGGGATAGAAGTACCCAATAACTCCCAGCAGGAGAGCGCCGAAAACCGGCGCCCAAATCAGCCTTGGCCGCAAGGGGAAGTGGTTATCGAATAGATCCTCCAGCCAGAAAAGCACCCGGATCATGGCGATGGCGATCAGGCCCATAATCAGCCCCATCAGCGCGAAGAGCCAAAGTTCCTGCATGCCTTTTAAGGCGAAGGCCGGCGTGGGAAATAGCGGAGCCCAGCCCCTGAAGTGTACTGCCACGGCCGTGGCCACTACGGAAGAGATGGCGACGGGAATAAAGGATCGCGCCCGAAATTCGAAGAGGAGCAACTCAATGGCCACCAAGATGCCCGCAAACGGCGCCACGAACGTCGCGGCCATGCCGGCGGCTGCACCTGAAGCCAGCAGGACTCGGCGCTGGTACGGGGATAACTTCGTTAGCTGGGCGAAAATGGAGCCGAAGGCCGCCCCGGTTTGGATGATAGGACCTTCCGCTCCGAAAGGTCCGCCCGTCCCGATGGCAAAGGCCGTGGCCAGCGGTTTCAGAATCCCGACGCGCATCCGAACCAGGCTCTTTCCAATCAGGACGGCTTCCATGGCTTCGGGAATCCCGTGCCCTTTCAAAGTCGGCTCCCAGTAGTGAACCATGACCCCGACGAGCAAGCCGCCGATGGGGGGTATAAGGATGACCCACGCTCCGAGATGGTGATGGACCGGATACGTAATGGCAAACGACCACTTACCATAAAAGAATACATTCGTAAAAAGATAGATGAGTTCCAGCAAGCCTTGAGCCACCAGGCCGCCGATGAATCCCACGACGAGGGCCAGCGCAGAGGTGACGGCCACGGAAGGTTGTAGGGCTTTGCCAAATTCCTTAAACCATCTACGCGAGGTAGCTGGGGATTTTGCTCCAACCATGTGGTGTAATCAGGCTCCTCTATCCGGCTCGATAAGCTTGTAGGGGCAGCCCTTGTGGCCGCCCTGAGGCTGCGATCAAGCTCCTTTTTCCGGTTCGATAAACTGTGGCTTGGCGTTCAGAGCCCTGCCCAAGTCAAGTTGAATCCGTTGCAACTCGTCCAGGTGGAGGCTGACGAGTTTGCTCAAGGCGGTGGCTCCCCGCCGGGTAAGCCGCACGCGCACGAAGCGGCGGTCGCGGCCTCCTTGGTTCTTGCGGACCAGGCCTTTTTTGCATGCCCTCTGCACCAGTCCCACCACAGCGTTGTGGCGTTCTTGCAGGAACTCCGCCAACTCGCTAACGGTGGCCCATCCGCGGCCGGTGTATCCCGCAATGCCCAGAAGCAGGACGTATTGCTGGGGTGTCAGGCCGTGCTGGCGCGTGGCCCTTTCGCTAAAGCGAAGAAAGCGGCGGAGGTTGTGGCGAAACCAGGCAAGACGACGGAGCAAAAGGGAATTCGCTGAGCGTCGATCAGGCGAAGAATCGGATGACCTCATATTTCGCAATTATATCACATTGTGACCTAGATTTCAGCAACTCACGACGTAGCGCGGCCAAGCCTCGATGGACGCCGACAGCATATGCCGGAAGCTAAGGACGGAGAGGGAAAGACAGAAGAAGGAAGGAGGAAGCAAGTGACCCAAGTCTCCTTGGGCTACCTGCTTCCCCAGGTAGTCATTAGAGTTGAGTTACTCATTTAGACGATGGATTGACCGAAAAAGTTGTACCCCGCAAAAATTTTGCGTTGCCTTGAATTATTGCGAGGCCCGAATAGCTCGCGCGTTGACTTGGCATCTTAGTAGCAAAAGCACTTAGCAGCGCACCCATTGTTTGCCACTCACGTCTTGTCTGGAGGAACAGCCCTCCCCATCCGATGTAGGTGGCGCAGGCACTCTTGCCTGTGCTTCGCCTGAGGCGCCTCCGCCGCCCATAGCGAGGCTGAGCGACCCAGGCCTGCTCCTCGAACCCACGGCTTAGAAGGTGTGAAGAAATGGACAAACGGACTCTGAACCACAGAGACACTGAGGCACGGAGAACTGAAAATAAAGCGGGCTTTCTCTGTGCCTCTGTGGTTAGCACCAGTTCTTTCACACGTGGGGGCGGCTGCAATCCTGGGGCAACATTGAACACCCACACGGGTAATGTCAGAACCTTCAAGCCCTACACAGTGAATGTTTCACACCTGGATAACTCCCGGCGGCGTCTCGGCATCATAGGAGTGGACGTGCTTTGCAAACAATCTTTCCCTCGGCCCTCGCTCCTTCCCTCGCTTCGGAAGGCGAACCAGCGGTTTGCTCGCGTTCCCGATTGCGGAGGCGAATCGAGACTCCCCTCCCCAACTGGGGAGGGGCAGGGGTGGGGCTAGTGATGGGCGCCACAGCCGTCGTGGTTCACGTCGCCTTGCCTTGCGACTGGAATTCAGGGATTACGTGACCGGCCAACCCAGCTTCATCACCGGAACGAGCCACAACGTTGTTCCCAGCGCAGGAATTGTTTTCAGGTTTAAGTGACGCTTGCGCGCAGCGCCTTGGACGTTGCGAGTCGGAGATTCAGGCCGGATCGTTGCAGGCGTACACCCTAAGAAAAGCTGGCACACGGCCCGGAAGCTCGGGATGCTCACGTACTCGTGATTTGTGTTCATTACGCGTTATAATTACGCCCGGAGGAGATTTGGATGAACATTGCCAAGAGTGCCTGTGCTACCCGCGCTACGCGGTGTGGATTCAACCAGGGGAGGAACCATCGTGCAAAGACGAAGTTTTCTGGCTTCATCATCATTCGCAGCCTCGGCTCTCGCTGTCAACGCATCAAGCCCTTCGCTTCGCGGCGGTCAGGCGGCGACGGCGGAGGAAGGCCGTGATTACTACGAGCTGCGGCGTTATCAACTGTTCCGGGGGCCGCAAGTCAAACTCGCCGACGACTTCTTTCGGGAGGCGCTGGTGCCGGCGCTGAACCGCTTGGGAATTACCTCTGTTGGGGTCTTTAATATCGAAATCGGTCCCGGCAGTCCGTCGTCCTATGTGTTGATCCCCAGCCCATCGCTCGAAACCCTCGTCAACGTTGAGTTCCGCCTCAATCGCGACCCCGACTATATCAAAGCCGGCACGGCTTTCCTGAATGCGCCCGCTACGCAGCCTCCCTTTGTGCGCATGGAAAGCTCTCTCATGGTGGCTTTTGAGGGAAAGCCCCGCCTTAAGGTCCCGCCTGGCGCCGGCGAGCACCGCCCCCGGATGTTTGAGCTTCGTACCTACGAAAGCCCGACCCCTCAGGACCACGTGCGGAAGGTTGAGATGTTCAACCGCGGTGAATTCGACGTTTTCGAAAAGGCCGGATTCTGGCAAGTCTTTTACGGCGACACGCTTGTCGGGTCGCGATTGCCGAACCTGACCTACATGCTCTGCTTTGATGACCTCGCGGACCGGACTAAGAAGTGGGATGCCTTCCGCGCAGCCCCGGAATGGAAGACGCTTTCCAGTTCGCCGAGGTACGCCTTTGAGGAAATCGTCTCCAACATCACGAACGTTATCCTGACCCCGGCGGCGTATTCACAGATTTGACCGGTAGTGGCGCCATTTAGAATGGCATCGCTAACCAAACGCCGGTCATTCCCGCGAAGGCGGGAATCCAGTGCGTGGACAGCACCTCTCTGAACGTTTGCGGACTGGATTCCCGCCTTCGCGGGAATGACGGTGGCTTGGATGCGCGGGTGGCGCCTACGTCGCGACGCTTTCTGTCGCGATGTAGGCGCCTGTCCCACGTGGACTCAGCTACGCCGAGGCGCAGACATGCCAAAGGACGGCACGTCTGCGCCACTCGCGATTTTCCGCACCGCACCAGACGCAAGCAATATCGGCCCAAGCGCATAGCATCGGGCGTCAACCCTTTTTCCGCTTCTGGTAATCAACGACAGCCTTCTGCCCACGTTTGCGAAGTTCCCGGAGTGCGTTCCGTAAGGCGCCTCTTCGCAAGTCGTTTAAGAACCTACTGATATCTTCTGCATACCCGTCGCCGACACCTCCCGGTGGGCATTGTTCCAGTTGCTCTATCCATGAGTGAACATCGTTAAGGTTCCAATTCATGACTATCTCCTTGCCATCTCACAGGGTGCTTCTACATAGAGGGGGCCGTAGTCCAAAAACTTGGAATTTTAGGCAGCGTCGGGGATCAGTGTCTTCTCCACATGGAAGCGGCAATCGAGAGGCAGGCAAGTCGAAGGTGGCGCATACGTCGCGACGCTCTTTGTTGCGATGTGTGCGCCTTTCGCATGACCTCAGCGGGGAAGGGCGCAGACATGCCGAAAAACGGCGCGTCTGCGCCACCCCCGTCATCAGCGGCTACGCCGATCCCAGGCGGAAAATCGGATTGACTCCTGCTGCGCTGGCCATCAGTCGTTGCTCTTCTTGACTGGTCACCGGAACGAAATTCTGGCCGACGTCCATTCCCAGACGGAAGTATCTTTCATCTCCAGGAGGCATTGCTGCCGTGATGGGCTGTGAGAGCGTCCAGCGATAGCCGAGCGCGGCCTCTTGCGGAAAATCAGCGGGCTCGTACCAGCACTTATCGTGAGGGTGGTCCCTCCGCATGGACTCCGGCCAGGTGGTCTTGGCCATACCCTTCAGGGCCATGATGCCCATTCCCTTTTTCTGCGCGTGCTCGATGACCTGGGGCCCGAAGTTGGCCTGAGAAAACAGCACAAAATTGATCGGAAAGAGGATCGTGTCGAAGTTGTACCGGTCCATGGCCGCGATCGCCACCTCGACCGAATGCGCCGAGAAACCGATGAAGCGCAGCTTGCCCGCTTTTCGCGCCGCTTGGAACGCCTCCATAGCGCCGTTGGGGCCGAAGATCTGCTCGAGGTCCGACATCCTGGACAAGGCATGAAATTGGTACAAATCCACATGGTCCGTGCGCAGTTGCCGTAGAGATTCGTCCAGTGTCTTGGCGGCGCTGTCCC
>Ga0326727_10014418_pt1 | contig 17241 bp, 12 predicted proteins | sample MB2enrmetagenome_FD_207643 | JGI IMG/M metagenome (GOLD analysis project Ga0326727, IMG submission 207643) | Lab enriched peat soil microbial communities from McLean, Ithaca, NY, United States - MB29MY | ecosystem: Environmental > Terrestrial > Soil > Wetlands > Peat | place: USA: New York...
TTTTCTTGATCCCTTTTTCCACGCGCCGTCGCGTTTCAGGGTGGAGATAAGACAATGAACACCAACCTGATGCTCGCGACGCTGTTGACGGCCCATCAACGCCACCTTGAGTTCGCGAGCAGCAGTGCAGAGGGCCGCAGCCAGGTAAGGGAAGCGGCAACTCGACTCCCGCCGGGGGCGCGTCAAGCGCTCCCGGCTTTTTTGTTTGGTCCCGTTTCCAGGCGCGGCGGCGGGCTCTCCGCGCGCAACACCGCCCCGAAGAGGAGATGAAGCTCTCTTCCGCGAAGAGCGCGATCGCGACACCCGCCTGCTCGCCTGGGGCCCCAACGCCGGCAAGGTCGCCGCATTCGAAGGCGCCAAGTACGAGGCCGGCGGATACTATCGCCCGCAGCAGGATTGCATCATGTTCACCCGCGACGAGGTGGGCTTCTGCGCGGTGTGCCGCCCGCTCCATTGAGCGCATCATCCGCATGTACGCGAAGCGGCCGTCTTGCGGGCTGCCGCTACCAGTCGGCGTGCATCCAGCCCGTACACCGAGCCGGCCAGGTCTCCGAAGAGCTGAACCTCGGCGAAGCCCGCGCGCCACAAGCAGTTGGTCAGGTCCCGGCCGGGATAAAGGCTGTGTTCGAAATGAAAAGTCCGCGCGCGGCCGTCCTTCAGCAGAATCCATTCGTTGGCCACTCGACGCCAGTTGTCCCGAAGGCGAGGACGTCTCACGATGGTCGTGCCGTCCGGATAGTCCTCGCACCACGAGTCCCGCCACATTCGCGCCAGCCGTTCCAGGCCCAGCAACTCCATCACCAGCACGCCGCCCTCGTTCAGGCTTTCGTGAACATTCCGCAAAACCCGCAGATCGTCGTCCTCGTCTGCAAAATATCCAAACGATGTGAAGATGTTGCAGGCCAGATGGTACGCTCGGTGCGCCGGAACCGCCGCATGTCCTCCATCACCCACCCGATGCCGACGCCCATTCCGCCGCGCGTTCCCGCGCGATCGAGCAGGAATGGAGAGCGGTCGACCCCCGGTGACCGCCAACCCGCGACGCGCGAACTCCACCGCGTGCCGCCCCGGCCCGCAGCAAAGACCCAGCACCGCCCCCGCGTGGACACCGGTCAGCGCCAGCACCTGGCCGGCCTCCGCGCCCGCCGCCGCCATCCGCTCGGGCGGAAACATGTACGGCTACAACTCGCGCCAGAACTCCTCGTCTTCGAACCACTCCATGATTGCCCCTCTGTCAACCCGCAGCCGGTTGCTGGTCGCCTTTTTTGGCTGGGGGAGTGCCGGCCGACCGCAGATTCATGAACCGGTTCAGAATATCGAACCAGAACGGCGCGCCCAGCGAGACCGCCAGAATCGTCAGGACCCAACCCACGATTCTTTCGCCCCACTTCCCTCCGTCCTTCAGATCGCCCCCGTCCTTCCATCCCAGAATCAAGCCGAGTTTTCCCGCGGCCTGGTCGGAAGCCGTGGGGACCTGGCCGTTCGCTGCCGAGCTCCGTGCGGACTCCACCATGGCGTTGCGCAGCGTAGGTTCCACCCAAAGCCGGCTGGCCATGTGCAGCGTATCCGCGTTGGTGGCAATGGTAATGATGGTAGCCAGAATCAGGGTCCAGAGCTGTGTCTTCCGCTTGTACAACCCGGAGACGCGGTCCATGTGATCGTCGTACCAGGCCTCGATGGATCGTTGCGCATCCTCGATGGTCTGATGGGTGCCCTGAAGCACCGCCAGAAGCGAGGTGCGCAGGCTGCCCTGCGGCAGGTCGTTCTTGATGCCGTTCTCCAGGTCCGCGAAGCTGATGCTGCCCGGCTGCCTGGGTGTCGCCAAGTCCATGATCGTTTTGGCGAACGTCCGGCCCGACAAGTACGAAGGCATTTTGTTGTCCCCCATGACGGACTTGATCAGGGGATGATTATAGAATTGCGCGACCACCGGGTCCTGGGCCGCCTCGGCCAGGGATCGATCGGGCGCCAGGAGACGCGCGATTCCCTGCTGCAGCAATACGCCGCGGCTCTTCAAAACCGCCGCGATCCATTCGTTGGCCGTCGTGCAGAAAACGGCGAGCAGCAAATAGACGAATACGATTCCGATGGCCACTTCCAGGACGCTGGAACCCAACAATCCGGTCATGCGACCTCCATAAATACCGCAAACTATAACACACCACCGAATCGCGGCCCAGATTCACCGCCGAGATGCCGAGGCGCCGAGAAGAGCAGAATCGAACCCTAGGGCGCCGAGCGAGCAGAGGGCGCCGGGGAGTGCCGTTAACTCTCCAGCCGGTGGGAGTGGCTCGACCCGATACCCGCGCCAGCTAAGATAGTCTTGGGAGATGCAAATTTGAAGAAGCTGCTACTTGCGCTGCTGGTAGTCGCAGTCGCCGCCATCAGTTGGGCCATCCTGCGCAAGAACGAGCCTCCGCGCATCAGCTTCACGCGCGTGAAGCGCCAAACCCTGATCAGCACGCTCCCCACCAACGGCAAGGCGGAACCATTCGAATGGGAGGCCGTGCGTGCGGAGACCGCCGGCATGGTCAGCCGCGTCGAAGTGCAGGAAGGACGCCGCGTGGCACAAGGCGCCGTCCTGGCCGCCATGACCGATCCCTCCTTGCAGGCGGATATCGAAGCCGCCGAAGCCAAGGTCTCGGTGGCGCGCGCCAACGCGGCGGCTCTGGAAGCGGGAGGCACGCCCGCCGCGCTCACCGATATCGACAACAGCCTGGCGCGCACCCGCCTCGAACTCGAGCAGCAAACCAACGACTTCAATGCGCTGCGCCGCCTGGTGGAGAAACATGCGGCGACTGCCGCGGAGGTGCAGGCGGCCGAAGCCAAGATGCGCCAGTCCGAACTGGCCATCGCCGGCCTCGAAAAGCGCCGCACGTCGCTGGTGGCGAAGACCGATGTTGCCGCGGCGGAAGCTCGCCTTCGCGATGCCCAGGTAGCCCTCGACCTCGCCAAAGAGCGCGCCGCCCAGAGCCTCATCCGCGCCCCCATTTCGGGTGAGGTCTACGACCTGGCCGTCCGGCCGGGCGCCTACCTGAACATCGGAGACCTGGTGGCCAACATCGGGCGCATGGACCGCCTGCGTGTGCGCGTCTACGTCGACGAGCCGGAACTGGGCCGCGTCGCCGAAGGCTTGCCCGTCACCATCACCTGGCAAGCCCTCCCCGGCAGGAAGTGGCAAGGCGTCGTGGCGCGGAAGCCCATTTCCATTGAGGCGCTGGGTTCGCGGCAGGTGGGCGAAGTCCTGTGCACCATCGAGAATCCCGGGCGCGAACTGATTCCCGGCACCAACGTGGATGCCGAAATCCGTACGGCCGTGGTGGATAACGCCCTGGTGATTCCGCGCGAGGCGCTGCGCCACGATTCGGGCGGCGACTACGTGTTTGCGTTGCACGGCGATACTGTCGAGCGCCGCCCGGTAAAGCCCGGCACCTCCAGCGCCATGCTCGTCGAGGTTTCCCAAGGGCTTTCCGAGGGCGATCGCGTGGCGCCCCCCTCCGACATTCCCCTCAAACCCGGCGATCGCGTGACGCCCATCGTGGACAAACCGTGATCGCGCCCACTTGCGGTGCGCCGGCTTTTCCGAAACAATAGCAGCTTCATGTCTTCGAATCCTTCGTTAGGGGTCGCGGCCGGCGAGCCCGCCTACAGGTGGTACCGCGATATGAATCGCTACCACTGGTTCGTCCTGGCGGTGTCGAGCCTCGGCTGGATGTTCGATACCATGGCCCAGCAGCTCTTCAACCTGGCGCGCAAACCGGCCATCCGCGACCTGCTCGGCGGCAACCCCAGCGATGCCATCGTCTCCGAGCAGGCGGCTTATGCCACCGCCATCTTCATGGTCGGCTGGGCCCTCGGCGGCGTGGTCTTCGGCGTCCTGGGCGACCGCGTGGGCCGCGTCAAGACGATGATGATGACCATCCTCTTCTACACCGTCTTCACCGGCTTGAGCCTGCTTTCGACCAGCGTCTGGGATTTCAATGTTTATCGGTTCCTGTGCGGCCTCGGAGTAGGCGGCCAGTTCGCCGTGGGGGTGGCGCTGGTGGCGGAAGTGGTGCCCGCGCGCGCCCGTCCCTATGCGCTCGGCATGGTACAGGCATGCTCCGCGGTGGGCAACATGGTGGCCGCGCTGGCCGGCATCGTCCTGGGACAGATGGAAACATCCGGCGCCATCGGCCACTCCTGGCGCTACCTGTTCCTGGCCGGCGCCGTGCCCGCGCCGCTGGCCCTCATCGTCTTCAAGAAACTGAAGGAGCCCGACCAGTGGCTCAAAGCCCGTGCCGAAAAGAAGAAGATGGGGTCGTTCCATGAGCTGCTCTCCGAGCCACGCTGGCGGCGCAATGCGATCGTCGGCCTGCTGCTGGCCTTTTCCGGCGTGGTCGGATTGTGGGGCATCGGATTCTTCAGCTACGACCTCTTCCGCCCTGTCCTGGAAAACACCTTCCGCGCCCAGGGACTCACGGGCGCCGCGCTCGCGGGCAAGACGGCAACATGGATCGGCTGGACCTCCATGTTTCAAAACTTCGGCGCCTTCTTCGGCATCTACGCCTTCACCTGGCTGACCGAGCGCACCGGCCGCAAGCCCGCGTTCGCCATCAGCTTCCTGGCGGCCATGGGGATGACCGCTTACACCTTCTGGAGCCTGCGCCAGATCAGCGACATTTTCTGGATGATTCCGCTGATGGGCTTCGCCCAGCTCTCGTTGTTCGGCGGCTACGCCATCTACTTGCCGGAATTGTTCCCCACTCGCCTGCGCTCCACCGGTACGAGCTTCTGCTACAACTGCGGCCGCCTGATTGCCGCCGCCGGTCCGCTCTCGCTCGGATTGCTCACCAGCCGCGTCTTCTCGGGCTACGCGGAGCCCATGCGCTACGCGGGCGTCACCATGTGCCTGGTTTTCCTGGTGGGCCTGGCCGCCCTGCCGTTCGCGCCGGAAACCAAGGGCAAGCCCCTGCCGGAGTAGGCTGCCATACGCGCTGACTTCAGGTGCTCTCGGCGGCGGCGAGCGTCGACGGCGCTGATGATATACTCATTCGATCGAACTTCACCGCACCATCAAATCGTACGGTGACGGTTCGACCAGGAGGAGTTGTGACCCCAGAAGCGAGAACGATCTCGGGAATCACGCTAATCACGGTTCCTTCCATCCAGTACGGCGGTTATTTCCTGCTCAAGTCCTTGATGGATCGCGGTAGCCGTTACATGGACAATCCGCTCCGCCAGAATTTCTTCCGCGCAGGCCATGCCCATGCAGGCGTGTTCGTGCTTTTGTCGCTGGTTTGTCAGATATTGACGGATGCGGCGGCTTTACCTTCCGGGCTCGCATGGCTGGTGAGGCTTGGGGTACCCGCCGCCGCGATTTTTGTGCCCCTGGGATTCTTCTTGTCGGTGCCGTCGCCAGACGCGACCACCCCCAATCGCGCTGTTTCGCTTGTCTATCTGGGAGCAGTGCTTCTCGCAATTTCGGTTCTGACTTTAGGGATTGGACTATTGCGGACGTCTTGAGATGAGGAAGGAAGCGATCCTCTGGCAAGCTTAAAATCGGGTGTATGAAAATCTTTCAACGGTATCAGAACTCGCTGGCTCGAACCGGCTGGCCGCGGTGGGACTGGCCCTCGGAGCCGCGGCAGCCGGTGCGTTTGGCGATTGGAGCGCTGGCGACCGGGCGCATTGCGATTCGACAGGGCCGGATCGACAAGCTCACAATTGGCGAGTTGACCGTCGACAAACCGATCGTCAGGGAGCAGATTTCAGCGGCCCGCGACTGAAGTCATAGCCGGACGCATCGAAGCCCAGCCGTTAGGAGCGGCGACATCTAGATTCTTAGGCGGCAATTCGTAAACTAAACTACTTCAACAATTCGCAGCCTCTAACATCAGTTTACGCCTTTGGAAGTCACTGATTTCCCAGGGGCCTTAGTCGCATCAAGCTAGGCCGCAGTTTGAGCCTCAGGGCTCGGTGCCCGCGCCCATTCTGGCTCCTGGCTTCTGACTTCTGGCTTCCAAATCCGCCAGGATTTCAAGGGCGGAGCCCTTGGTTAGGATCTTGGGATCAGGCGCTCCTGGGTTGACCGACCCTGGACCAGTGGACTGCCTCGAAACCGCTCGTTCATAATCAAAACAAGAAAGGAAACCATCGTGTTCAACCGCATCGCGTGGACCTGCGTGCTGTCCCTGGTTCTGGCCTCCCGTATCTCGGCCGTTACGGACGCCGAGTGCAGCGATATGCTCCGGCAGGCGCTCGCGGCCCGCAATCCCGAGACGCGGACCATGGCAGTGGTGGCGCTCAGCCTCGCCGCCATTGGCGATCCCATGCAGGCGCGCCTCGAGGAAATGCTCGAGGACAAGGACGTCGGCGTGCGGCTCGCGGTCGTCGCCAGCCTGGCCGAAGTGAAAACCAAGCGCGCCACCGCGGCCCTCCACCAGGCCCTTAACGACGATGTGCCCGAGGTGAGTTTCGCCGCCGCCAAGGCCCTCTGGTCGTTGCACGACCCGGCGGGCAAACAGGCGCTCCTCGCCGTGCTCCAGGGCGAAAGCAAGACTGCATCCAATTTCTTCAGCACGCAGAAGCGCGACGCGCTCCGCATGATGCACACGCCGCGCACCACTTTTCTTTATGCCTTGCGCCAAGGCGTCGGATTCATCCCGGTTCCCGGCCTGGGTGAAGGCATCTCTTCCATGCAGCAGATCCTCACCGATCCCGGAGTCTCGGGCCGCGCCACCGCCGCGCTGCTGTTGGGCACAGAAAAGGACTCCGCCACCCTGGACGCCCTCAAGGACGCCCTTTACGACAAGGATTTCCGCGTCCGGGCCGCGGCCGTCCATTCGCTCGCCCTGCAAAACAACCCGGCGCTCAAAAAGGAACTGGAGCCCCTGATCGAGGACGATAGGGAAGAGGTCCGCCTCCGGGCCGCGGCCGCCTGCCTGCGGCTTTCCGCCATTGAGGCCGCGAGGCGTACGCAGAAACGCACCGCCGGCCCACCAAAATGAAGGATTGCCGGCCCGGCTTCGGCCGTTCAAGGCGTTTGGGCCGGCGCCCGAAGTTCCACGTAGGCGATGCCGGTGAGCGTGCCCTGCCCGCTCAGCAAGACGCGTTGGTTCGAGCCATCCAGGTTCGCGCCGTACACGTTGCCGCCGAGGTCCGTGAAGAACATCCGGCCGTGCTGCAGATCGAGCGCAATCCCGATCCCCTCTTGCAGACCGCTCGCCAGAATCTCCGGCTCCGCAACGCGGCGATCCATGGGAGCGCGGTTCACCGTGTTGCCGCGAGGCGGGTCGCCGCGATCGGTCCAGTACATCATGCGCCGTGCGAGATCCAGATCCATGTCGATCGGCTCGGGCAGGCCCTCGAACAGCGTTTCGATATCCGTGCGATGCGCCGCATCCTGGCCCTTCGGTATCTCCATCGCGGCGCGCCGGATGACCCCGAGATTGGCGTTGTCGCCGCCCTTCTGCGTCCAGTACATCTGGCCGCGCGCCACGTCGAGCGCGATGCCCACGCACCAGTTGCGTGCGTCGCGCCGCGCTTCATCGCCCCTGGCGGTCTCGACCAGTGTTTCGATCTTCGATCCGTCGAGGTTCGCGCGCATGATGCGCATTCCTTCCCGGTCGGCCCAATAGAGCTTGCCGTTCTTCCGATCGATCTTGAGCTGTTTGGGAGTGAACGTGCCGCCCGCGGGAACCACCGTGCTGAGGTTCTTGCCTTCCAGGTCCGAGCGCTCGATCGAGCCGTCATCCACTTTCACCTTGCCCATGTTGGTCCAGAAGATATGCCCGCCTTCGACATCGATAGCGATTCCGTCGGGGCCATTCCTGCGCTCCGCGATCACGACGTGCAGATCGGAGCCGTCCGGGTTGGCCGAGAGCACCCGCCCGCCACGAACGTCCAGGAAGAAGATCCGGCCCGCCGTCGTGTGCGAAGCGGCGGCAGCCATCGAGAGAACACCGGCAAACGCGAAAATCAGACGCATCGTCGATCCCGGTCAAGCTATCAGCGATCAGGCTCGGCTGTGTGCTTTGCCGTCCGACGGCTCGCGCCGCGCGCGAGCGCGTTCGCCGAGCTGAGCGCTGACCGCCGACCGCTGAAAGCTGCTACAACCAGACGGCTTGTACTATATCAGCAATTTGGCCCGCCCGGACAATCGTGCCGCCTCGTGACAAACCTGTTACTATATCGTGTCAAAGAGGATAGGTATGTCTGTTTTAGCCGCCGTTCTCCGCTGGCTCGCCCGCCTGTCCGGGGTGGTCGTCGCCGGCGGCTACGTCCTGCTGCTCGCCGGAGAGATCCTGAGTCCCCACTCCGGCCCGCCCTCCACCTTCTTCGAATGGGGCGGTCTTGGTCTCCTGACCGCCACTTGTGCCGGATTGCTGATCGCCTGGCACTGGGAACTGCTGGGAGCCATCCTGTCGTTAGCCGGCCTGTTTTCCTTCACGTGGCTGGTGGGAATGAATCGCTACGGCGTGGTCGCGGCTCTCGCCCTCCCGGGCGTCCTCTTCACCGCGGACTGGCTGCTCCGGAAGTTCCAGACACCCCGGCCGCTTCACCACTAGCCGCCTCCGCCCGAAAACTCAGCTCGCCGGTCTCCTGCGCGGCATCTACCACAACTGTCTGGCCGTCACGCACCGCGCCCTTCAACAGCAGGCGGCCCAGCGGCGTTTCGATCTTCTTCTGAATGGCGCGCTTCAGCGGACGCGCGCCGTAATGCGGATCGTACCCCGTGCGCACCAGGTTATCGCGGGCGGCGCCGGTCAGTTCCAGCCGGATGTGACGGTCCGCCAGCCGCGCCCGCAGTTGCCCCAACTGGATCTCCGCAATCTGTTTCAGGTGCTCCTCGGAAAGCGCGTGGAAGACGATGATTTCGTCCACGCGGTTCAGAAACTCCGGCCGGAAATGATGCCGCATCTCGTCCAGCACGGTCTCTTTCATGCGCTCGTAGCCCGCGCCGCCGTAGCCGTCCCGACCGCTGGGCCGCCAGTCGAGGATCCGCTGGCTGCCGATGTTGGAGGTCATGATGGCGATGGTGTTCTTGAAATCCACCGTGCGCCCCTGCCCGTCGGTCAGGCGTCCGTCGTCCAGCACCTGCAGCAGGACGTTGAACACGTCGTGGTGCGCCTTTTCGATCTCGTCGAACAGCACCACGGAGTACGGCCTGCGCCGCACCGCTTCGGTCAACTGCCCGCCCTCTTCGTATCCCACGTATCCCGGCGGCGCCCCGATCAGCCGCGCCACCGTGTGCTTTTCCTGGTACTCCGACATATCGATACGGATCATGGCGTGCTCGTCGTCGAACAGGTATTCGGCCAGCGCCCGCGCCAGTTCCGTCTTCCCCACGCCGGTCGGGCCGAGGAAGATGAAGCTGCCGATCGGCCGGTTGGGGTCCTTGAGCCCCGACCGCGCGCGAATCACGGCTTCCGATACCGCTGTTACAGCCTCGTCCTGTCCCACTACCCGCTTGTGCAGTTCGGCTTCCAGGTTCAACAGCTTTTGCATCTCGCCTTCCAGCAGGCGGGTCACCGGAACGCCCGTCCAGCGGCTCACCACTTCGGCGATATCCTCCTCGTCCACTTCTTCCTTGATCAGCCGCGATTGCCCCTGCTGCTTGGCGAATCGCTCCGACGCTTCCTGCACCTGGCGCTCCAGCGTGGCCAGCTTTCCGTATTTCAGCTCGGCGGCGCGATTGAGGTCGTATTGCCGCTCCGCCTGCTCGATTTGCACCTTGGTCTGGTCCACCTGCTCGCGAAGCTGCCGCACGCGTTCGACCGCATTCTTTTCGCTTTGCCAGCGCGCGGTCAGGGCATCCGATTCGGCCTTGAGATCCGCCAGTTCCTTTTCCAGCTTGGCCAGGCGCTCCTTCGAGGCCGCGTCTTTCTCTTTGCGCAAGGCCTCGCGCTCGATTTCGAGCTGCATGATGCGCCGCCGCGTCTCATCCAGCTCCGCGGGCATGGAATCGATCTCCGTGCGCAGCCGCGCGGCCGCCTCATCCATCAGGTCGATGGCCTTGTCCGGCAGGAACCGATCGGTTATGTAGCGGTTCGAAAACACCGCGGCGGCCACCAGAGCGGCGTCCTTGATGCGCACCCCGTGGTGCACCTCGTAGCGGTCCTTCAGCCCGCGCAGAATCGATATGGTGTCCTCCACCGAGGGCTGGTCCACCAGCACCGGCTGGAAGCGCCGCTCGAAGGCGGCGTCCTTCTCGATGTGCTTGCGGTACTCGTCGAGCGTGGTGGCGCCGATGCAGTGCAGCTCTCCGCGCGCCAGCATGGGCTTGAGCAGGTTGCCCGCGTCCATGGCGCCCTCCGCCTTGCCCGCGCCCACCACCGTATGCAGCTCGTCGATGAAGAGCACGATCTCGCCCGCCGATTCCTGCACCTCTTTCAGCACCGCCTTGAGGCGCTCCTCGAATTCGCCGCGGTACTTGGCCCCCGCGATCAAGGCGCCCATGTCGAGCGCCACGATGCGCTTGTTCTTGAGCCCCTCGGGGACATCGCCGCGCACGATGCGCTGCGCCAACCCCTCCACGATGGCGGTCTTCCCCACGCCCGGCTCGCCGATCAGCACCGGGTTGTTCTTGGTGCGCCGCGACAGCACCTGGATCACGCGGCGGATCTCTTCATCCCGCCCGATCACCGGATCGAGCTTGCCCTGCGATGCCAGCTTCGTCAGGTCGCGCCCATAGCGCTCCAGCGCTTCATAGGTGGCCTCGGGATTCTGCGAAGTGACGCGCTGGTTGCCGCGCACCTCGCGCAGCGCCTGCATCAGGCGTTCCCGGGTAAGTCCGAATTCCTTCAGCAGCCGCCCCGCCGCGCCGCCATCGTCGATAGCCGCCAGCAGCACGTGCTCCACCGAGATGTACTCGTCCTTGAGCTTGCGCGCCTCGTCATCCGCATTGGCCAGCAGGCGATTCAACCGGCTGGACACGTAAACCTGTTCCGGGCCGCCGGTTGGGCCGGAGACTTTGGGCATACGCTCGATCTCCGCTTCCAGGCGGCGCGCGAGCGGCTCGACCTGAATTCCCGCCTTGGTCAGGATGGAGGGCGCAAGCCCGCCCTCCTGCTTCAGCAGGGCGGATAGAAGATGTTCGACGTCGATCTGCTGCTGGCCGTAGCGCACCGCCTCGGTCTGCGCAGACCGGAATCCTTCCTGAAGCTTCTCGGTGAACCGATTGAAGTCCATACTTCTTTATGTAGCAGATTTATGTAGCAGGAAGCGGGACGTCCAGGCTCCGGGTCTGTCTTGTTTTTCACGTCGCGTGGGGCGCGAGAAACCCAAACACAGGCAGAAATGCCTGTGCTACGGCTACAGGGGGGCGGTTACTCTTTTTCCGCGGCAGATGGTGAGACGGCTGACGATTCGCTTGGGCGCGGTGACCACGTTTCTTTGGGAATCGACGAGCTGAAACTGCCCGTCTTCTATGGCCAGCAACGCGATATCCGCCGGCGCGCCGACTGCCAAAGTGCCCATGCCGGGAACGCGATTGACGATTCGGGCGGGGTTGGCGGTGACTCGCAGCAGCACGTCTTCAAAACTCATGCCGAGATAGAGCATCTTCGACATGGTGGTCGGCATGTCGTAAACCGGGCCGTTCACGCTGGCGGAGTAGATGTCCGAGGATATGCTATCAGGCGGAAAACCGGCGTCCAGGGCGGCGCGCGCGGCCTGGAAATTGAAGCTGCCGGCGCCGTGCCCGACGTCGAACCAGACCCCCCTGGCGCGCGCTTCCCTGACACCGGGCTTCAACTTTCCGGTGGAGGAAAAGACTTCTTCGCGCGTGTCGGTCTTGTCCAGGATGCCGAGTGTATGCGCATTGTAGCAGTGGGTCACGATGTCGCCGGCGCGCATCAATTCCATTACTTCGGGCGTCTGCGGCGGGGCGAAACTGATATGCGCCATGATGGGGAACTTGAACTCGTCGGCGAACTCACGCGCGATCTTGAGGAAGTCGAGGCTGTATCGGCCATTCATGTTGGAGCCGACGTAGACCTTCACGCCGAGCACGAAGTCGCGGTTTTCGGTGACGGCGGCGCCGGTTTCCTTCTTTTCGTTGCGGACGTACCTGACGACGTCCACATCGGGGTTGCGAAGGTTGGCATAGAGGTGAACGAAGCCGAACTTCCGGACCTGCGCGGGAGCCACGATGAAGCGGCCGAAACCTTTCACCTGGTCGGGGCCGAAGCTGCCGGCATCGACCCACGTGGTAACGCCGGAACGCGCGGCGATGGGTTCGGCTTCGATGCTCCCGCTGGTCATGTCGTGGGCGCAGTGCGTGTGCAGGTCCACCAGGCCAGGGGTGACGTAGAGGCCGCGCGCGTCAATCACGTCCACGCCCTGCCCGGCGGGAATCTCCGGCTCGATGGCTGCGATCTTCCCATCGGCAACGCCCACGTCGGCCTTCTGGCGGAAACTGCGGCCGGGGTCCATCACCTCGCCGTTCTTGATCAGGATGTCGTAGCGTCGCTGGCGCTGCTGGGCCGGGGCTACCTGTGACTGCGCGGCGGCGAGCGGGGCTAAGCCCAGCGCCTTGACGAGATTGCGTCGCAACATGGAAATCCGAGCCTCAGAACTGGATTCGGAGCGACCCCTGGATATCGGGATTCGTCGTGTACCAGCCGGAAAAGCCATATCCGGTGGCCGGAGCAAACCGGCCGAAGCTTTGCGGGCTGCTGATATTCACCGTCGAATTCGGGCTCAAATAAGCGTGTGTCTTCGGGAAATCGTTGTGGGCGTCGGCGCGCACGATGATCTTGAATTTCTCTTTATAGGTCCAACTCTTGGCCAGCGAATATTCCGGCCACCATACGCCGCCCGCGCGCCCGATTCCCACTCCGGCGTTCCCGTTGGTGAAGGCCGCCGGATAAGAGAAAGCGCCGATGTTGAACCAGGGATTCTGGTTCGATTCGGGCCACAGGTTCGGTCCGACGTTGTAATTCGGGACGTTGACCGGCACTCCGGGAACGATATTCGGAATGGATTGGCCGGGCAGGTACTTGTACGGGCTCCCGGCCATGCTGAAGGTCACCGGCAGGCCGCTGCGCATGCTCTCGATGGCGGTCAGGCTCCAGCCGCCCAGGAACAGGTCCAGAATGTACCCGGCGGTCGACGCCCGGTTCAGGTAGCGGCGGTGCCTGCCGAACGGAAGATCGTAGGTGGCCTGCGGGGTGAACTGGTACTTGTAGTCGCTCGCAGCCGGTCCCTTGGTCAACGCCCAGTCGTAGAACTGCTCGCCGCTGCCGGCGGTGCCGGAAAGGTTCTTGCTCCAGATAAACAAGAAGGCATACGAAAGCCCGTTGCTGAACCTTCTTTCCACGCGCGTGTGCAAAGCGTGGAAAGTGCTGTGGCCGAAGTTGCTGTAGTAGTTGATTGTGCCGAACTGCGGATAAGTCAGATAGTTCTGGGAACTGGCGTACACCGTATTGAGAAGCGTCGTGTTGGTCGAAGTGAAGATCGACAAAGGCAGAACGTTCATATTGACCGGGCCCGGCACCAGTGCTACGCCGGAATCGCCTTGATAGGCGACTTCCGCCAGATGGTTCGGCTTGAACTCCCACTGGAACCCCGCGGACCACATCAGGACGTAGGGATTCCGCAGGTTGGGATCGATGTAAGTCGCGCTTCGCGCGCTATAGTTGGTCCCGACATAGTTGGCTGTGTCGGTGGAGGGGTTCGTGGTGTACGCGATCTGCCCCGGTCCCTGGGAGAGGTAAAACGCGGGATACGGATTCCCCGGCGGCTGCTGCACCTGCGCCGTGGCGAGATAGTTGTCTTGCCCAAGCTGCGGCATGAGATCGACCGTGAACCTGTCAAAGGACCCGCGGAAGACAAATTTCGGCTTAAAATTCCAGGACAGGCCGATGCGCGGGTCGAAATTGTGCAGATCGGCATTGTAAATCGTGCCCGTGGGGTTGGTGATCGCGCCCATCAGACCGGTGACCGGATCGACTACGTTGGGGTTGAACTCCGACTTCAAACCCCACTTGGTATTGGCCGGGCTCTCGTAGCTGTAACGCACCCCGATGTTAAGCGTCAGGTTGTGCGCGATTCTCCAATCGTCCTGGACGAAAAACTGGTGAGACCACCACTTGGGCAGGTAATTCGCCAATAGCGTCGTGTACGTGGCCGAGGTGACCGAACCGAGCAGGAACGAGGCAAACGAATCTCCCGTGTTCGGCGTGAACGGGGCGCCGCTTCCGGACTGCGTGAAGTTATAAACGCCCGACGGCTGCGAGACCGCGACGTCGTTCTCCCGTGTCAGCAGGCCCTGGTAGCCCATCTTGAACGTGTGGGTCCCGTGGACTTTCGTTACGTTATCGACGAATTCGAAACCCTCGTTGAGCGTCCGCAGGTTGGAGCCGGCCGTCCCGCTCGGGTTAGCGGTCCAGGTGACCGAACTGCCGCCCGAAGCGCCCACGAATCCAGGGAAGGTCTGCGGCCCGACACCCGGAATTCCCAATATGCTGGCCCATCCCTGGTTATTGAGAACCGGGCGGACCGTGTCATTCCGCCGTTGGTACCCCATGCGGAACTCATTGATTACCGTCGGGCTGAAATTGTGATATTCGCCCCAAGTCGCGCCCTGGACGTCGATCTTCTCCGGCAGGCCCGGACTGTACTGGCTGTTGATGATCTGCCCCCACGCGTACTGCACCGGAGGACGGCCCGCCGGCTGCCGGTTCATGTTCCAGTTGTACCGGATGAAGAACCGGTCGTTGGTACCGATCTGGTGGTCTACCCTGGCCAGGTGTCCCTGGCGGTCCGAAAGATAGGGAGTATAGTTCGTGTAATTGTTGTTCGGACCGGTGGCGCTATAGAACCCGGTGGTGTTGGGAAGCTGATACGGGTTGAAGGACAGAAACTTGACGGTGACCGGATCAAACCGGTTCTGCGGAATCTGGTTGCCCGGAAAAGGCGTGGCCGTCCAACCGGTCGAACCGGGGCAGCCCGCCGGGTTCGTGCAGGCGATGGTTTTGGGGTCGTAGATGGGGTAGCCGAGCCCTCCGAAATTGAAGTTTCCGCCCAGCATATTCTGATCGACGGTGGATGTGGTGGAGCTGTTCGATTCATGATCGTAGTCGAACCGGTATCCCAGGAAGAAAAACGTCTTGTTCCTGCCGTTGTAAACCTTGGGAATGATGACCGGTCCGCCCATCGTGGCGTCGAAGTTATGGTATTCGAAATAAGCGCTTGAAAGGTTGGCTACGCTCTGCTGGAAATATTGCCGGTCGATCCACGGCTTCATGATGATACGTTCTTCAGCCCCGAAGTGCAGGTCGTTGGTGCCGCTCTTGGTAACCACGTTGTACGCCCCGCCGGAGGTGTGGCCGATTTCCGCGGGGACTCCGCCGGAATACACCTGGGACTCCGCGATGGAGTCGATCGGAACCGTTACCATGGCGTTGGTTTCCTGAAGCGCCGTGCGGACCGACTGTTTGGATTGGGCGCCATCCACCGCGTAGTTCAGGTTGGCCGAAGACAGCCCGCCAATCATGCATATGCCGGTATTGCTCGCGCACTGCGCGCCCTCCATGTAATACATGGCGAACGTCGGCCGCGACTGGTTGATGGGAGTTTCCTGGATCTTCTTGGCGTCGTCGATCGATCCGATCACCGCGCTGTCGGTCGCCAGCAGGGGACTGGCTGCCGTCACCTCGATTTCCTGGTTGACCGCGCCGACTTCGAGTGGAACGTCGATACGAACCGTTGCTCCCGCCTGCACAATGACGCCCGGGCGGACGTACTTCATGAAGCCGTTCGCCTCCACGCTGACCTCATATTGACCGAGGTTCAGGTAACTGACACTGTAGTTGCCATCCGGGGTGGTCACGGTCTTGGACTCGACCTTGGTCTGAAGATTGACAACGGTAACTTGAGCGCCGGGAACAGCGGCACCACTGGAGTCGCTTACGAGACCTACCAGGGTACCCGTCCGGAGATCCTGCGCCAGGGAGAATGCCGCCAGGGCAAAGCTGATCAACACCACACGTTTCAGGACAGACATAGACTTTTCCTTTTTTCGGCCCGAGGCTTGACAGGGGGGAAATGTTGAGGAGTCAGAAGACCGAAGTCAGGAGTCAGAAGGCAGAAGCCAGGAGCGAAGACCCGGTCCAGGACGGACCTGCGGGCAATGATGGAATTCCCTTCGCCTGGCACGAACTTGCTACCCCTCCCCCTCGAGAAAAACGCCCCTGTGACGTAGGCCTCAGGCCGAATGAGATAGATCATACTCCGTAGGGGTAACGCGCGCAACTTTTTTTTTCAGGTTCCAGGTTCGGGCTGAGGCAGGGCGTTGGGCTATGTTATGATCTCCAACACGCGAAGGCGACCCTCGGGTCATCGTGAGGAGTAACTTGTGCGCAGACGTACTTTTCTCGCCTCCCTGGCTTCCACACTCAGCGCGGCGGCCACGCGCTTGCCGGCCAACCGCAACATCCGATGGGCGCTGAGCGCCGGTCTCTGGTCCTATTACCCGCAGGCCCCATTTACGGACATGCTCGACGTGATGCGCGACACCGGGTTCATCGGCGTGCGCCTCACCGGCTTTCCGGGAATCCTCAAACAGTACAACCTGACCGCCGCGCAACTGGAGCGCGAAGTTTCCAGGCGCGGCCTGTTCGTCTGCACCATCTCCTTCGGCGGCCCGGTGAACGATCCGGCGCAGCACCAGCGCGTTATCGAAAACGCGAAGGAGGCGATGCGGTTCCTGCAGAACTTCGGCGCCACGCACCTGGTGGTGTTTCCGCCGGGGCGCATGAAGGCGGGCACGGATGTGGCCGCCGGCTTTCGCGCGATGTGCACGGGTTTCAACCGCATCGGCGAAGCGGCGCGCGAGATGGGCTTCCAGGCGGGTCTGCACAACCACCTGGACGAAATGGTGCAGGGGCCCGAAGAGGTGGACCAGTGCATGGCCATGACCGACCCCAAGCTCTTCTACTTCGCGCCCGACACGGCGCACCTCCACCTGGGCGGCAGCGACGTCGTGAAAATGTACCAGAAGTACAAGGACCGCCTCGTCTTTATGGATTACAAGGACGCGCGATGGACCACTCCGCAGACGGACCTCACCTTGCCTAATGGCAAGGTCCAGCCGCGCGACTCGCGCGAGGCCAGGTTTCTGGAGAGCATTTACGATCTGGGCGATGGCGACATCGACTTTCCCGGTTGCCATCGCATTCTGAAAGAAATACGCTACAAGGGTTGGATCTGTGTGGATCTGGACCGGACCCGGAACGGTCCGCGAGCGAGCTACCA
>Ga0326727_10014419_pt1 | contig 17240 bp, 15 predicted proteins | sample MB2enrmetagenome_FD_207643 | JGI IMG/M metagenome (GOLD analysis project Ga0326727, IMG submission 207643) | Lab enriched peat soil microbial communities from McLean, Ithaca, NY, United States - MB29MY | ecosystem: Environmental > Terrestrial > Soil > Wetlands > Peat | place: USA: New York...
ATCATGCATGGGTGGTGGGGCGCCAGCAATTTGCTGGCCTACCTCACGGCTTTTGCCCGCGGGTTGCCGGTGCTGGTGCACTCTGACCGCAACGCCATGGTGGCGCACGCCTCGCGTTACCGCACCTCGGCGCTGGATTGGCTCTTCCGCAAGGTCTCGGCCTTCCTCGTGGTGGGGAAGCGTAATGCGGTTTTTTACCGGCAGCATGGTGTGCCCGACGCCAAGATGTTCCTTTCCCCCCTTGCCGTGGACAACGATTTCTACACAAGGGAAGCCGCGCGACTCGCGCCCGAAAGGCCCGCGTTGCGGCGCCAACTGGGCATCGCCCCTGGGGAGTTTGCGATTCTTTATGTCGGACGGTTCGTCCCCGAAAAGGGTGTTCCGGACCTGCTGACGGCATTTCAAGAGCTGGCTGCCACCCGAGCGCATCTCGTGTTGGCGGGCGATGGCCCGGAGGGTGGGCGCCTTAGGGAATTCGTTGCCGCCCATCACCTGGAGCGCGTTCACTTCGTGGGATCGAAAAGTTATGAGGAGTTACCCGCGTATTACGCCTTGGCGGACGTGCTGGTGGTCCCGTCACACACGGAACCCTGGGCGGTGGTGGTGAATGAGGCGATGAACTTTGCCCTGCCGGTGATCGCCTCACAGCAAGTGGGCGCCGCCGACGATCTGGTGAGTGAAGGCGTCAACGGATTTCGCTTCGAGGCCGGGGACACGGCTACCCTGGCTGCGCGGCTCCGCCGGTTGATGGAGGATCCCCCACTCCGCCGCCAGATGGGTGAGGCTTCGCTGCCCATCATTCGCGAGTGGAATTTCGGGCGTGCGACGGAAGGGGTGCTGGCGGCCTTGCGAAGCTTACGGCCGAATCGAGGCTAGAGAGGGTGCCGGCTCTTGATGGGTGATCGGCAACTGCTGAGGGTTCGTCAATGGGGGCAAGCCGGGGCACGGGTCAAACCGGATGGGTTTCGCGGACTTGCGGGTGGACGTCACCCGCACCCGTCAGGCGCTGCGTGATGAAGTTGGCGACGGCCCCTTCGGAAACCGTGGAATCCCACCACTGGCGTCCGCGCCGGGAGAGTTCGTTAATTTTCGCGGGGTCGTTCAGCAGGTTCTTCAAAATACCCGGAAGCTCGGACCATGTCCGCAGGGTGATGGCGGGGCAGGCTTGGAAATACCATCTTGCGGGGAGGGGCTCGCAGATCATGACGCACCCGAGCTTGGCGGCCTCAAACAGCCGGTAGGTTTCGTCGGTATTGCCTCGGGGAGCCAGGGCGATTTTGGCGTTGGCCAGTGCCTGGGTATAGGCCGCAGGCCCCAACCCCTGATCGTATTTGGCGGCTCGCCACAAGGCTTCGATCCGGTGCTGGGGCAGGGCTTTTTGCGCCGCCGCCAACGCTGACCCCATCTGTTGGCGCGCCGCCACCGAGGCGCGGAGGGACCAGCGCCGCCCTGCCAGGCATCCGGCAAAGTAGACATCAACCGGCCGCTGTTCGATGGGCAGGGGATCCAGGTCCAGCAAGGCGAAGTAGCCGAGCGGAAGGTCGTCCGTGGGGATCGAAACTTTTCCCTGCGGCCCGTACTTCATCCTGCGACGCAAGCGCGTAAGGCTGTTCCGGGCGTCGCGGAGCAGGGAGCGCCACGCGATCGAGGGAGGCAGCCGCACCGTCTCCCGCACCGGATTGGGCCTAAGTCCGGAGACTTTGAACAGGGCCCGCACCCGGCGATGGTACCATGGCATCTGATACTGTTCGTCGCCATGCTGGATGATCACCGCGTCTTCCATGACCTCATGGAAATCGTCCAGGTGCCAGGTAAGAACGAACGTCAGCCCCTCCTCCGGCAGCAGCTTGTCAAGATGCTGAAGGATGCGCACGAAGTATCGATAATCGGTAATGGGGAGTTGCGGGAGAATTTCCTCCGGGATGATTTGCACGGGGCTGGCGTATTCGTGAAGCCATAGGAAGAAGCGATTCCGCATGTTGAGAGTATATACTGGACCTCCTGTCAGGTGAATGGGACGCGAGGGTGGAGCGCCGCTCAATCCGGGATGACCGGTACAAAGATGGCGGCCACGGAGAATATGGTTTCAGGGAGAGGGCATGGACGGACGGGAATTTTTCAGCAACGTCAGCGCCACTTACTACGAGGAGACTTTCGGCGACTTGAAAACGTTGTCGTCCTTTGGACGCGCCCGCCGCACCGCGCGCGTTTTGCAGACTCTGCATCGCCTGATTAAGCGCGCATCGGTGGTGGCGGACATCGGCTGCGGGCCGGCTCAACTCGCTTCCCCCGTCATCGCCATGGGGCACGAATACGCGGGCATTGATCCCAATCCCGAGATGTATTCCCTGACGGAGGAGAAGTTGCGGTCGAATCCCCGGGCGCGCTTCTTTACCGGATCGGCGGAAGAGATTCCCTTAAGTGACTCGAGCGTTGACGCGGTAACTTGCATCGGAGTGGTGGAATACTTGCCGGACCGCGTCCGCGCGTTGGGCGAAATCTTCCGCATTCTGCGCCCCGGGGGAATTGCCATCCTCACTTTTCCGAATTTACGAAATCCCGTGCAATTACTGCGCGAGGCCATCCATCCCGCGGTGGCGCCGATGCTGCGGGCTCTCGTTCCCAAGCTCCGCAAAACCGTTTACGTCTCCGGGATTCCGCATGCGGTGATGTTTCCGGGAAAGTTCCGCCGCGAGGCCGCGAGCGTGGGACTGACGAAAGTTGACGGCTTCGCGGATGGCTACTACCCTCTTTCCTTTAATCACCGCCTGCTGCCCATGGAAAAGACCCTGGCGGACCTGTCCGACAAAATCGGCGGGACCCTCTTGCCGGGTCTGGGCAACAATTATTATCTGTGTGTGGAGAAGCGGTGATGCGCAGGCTCGCACTCCGAATCAAAGCAGGCGTCTTTTGGCTGAGCGCGATGGCGGGCGTGGTGGTGTTCCTGTTGCGCGGCAGGAGGCCAAAACCCGGGCTTGCCATCTTGTGCTATCACCGCATTGCGGAAAACCTTCCCGCGGGATCGCCCCATGACCCTTATAACGTTTCGCCGAAGCAGTTTGCACGCCAGCTCGACGCCCTCCAATCACTGTCGAGTGTCAGGGTTGTGTCGGTAGCCGAGGTTGCCGAGTGGGTTAAAACCGGAAGCACTCCGCCAGGCTCCTATCTGCTGCTTACGTTCGATGACGGCTACCAGAATACTCTGGCTGCAGCCCGGCAGCTTCAATCCCGGGGCATGGGGGGAATTTTCTTTTTGAGCACCGGATACATGGACCGGCCAACTTTTGAATGCAACCTTTATGATCAATGGTGCCAAGAACTTCCCGATGCAAATCCGCTTTGGTACCGTCCCCTGACTTGGGATGATTGCCGATCCTTGACAGGCATGGGAATGGACCTCCAACCCCATGGCCATTGGCATCGCTTGGTGGGACAGCTCGAACGAAAGGATATGGAGGAAGAAATTCTATTAAGCAAGCAGGCAGTGGAAAGCACGCTAGGATGTCAGGTCAAGGCCTATGCCTATGCGGGCGGAAGCGGTTACCTAAACCACTACAATGCCCAGGTCGAGGAATTCCTGTCGCAAGCGGGATTCTGCTTTGCCCTCTCCACGGATGCCGGGACTAATCCGCCCGACTGGATCAAAGGGAACGCATTCCATCTGCGCCGCCTTCCCGTCCATGAACATGACGGGGGTCTGTTCTTCCAGGCAAAGATTGCCGGGTATTCCGGCCCGCTCCCCGCTTTAAAGTCGGTGGTGCATCGTATCCGAACCCGATTGACTTTCTCACCCACAAAAACGCCAGGAAGATCGGGAACGCATGATAAGGAGGACCAGGCAAACTGAGTTATGAAGTTCCGCCTGACAGCCCATGGGCCTTCGCAAAATTGCAGATCGTGTCATCCACACCTCCTTAGGTGGCGCAGCGTCTCGGGTGGTTAACCGCTCTTTGCATCACCTGGGCTTGCAAATTGACCGGGTTTCTCCGGAATTGCGGGCTCTCCCCTCGTACAACATCAAGACCGTGCTGGATATCGGCGCCAGTTATGGAGACTTTCTGCTGCGGGCGCGCCCGTTTCTCCCCGGACCTTTTTTTCATTGTTTCGAGCCGTTGCCTGAACTCTATGCTTCGCTGCAAGAGGTGGTGCGCCGGGACTCCCGGGCCAAGGCTTGAAATCTGGCCATAGGCGATACCGAGGGAATACAGGTCATGCACAAACACGATGGAATATTTTTGTCTTCCCTTCGACCCATGACGGAGTGTGCCGTGAAAGCATTTCCCGACACGGCAAATTGGAAGCCGCAGGAAGTCGTGGTGACTTCATTGGACAAGTGGGCAATGTCCCAGGAACTGCAACCCCCGATTCTCATTAAGATGGATGTTCAAGGATATGAAAGAAATGTAATTCAGGGTGGGTCAGCAACAATCAAGAAGGCTCATCTCGTGTTGACAGAGGTAAGTTTTCGAGAGCTTTACGCCGGCGAGTGGTTGTTCGACGATCTCTACCAGGCGCTACGGGCAGCAGGGTTCTGCTGTGTGGGTATGGGCCATCCCTTATCCGACCGAAATACTGGACGTACCTTGCAAAATGATATTTTATTTGCCCGCGATAGCTCGCGGTAGCCCCCTGAATCGTGGCATAATAGGCGCAGACGAATCCTCTTAAAGCTTGGCATGGTGCCCTGGAAGTGAGTGCGATGCGAAAGCTCCGGATATTAACCTGCGCGTACGCGTGTGTGCAGGAGGAGGGGGCAGCCGTCGCGGGTGGCGAGGCAGTGCTGGGTTGGAACATGGTCCAGCAACTCGGACGCTATCACCGCGTATGGGTCCTGACGTCGGCTTCCAATCGGCCCGGCATTGAGGCCGAGTTGCAACGCCAGCCCGAACCGGGGTTGACCTTTGTTTACGTCGAACTGCCGCATTGGCTCCGCCCGTTTCTGGCTTTCCTCGGCGGAATTCAATTCTATGCCTATCTTTGGCAGATCCAGGCTTACCTGGCGGCGAGGAAACTGCACGCACAGGTGAAGTTTGAGGCGTTCCACCACCTCACCTACGCAAATGACTGGATGGCAAGTTATATAGGCGCCCTGCTTCCCGTCCCCTACCTGCGCGGGCCGGGGGGCGGGGCGCACCGCACCCCTCGCGCTTTCCTGAAGGAGTATTCCTTTCTGGCGCGCGTATGGGAGAGATTCCGCAGCCTGGGACAATGGGTATTAAGACATGACCCCGTCTTTTTGCTCGGCCAGCGCCGGGCGCGGGTCATTCTGCTTTGCAACCGTGAAGCGGCTGACGCTGTTCCCACGCGCCTTCGGGGTAAGGTACAATTGTTTCCCGTCAATGGGATTTCCGCGGAGGACTTACGGATCTTTGCCGGCACGAATGGAAAGCGGGGTCCAGCCGATGAACGCTGCCGGGACCGGCAAGAGCTTTCTGAGACTTGCTTCCATGTGCTTTCCGCGGGAAAATTGATTGGTCTTAAGGGACACGCCTTAGCCATCCGGGGGGTTGCGCGGGTTGCCAGGCGCCACTCAGACCTGAGATTTACGATTGTCGGTGACGGACCAGAACGTGATCGTCTGGAGAATTTGATCCGGGAATTGGGGCTGGAAAAACAAGTCGAATTGAAACGCTGGATTCCCCGCCAGGAATTGCTAGCTTTGATGCGGCATTGCGACACATTCTTGTTCCCCAGCCTGCGTGACGGTGGCGGAGCCGTCGTGGTGGAAGCCATGGCCGCCGGCAAGCCTGTGATTTGCATGGACTTGGCAGGACCGGGCTTGCATATTACAGAAAATTGCGGAATTAAGATTCCACCCCATTCTCCTGATAAGGCAATTGAGCTCATCGCTCAGGCGGTGGAACGGTTGTACGAGGATCGCAATCTCCGAGTGATGATGGGCGAGGCGGGACGGGCGCGGGCCGAGGAAGTTTACCGATGGGATCACCTGGGCGACCGATTGCTGAAAATTTATCAGGAGGTTTTGGCCGTCCCTGGCAATGACGTCTAGCGAGGTAAAGGGTCCGTCGCTCAGTGCGCGTGGTGCCCCATCCTACGGGGCGGGACGGTGGCAGAGCCAATCGAAGGAGTCCCACATAAGGACCCGCGAGTAGAAGAAGATGCCAAGCCCCGCCAAGGTCGCAATGGTAATCCCATATTTCGGGAAGCTTCCCCCGATTGCCGACTATTTCTTAGAATCGGCCGGTTATGCCCGTGATCTTGATGTATTGCTCTTCACCGATGCGCCACCCAAGGGTACGGTTCCCGCCAACGTCAAGGTGCACGCCTTCACCCTTGCAGGGTTCAATGCGCTTGCCTCCCGCACATTGGGCATTTCTGTGCAGTTGCCAACCCCCTTCAAGCTTTGCGACTTTAAACCGACGTATGGGATAGTTTTCCAGGAATATCTGCGCGATTATGGATTTTGGGGGTTTGGCGATCTCGATGTAATATATGGAGATGTGGCGCACTTCCTGGCGCCGCTCGTGGAAGATCAAGATATTATCAGTTGCCGAAAAGCCTGGATTTCGGGATCCCTTTGCGTGCTAAGAAACTGCCCCAAGGTCAACTCCGCGTACACGAACAGTGCTGATTGGGAGCGGGTGCTTGCCACGCCAGGCTACCAGGGCTTTGATGAATTGGGGGGGGATAACTGCAAAGATGCCTTTACCCACGTTGCGAAAAGACTTCAGGGCGAGGGCGCGCTCCGGTGCTCCTTCCGGGACTTGGCGTGCGAAGGCCTTGCGTGGGGTGATACTCTTGTCTACGACCACGGCAAAATCACGCGCTGTCGTGATGGCGCCCCGGTCATGTACGTCCATACGGTGGTCATGAAGCGGCGGTTCTTTTATCTTCCTGATGGGGAAGGAGATCGCAGCCGACTGTACATTCGGAATACTGGCGTTTACCCGGTCGGGGGGTCGGTGAGCGGGAGGTATATCCGGGAGGTGGGGCGAGTCTTCCGGGGTGGTGCCAGTTGTTTTGCCCGCCTCATCCGTCGTGTCTCTGATCCCCGGCCGCATCGGCATGGGGAGTGAGGTGTTGGTCGAAGACAAGGCTGCCCGGTGATCGGCATGGAGATTCGGGGCCCCGGCGGGCGCGTCGCCGCGGATTGTGGTATAAAGATTCTAGTTCGTTCTCCCGATAATACTGTAGAGCTTATGGCCCAAGCACTGGAGAGGCTCTATCAGGAGGGCGAGTTCCGTGCGAAGATGGGACAAGCAGGACGGGCGCGTGCCGAACAAGTCTATCGCTGGGATCATTTAGGTGAACGGCTCTTGAAGATTTATGAGGAAGTGCTGGGAGCACCCTCCCCAGAGGCTTAGATGGGCATTGACGTAGCACAACCTTTGCAGTTGAAAGAGACGGTCGGTCGGTCAGTTCCGCACTATCAATTGGCGAAGACGCGCGGAGGGGCCAGCCTGAATGCCCAGTTGGGGATGGGATTGTGGGTCCTTCTCTGGTTAGGCTATAACACCGGCCCTGGGTACGTGTTGAATCAGAATTTCCCTGCCAATACCACGGAATTGATCCACGGCGTTAGGGCCTTCTTCCCCATGTTGGCCGGTTGGTTTGCTATCTTAATGATCTTCTCACGATTAAGCCGCGTGTTTACCTGGATCGCGGGTCCTCTGGGGTTGATGTTATTGTACGCCGTCACGGGATTGGCTTCTTCCGCGATCCTCTCGCCCGACCCGACTTACGCGCTGTATTATGGAGCTAACTATCTGGCGATCATATTGGTTTTGCTGGCGATTGTTCCTGTTGAGGATCCTCTCCCCGACCTGCGCAGAATGCTGAAGCTCACCTGGATTGTAGGCACAATTTTTACGCTCAGCCTGCTGGGTGCCATCCCGTTCCTCGGTTCGCGGGCATTAACGGAGACTGAAGGCGGCCCGGTTGCGGTGCGCGCGTACGGCGGCGCCCCGCAGATCCTGGGAATGGCGGGGTCTCGCAACACAGGATTTGCCCGGTATGCGGCCATCTCGGCACTGGTGGCGCTCCCCGGGCTCTTGCGGAAGGGTAACCTGTTCGTTCGGATTATTTGGGGGGTGGCGTTCACCGCTTCCATGTACGCGTTGATCATTGCCAATGGGCGGACGGAAACCCTGGCGTTTATCGGTGGGGTGGTCGTGATCCTGGTGGCAGAAAAAACCAAGCGTACGGTGAACATCCTGGTAGCGATTGCGGCTGCTATTCTTCTTGGTTTGAGGGGGTTTTACTCCGAATTTTATCTTTATTTCACCCGCACGGGCTACCTTGACCCCACCATGACCGGACGCACCATAACTTGGGAGGAGGCATGGCATTTCATTGGGGAGTCTCCTTTGGTGGGTTTCGGTTTTCAGGCCGACCGGTACTTTCTGGGGCAGCACATGCACAATGCCTTCCTGCACGTCTTGATTCAGTCAGGTCTATTGGGAGGGGGGGCGATTCTGATTGGAATGGGGATCGTGTGTTATTACATGGTCCGATACTTTTATATCGATCAGCCCTCCGACAAATCTTTGATTCCTCCTGAGATGCCTGCGGTTTTCCTATTTGTGATGATTTCGTCCTTTGCGGAATCGACTTTTGCCTATTTTTCCGCAGCCTGGCTGCTGAGCGCTCCGATTGCTGCCTATGTTCTGGCGCTGCATCGGCACTTGCGAAAAGCTCGTGCCAAGGCGGCATGGGAAAGGCGTCTGAGCAATCGATTAGCAAGGCGTGGTCTTCGGGCTGCCGGGTCCCGGGAAGGGATCGAAGGGGCTCCTCCCTCCGCGGCATGAGGCACCGAGCGCTGAAAACCCCGTATGACCTTTGCCTCCCGAGGCGGACAGTTCTTACCCTACCGGTACATCCTGGCAGAATGCGCCTTCCAGGATGTAGCGATTCCTGGCGTCATTGAATCCTGGATTCCTCCCCTTGACCAGAAGTGGCGTGTCAGCTATCCTCACAGGGAATCCCGATAAACTCCTAAGATATAAGATTGTGTTCAATTACCAAAAATCTACACAGAGGCGGCCCTGATGGAAGCGGGGGCTCAGGAACCCAAGGAACGAAGACCACTTCACATGCCTGAACTGGATGGCATCCGGGGCATTGCCGTGCTCATGGTATTGGCAATGCATTGCTTTGCCTTGCCGATGGAACCGGAAAGATGGAAGGGTCTTCCCCGCGTCATTGAACTCCTCACCCTGCCCGGAGGTACGGGTGTTGACATGTTCTTTGTACTTTCGGGTTTTCTCATCACCGGAATTCTCCTTGATGCGTCCGGAAAACCACATTACATCCGGAATTTTTATGGGCGCCGGGCGCTCCGAATTCTTCCCCTTTACTATTTAATTCTCCTTTTGATTTTCCTGCTCTACCCGAAATCGGGGAATTTCGTTTTCCTCTCGGTCTTCTATCTCTCCAATATGGTGACCCTTTTCGGCGTGGCCATTCTGTATGCGCCCCTCTGGTCGCTCTCGGTGGAAGAGCATTTCTATCTGTTGTGGCCGTGGGTGGTCCGCCGCTTGAGCCCACAACGCCTCGCCCTGGTGGCCATTGCCATCGTGGTCGCGGAACCCATCGTGCGGGGGATAGGCTTTGAATTGGGATTAGTTCAGTCCGGTTACTCCTGGAACCGCTTCGATGGCATTGCCACCGGAGCTTTCCTGGCGGCATTCGTAAGATTTGAAGGATATACGCGCAGCCGCCTCCTGCGCTTCTCCGCGGGCGCCCTCGCCGCAGGGATTGCTCTGGTGGGGGGTGGCATTCCCCTGGGGATTCTCACTCGCACCCGGCTTTTGGGGGCCACCTTGCAGTTCACGTTCTGCAACCTGCTATATGTGGGTTTGATCGGGATCGTCCTGAGTGGAACGATTCCGCCCCTTACCGCCCTGATGCGTTCCCGGCCCTTGAGGTGGTGCGGAGATCTCAGCTATTGCCTCTACATCATCCATTGGCTCATCTTGGATACGTGGAATTTGCTTTTCGGGAAGTATCCCCTCCTGCTCTTGGCCCACTTTGGAAGGTTTGGCACCCTTTGCATTCGGGCCGGCATCGTTTGTGCCGTTTGTTTCCTGATCGCGGAACTCTCCCACCGCTACTTCGAGGGACCGATCCTTAAGTTTAAAAGGGTCTTCGCCTAAGGCCGGCTCGCCGGGTCGGTGAGCGGAGAGTACATTTCCGGGCGGCGGGCGGCGATGCGATCGAATTCCCACTTGCCGGGCTGCCGGACCACGCGGTTGCAGTCGGCCGTGGCGGGATCGATTTCGCCGTAGAGAATTGTTTCTTCCGTCTCGCCTGCTTCCGCCAGTTTTGTGCCATTGCAATCCACAATCTGTGAATGGCCGGCAAAGCGGAAGCCGCGCTCTTCGCCCACCCGGTCGCAGGCAATGACGTACATGTGATTCTCCGTAGCACGCACCGGCGGCGTGTGCTGCCACGTGTCGGAGCCGAGTGGCCAGTTGGTGGGGATGGCAAGAACCTGAGCGCCCTTCAACTTGAGGATGCGGCCGCTTTCCGGAAAGCTGCAGTCATAGCAAATGCTGATGCCGATTTTCGCATGCGGCGTGGCGAAAACAGGGAAGGGCTTGTCGCCCAGCGCCGCGTGCCAGTCAATGCCCAGGCAGGGAAGATGCAGCTTGCGATACGTTCCCAGAATGCCGTGCGGGGTCACCACCGCCGCGGCGTTGAAAATCTGGTCGCCGGCGCGTTCCAGCAATCCCACCACGACCGTGCAATCGAGGGCCCGCGCCGCCGCCAGAATCCTCTCGGTGGAGGGACCGGGGACTTCCTCCGCCACGGGCGCCGCTTCCTCGCGACTGACAAAGCAGTAGCCGCTCAGCGCGCATTCGGGGAAGACCGCCAGCTTCGCACCAGCGCTCGCGGCCTGCTCCAGACGGGTGAGGATTTGATCGAGATTGTGCTCCTTGGCGAGAATCTTGATGTCCATCTGAACCGCTGCGGCCTTCATGCGCGCCTCCTGAGGGGTGATGACCCGTTGGTATTCTAACAGCATTGGCGATGCTACGGACGGCCTGCCGATCGGGGAAGCCAAAAGCCACCCCCCGCAACTTTATTTTTCTTGCAGTGTTTATGCTTGCGAATGGGACCGTATCTGATTAAGATAGGTCTCCACAATCCTTTGGGTAGTACAAATTTTTCAATCTGGGAGGAAAAAATGAAGAGGACCATTATCACTTTAACCGTCGTGCTTGCCGCCTTGGTTTTGGCGATTCTGTTGTCGACGCCGAAGGCGCAAAACTTCAACTCGTCAACCGCCATTGCTGCCCCAGCTCCTACCGCTATGGCTGAACCAATGCCGGCGAACTGCCCCAATATCCATGAAGCCATCCGTGCCCTCGAAGTTGCCGACAGGGATCTGCGCGAAGCCCGCCACAATTTTTGCGGACATAAAGAAGAAGCAATGCGGAGAGTGCACGCAGCGATTGAGGAGTTGCGGGCCGCAGAAGGTTGCGACAGGTGCAGGTAAGCAGGTAGTAGTGGAACAGAAAGAGATTCGCAGTTGATGGGTGAAAACAATAAAGGGGCACGGCGCTCCATAACTTTGGGCGTTGTGCCCCTTGGTGTTTGTGCCGACTGTCCTGCCGCGTGCCACGGCCAGCCTGTCGTGATTCAACAGTGTCCCGACCGTTTCCCGTCATGGCCAAACTGCCTACGTCCCAATTCCCCTTTTAAGCCATCGCATTGTGGATATTCCGCAACTCCCCACAATTCCCCGCAAATCCCCACTTGACAAAAGGCGAAGAAAAAGCGAAACTTACTGAAAGTCGGAATACGGCGGGAGGGATTCCTATGGGTTGCGCTTCAATGGGGCGGTTGGCGGACGACGTCCCACGGGTGGGCATTGCGCGCATGGCGGCCCAAAGCCCTTTGGTGCGCGAGCGGGCGGAGGTGGAATATTTCCGCCTGGAGGCGCGCTCCACGCTGAACCGCGAGTCCAGCGGCCGCATGCCCTTTGCCTGGACCATTAACCCTTATCGCGGGTGCGAGTTCGGCTGCCATTACTGCTATGCCCGTTACACGCACGAGTTCATGGAGATGTGGGACAGCCGCGACTTTGAGCGCAAGATTTACGCCAAGACCGACGCCCCGGAGCGCCTGCGCGCGGAGCTTCGCCAGGGCCGCGACAAGGGGCTGCCCATCGCCCTGGGCACGGCCACGGATCCCTATCAGCCGGCCGAGCGGCAATTTGAAATCACCCGTCGCATGCTGGAAGTCTTCGCGGAATTCCGTGGGCTGGATCTTTCCATCACCACCAAGTCGGTGCTGATCCTTCGCGATGTGGACGTGCTGCAATCCCTTGCCGGGCGGCACCGCTTCAGCGTGCACATGACCGTAACCACTTGCGACGAGCGCCTGGCGCGACTCCTTGAGCCCAAAGCGCCCGCCCCCGCCCAGCGCCTGGAAGCCGTACGCAAGCTGGCCCAGGCCGGAATCCGCGTGGGCGTGAATGCCATGCCCGTTCTGCCGGGGTTGAACGATGCGCCGCGCATGTTGGAAGCGCTCGCGGCGCAAACGGCGCAGGCCGGCGCCCGTTTTCTTTACGGCAACATCCTGTTTCTGATGCCCTCCGCGATGAAGCAATTCATGCCGTTTCTGGAAAAGGAATTTCCCCATCTGGTCAAACGCTATCGGAAGCTCTATGCGCGTTCGGCGTATTTGCGCGGCGAATACCCGGAGAAAATAACCCATCTGCTGGCGGAATTGCGCGCCCGCTACGGCCTGGATGGCAATCGCGGGGAAATGCCCGCCGCGGCGCAGCACCCGCAAATGGCTCTGCCGTTCTGCGCGCCCCCGGAGCAGGACGAAGCCCGCCTATCGCTTACGGCCTGCCACGACGCGCGGTGAAAACCGGGGACACCAAGTTTCCGGGTTTTCGGGGAGCAGTTTTCATGGTGCCACCTTGGGAGCGTCAGGCCTTGGTGGTTTTCGTCCGCCCTGCGGTTTTGGTAGGCGCCCGACGACCCAAGCCAGCCGAGGCATCGCTCGTCCCTTCCCGGAATCCGTGCCATCCCCGCCTTCCCGTCCGCCAGCTTTAACAGGGAATGTACTACGCCTCGTGGTTTTGGAGGTCAAGGGAAAAGATCTCGCAACCGCCAAAATGCCTGAATAAAACCCGGAAACTTGGTGCTGTCCCGCGTTTCCCTCCACGCATCCTCTCCGCCTGGTCCCGCATCGAGGGAAAAGCAAGTCCGTAGCCACGGTCAGTGATTTTCTGACCGTGGTCTTTCCTTCCGGCCGCTCTACCCGTTCTTTCCGCCCGGTCCCGCATCGAGGGAAAAGACCACGGTCAGAAAATCACTGACCGTGGCTACGGACTCAATCCTTCGACAGGGCGTTTTCGACGGCAGCTTGAAATTCCGCAGGATTATCCAATCCCATGCCACGAAATGCAATGCGGCCCGCGCGGTCGATCACGAAAGTCGTCGGGAGGGCCGTTACAAAGTAGCGGCTGGTGACCTGCGGCTCGGCATCGAGCAGCAGCCGAAAAGTGTAAGACTGCTGCTTCGCGAACATCGCTACCCTATCGGCTTCCTCGCCAACGTCGAGGCCCAGAATCGTCAGACCCTGGGCGGCCAATTGCTCATGCATCTTTTGGATGTGCGGCATCAGCTCGCGGCAGGGGCCGCACCAGGTGGCCCAGAAATCCACTACCACCACTTTTCCGCGCAGATCGCGCAGATGGACGGTCTTGCCGGAGGGATCGGAGAGGGTGAAATCGGGGGCCTCCATTCCGATCATGCTCACCCCCTCACCGCTCATGCCCGGCGCCGGGGATTCGCCGCCGTAGAAGGCGATCTCCGTCGTGCTCCCGGCGTACGTACTCACCTTGTACACCTTAAAAGTTTTCTGATCGATGCGGTACATCGCAAACTGGGCGCCGGGGAGGGTGCCTTCCGGCCACTCATCCCGCATAACCCGAACGATCACGATGGCGACGGGCTTGCCCTGCAGAATGTATCGTTCCTCACGGGCAATCAGCGCGCTGCGCACGTGCTGATCAATCTGGTCGAACCCGGGACGGCGCACGGCGGAGCGCTCCGAAACCTTTTCTCCGCCGTTTTCGAGCTTCTGAAGGGTGATGTTGAATTCGGACTCGCCCGATTTGCGGTAGGTTTTGGCGGTGTGGTGGAGAATCTCCAGGGCGGATTGGTCCACCGACAGACCCTCGGCTACTAAGGCCCTGAAAGTGATGACAGGTTGAGCTCTTTGTTCAGAATCCGTTTTTCCCTGCCCGGAGTTTTGCGCGGCGGCGGGAAGGGTTAGGGAAACCAATAGAATGCCACTGAGAACGGCGTAACTGCCAAAGGCCGAGGGCTTGGTCATATCTGCCTCCGAAGGATTCTGAGACTTGTTATAGTTTCTGCTATTTGACCATCAGAAAGCAATTCAGGTTCCACGCGCTCGCGGCGAACTAAAGATGGGGTGCCCAAGGCCTTGGTACCTTTTTCTTGGCTTCCCTGCCACCCATCTCCGCGATTTTTTGTGGCGCTCGGCGCCAAGGTCATGTTAAAAATTTCATGAGGTCCTACCCGATCGGGCACAAGTTTATTTGAGGAGTTCACCATGATGAGTCGATTCGCTGGGGAGCGATTCTGCCTTCCGCCTGGCGTGTGGTTGCGCTGTATGGCGTGGTGTGCGAGCCTGCTGCTTTTGGCGGGCGCAATGGGTTTTGCCGACGATGCGCCGGCCCCGCCTCCACCTTCTTATCTCACTATTCCCTCCGGCGCGCAGTTCAAGCAGGGCTTGGTGGAGGAGGACTACGGCGTGGTGGGCTTTGTCATTCCGGGTGCGCCCGAACAGTCGGTCCAGATGGGGAAACACTGGGCCGGGCAGATCCACCTTGCCGGCGTCGCCGACAATACGGACTTGGAAGTCATGTGGCAGAAGATGCTGAAGCCTCCCTTGGTGCAGAGCGGATGGGTTTATGGGCCCGACCTTCCCGGTCAGGCCAAGACGGCGCGTTACCAGAAGAACGGCAAGAACAGTTGGCTGATGATCTGGGTGTTCGGGACAGACGACATTCGCTTCGACCTCGTGGAAGTGGGTCCGCTGCCCGCCGCCTTGCGTCTGACCTTGCCGAAGCCCGCGGCGAAGCCGGAAACGATCGTCGCTGACCACGGCGATTTCCCCTATCTTCCCGCGATTCCGGGAACCACACCAACGGGCGGTTCGCAAGACGACAGCCCGATGATGATCGAGGTGGACACCAGCAAAACCGAAACTGAAATGCGCGTCGCCGCGCCCGGTTCCATTACCAAAAGCTATAGCGTGCCGCAGCATTTGCAATCCCCAGCGGCCTTTTACACGGTCTATCACGACCCGCTGGTCCAGGCGGGCTGGACGATTGTGCATCAGACCACAAACCTTCTTTCCGCGGACGCGGTGATCAACGCCCACTACACCAACAACGGACGGGATATTTGGGTGATGCTGCATGGCGGCGGCGACGGTTACACCATCCAGGTGGGCGACGCCGGCGCCCAGGACCTTGCCAAACAGTTAGACCAGGACTGCCACGTGGCGCTCTACGGCATCAACTTTGACTTCAATAAAGCCACGCTGCGTCCGGATTCCGACCCCACGCTGGAGAAGGTGCTGGCGCTGCTCAAGTCGCGGCCTGACCTGAAGCTGGAAGTGCAGGGGCACACGGATAACGTCGGCAGCGACGACTACAATCTGAAGCTTTCTGACGCCCGCGCCGCGAGCGTTGTCGCCTGGCTGGTGTCAAAGGGCATTGACGCCGACCGCCTGACCGCGCACGGTTACGGCATGCGCCAGCCCATCGCCGATAACGGCAGCGACGATGGCCGCGCCAAAAACCGCCGCGTCGAGCTGCGGAAACAAGGTTGCGGGAAGTGAGGAATGTTTCCCCCGGTGCCAGGTTTTCACTCAGGCGCAGCCACCACCCGGAACGCGTCGATCACCGGGGTCGTATCCGGCCTCGGGCCCCGCACCAGGTGGAATCGGATACGTACCATTCGATCCGAACTGTGCATAGCGCTCAGAGGGTAAGTGTTTACGCCGTCCTGCACCGGGAAGGAGCGGCTTGAAGAAACCGTGGTGAAAGCGTCGTCCGAGGTTTCCACTGTGGCGTTCGCCTGGCCGCCGTTAAGATCGGCCGCCACCGTCAGTTCCGCCAGTTTCGCGCGCACCACCCAATCCTGCGGCGGACTCTGGTAGCTCCCCGCCGCAGCGTAGGTGAGCTTCGAGGTGCCGAACGCGGCGGGATAATCTCGCTGGAAGCTGAACTCCTCCGGTCTCAACGCGCCATGAAAGATCGAGACCTCCGCGAGCCAGCCCGTTAACCCTGAGCCCACGGACCCGCCCTTAAACAAACCCATCGATCCACAGCCGAGCATGATCGGTTCGACACTTCGGGAAGCGCCCAGGGCGGAAATATCCACCGGGTTCTGGTCCGTCGCGGCGCCGTCAGGGGTGTCGAGCTTTCCGTCCACGTACAGCGCCAGCCGCTGCCTTTGCCGGTTGAACACGGCGGCCACATGGTGCCACGCTCCGTCGGATACATGCTGGCTGCCCGTTGCCTCGCGAGTCTGCCCATCAAACTGCATCAGCCACGCAGCCACTTTGCCACTGAGGAGGTAAACAGCGTAGGCCCCCGGCTTCACCAGCAGCATCCCATCGGACTCCGTCTTCACCCAGCACTGCACAGTGAAACTGCCCGAGCTATCAAACGAGAATGTGCCGCGGTCGAGGATCTGCACCGCACTGTGTCCGTCAAAGTGGTAGCTCTTGCCGGCTGCATTGTGCCCCGCTTCGCCGCGCTGGATACCTTTCCCCTTGATCGTGCCTGGATTCTGGTGTGGACTGCCGTCTTGCACCGGCCCATCCGGCTCGCCAAGTTTCCAGATCCCTAATGCTCCCTCGTCGTCGAATTGCTTGTGGAGTGCAATCGAGTCCCCGTAGGGTCCAGAGAAATCGACATTCGAGACCTTGGCGGGACCGCCCGGTGAGGTCCGCAAATTGAAGTCCATGGTCCAGGAGAGCGGCAAGTTGATGACTTGCTCCTGGGGATAAACACCGACCTTCCCGTCGGCGATGACGACCCGGTGACGGCGCCCTTTGTACAGGACTTCGGCCTCGGCCCGCCCCCATTCCGCGGGCAAATGCGGATTCACTTCCAGGCGTTGCCAGGTGGGTGTGATCCCCAGCAGGCCCTGGACGGCGGCCGCCGTGGTCACCACCATGTCCGCCAGGTAGGGCTCGCCGTCGCCGTTTTTCATCTC
>Ga0326727_10014420_pt1 | contig 17240 bp, 13 predicted proteins | sample MB2enrmetagenome_FD_207643 | JGI IMG/M metagenome (GOLD analysis project Ga0326727, IMG submission 207643) | Lab enriched peat soil microbial communities from McLean, Ithaca, NY, United States - MB29MY | ecosystem: Environmental > Terrestrial > Soil > Wetlands > Peat | place: USA: New York...
CGACACAGGCGCCGACCGTCAGCCGCGGGTTCATCGAACCGAGCGGGTTCTGGAACACCATCTGGAAGCTGCGCCGGCGTTCCCTGCCATTGGCGCCGCTCTCCCAGATATCGCCGCCGCGGATCCGCACCGCGCCCGCCGTGGGCCGCAAGAGCCCCACGATCAGCCGTGCGAGCGTCGACTTGCCGCAGCCGGACTCGCCGACAATCCCCAGCGTCTGCCCGGCCGCCACGCCGAGCGAGACGCCGTCGACCGCGCGCAGCACGCCGCGCTCGCGGCCGCGGGAGGCGGGGATTGCGAAATGTTTGGCGACACCATCGACTTCCAGCAGCATCGGCGCTTCAGGAAGCACGGGGAGGCTCCGGCGCCAGCCAGCAGCGCGCAAGCTGCGCCGGCCCGACCGGCAGCAACGCGGGATGCTCGTGGCACCGCTCGAAGGCGAGCGGACAGCGCGGGCGGAAGCGGCAGCCGCCCGGCAGGTCCGTCATGTCCACGGGCGAGCCGGCCAGCGTCGGCAACGGCCCGCGCAACTGGTCGACACGCGGCACCGAACGCAGCAAGCCTTGCGTGTACGGGTGGCGCGGCGCGGCGAACAGCGCCTCCGCCGGCGCCTGCTCGACGATCTCGCCGGCATACATCACCGCCACCCGGTCGCACATCTTGGCAACCACGCCGAGGTTGTGGGTGATGAGCAGAAGTGCAGTGCCGTGCTCGCGGATCAGGGTGCGCATCAGGTCGAGCACCTGCGCCTGAATGGTCACGTCGAGCGCGGTGGTCGGCTCGTCGGCGATCAGCAGGCCGGGTTCGTTGATCATGCCGAGTGCGATCACCACGCGCTGGCGCATGCCGCCCGACATCTGGTGCGGAAACGAGGCCGCCTGCCGGGGCGGGTCCGGCATGCCGACCTCGGCGAGCGTGCGCTCGACGACGGTGCCGTCGGCGTCGGCGCCCCCGTGCGCGCGCAGCGCCTCGCGGAGCTGCCAGCCCACCGTGAAGGCGGGATTGAGCGCCGTCATCGGGTTCTGGAACACCATCCCCGTCGCGGCGCCACGCAGGCTGCGCATCTGTTCCTCGCTCAGGCCGAGCAGCGGTGTGCCGTTCAGTTCGATGCTGCCCGCCTCGATGCGGCCCGGCGGCGGCACCAGCCGCAACACCGAGAGCGCAGTGACGCTTTTGCCGGAGCCCGATTCCCCGACCAGTCCAAGCGTCTCGCCGCGACCGACGGTCAACGACACGCCGTCGACGGCGGTCAGGGTGCCATGCCGTCCCCGGAACCGGGTGGTGAGGTTCTCGACGCGCAGCACCGGCCCTTGGTTCATCGGGGCGGCAAGGCCAGGGGCACTGCCCGTCGCGCGAAGGCGCGCGCCGGACCTGGACCCCGCAAAGGGCCAAGAGGCCCTTTGATCCCAAACTTTTGGGTGCTTCGCGCCATCCTCACGCCGGTTGGTATCACCTGACGGTCACGGCGGCCAGGAAGCTACGCGAAAGGGTGGGATCAGGAGTCGCCGTGAGCACCTTGGCGGTATGCGAGACCCAGGCATTGCGTGCCACCACGGTGATGTCGGGGAACACCAGATCGTCTTGCATGCGTTGCAGCGCCTGCAGTTGGGGCGGGTAATCCTCGATGGACGAGGCCGCCGCCTTCTCGATCAGCGCCGTCATCTCCGGCGGCGTCGGTCCCTGTCGCCCCGGGCGCGGCATGAGATAGAACAGCGGGTCCGCCTGGAAGGCGTACTCGTTGTCCATGATCTCGTAGTTGGCCTTGTTCTGCTTGTCGAGCCACACCGCGTTCTGGTTGGCCTCGATGGTGACCCGGATGCCGGCAGCAGCCATCTGGCTCTTGAGCAATTCGGCGAAGCGATCGAGATAGGTGGCGTAGCCGGCGAGATGATTGAGCGTGATGTCGAGCCCGTTCGGATAGCCGGCCTGGGCGAGCAGCCGCCTGGCTTCAGCCGGATCGTGCCGCTGGTACTTCAGGTCGGCGGGCTTGACGGCCCAGGCGTACGCAGGCGGCACCTGCGCGCTCGCGACCCCGGCGCCCAGCAGCGCGCCCTTGACCATCTCGTCACGATCGAACGCGAGCGACAACGCGCGGCGCACGTCGACGTTGCTGAACGGCGCGATGCCGGTGTTGACGTTGAGGCGGAGCGTGTTGGTCGAGTTGACCTCGACCGTCTTGACGGTGGGGTCACGGCCAAGCTGGAGCGCGCTTTCGGCGCTCGGGAACATGAGGTCGATCTGGCCGCTCTTGAGCCCGGCGATCTGCGCCGATTGCTCGGGCATGTAGCGGATGGTGAGCTTCGCCACCTTGGCCGCGGCGGTCTTGTTCCAGTACTGGTCGTTCCGCTGCAGTTGCAGCTGGCGGTTCGGATCATAGGAAATCACGGTGAACGGCCCGGTGCCCATCATCTGCACTTTCGGGTCGTGGCCCTGGGTCCATTTCTGGCTCAGGATCGCCGAGCCGACGAGGAACGGGCTGCCCAGGTTGAGCAGGAAGCCCACATCGGCGCGGCTGAGTTCGAACCGGACCTTGCGATCGTCGACCTTCGTCACCGCCTTCAGCGTGGCGAAGCGATCCTTGGCGTAGGGCAGGCCGGACGTGGCCAGGCGCTGGAACGAAAACACCACGTCGTCGGCACTGACCGGCGAGCCATCGGAGAAGGTCGCCCCCTCGCGCAACGTGACGTCGAAGGTGAGGCGGTCGGCCGACGTGGTCCAACCGCTGGCGAGCACCGGCCTGATGGTGCCTGCGAGATCGGCGAGGACGAGCCCTTCGTAGACCAGTTGCCAGGCGTACCAGGTGCGGATTTGCGACGACTGCGTGGGGTCGAAGGTCTGGGGCGGCACGTCCTCGGCCACGACGAGGGTACCGTTCAGGTTGGCGGGGGGCTCGGCCGCGGCGGCCCCGGGTGCGAACCCGTTGGGAGAGGCAAACAGAACCGCGAGCGCCAGCGCCGTGGCCGGGCGCGACATCATCGAGCGCATCCGTCGTTCCTCCTGAAGGGCCTGAAATTTCGTGCAACGACCGCGGCGGCTCGGACAGCATCCCGAATTGCCATCATGTGTCCACCCTGCAAAGCCATGCGTCGCGCGACAGTCGGTTTCGAAATCAGTCTAGGAGAGCCCGACCAAGCCGGTCAACCGGCCGAATTCCGCCGGATTGCCGGCAACGCGGCAGCGCGCCGCCCCGGTGATTGGCATGCCTTCAAGGACGCTGGCCGTTTTCTTCTGTGTTAACCCTTTGGTGCCATCACTTGGCGTCCAGTCGTCAGCGGGGCTGTGCCGGGCCGGCGATCGTGCCGGACTGCCTGGAGTGCGGTGTTGCCGATGTCGGATGTCGCAAGTTGTCAACCAATCCCGGCTTCCCAGCCGAAAGACCGGGGGCATGCGCGCCGCGTCGATAACAATGAACGCTTCGTTGCCTTTGCGTTCGCTGGCGCCGACCTGGTCATCGAAGTCGATCTGGGCGGAATCGTGACTTTCGCCGCTGGCGCGTTCCGCAGCAGGTTCGGGCGGCCCGCCGAGACATTCCTTGGTCATGCCGTTCACGAGATCATCGCGCCGGTGGACCACGAGGCGCTCAACGCCGGACTCGCCCTGCTGACCGCTCAGGGCCGCCTGCAGCCGTTGATGATCCGGCTGGCGGACCCCGCGCGGACGCCGCTCGCGCTGGGGGGCATGGCGCTGCCGTCGCAAGGCGCACCGCACCACCTTTGCCTGAGCCTGGCGCGGCCACCGGCGCCGCTGGCCAACGTGCGGCATGCGGCCAACGCTCCGCGGGCACTGGCCCGCGCAACGGAGGCACACCTGCGCGCCGGCTCGCCATGCAACGTCAGCCTGCTCGAAGTCAGCGGCAAGGAAGGCGAGGCGATCTCGGCGGGGGAAACCGTCAGCCAGGCGATTGAGCAGGCGGCGCCCGATTCGGTCGTGAATGAACTTTCCGTCGGGCGATACGGGCTGCTCGGCAGCGGGGGAACCGAAGCGGATCTGCATAGCATCGTCGATCTCCTGGAACACAACCTGCGCAGGCAGGGTGTCGACGTCTCCGTGATCGGCAGGCAGCTTTCCCTTGGCACCGAGGAACTGTCGCCGCTGCAGTCGGCACGGGCGTTGCGACAGGGCTTGCAGGTATTCGCCCGGGATGGATTGGCGGGCTTGGCGAAGGGCGGCTTCGAAAGCGGCCTCGCCGGCTACTACCGGCGTGCGAGTGCGCAGATGGCAGGCTTCCAGCAGGCCATCCGAGCCGCCCGGTTCAAGCTTGACTTTCAGCCGATCGTTCCCCTTGCCGGCGGCGCACCGCACCACTTCGAGGCCCTGATTCGCCCGCTGCCGATGCCCGACTGCCGGGTTTCCGGGCCGCAGGAGTTCGTCATGCTGGTGGAGGCCCTCGGACTCGCCTGCGAGCTCGACCTGGCGGTTGCCCATCTGGCCTGCGAGCACGCGGACAAAGCCGGCGCGTCGGTCGCCTTCAACCTGTCGGGACAGTCGGTGCAGGATGCCGCATTCCGCGGCCGCCTCGCCGCCCTGCTGGCACCCAATCCAGCGCGCAAAGCCGGCCTCATCCTCGCGGAAATGACAGAGACGGCCGAGATCGTCGACATCGGAGAAGCCCGCAGCACCGCGGATGTGCTGCGCTCGCTCGATATCCCTTTCTGCCTCGACGATTTCGGGGCTGGCGCCGCTGACATCCGGGTTCTGCGGGCGCTCTCGCCGGGCATCGTCAAGCTGGACGGGTCCTACGTTGCCGGTGTCGGGTCGGAGGGACGGGAGCGCGCGTTCATCGCCGGCATGGTCGAAATCATACGGGCGGCCAGGGCGGAGATCGTCGCGGAGCACATCGAGACGGAGGCCGAAGCGGAGGCCCTGCGGCAACTCGGCGTCCAGTATGGCCAAGGCTGGCTGTTCGGCCAGCCCGGGCCGTTGCCGGCCAATGTACGGATCGGTCACGGCCCAGTCCGACGGACCAAGACCCGCGAGCTTTGGGAGTGATACCGACCGCCGGAATTGCATGGATGGCGAGGTGCTGCCTCGCGCGGCGCGAAGCGCCCAAAAAATTGGGATCGAAGGGCCTCTCGGCCCTTTGCGGGGTCCAGGGGCAGCGCCCCTGGCCTTCAATGCAACCCACCGGCGCCAGCGGCGTTCGCCGGCGATGGATCTTGTCGACCCCACCCCTCGACCGGATACGGCCCTGTGCGTGGCCTATGCAGCCGTGCGCCGCCATACCGAGCACCTCGCCGCCGCGCTGACGCCCGAGGACCAGTGCGTGCAGTCGATGCCGGACGCCAGCCCCGCCAAATGGCACCGCGCCCACACCACCTGGTTCTTCGAGCAGTTCGTGCTCGACGGCCGGCCCGGATACGCCGGTTTCGATCCGGCGTTCGGCTTCCTGTTCAACTCCTACTACGAGACGGTCGGCCCCCGGCAGCCGCGGCCCTCACGAGGCGTGATCACCCGCCCCTCGGCCGCCGACGTCACTCGCTACCGCGAACACGTGGATGCGGCGATGATGGACCTGCTCGCAGCGGGCGAGGGGCCGGAGGCGCTGGTGGCGCTGGGCCTGCACCACGAACAGCAGCACCAGGAACTGCTGGTCACCGACATGCTGCACGCGTTCGCCGCCTCGCCGCTGGCACCCGCGGTGCTGCCGGGCTGGCGAGAGCCGCCCGGCATGGCCGGCGAGGCCCGGTTCCTGCCGGTGGACGGCACCGTCGCCCTGATCGGCCATCGGGGCGAGGGCTTCCACTTCGATAACGAGGCGCCGGCGCATCGGGTGCTGCTGGCGCCGTTTCGCATCGCCGAGCGCTGCGTGCACAACCGGGAGTGGCTGGCCTTCATGGCCGACGGCGGCTACCGCACGCCCTCGCTCTGGATGTCGGACGGCTGGGATGCGGTGCGGCGCGAAGGCTGGACGGCGCCGCTCTACTGGCGCGAACGGGACGACGGCTGGTGGCAGATGGGCCCGGGCGGGCTGGCGCCCCTGCAGCCGGACGCGCCGATCCGCCACGTCAGCTGGTACGAGGCGGACGCCTATGCCCGCTGGGCCGGTGCGCGGCTGCCCGAGGAGGCCGAGTGGGAGCATGCCCTCGCCACCGTGGCGCTGCACGAGATCGCCTCGCACGTGTGGCAATGGACCGGCAGCGCCTACCGCCCCTACCCCGGCTTCGCCCCCGCTTCAGGCGCCATCGGCGAGTACAACGGCAAGTTCATGATCGGCCAGATGGTGCTGCGGGGCGGCTCGTTCGCCACCCCGGCCGGTCACGCGCGGCCGAGCTACCGCAACTTTTTCCAACCCGACAAGCGCTGGCAGGTGAGCGGCCTGCGGCTGGCGCGGGACGCCTGATTCTCAAGCCTGGGGGAACGCTCATCATGCTCGACACTATCGCCACGCTGGATCAGGCCGTGGCCGCCGAGGCGCTGGCCGGCCTCACCGCGCGGCCGAAGACGCTGCCGGCCCGCCTGTTCTATGATCCGCGCGGTTGCGAACTGTTCGAACGCATCACGACGCTGCCGGAATACTACGTCACGCGCACGGAAATGGCGCTGCTGGCGCAGATGGCGCCCGAGTTGGCCGGCATGGTCGCAACCGGCAGCGTGCTGGTGGAGTACGGCGCGGGCAACGCGGCGAAGGCGGAGATCCTGCTGGCAGCCTTGCCGGCGCCCGCCGCCTACGTGCCGATCGACGTCGCCGCGCCGGCGCTGGAAGCGGTGCGCGCGCGCATGGCGCCCCGCTTGCCCGTGCATCCCTGCGTGGCCGACTTCCTGCATCCGCTCGCCCTGCCGCCGGCACTCAACCGCCACCCCGTGCTCGGCTTCTTCCCGGGCTCGACGATCGGCAACCTGGAGCCCGGCGAGACGGCGCGGTTCCTGCACCGCGCCCGCGCCTCCCTGGGCGCGCAGGCGCTGTTCCTGATCGGCGTCGACCTGCGCAAGGACCCCGCCCTGCTGCTGCCCGCGTACGACGACGCCGAAGGCGTCACCGCGGCCTTCAACCTCAACCTGCTCACGCGGCTGAACCGCGAGGCCGGCGCGGAGTTCGACCTCGCGAGCTTCGCCCACGAGGCGCGCTGGAGCGCCGGGGACGGCCGCATCGAAATGCACCTGGTCAGCCGGCAGGCGCAGGTCGTGCGGGTGGCGGGGGAGGGGATCCGTTTCGCTGAGCGCGAGAGCATCCATACCGAGAACAGCTACAAGCATACGCTGGACGGCTTCGCCGCCCTGGCGCGGCGCGGCGGCTGGCGGCGGCTGGCCCTGTGGACCGATCCGCACGCGCTGTTTTCCCTGCACCTGCTGACACCCGAGGAGTGAGCCAAGCAAGACCAGGGGCGCTGCCCCTGGACCCCGCCAAGGGCCGAGAGGCCCTTGGAACCCATTCGTTTGGGCGCTTCGCGCCATCCGTGCCGCGGCACCGTTCGCGCGAAGCGCTCCACATAAATGGGGTCCAGGGCGGAGCCGTCGCGCGAAGGCGCGCGCCGGGCCTGGCGGAGCGCGAGGCAGCGCCTCGCTGTCAGCGCTTCGGCGGCGGCTTTCGGGGCGCCACGGTCCTGTGTGGCGCGCGCTTCGGCGCCGCCGGCTTGGCCGCCGGAGCCGCGGGCTTGCGAGTTGCAGGCGCCAACGACGCCGCGGCCGGCGATGCGCTGGTGGCGGGGGGCTGATCCGGTGCCGGCCGGCTCGCGATCTGGCGCTCTGCGGCATGCCAGAATTCATCCCCCCGTCCATGCGGGCGGCCCGCCTCTTCCCACAGGCGATAGGCGAGCGTGCGCACGCGGTCCTCGTGATCGTCCATCGTCGCTCCTTCAGCTTGGTTGGCGTTTTCAGACCGGGTCGGACAGGAACGGGTACGGTCCGGGATAGCGGTCGACGAAACCCATGTGCGACACCAGGCCGGCACCATCGATCCAGGCATGCACATGGAACGCCGGCGGCTCCAGCATCCACAGGCCGGGGGTGTCGCTGAACAGGTCGAGCTCGACGATGTGCGCCACTCCGGGGCCGACACTGGCGATGGCCTGCGCCACGTTGGTGGTGATCGGCCGATGGTGGTGGCCGCAGATGATCCGCCTGACCTGCCGGTGCCCGGCCACCACCGCCTCGAAGCCGGCCGGATCGCGCAGGATGATGCGGTCGAGATGGCCGATGCCGCACAGGAATGAAGGGTGGTGCATGGCAATGATGGTGGGCTTGTTCGGCTCCGCCGCAAGCGTCCGCTCCAGCCAGGCCATCCGTCGGCCGCACAACTCGCCGTCGGTCTCGCCCTGGATCAGCGTGTCCAGCATGAGCAGGCGGACCGGCAGGTCCTCGATGGCGTACTGCACGAACTCGGGGTCGCTGAGCACGCCCCGGAGATGGCCGAGGGTCGCGCGCAGGTTGGCGCGATTGTCGTGGTTGCCGGGGATGACATAGGTCGGCAGGTCGATCAGCCGCCCGAGCATGTCCGCCAGGTTCTCGTATTCCGCCACCAGGCCGTTGTTGGTGAGGTCGCCGGTGATCAGCAGCGCGTCCGGGCGCGGCCGGAAATCCCGCACGGCGCGTAGCGCCCGTTCGGTCAGCATGTTGGTTTCGCAGGCCCGCATGGCCGCCAGCCCATGGGGGCGGACGTGCAGGTCGGTGAGCTGGATCAGGATCATCGCGTTCCCCTCGAGCCGGCGGCGGCCATGGTGCGGGGGAAGCGGTCGGGGATCAACCCACCGGCCGGGGGAGGCGCGGGCTTCTACCGTGGCCGGACATTCGGCGGTACTTGCAGCCCCGGGCAGTGGCAGAACCCGGGAGGTTCCGATGGCGTTTTCGTTCGGCCTGCGCGAGGCCGGCACCACGGTCAGGACCGAGTTGCTCGCCGGCCTGACCACCTGGCTCGCCATGGTCTACATCGTGGTGGTCAATCCGCAGATCCTGGCCACCACCGGGATGGATCACGGCGCCCTGTTCGTCGCCACCTGCATCGGCGCCGGCATCGCCTCCATCGCCATGGGGCTGTACGCCAATTATCCCCTCGCGCTGGCCCCGGGCATGGGGATCAACGCCTACTTCGCCTTCACCGTGGTCGGCGAAATGAAGATTCCCTGGCAGGTGGCGCTCGGCGCGGTGTTCCTGTCCGGCCTCTTGTTCCTGGCGGTGTCGGTGCTGCGCGTGCGGGAATGGCTCATCAACAGCATCCCGCTCTCCCTCAAGCTCGGCATCGGCGCCGGCATCGGCTTCTTCCTGGCCCTGATCGGCCTGGAGAACATGGGCCTGGTGGTGGCCAATCCGGCCACCCTGGTCACCCTCGGCCATGTCGCTGCTGCGCCGACCTTGCTGGGCTGCGCCGGCTTCGTGGTGATGGCGGCGCTGTCGGCGCGCGGCGTCGCCGCCGCGGTGCTGATCGGCATCCTCGCCACCGCCGCCGCCGGCATCCCGTTCGGCCTCACCACCTTTCATGGTTTCGTTGCCCTGCCGCCCTCGCTCGCGCCGACCCTGCTGCAGATGGATGTCCGAGGCGCTCTTGGCCTTGGCGTGGCCAGCATCGTGCTGACCTTCTTCCTGGTCGATGTGCTGGACAACGCCGGCACGCTGATCGCGGTCACCCATCGCGCGGGCCTGATGCGCGAGGACGGCGTGGTACCGCGGCTGCGGCAGGCGCTGACCGCGGATTCGGGCGGCGCCATGCTCGGCTCGATGCTCGGCACCTCCACCGTCACCGGCTACATCGAGAGCGCCGCCGGCATCGAGGTCGGCGGCCGCACCGGGCTGACCGCCGTGACCACCGGGGTGCTGTTCCTCGCCACCCTGTTCTTCGCCCCGCTTGCCATCGCCATTCCGGGCTTCGCCACCGCGCCGGCGCTGGTGTTCGTGGCCTGCCTGATGGCGCGGGCGCTGCGCGACGGGAACTGGGACGACATGACCGATTCCCTGCCGGCGATGGTCATCGCGATCGCCATGCCGTTCACCTTCTCGATCACCGACGGCATCGGGATCGGCTTCATCGTCTACGCCACCGTCAAGGCTCTGGCCGGGGGCTGGCGGGAGGTCGGCAGCGCGGTGTGGGTGATCGCCGTGGCTTCGGCCTTGCGGTTCGCGATGCTGTAGCCTCGAGGCGCCCCTCGCCAGCGTCACTGTTGCGGCTGCGGTCTGGTAGTGATCTGCGGTCTTGCTGAGAACCTTCGGCGTGGCTCGGTCAACCTGGATGCCCATGGGAGACCTGCGCCCCGATCAGGACTTATGCCAACCGGCGATGATTTCGACCGCTCCACGAATCCGTCCTTCCGGCCCCCCGCTCAAAGGGAGAGGGAGAAGTCGTTGAAATCGCTGCCCTTCTCCCTCTCCCCTTGAGGGAGAGGGTCGAGGTGAGGGGTCGAGACAAGAATCATCATCTCGGGCAGCTGGTATTACAGCCCGGATTTTCGGCCAAACCGCAGTCGCCGACCAATCAGCGCCGCTGCCAGCGCCTCCCTATGGGCATCGTCGTTGCAGAACGTCCGGCTCGGGGGATATCCTGCCCTCCCAATGGGCGGATCAGCCGTTCATCGGTGGGAATTCCGGATGAAACGGGTGTGATCCGATGTCGGACTCCGGAACAGCGTCCTCGCAATCGACCCTGGCAACGGAACTCGTTGCCGGCGTCACGACGTTTTTTGCAATGGCCTACGTGGCTTTCGCGAATCCAGCAATTCTGAGCGCCATCGGATTGCCGCCCGCGGCCACTTTCTTGTGGACATGTCTCATCGCGGCACTCGCGTCCGGCGCGGCCGGCCACTTTGTCAGGCTCCCCACGGCGCTCGCGTGTGGGATGGGCCTGAACGCCTTCGCCGTCTCCTACGCGACGCACAGTCCCGAGCATCCCATCGGCTGGCAGATGATCCTGGTCACCTGCGGGGTCGCAAGCATCGGGGTTGCGATTCTATCGTTGGTCGGCGCCCGGCGCGTCCTGATCAACGCAATCCCTCCGCAGATCTTTGCCGCGGTGAAGGCTGGGGTTGGCGCCGTTCTGACCAGCCTGGCCTTCCGCAACACCAGCGAGTTCAGCAAACATGTGGGTACCAGATGGTGGGCATGGGGCCTGTTCGCCCTGGGGCTGCTCATCATCCTCGGGTTGCAGTGGTGGTACGCAAATCGCGTGTCACCGGATGGGCAGCGCGGCCCGGACTCGGATCGGGGATCCGACAGGCAGCCGCAGCCAGCATGGGTCGAAATCGTCAATAATTCATCGTTCCTGCTGTCGATCGTTGCCGTTCTCCTGGTCGCCTGGCTCATCTCCCCGCTGGAACGGCTCACGCCCGGTCCGCGGATCGTTTGGGCATGGACCGAGCCGGGAGCACTGGCTGCGATCCAGCCAGACATCTTCTATGATTACCTGAGCTTCGGGATTAGCGTCCTGTTCCTGCTTTTGCTGGACATTGCCGGCAGTCCTATCGATTTCGTCCGGCATTCCGAGTATGGCGCCCACCTCCCGCCGGAAGCGAAGGATATCGCGGTCTCGCGGGGCTTCCTCGTCGATTCGGTCGCCAACGTTCTGGCCCCGGTGTTTGGCGTGACGCCCGTGATCTATTACATCGAGAACCATGTCGGTTGGCGTGCGGGCGGCCGGACCGGGCGCGTCGCGCTGGTCGTCGCGGGTCTGTTCCTGCTGCTCGCAATCTTCGGCGCGATCTGCATCTTCACGGGTTCGCCGATCACCCAGATCATCGCGCCGTTCTGCGTGATGCCGACACTGTTCTACGTCGGCCTCATGATCATTGCGGAGTCGTTCATGACCCCCACAGGCGACGACGTCATTCGGGACGCGCGCGGGCATGCCTTCTATTTCATTCCCGCCGCGATCACCACCGTGCTTGCTTCGATCGCCACGCTGGATACCGCACTGGCTGCCGGGATCCTCGCTTACGGCATGCTCAGCCTGTTCCCCAAGTCGTATCTCGGGTACCGCACGCCGCCCGACCATGCCGCGCTGGGAGTCGTCTATTTGGGGGCGATTACCGTGTTGGTGTTCAGCCTCGTGCGTTAGCCGGGAAACTGCATGAGGAGCGCCGGGCTCGGTGCAAGCCGACGATTGATCAATCCGCCGGATAGCGGAAGCGGTCGAGGAAGCGACGGAACCGGCGGGTGAGCTCGGCCCGCGCAGGCGGGGGCAGATCGCGCCACTTGCCGCTGCGCCCATCGCCGATGTGCGTCCGGTGGATCTGCGTGAGGATGTCCATCGTCGTGCCGGAGAAGCTCGTGAGACGTTCGGGCGGCAAGCTGGCAAGATTGTTGGCAAACGTCCGGACGGCCTCGGTCGCATAGCGGCCGAAGATGGCGGCCAGGACGGGCGGGTCGACCTCGAGGCCGAGGGCGTGCGCGAGCCGTCCCGGCACCTCCGAGTTGGCGTAGAAACCGTCCTCGTAGCGCAGCAAAAGATGGCCTCGCCCTGCCAGGCGCAGCAGATGGGCGCAGTCGGCCGCCAGCCACTCGGCGGTATGGCCAAGCGGTGCGCGGAACCGTTGCGTCATGGAGATCGCCGCGTCGCGGGGGTCGCGGATGCTGAGGAACACCAGCGAGGCGGAGGCTTCGAGCCAATCGTCGAATTCGGCGCTGCCGGCGTGCGACTTGAGCAGCAGTTGCCGCCCGGCCTCCCCGGCGGGCACTTGCTCCACGCGGTCGGCATACGCGGCCAGCATGCCGCCCTCGCCGAGGGCGGTGATGAGCAGTTCGCGGACCACGTTGAAAACCCAGGTCGAGGCACTGCCATGCAGGCCGATGGTGGCCACCGGGCGGCACGGGGGCGAAGCGGTCACGGCGAGCCTGCCATGGCCGCGCACTTGCGCATCAGCGACGGCAGCGCCGCCGACTCCAGCGTGTCCAGGGGCTGCAGCACCCCCTCGCCCTCGATGCACGCCACCCGCGCCGCGAACAGCGCCACGTGAAGCTCGAAGTGGGTGAAGCCATGCCGCACGTCGCCGGCCGGCCGCCAGGCGGCGGCCATCGGGGCGCACGCGAAAGCCTCCTCGGCGCTCCAGGGCTCGGGCCGCCAGACGGTGCCCGGCAGTTCCATCATGCCCCCCAGCAGCCCGCGTGCCGGCCGGCGGCGCAACAGCACGTGGGCGCCGTCGGTCAACCAGAAATGAGCGCCGTGCCGCAGCGGCCGCGCCGGCTTCGGCGCCCGCAGCGGCAATCGGCCGGCGATCCCCTGGCGACGGCCGGCGCAGCGCGCCATCCAGGGGCAGACGCCGCAGGCCGGCGCCCCCGGCGTGCACACGGTGGCTCCGAGGTCGAACAGGGCCTGGGCGAAATCCGCCGGCCGGCCGCGGGCGACCGCGTCCGTGCCCAGGCTGGCCGCCGCAGCCGCGATGGCGGCCCGGGCGGCGGGCAACGGAGCATCGATGGCGAACAGCCGCGCCGCCACCCGCTCCACGTTGCCGTCCACCGGCACCACCGGCACCCCGAAGGCGATCGCCGCCACCGCCGCCGCGGTGTAGGCGCCGATGCCGGGCAGCGCCCGCAGCGCCTCGGCGTCGGCCGGAAAGCCGCCCCGGGCCGCGACCGCCCGGGCGCAGGCGTGCAGGTTGCGCGCGCGGGCATAGTAGCCGAGCCCTGCCCAGGCCTCCATCACAGCCGCCTCAGGCGCCGCGGCGAGCGCTTGCACGTCGGGGAAGCGGGAGAGAAAGTCCTCGTAGTATGATCGCACCGCCGCCACCGTGGTCTGCTGCAGCATGATTTCGCTCAGCCAGACCCGGTAGGGATCGGCGGTGCCGCCCGGCGGCGCCCGCCAGGGCAGCGAGCGGCGATGGCGGTCGTACCAGGCCAGCAGGTCGGCGGCGCGAGTCACGGGGGTGGGTATGACGGGGAGCCAGACGAACGACAAGCCGGCCGGTGCGCCCCCCGAGGCCGCTTCCCCGCGCCATGTCTACGGGCCGCGGCCCATCACCGCCCTGTTGCCCGCCATCGTGCGCCCGGCCTTTCGCAAACGCGCCCCGGCCACCGCGCAGGTGCTGGCCGACTGGGAGGCGATCGTCGGTCCGGCGCTCGCCGCCGTCACCACGCCCCGCAAGCTGTTTTCCGGTACGCTCGCCATTGCCTGCGCCGGGCCGGTGGCGATGGAGCTCCAGCACCTCGCCGAGCCGCTGATGGCGCGCATCAACGGTCATCTCGGCCGCGTGGCGGTCACCCGGTTGCGCTTCATCCAGGATGTGCCGCCGCCCCTGCCGGGGGCGCCGGCGCCGCGGCCCCCGGCCATCGCCGCGGCCCGTAAGGCGGTCGCATCGCTGCCGGAGGGCGAGCTGCGCGATGCGCTGGAGGCGCTCGGCCGGATGGTGCTGAGGGATGGCGAGAAATCGGCATAAAGCCTCGACTCGGCCACGGATCTATGGCAACAACACACCAGATATAGAGGGCTCGATGCGGTTATCGCGGCGTATGCTACTACCCCTTGTGGCGGGGCTGATGGTGCCCCGGCTCGCCCGGGCGGCTCAGGATCCGCTCGAGGGCGCACGCACGCTGGGGGACGCGAACGCGCCGGTTTCGGTGATGGAGTTCTATTCGCTGACCTGCGTGCACTGCGCCGATTTCCAGCGGGAGACCTTCCCGCGGATCAAGCACGAGCTGATCGACACCAGCAAGCTGCGCTGGATCTACGAGGACTTCCCGCTCGACCGGGTGGCGCTGATGGCCGCCATGATCGCCCGCGCGCTGCCGCCGGATCGCTACGAGCCGTTCGTCAACGCCCTGCTGGAGACGCAGGACCGCTGGGCTTTCGCGCGCGGCGTCAACCCAACCGAGGAGCTCGGCAAGATGGCCGCCCTCGCCGGCCTGTCGAACGAGGCGTTCAACAAGGTGGTCGCCGACAACAGCCTCAGGGACTGGATCCTCAAGCGCCAGGACGACGCGGTGAAGAAGTACGGCATCGATGCCACGCCGACCTTCGTGTTCAACGGCAAGGCCGAGAAAGACCACCGCGAATCGGGCGCGATAGACTACGAGATGTTCGCGCGCGCCGTCGCGGCCGCCGCCGGCTGAGCCGCGCGCGGCCGAGCTTCGAGGGGACGCCATTGCCGGTCAGCTTCAGCCGCCTGCGGATCGCCGGGTTCAAGAGCTTCGCCGAGCCGGCGGTGGTCGACTTGTTGCCCGGGTTGACCGGCATCGTCGGGCCAAACGGCTGCGGCAAATCCAATGTCGTGGAAGCGCTGCGCTGGGCGATGGGTGAGAGCTCCGCGCGCAGCCTGCGCGGCGGCGAGATGGACGACGTGATCTTCGCCGGCACCGCGCACCGGCCCTCGCGCAACCTCGCCGAGGTCACGCTTCTGCTGGCCGACACCAAGGGCGCCGCGCCGCCGCCGTTCCATGAGCTGACCGAGCTGGAAATCAGCCGGCGCATCGAGCGCGGCAACGGCAGCGTGTTCCGCATCAATGGCCGCGAGGCGCGCGCGCGCGACGTGCAGACGCTGTTCGCCGACCTGGCCACCGGCGCGCATTCCTCCGCGATGGTGAGCCAGGGCCGGATCGGTGCGCTGGTGGCCGCGGCGCCCGAGGAGCGGCGCGCCATTCTGGAAGAGGCCGCCGGCATCACCGGCCTGCACGCGCGCCGGCACGAGGCCGAGCTCAAGCTGCGCGCCGCCGAGGCCAATCTCGGCCGCGCCGAGGACCTGAAGGGCCAGCTCGAGACCCAGCTCGAGAGCCTGAAGCGGCAGGTGCGCCAGGCCAACCGCTACCGCAGCATCTCGGGGCTGATCCGGGCTGCCGAGGCCGAGTTGCTGGCAATCCAGCGCGCGCGGGTCGCCGCTGTGCTCGCCGCGGCAGGGGTCGCCTTGCATGACGCCGAGGCGGCGGTGGCCGACGCCACTATCCAGGCCACCGCCGCTGGTGCCGCCGCCGCCACCGCGGCCGCTTCCCTGCCCGGGCTGCGCGCGGCCGAGGGCGACGCCCGCACCTCCCTGGAGCGCCACCGGCTGGCCGGGGAGCAGATCGCTGCCGAGGAGGAACGCGCCCGCGCCGCGCTGGCCACCGCCAATGCCCGGCTGGAACAGGTCGAGCGCGACCTGGCGCACGCCGAACAGGCCAGCCGCGATGCCGTGGCCGCGATCGCCCGTCTTGACGACGAGGCGGTCCGGCTCGACGCCGAGGACGCGGCCCATCCGGCCCGATTGCAACGCGCCGACGCCGCGGCCGCCGAGGCGGCGGACGCAGCGCGCACCGCCGAGGGGAACGCCAACCGCGCCATCGAGCATGCGGCCGAGCTTGCCGCCCGCCACCGCGCGCTGTCGGAGGCGATTGCCGCCGCCGAGGCCCGGTGCCGGCGGCTTAAGGAGCAGCAGTCGGGTCTGGTGGCCGAACGCGAGCAGGCCGAGCGGCAGTCGGTCGCTCCGGCCGCGCTGGCCGAAGCCGAGGCCGAGCGGGATCGGGCCGAGGCCGCGCTGGTGCAGGCGCACACCGCCCTGGAGGATGCCGAGCGCGCCCGCGCCGCCGCCCTCCAACAGGCCGCCGTGGCCCGCGCCGAGGCGGCCGAGCAGGCGCAACGGCTGCGGGAAGCTGCCAGCGAAACCGCCGCCCGCTTGCGCCGCGAGGCCGAGGAGACCGCCGCCGGGCTGCGCCGCGACGCCCAGGAGCGGGCGAGCGCGCTCCGCACCGCCGCGCGTGCCGAGGCGAACCGGCTGCGCAGCACCGCCGAGTCGGCACTCGCTGGCGCCCGCGAGCAAGCCACTGCCGCCCTCGCCGCGCGCACCCGGCTCGCCGCCGAGGCCGAGGCGCTGGCCGAAGTGCTGGCTGTCAAGGACGGCGAACGCTGGCCGTGCATGGTCGACCTGCTGGAGGTGCCGCCCGGGCTGGAAGCCGCCCTCGGCGCTGCGCTCGGGGAGGAACTCGAATCGGCCGCCGACGCCGCCGCGCCGCGGCACTGGCGAGAATTGCCGCCGTTCGATCCGCCGCCGCCGCTGCCCACCGCCGCGGCGCCGCTCTCGACCCTGGTGCGGGCGCCCCCCGCGCTGGCACGGGCGCTGTCGCAGATCGGCCTCATCGAGGACGGTACCGCCGCCCAGGCAGGCCTGCTGCCCGGCCAGGTACTGGTATCGCGTGCCGGCGCGGTGTGGCGCTGGGACGGCTACGTGATCCAGGCCGGCACGCCCACGCCGGCCGCCATCCGCCTGCAGCAGCGCAACCGGCTCGCGGCGTTGCAGAACGACGTGGCCGAAGCGACTGCGGCGGTCGAGCGGGCAGCTTCCGCTCGCACGGCCGCCGAGGCAGCCGAGGCGGCGGCCCGCGCGGCGGCGGCGGCGCGCGAACAGGCGGCCGTTGCCGAGGCG
>Ga0326727_10014421_pt1 | contig 17239 bp, 19 predicted proteins | sample MB2enrmetagenome_FD_207643 | JGI IMG/M metagenome (GOLD analysis project Ga0326727, IMG submission 207643) | Lab enriched peat soil microbial communities from McLean, Ithaca, NY, United States - MB29MY | ecosystem: Environmental > Terrestrial > Soil > Wetlands > Peat | place: USA: New York...
CACAAAACTCCAGAATCTTCGCGGCGCGCGAAGATTCTCGGGTTTGCGATCAGCGATCAGCCGTCAGCGCTCAGCCATTGAACCTCCGGAACTTCCGGCTCGCTGAAGGACATCCGAGATGCCCAACCGGCGAATTTGTCACAAATCGGAAGCTGATCGCTGAAAGCTGACCGCTGAAAGCTTGCGGCGAAGCCGCGCTGTGCCACGTCAGGCCTTTTCGAGCACCTGGCGGATGAACGCCAGGTTCTTGTGCATGTCGGCTTCCACGTTGCTGTCCTTGTGCGTATCGGTTTCGAGATTGGCAAATCCCGCGTAGCCGATATCGCGAATGGCGGCGGCCACCTGATCGAACTTGATGCTTCCCTCGCCCAGGTAGTTGGGATTGTCCTTGAGGTGGAACTGGCAGATCCGGTCCTTGCCGAGCCAGCGGATTTCCTTCACGCAGTCGAATCCGGCCTTCGTGGAATTGCCCACGTCGTAGTACACCAGTACGTTCTTGGAGCGCGCCCGGTCCATGACGCGCACATTGTTCTCGGCCGAGATGGTGTCTTCCAGCCCGAGAATCACGCCGGCCTTTTCGGCTTCCGGCGCGACCTCCCTCAAAGCATCGCCCACGCGATCCATCTCGGCGGGCTGCTCGATGGCCCATTTGCCGAAGAACGGCAGCAGCAGCACCTTGCTGTTGAGCGCCTTGGTGAGCCGGATCGAATCGCTCACCCACTTGACGCCCAGCGGGTCGCTCTTCAGTCCGTTATCGTGCAGCTTGTCCACACACGTGCCGTCAATGGGAATCTTGTGCTCTTTGGAAAGGCGCAGGTAAGTGGCAATGGCCTCCGGATTGTCCACGGGCATCTTGTTGTCCGTAATCCGCCTGCCGAAAGAAACTTGCACTCCATCGAAACCGAGCTTGGCAGCCAGCGTGACGGCGTCCGGCTTGGCGCCGAGGTTCAGGTTCCAATCCGTGACCCCGATCTGAAGCTTTCGATATGCGCCTCGCGCGAAATGCCCGCTAAGCGAAGCGGCGGCTAATGAACGAAGCACGGTGCGGCGGTTGACGTGGGCCATGAGGCCTCCTTCCCGACACTAATCTGAAGTTCAGTTCAGTTATAACACCAAAACGTCTCTTATGAATCCTTGTGAATGCTTTCCGGAAAATTTATTCGAAAAACTTCTTTCCCTCCGAAAGGGGAAGCGCTATACTGATCGAGCCCTCGAGTCTCACCAACATGAATTCCAACGACCTGGCAGCCGAAACACTCCTCAAGAACGTGGTGCACGATTTGCGCCAGCCCCTGGGCAACATCGAAACCAGCGCGTACCTGCTGAACCGGAGTCTGCGTGGCATGGAAGGTCAGGTCTGTCGGCACTTGATTACCATCGAGAGGCAAGTGGACCTGGCTTCTCGCATCCTGAATGAGGCCGCCCAAGAGCTACGGCGTCTTCAGGCCCCGCCCGCCGACGACAAGAGCCTGGACTTCACGAAATCGGAAACCGCCGCGGTCACGTAGCGCGGGGGCTTCACCAGGAATTGGGGTTTCTGGTCCCACAGGCCGCGGGACACGTCTTGCCAAAGGGGAGCGTTGATTCCGCGGTCGATCACCACGAATGCGTCCGCACGGTCCAGGAACCGCATGCTGGAGGCCTTGAAGTCCTGGCAGGAGAAATCCAGCAGCATGAGGAAAACGTCGGGACGAACGAGTTCCACTATACTGTTCGATTCCACGATCGCGTTCTCGCTTTGATCCAGAATCTTGCGCAGCGTGCCCGCCGCGCGCGCCAGTTCACCCGCCGGGGCGCGCAGCCAAAACGACCGTTCCGCGCCCGCCGCCAGGAAACGCCCCGAATCCGTCGCGCCCGGTTCATACTCCTCGCTCAACGCGAATGGATGCTCGGGCTCCGCCTCGCAACCGCACGCTTCGTTCTTGTTGGCGCAGATCCCGTGACCGTATTGCGTGATCTTAATGGCCGTCCAACGCCGATCGCGCAATTTGCGGATCAGCCCCGCCACCAGCGAAGTCTTTCCGATGTTGCGCGAGTGCCCGCCCACCACCACGAGCATCAGTCTCTCGCCTCGAGCTCCGCCATCCGCCGCTTCAATTCGGCTACCTCGCGCCGCAATTGGGGAAGCCGCGCCAGGTTGGCGAGCTGCTCGAGGTGCTGCTTGAGCGGGCGCGCCGGCGTGCCCCACACGGTCTCGCCGGAGTGCACGATCTTGGAGGTCAGCACGCCGCATCCGGAGCCCAGTACGGCCCGCGATTCGATGCGCGCCTTATCGCCGATGCCCACCTGCCCGCCGATCACGGCGTAGTCTTCCACGACCACCCCGCCCGAAAAACCGGTTTGCGCGGCTACTACCACGTGCCGCCCGATGCGGCAATTGTGGCCCACATGCACCATGTTATCGAGTTTGGTGCCTTCGCCGATCTCCGTGACCCCCAGCGCCGCGCGGTCCACGCACGAATTGGCGCCAATCTCTACGAAATCGCCGATCTCCACCCGTCCCACTTGCGGGAACTTGTGCCAGCGGTCGCGATCCATGACATAGCCGAAGCCGTCGGCGCCGATCACCGCGCCCGAGTGCAGAATCGTGCCGCGCCCGATATCCACGTTGTCGTAGACCGTCACGTTGGGATGCAGCACCGAGCCCTCGCCGAGCACCACGCGCTTGCCGACATAGCAGCCCGCCCCGATGCTGGATGCCACTCCGATGCGCGTGTTGTCCCCCACCACGGCGTGAGGCCCGATGTACACCAGCGCGCCCAATTCCACGTCCTTGCCGATCACCGCCGTCGGATGGACTCCCGGTTTCAGTTCCGCCGTGGGATAGAAGCGGCTCATGGCCCGGGCAAACGCGGTGCGCGGCTCGGGCACCCGGATCACCGTCCGGTAGGCGCCGCTGGGCCATTCCATGGGCACCAGCAGGCAGCCCGCCGCCGAACGCTCCGCTTGCGCGACGGCCCTGCGGCTGCCGACGAACGACACGTCGGACGCCCCGGCCTTCTCGAGTGGCGCCACGTCGAGAAGTTCCTTTTCGCCGTCGCCTTCGAAGGTGGCGCCCAGCCATTCCGCCAATTCGCGAACTCGCATGATTCATCATACAGATCCATCGGCCGTGGTGGTGCCCGCGGTGTTAGACTTCAGTCAGGAATGGCCAGGCAATTCAAGATCATCGTGGAAAAGCACGCGGACGGCTATGTCGCCTATCCCCTCGGGTTGAAAGGAGTCGTGGTGGGTGAAGGCGACAGTTATGAAGAAGCGCTTGCGGATGTGAAATCAGCCATCCGATTCCACATCGAGACGTTTGGCGGCGAAGTCCTGCCCGATGATTCGCCTGTGCTCGAAGCGTTCATCGACGAAGCAATCATCCAGGCGTGATGGCCAAGTTTCCTGTCGATGCCCCAAATCCAGGGTGATCGCCGCGTTCTGCGCTCTCGGATTCGAGTTGGTTCGCGAGCGGGAAGACATTGCCATGCGACGCCCGATCGCCGAGGCGGCTTTGATTGCCTCACTCTGCCAAATCGCGCCACCATCCACCCTGACGGCCGCGAACTCGCATGATTCATAATACAAATTCATGCCCACCGATCCATCGGCCGTGGTGGCGCCCACGGCGCGCGTTCATCCCGAGGCCTGCATCGGCCCGGGCGCCAGAATCGGCGAATTCTGCGTGATCGAAGCCGATGTCGCCATCGGCGCCCAGTGCCTGCTCGAGCCCTACGTGTACATCAAGCGCTGGACCACCATGGGTGAGCGCAACGAAATCTCCGCCGGCACCGTGCTGGGGACCGACCCGCTCGACAAGTGCTTCACCGGCGAGCGCAGCTACCTCCGCATCGGAAACGGCAACAAAATCCGCGAACATTACACCATCTCGCGCGGCACGTCCCCCGAATCCGTCACCGAAATCGGCAACGACAACTACATCATGACTTCGGGCCACATCGCCCACAATTGCGTGGTTGGCAGCCACATCGTGATTGCCAGTTGCGCGCTCATCGCGGGGTACGTGGAGATCGAGGACCAGGCTTTCATTTCGGGCGGCGTGGTGGTCCATCAGTTCTCCAAGATCGGGCGCCTGGCGATGATCGGCGGAAATACCCGCGTCAACAGCGACGTGCCGCCGTTCTTCCTCTACAGCGGCTTCGACGTGGAAGCCAAAGGGCTGAACCTGGTGGGACTGAAGCGCGCGGGATACAAGGCATCGGATGTTTCCGCGCTCAAGAAGGCCTACCAGATTTTGTACCGCTCCGGCCTGAAACTGGAGGAAGCGCTGGCCAGGATCGAGCGGGAGATCCCCACGCCCGAGACGCTGCACCTGGTGGCTTTTGTGCGCCGCAGCAAGCGGGGCATTTGCCGCGAGTAGCCACGGCTCAGGGAGTTTGGAGCAAGCTCACGATCTCGGGCCCGAGTTGTTGGTAGTGCCTCGTGTTCCAACTGTAAATGGTTTGAGCCTTGGCCTTGAGGGCGCAATACCCGAGCATCGCATCGTAAATCGTGCTTCCCACGATTCCGAGATCGGCGAATTTCTTCAACCCGTGCCAATACTCTTCCGCGTCGAGCGAAACAACGGCCAATCGTTCGCGCACGTTTTCGATGAACAGGATCGCCTGTTCGGCGCTGATGCGGTGCCTTCCGGGCATCCGTGTCAGCGCGGAATAGACCTCCGCCAAAGTGTGCAGGCCGCAGCACGCCTGCGCCTTCCCGTATTTCTTGAACGCCGCGATGCTCCGTTCGTGGTGCTCGTGGTCGCCGTAGAACACGGGCACCAAAACCGACGAATCGAAAAAGGCTTTCACCGGCGCTTCCCCATGTTCTTCCGGTCTCGCTCGTCGCGAAGGTCTTCCAAGACCCGGTCGGTTACCGAAGCGGGCAACGGCTCGCCCGTGCGGAACACCCAGATCCCATCCTCCTTCCGAAGAGGCATGGTGCCGCGGACGGGCCGCAGAACGATACGCTCTCCCTGGCTTTCGAGATCGAGCGAATCGCCGGGCTCCAGGTTGAGCTCGTCGCGCAGCGCCTTCGGAATCATGACGCGGCCGGCGTTATCGAGTGTCAGCTTGGTGGTCATTATGGGAGATGATAGTGGGGAAACCCATTTGCAAATACCAAAATAGCACGCTTCGCCTCCCTTGAGCTGTCGATCATCGGCAGATCGGGGAGCAAGGGGCCGGGGCCGGGCTACGATGGGTTCTTTCGCTGCCTGCGGCAGGGTGAGAGGCGCTTAACCGAGCCGAAGGCCGCCCCCGCCGCGAAAAGTGCAATGGGACGGAGGATGGCCGCTGGGTGTTATACTGACCCGGAGGTCGGGAACCGAAATGGAAGTTCCGGTTCATCCTCTGATTGGTTGCTCCTTAGCCGTAGCAGAATCCCTGGGCGGTCAAGAGCAGGTCGACCGGTCGCCTTGCCAGGCGGCTCCGCATTTTCTGGCCCCCGTGGCGCCGGAGGGTGCCGTAGGGTCCAAAAAAAATCCTCGTTAGGGTAGGAAACATGCCGAAACTGAGTGCCGGCCTGCTGCCGTTCCGGCGGATCAACGGCGCAATCGAGGTCTTCCTGGTGCATCCCGGAGGCCCGTTTTGGAGGAACCGGGACGACGGCGCCTGGTCGCTGCCCAAAGGCGAATACAATATCGCCGAGGACCCGTTCGCTGCGGCGTTGCGTGAATTCGAAGAGGAAACGGGCTTCCGGGCCGGCGGCGCCGCGTTCCTGCCCTTGGGCGAGATCCGGCAGGCCGGCGGCAAGGTGGTCACGGCCTGGGCATTCGAGACGCACCTCGATGCCACGTTGGCCCGGAGCAACAACTTTCAGATGGAGTGGCCGCCCAGGTCGGGCAAACTTCGCGAGTTCCCCGAAGCCGATCGCTTTGCCTGGTTCCCGTTGGCGGAAGCGCGCATCAAAATGCTGCCTGGCCAGCTCGGATTTCTGGATCGCCTGGCCGAGCGGGCCGGCTGAAAGCTTCTCACTTGCGCGCGGTGACCGTGACCTCGAGGTGCGCCTTGGCATTGGCCAGTTTGGTCACCCCCACCGTGGTGCGCGAGGGCCGCGGGGCATTGAAGAACGTGGCATAGACCGCGTTCATGCGCGGGAACAAGTCCATGTCGGTCAGGTATACCTGCACCGACACCACGTTGTCGAATGTCATGCCCGCGGCCTTCAGGATGATGCCGATATCGGCGAAGCAGGTTTTGGCTTCAGTTTCGAAATCCGCGGGGATGTCTTTGGTCTTGAGATCCTGGCCGACCTGGCCGGCGACGTAGAGCGTGTCGCCCATCAGAATCCCGGGGCTGAACATGGGCGCCGCTGCGCCCGGAGCGGGGGCGAATTCCGGCGGAGTGATGGCCTTCTTGGTCGCCGCCGCGAGAGGGAGGGAGAGCAGGAAAGCGCCCATCAGGAGCGCGGTCATATTGGTTCGCATAGGTGCAATGTAGCACGGCGCCCGGGCGTCGCTGCTTGAGTTTCACAAATCGCCGTCGAGAATATCGTCCAGGGTATAGGGGCAATTGGCGGGAATGTCCAGATCCTTTTCTCGTCCGGCGTGGCCGGTCTCGAAAAGAGCGTTCTTCACCGCCTTGCGCCAGATCCTTTCGAGGTTCTGCTCCGCGTACCGGCGAAGGCTCGGGGAGTCCTCCAACTTGAACTCCACCTCGGCGCGTCCTTCGGCAATCGAGCGGCGCCAACTGGATCCGCTCTTCTCTGGCTGGATCTTCTGCTTGATCAGGTGCATCAGCATGCGGTGCAAGTGCGATCGAACTGCGGAACGCTCGCTCTTTCCCAAGTCCTCGATCTCCTCCGCAATATGTTCCAGATCGACTTCGTCGATGCGGCCCTGGCGCAGCATGCCGGCCACATGGGCAGTCCACTCGACAAAGTCGGTATCGTACAGGGTCTTGGTGGTCGTGCCCATGACATCTATCATAGACTCTCCGCGGGCAACGATTAACGCCGCCGCCGGTTTCCGTTCATGGACGGCGGCCGGGTGTAAGCCAGCCACGAATGAAGGACGTGACGCGCTCGTTCGTTGCTGCCGTGGCCCTTCCGGCAACCTGAGGCATCCGCGAATATCGCCCGATGGCCGCCTGATCGCGCGCACGCGCATCGTGCAGTCGAAGCAGATCTGGTGCCGTCCTCTCTTCTGGCAGTCGCAGATTGATCGGGGCGTCGTTCAGCGCGTGCAGCAGCCGTTGACCCAGCGTTCGAAAAATTTCGTCAGGTCTTTCCGCGATGCCGTCTGGATGGATTTTTCGAAGTCTTCGCTGGTCACGGGACGGCCCCAGTAGTCGCTGGTATATCGACGCAGCCCGCCCCAGAACGCCACATCGGCAAGCTGGCGACGAAGCAGGGATAAGACCCAGACGCCTTTATGAGTCGGAATCTCTCCGCCCGCCTGCCGGAGATTCTCCGCGACGCTATCCGAAAGCGGGCGGTCCTTGCCCTCAGCCTTGAGTCCTTCGTGGATCTGCCGCGAGCGCTCGATCTCGCGTTCGTAGCGCGGCTTCCCGAAACGCTGTTCCAGGAAAGCGTCGGCCAAAAAAGTTGCCAGCCCCTCGCTGAGCCAGAGATCGGTCCAGTCCCGGCACGGTATGGCGACGCCGTACCATTGACGCGCGGCCTCGCGCGCGAGCGGCCCGAGATCGTCCGGCGTGCGCGAAAGCTTCTCGCCGTAGGATTCCGGCAACAGCGTAAGACCGGCGCCCGTCCCGGTCACGTCCCCATGAACGAATACCTGGGTGTAGGCGCTGCCGGGATATGGCTTGCCGGTCCGCTCCGCGAGGAAACGCAGGACCGCGCCGGTCAACTCCGCGCCAGCCAACTCCGCGACAGACGCGCGCCCCAGCACCCGCAGCTTCACTCCATTCACTTCCTCCGTCGACTCGGTGAAGGCGCCGGCGGCGAAACCGTATAAATAAGGGGGCGCCGGCGAGTCGATCCGTTCGGTAGCGGCGGCTTTCAGATCTCCCGGCGCGGCGACTGTCAGCCGTAAGGTAGCGCGTTCGTCGGGGCGGTCGTTGCACACCATCCAGTCGCTGGTGAACGGCCGGGTGTAGACCTGGTCGGGAAAGAACACCAGGCCCTCTGCCGGACCAGCCTGATAGCGGATGGTGATACTGCGATGCTGGCCCGGCCGGGCGGGTGTCGACAAAACCACGATGAGGACTTTGTCTTTGCGCTCGAACCACTGGCGGGTTCCCCCGTCCAGAACGCTCGAGATCTCCAGATCGCCGGCATCCAGGTCCAGGGCGTCCAGGCGGTCGATGCGGCTTTGATAGTATATGGTCTCCTCGCCCGCGATGCGCTTAGCGGCCAGATCCGGCGTGATCGCCACCTCGTACTGCTCCACGCCGTAACTGCGCGGAAGTTGGGCCGCCGCGAGCCGCGAACCGGCAGCCGCTTGCGCGACCATGGCCAGGCAGAAGTACTCCGCCATCCTCACTTCTTGCCTGCTTCCACATGCAGCCGCAAGGCGCCCACCCACACCGGTCCGCGATCGCGGTTGTACGCGGGATTGGTGATGTACTGCACGTCGATGGTGGCGAACAGCCCGGAGAAAATCCGCGCACGATAATAGCTTTCCCAGACGTTCTCCCGCCCGTAGCGCAGGGCGCCGTCTCCGATCAGGAAGTCCAGGCCGCCGCGCGCCAGGTATTCGGCATGCACCGCGGAGAGCCCGCTGGAGGTCACCTCCGTCGCCACGGTATCGTGGGGACGCTTCCAGCGCGTGCCCGCCAGCGACACACCCGCAGTCGCCAGTCTATCGATGGCGGTGAAGGCGAAGCTCTCGGTTTTGCCGTCGTTCCACCCGAGGCGTCCGAAGACGCCGAAATCCGTGATCAACTCCTGATCCACGCTGAATCCGAATCCGTATTTCACAGTGCCAATGCGCCGCGTGGCGGTTACATCCGGCCGCGTGCCGGTTTCCGCGGCCAGTTTGAGCGCGTCCGCGTACGTGCCGGCGTCCGCATGGTTCCCATACCCCAGGACGCGAACAGCGCCATCGTGGTTGCGCAGGTGCAGGCGCACTTCGCCTTCGGCCATATCGGAGCGGTCGCGAAACAGCCTGCGATCGAAGCGCATCCCGTTGGCGGTTTTGGGCATGGCCGCGCTGGCGTAGCGCAGCGACCAGCGCCGCGTGTGGAACTCGTGCACCCAGCCCCAGGTGTAGCCGCGCGTGTCGGCGGGATAGTCCCACGCGCCGTTGTACATGATCGCCCAGCCCATGAACTGGGTTCGCGGATCGTGCGAGTAACGGTTGTTATCGAAGAAATCGGTGACGGTGAAACGCCCGAGCGTGACCGAATAGCGCGTCATGGGCCGGGTCCCGGCGAGCTGGTTTTCGTCGCTCTCGAAGGTCTCGCGTGCGTCTCCGAAGCCGAAATCCTGGGTGACGTACAACCGCGCGATGTAGGGCTTGGGAGTTGCGACGGTCGCGCGCGGGATCTCGCCATTGGGGAAGTTGGCGACGCCATTGGTGCCGCTGAAGCCGCGGCCGCCGGCCAGTTCGGGATCGAAATAGAACTGCGTATTGGCGGCGGGCCGCCAGCCGAAGAAAAGCGTGGAGGTGATGGAAGCCTCGGCCTCGGGGTGTCCCTGCAGACTGAAGATGTCGGCGTATGGCGAGCGGAAACTGCCGTGATATTGGCCGATCGAGGTCGCCTGGAAGAACAGGTTCCACTTTTCCGGCTGCGGGGGATCCTGTGCCTCGATCCGGAATACGGCGAGGATGGAGAGAGTGCACATGCGAATCGCGAGGCTCACTATTTCTACTATCGCTCAGAGTCGCGCGGTCGAAATCGGAGTTCGCGGCGCCGGCTGAATCCGGGCGCTGTCTTGGCTCATCAGATATCTTGACATCAAGATAACGGAGGCGTTATGAGCGATTCGAAACTGAAAATCCTGGTCTTCGCCGGCAGCACCCGTGCGGATTCGTACAACCGGAAACTGGCGCAAGCGGCCGCCGCGGCGCTCCGGCGCTCCGGTGCCCACGTCTCGTATGCCGGCCTCAAGGACTATCCGATGCCACTGTACGAGGGGGATGTCGAAGCGGCGCACGGTTTGCCCGAAACGGCCAAGGCTTTCAAGCGACTCCTTCTAACCCACGACGCGTTCGTAATTGCCTCGCCGGAATACAACGGGTCCTTCCCCGCCCTGCTGAAGAACGTCATCGACTGGACTTCCCGGCCCGAGCCGGGCGAAAAGCCGCTGGCCGCATTTCGCGGCAAGACCGCCGCCCTGCTGAGCGCCTCCCCGGGACAGGGTGGCGGGCAGCGAGGACTGCGGCACCTGCGCGAACTGCTCGAGATGATCGGGGTGAGCGTGATTCCGGCGCAACTCGCGATTCCCCGCGCCTTCGAGGCATTCGATGCTGAAGGCGCATTGGTGCGGGCGGAGGACCGGAACGCGCTGGCACGGATGGCCTCGGACCTGGTGCTGGCCGCCGGCGAGAAACTCCGGCCGGCGGCATAACCGCCTCGGCGACACGCGCTACAATCGGGTGTCGTCGAGGAGGATATTTGAAACCGATTATCCTGTGCGCGCTCCTGTTGGGAGCCACGTCGCTCGCGCCCGCCCAGGCGCCGGCGCCAAAGATTCAGGCCTTGATCATCACCGGCCAAAACGGCCACGACTGGCGCGCCACCACGCCTGTACTCCGCAGCATTCTGGACGCCACCGGGAAATTCGACGTGCGCGTTACCGAGGAGTTCCGCGGCGCCGGCCCGGAAACGCTGGCGCCCTACGATGTCGTGATCCTGAATTACTACGAGAGCCGCAAGCCCGAGTTGCGCTGGGGCGAGCGCGCCGACACCGCCCTGGTGAATTATGTGCGCTCGGGCAAGGGACTCGTGCTGTATCATTTCTCGATTGCGGCCTTCGACGGCTGGACCGAATTCGAGAAAATGTCCGGCGGCAACTGGAGGCCGAATAACGGCCACCACTCCGCCCGGCACGACTTCACGGTGCAGATCAAGGATCCGGACCACCCCATCACGCGTGGATTGCAGGCCTCTTATCCGCAGACCAACGATGAGCTGTACGCCAACCTGAAATGGCAGCCGGAGGGCTCATATCACGTGCTGGCAACGGCGTGGGACGATCATTCTCTGTATCGCCCAAACGAGAAGCAGCCTATTCCGGGCTCGGGGATCAACCAGCCGGTGCTGTGGACCGTGAATTACGGAAAGGGGCGCGTATTCGTGACGGCGTTGGGCCACGATCCGGATGCCATGAAGAGCGCGGTTTTCACAACCACGCTGGCGCGCGGCACGGAATGGGCGGCCGGCACTCTGAAATAACTCTGAAATAGCCGCAGTTTGACCTACAGGCCGGGCGAGACTACAATTGGAATACGCGTGCGCCCGTAGCTCAGTTGGATAGAGCGTTTGCCTCCGGAGCAAAAGGTCGGTGGTTCGAATCCACTCGGGCGTACCAGATTTCTCCTTTGTTTCCAATTCCTTAGATGCCACTGAGGCAGTTTGCCGATCTGGCCCTAAATTGCCGGTATACCGAGGAATATCACTAGCCTGTGCCTTCTCCATCGCCGCCAGGACTGTTTCGGCTTGCGGATGGACATAGCGTCGAGTCGTACCGAAATCGCTGTGCCCCGCGAGGTAGGAGAGAGTATACGGGTCCATATGCGACGCCCACCGCGTCAGGCAAGTGTGCCGGAAGGTGTACAGCGGCACGTACTCAATCTCTGCAATCCTACACGCCTGTGCGTGGCGCTTCTTCAAGGTGGATTGTTCAATGTGGCCGCTTTTGGTCGGTGCCGGAAACACCCATCCGGTAGCGTTTTCGTTGCGCCGCATTTCGAGAATCGCGGCGGACCTTTGGGCCAAGGGGACCACGCGACGAGCATTCGCGGTTTTTCCGAAGGGGATGTTCAGCGCTCCATCGCACACTTGCTCCCACCGCAACCGATAGGCTTCCTCGGGCCTTAAACCGCAGTCGAGAAGGACCACGCCGAGATCTCTTAAGGGTTGCGGGAGCGCGCTATCCCCGCGCCTTCTTCAGCCGCGGCAGCGCGATCAGCGCCGAGCCATAAACCAGCAGCGAAAGAAACAGCGCCGCTTTGCGGTCCTGATGAAGATCGTCGGTCAGCAATCGATACGCCCCCAGCGCCATCGCGGGATAGATGAGGCGCGAGATCTCGAGGTTGTCCCAGCGCGAGCCGGCCCACGCCAAAAGCAGAGCCGATCCGGCGACCACGGTCGTTTGCAGTGTGGCGCAATAGGCGTGGCTTGCGGACTGTCCGAACGCGCCGTGATAGGCAGCCGTGAGCAGTCCCGCCAGGATGCCCGCCAGCAGCCACGCCAGGGTGGCCGCGGCGCCGAAACGGGTGACCGGCCACGCACCCTTTCCCACCAGCCAGTAGCAGACCGCCGCGGCCACCGCGCCCGCAATCAACGCCGCATCGTTCGCCCCGGGCCACGACATCTCGCTCAGCAGGAACGCCGCCGCCTGCGCCAACGCCCCGGAAGTCACCAGCGCCAGCAGAAGGTATAGGACGCCGTGCACCTGGAGCGTCAGCCGTCCGAACGCCGAGCCCGCCCACGCGCAGCCAATCGCCGCCAGCGACCATAAGCCGTCCGCCCAACTGCCCGGGAGCAGCAGGCGGCTGCCCACGATGGCCAGCAGGATGCCAAACGTGGAATAGGTGTAGAAGTTGCGCCCGCGGGAGCCCTTGCGTTCCAGCATCACGAACGAAACCACGTAGCAGGCCACGCCGCACGCCAGCGTGATCAGCGCCATGGCCGGTCCCAGCCGCGGTTCCTCGCTCGAAAGCCGCAGGCCGCCCCGCACGCTGATGAGAAAGGCCAGCGCGCACTGCGCGGTTTCGAAGCCGGTGAACGTCACGCCGCGCAGCAGCGTGCGCACGATGGTGCTCGCCAGGTAAATGGCCAGCAGCGCCACCTGCGCCGCTAACAGCCAGCCATGCGGAATGGGCGCATACGCCGCGGGAAGCCCGCGTTCGTTGGTCACCAGCCAGGTGGCCAGGAGCACCGAAAGATCGGCGGCGGTGGCCGCCAGCCAGCGCTCGCTAAGCCAGTGGTCGAGGCACGCGGATGCCTCCACCGCGGCCGCTATCGCCAGGAACACCAGCGTGAAGGGCAGAACATCGTGGGTGGCCATGAGCAGGGCGGCGGCCGTGCCTAAGCCTGCCAGCGTGCTGATGGTGGCCACAATCAGCAGGTCTTTTTGCCACGAGATGGCGAGGCCGAATAAAGTGAAGAACAGCAGAATGCCGCCCGCCTCCCAGGTGGACACCGCGTGAAAACGAAGCGTGGCTTCCCACAACAGGGGCGCCAGCACCAGCACGGCGGTCAGGCTGTGCAGCGCGGCCTCCAGTCGCCGCGCAGCGGGGGTGCGGGCGGCCCACACCAGCCACAGGATGGCGTAGAGCAGTCCCACCGCCACTCCGGCTTTGGGCGCCAGGGTTCCCGTTTCGGTGACCGCGCGCAGCAGGTAGGCTCCGGCCAAACCCAACAGGGCGCGGCCCAGAACCGGAAGCGTCCGGGCCACATCCTGCGGAGCCGCACCCTTCGCCACCGCTATCGGAGCCGCGACCGTCAGGGAGCGGTCTTCACTCCGCGCAGCTATCCCCAGTTCCCGCTCGATCCGCGCGACCCGGGCAGCGAGGTCGCGGACCTCCGCCTCAAGCCCTTCCCTCTCCGGCTGCATCGACTACCTCGCGCTCCGGCCAGGGCGGCAGGAGCTTCACTAACAAGAGGAAGATGGCGAAGGGCAGGAGCATCAGCGCGATCGCCGGAACCAGGCCTTCGCGCGTGGCGAACGCCACCTTGTACGTGGTGTACCCGAGGAAGCTCTTGGAGAACAGTTGCCCGCCGATCACCACGTTCCAGCGCATGGCGAAGATGCCGATCATAATCAGGCTGCCGGCGGTGATATACATGGCGCGCCGCGCCAGTGCGCCGAACTTGAACAACTGCGTGGCGGCCAGCAGCGCCAGGGGCACCAGCGTCCCCAGGCAGATCTGCAGAATCACCTGCGAGAAGAAGAGCCTGGTGTGCACCATGAAATCCAGGCTGCGGAAGGATTCGTCGGCCTCATAGGTGCGGTGGATCAGGTCGAGCATCTCCAGCGTAAAGTCGATGACGAAGCAATAGAACAGGTACCTGGCTACCGTATCCAGGCACGGCATGTCGATGGGCCTCTTCTTCACCTGCATCGACAGCATGTAGAGCAGGAGCACGGCGGCGATGCCGGAGCTCATGGCGGAGAACAGGAAGACAATGGGCATGAGCGGGCTGGACCACCAGGGGTTGGCCTTGATGGAGCCGAAGATGAATCCCACGTACCCGTGCAGCAGGAAGGCCGAGGGGATGCCGATGACGGTGACGGTATAGCCCACCTTGTCGTCAATGATGCGGGCCGCGGTGCTGACGTTCTCCGAGCCCAGGGTGAGCACCTTGTAGACCAACCGCGTGAGCCCGGTGGTGGTCTGAGCCATGCGGACGATATCGGCGCGGTACTCCAGCCAGATTTCGAGCAGCAGGACCACCGTGAGGTACCACAGGTAGACGAAACCGAACATGGCCATGGCCGACGAGCGGTGCGGCGTGAGGTACATCTCGATCGAGCGCTCGGGATGCCCCAGGTGCAGTTGCAGCGGCAGCGGCGCCACCAGCAGGAAGGCCAGCGCGGTGAGCAGCGCCAGGCGGTAAGTGGGACGCACGGCCTCCACCTTGAAGACGCGCTCGAGGGAGGCCAGGATGAACGCGCCGGCCACTAGTCCGGTTATATAAGGATAGAGCACGATGAGGAGGCTCCATTGGAGCTCGACTTCGTTGGGGTACATGAAACCATCGACGCCAGGTATCATTGTTTCAATCCTTGGGTTTCTCCGTTATCTCACCGAGCTTTATCTCACCGAACCATCCAAATCCTTGTAGTAGACCTTGGCTTGCGTGGCCATGTAAGGCTTCAGGACTTCCACTTTGTTGTCGCGCAGGAACGCGTGCACGGGGTCGTGCGGGTTTTTGAAATCCACCAGTTGACGCGCGCCCGTGGGACAGTTCTCGCAGCAGGCGGTGGTCAGCCCCTGGGTGATGCGGTGGTAGCACAGCGTGCACTTATCCACCGTGTCCTTGGCGGGATGCAGGTAGCGGCAGCCGTAGGGGCAGGCCTGCACGCAGTAGCGGCAGCCCAGGCAATAGCTTTCGTCCACCAGCACCACGCCGTCGGGACTCACGAAAGTGGCGCCCACCGGGCACACCTGCACGCACGGCGAATCGGCGCAGTGGTTGCACAGCTTGGGCACGAAGAAGCTCTTCACGTCCGTGCGCGTGGAGGGCGGGAAGCCGTCCATGGCGCCATTGGGCGATTCCACGCGCGGCTGTTTGCCCTCCTCCACTTCGTAGCGCTCCACCCAGGTGCGGTAGTATCCCTGGGGCACGTTGTTTTCCTTGGAGCAGGCGCGCACGCAATTGCCGCAGCCGATGCACTTGTCGATATCGATGATCATGCCCCACCAGTGGTCGGCCATCTGGTAGGCTTCGCTGGGCGGAGCGGCTCCCGTGATCTGTTCCAGGGTGGCGCCCACGGAGCCCAGAACCAGGAGCTTGGTGCCTATGCCGATGAGGTCGCGCCGGGTGATGTCCATGTGAGTCTCCAATAGCCTCTCTACAGGTGGGGATTGTGCGGCAGGTGACAGGCGTTGCAGGCGGTGCCGCCGGAGTGCTCTGCCGTCACCACCTGCGGGAACCACTTGGGCTTGGACGCATCCTTTTCGTGACACCGCCGGCACAGGCTGCCGGTCTCGGGCAGTTTGGGAGTCACCGCCGAGGGATCGTTGGCGTGCGCCGCCAGCGCTCCGTGGCAGGCCTCGCACGCCACGTGCGCGTGTTTGCCGGCAGCGCGGACCTTGGCCTGGTCGTCATGGCACATCACGCAGGTATCCTGCCCGGCAAAGGAAATCGGCCGCTGCCGGATGTCGGCCAGGGCGCCCGGACGGTAGTGGCCGTATTGACCGAAGTTCTTGGGGATGACCGCGCCGCGCAACACCAGGAACAGGCCGATTCCGGCCAGCAGAACGAGGGCGGGGCGAACCAGATGCCCCGCGTCATGGAGCAGACGGCGCAATTCGGACCTCCTTGGTCGGTAAAGTCGCAGCAATAAAGTAGCCAAATGGCCCTTTTATCTGAATCCAATACAGTAGAGGGCGAACCGTTGAAATTTTCCACACTTACTGCGGAAATCCCCAATAAATCGTGGGGCAAAAGACCCACCTGGGGGAAGCGGATCTAGAGCACTTTTCCGGCAAGATCCGACTGATCGGCCCGCTATTGCACCGACCACACCCCCATGGATTGCCAACCCGTATTGTTTCCCCCCGCGTTGTCCCGCCCCGCGACATACAAGATGCGGTTCCCCACGAAAGAGGACGTGAAGGCTATGTTCAGGGTCATTGTCAGACCGTTGCCCGCCAGAGCGGCCGATGAGCCAACGCTGCTCACCGTGCACTGGCTGTTCTGAATCGGGGCGCCTCCGCCATTCAGGACTGTTCTGGCGTACGGCCCTTCCGCTTGGCCGGCATCATCCACCAGGAGGAGTGTGCTGCTGGATGCCACATACGCGAGGTAGCATGCTTGGCGGCCGTCAAGGAAATTGTTGATCAGGAGGTTCACGATTCCGATGTCGGCGGCTCCCTTGCTATCGGTTAAGGAGAACGTGAACGATTGCGCGGTCCCCGCGGCACTCGCACCGCCGGCTGGGCTCAGGGTCCCTACCGAAATGGTTCCCGCAGGCGTGAATGGCACTTGCCATACTCCCAGCGCTTGCCAGCCGGAGTTGTTCTGCGCCTGGTCGCGCGCTGCCAGGTAGGCGATCTTGTTGCCCCCGAACCCTGCTTTGAAGGTGAAGTTGAGTGTTAGCGTCAGCGTCTCTCCGTTGCCAATGGCCGACACCAGGCTCACGGCGCATTGGCTGTTCTGCGATCCGGCAAACGGTCCGCCCGCATCGCCCGCGTCGTCTACCAGAACCAGTGAGTCGAAGGGAACCACGTAAGCGAGATAGCAGGCTTGCCGGCCGTCCAGGAAGTTGTTGATGAGTACGTTCACCACGCTGAGGTCCTGCCAGCCACGGGGGTCGGTGAACGTGAACACCATTGACTGGCTCATCCCGCTACCGGCCCTGGGACTCACTCCTATAGGGGTCGGCAGTTGACTCGCCGTCGGCGTCAGCAGGTAGACCGAATCGTTCCCATTGATGACAATCTGTCCGCCATCGT
>Ga0326727_10014422_pt1 | contig 17237 bp, 14 predicted proteins | sample MB2enrmetagenome_FD_207643 | JGI IMG/M metagenome (GOLD analysis project Ga0326727, IMG submission 207643) | Lab enriched peat soil microbial communities from McLean, Ithaca, NY, United States - MB29MY | ecosystem: Environmental > Terrestrial > Soil > Wetlands > Peat | place: USA: New York...
GCTTCGGTCCGAGCGCAAGCGCGGCCAGCGGCTCATCGAATCGAATCGCTACAAGAAGTGGCAAAGCCTCAAATATTACGTGCTTATCGCGGTTCTGGCCGCGGCCCTGGCGGGGAGCGCCATCGGTGGGTTGCTCGATCCCATCGCCCTGCTGTTTCGCTCGATCGCCATCGGCGTGCTGCCGGCGCTGAATTATGCCTCGCGCGGCGCGCTGGATTTCAAGCAGGCGTACTTCCGGGAGGGTGCGCTTTACGTCGCGATCCTGGCGGCGATCCTGCTCGCGAACCAGCGCGTTACGCGCTTCTGGTGCCGCGCCCTATGCCCGCTGGGCGGCCTGCTCAGCTGGCTGGCGCGAGGATCGATTCTCAATCTCAGGAAAGACCCCGGCGCCTGCGATCAATGCAACCGCTGCCTGACCGGCTGCCAGGGCGGCGACGATCCCATCCCCGGCGCGCCCTGGCGCAAAGCCGAGTGCCACCTGTGCTTCAATTGCGTGGCGGAGTGCCCCACCACGGGCATCGCTTTTGAGTTCACGGCGCGGCCATCCGAGGCAGTGAGCGGTCCGGGCCTCGATCGGCGCAAGCTGCTGGCGGGGATGGGCGCGGGCCTGGCCATCGTGCCGCTGCTGCGCGCGAGCGCCGGGCCGGCGGTGGAGAGCGATGCCCGCCTGATCCGCCCGCCGGGGTCGCTCGATGAGAAGAACTTTCTGAGCCGCTGCATCCGGTGCGGTGCCTGCATGAAAGTGTGCCCCAACAATGCGCTGCATCCGGCCGCGGGCGAGGCGGGCATCGAGGGCCTGTGGACGCCGGTGGTGGCGCCGCGCATCGGATATTGCGAGCCGAGCTGTTCGCTGTGCGGCCAGGCCTGCCCGACCGGGGCCATCTGGGAATTCACCGCGCGCGAGAAGGGCTGGGCCGCGGGAAGCTCGGCGGCGAGCCAGCCCATCCGCATCGGGACAGCCTTCTACGACCGCGGCCGCTGCCTGCCGTGGGCCATGGCCACCGAGTGCATCGTCTGCGAGGAATGGTGCCCGACCTCGCCCAAAGCCATCTACCTGCGGCCGGCGGAGGTAGCGGATGCCGCGGGCGCGGCCAAGACGGTGCGGCAGCCGTATGTGGATCCGGCCCGGTGCGTGGGTTGCGGGGCCTGCGAATATGCCTGCCCCATCGGGGATCGCCCGGCCGTGTACGTCACGAGCATCGGAGAGAGCCGGTCGAAAGCGAACCGGATTCTGCTGGAGCGCCAGGATCGAAGGAGGGCCGGAAAATTATGAAGTATGGCGCGGCCCTGGCGGCCCTGGCCGCGGCGCTGGTCGCGGGATGCGGGGGGCGGCGGGCGGCGGACGATTTCCCGCGCGACGACGAGGTTCGCGGCTGGAAGATGGAGCGCCAGCCGCGCGTTTTCCAGGCCGACAACCTGTGGCAGTACATCGATGGCGATGCCGAGCGGTACCTCCAGGCCGGTTTCGAAAACGTGCGGAATGCGGTCTACCAATATCGCGGGCGAGTGGAGGCCGCGGCGGATATCTACACCATGAAAAACCCAGGGGCGGCGGCCAAAGTTCTGGATTCCGAAGCGGACGTGGGCAGCCAGCCGGCCGCCCTGGGCGATGGCGGCAAGGTCTACCGCGCCAGCATCGTGTTCCGCAAGGGGCGGCATTTCGTGCGGCTGATCGCCTATCAGGACGATCCGGATGGGCAGAAGGCGCTCATGGAACTGGCGCAGGCGATCGCCGAGAGACTGACATGAACCCCGCGAACCGGCGCGAGATGCTGCTCCAACTGCTGCGCCTGGGCGGCGCCGGAGCGGTTGCGGGCGGGGCGGGCCTGTGGCTGGCGCAGCGCAGCCGCAAGCCCGAAGAACCCGCCGCCACCACGGCACGCCACAATTTCACCATCCCGCCGGACCCGTCGCTGCCTGAAATGGCCGTGGTCCAGGGAGAGAACCACGGCGAGCTGGTGCGCGCGGCGGTGGCGGCGCTGGGCGGAATCCGGCGCTTCATTCGACCCCGTGAAGTAGTGGTGCTCAAGCCGAACGTGGCTTGGGATCGCACTCCCGAACAAGGCGCTAACACCTCCCCAGAGGTGGTGGCTGAAATGGTCAAACTGTGCTGGGAGGCTGGCGCGGCCAAGGTGATCGTCGCGGATGTGAGCATCAACGAGCCGCGCGGCTGTTTCGCGCGCAGTGGGATTGGCGAGGCGGCTCGGTCCCAGGGGGCCCAGGTGGTGCTGCCCGGGGAGCGCCGCTTTCGCGAGGTGGATCTGGGCGGGGAGGTGCTGGCTTCCTGGCCGGTCTTCGAGCCGTTTCTAACCGCCGATAAGACGATCAACCTGCCGGCCGCCAAGCACCACAGCCTGACGGGCGCCTCGCTGGGGATCAAGAACTTATACGGCATTCTCGGCGGCCCGCGCCACCGGCTGCACCAACGCATCCACGAAAGCCTGGCGGACCTGGCTGATTTTATGCGGCCTACGCTCACCGTGCTGGATGCCTGGCGCGTGCTGCTGCGCAATGGCCCGGGAGGAGGGAATTTCGAAGATGTGGCGCTCAAGAAAACGGTGATTGCCTCGACCGACCCGGTAGCTCTGGATGCGTGGGCCGCTCATGCGTACTGGAACCTCGATGCCAATAAGTTGCCGTATCTGGAGATGGCGGCGGCCCGGGGTCTCGGCTCGGCGCGCTTCGAAGATAAGCGGATCTCAACCGCTACAATTCCTTGACAGCGCGAAAGCAAGGCCCCGATAATAGAGGTTTCCCACACCGGTCGACCGCGCTGTCGGCCCCGATTGTTTTTTCGGATGAAGAGAGCCGCTTGTAGCATGGCTGTTTGGAAGCGAGGTGTCTTCGTAAGGACCCCACCCCCCGGCTCTGACAGAGTTTCTTTTTGGGAGTTAGAAAATGCCTTTAACTTTTAGGACTTCCCCGCTGGCAACCGCCGCGTGTGCCCTTTTATTCGGCGCGGCTGTGCTGAGCGCCCAGGATGCCACCGGCAAGATCGCCGGCAACGTGACGGACCCGAGCGGTGCGTTCATCACCGGCGCTAAGGTGACGGTTACCAATACCGCCACGGGCCTCGAAAAACAGACCTCGACCGACCGGGCGGGCTATTACCAGGTCTTGCAGCTTCCCGTCGGGCGGTACCAGGTGGCGGCCGAGGCGCCGGGCTTCGCTCGTACGGTGGTGCAGGGCACGAACCCGCTGGAGATCAACCAAACCCTGCGCATCGACGTGCTGTTGGAGGTCGGCAGCGTCCGGGATACCGTTACGGTGGAAGGCGGCGCCAGCGCGGTGGAGACGGAGAACGCCACAGTAGGCGCGACGGTCAGCAGCAACGCGGTGTACGAGCTTCCGTTGAACGGCCGCAACGCGCTCGATCTGCTGGCCACGCAACCGGGCGTGACTCCCAAGAACTCCGATGCACCGCGGCAGGCGGGTTCTTACAGCATCGGCGGGGGGCGTTCGGATTCGGTGATGTACCTGCTCGATGGCGGGATGAACAACCACCTCATCAACAACGACGTGGTGATCAATCCGAACCCCGACGCAGTGGGCGAGTTCCGGGTGTTGCAGAGCAACTACTCGGCCGAGTACGGGCGCAGCGCGGGTGGCGTAGTCAGCGTGGTCACCAAGAGCGGGACCAACTCGCTGCACGGCACGGCCTTCGATTTTCTGCGCAACGACGCCATGGCCGCGAACACCTTCTTCAACAACGAGCAGGGCATTCCGCGCCAGGTTCTCAAGCGCAACCAGTACGGCGGCACGATCGGCGGACCGATCTACATTCCACATGTCGTCGACGGGCGCAACAAGCTGTTCTTCTTCTTCTCCTACGAGGGCCAGCGGCTGAACCAGAACTCGGCGTCGGGCAAGATCACCACCTTCACGCCGCTCGAGCAGCAGGGGAATTTTTCGAAGTCGGCCAGTGGGGGCCCCGATCCGAATGTCGCCAGCTTTTTGGCGGCCAATCCGTACTTCCAGCCGGATCCGAACCTGGCGGCGCAGGCTATCATCGCGCCCTCGCGCATCAATCCGATTTCCCTGAATTATTTCAAGAACAACCTGATTCCGGTTTCGTCGACGGGCTATGTCTTCCCGGAGGCCTCGGCTACGACGAATCACAGCGAATACCTGGGCAAGATCGATTACCTGATTACCTCGCGCGATACCTTCAGCGCCACGCTTGCCGCGCAGGACTCGCCGCAGGTGGTGCCGTTCTCGGGCACGTCGGGCGCGACCACGGTGAGCGGCTTTCCGGTGTCGGACGACACGGCCGCGTACTTCGGCAACCTGGCCTTGACGCACACGTTTTCGCCGACGGTCGTGAACCAGACCCGCTTTACGGCGCTGCGCAACAACACGGCACAGAATTACCCGATCGGCACGAAGCCCGGCCCGGCGCAACTGGGAATCACCGGAATCACGCCCGACCTGGTGGACGGCCCCACGATCATCAATCTGGAGGGCAGCACGATGTTCGCGGGTTACAACCCCTTCGGGCCGGCGGACATTGTGGACAACACCTTCACCTTCACGAACGATCTCTCCTGGACGAAGAACAAGCACACGCTCAAGTTCGGCTTCTACTGGTCGGATTACCGCGATGCCATGATCTACGGCTACTATCTGAACGGCGAGTACGATTTCTATGGTCCCGGCACGTCGATCGGATCGGGGAACGACCGCGCCGATTTCCTGATGGGCCTTCCGGACGACATGCAGCAGTATCCCAACGCGCCGACGAACATCCGTTCGCACTCGTATGCGGGATACGCTCAGGATACCTGGAAGGTGACGCGAAACTTCACGTTGGACTTCGGGCTGCGCTACGAATATAACCAGCCGAAATACGACACACATAGCCGGTCGTTCTCGTTCATCCCCGGATTGCAATCCACGGTATTCCCGAATGCGCCGCTCGGGCTGTTGTTTCCGGGGGACAAGGGCGCGCCCAACGGCTCGAATTTCCCGGATCGCAGGGATTGGGCGCCGCGCGTGGGCTTTGCCTGGGATGTTTTCGGCAATGCCAAAACGAGCATTCGCGGCGGCGCGGGGGTGTTCTATGACGTGCTGAAGGCCGAAGACAACCTACAGTTCAACGGCCAGGCTCCCTTCTTCGCGTCCGGCTTTCTCAGCTTCAGCGCTCCCGATGGCGGGTTCACCTCAGACCCGGGGATCATGGTCAGTCCGTATGCGGCGGCAGGGGCCGTCAACCCGTTCCCATCCAAGCCGGTCAACCACAACGCGAATTTCTACGATTCAGGCTTCCTTCCCATCGGCGGCGGCAACCCGTTTTTCATCGATCCGCACCTGCGGACGCCGTACATATACCAATACAACTTCAGCTTGCAGCAGCAACTGGTCAACAACCTGACTCTCTCGGTGGGTTATATCGGCCACGATGCGTTCGGGCTAACCGGGCTGACCGACATCAACCCGTTCCCGCGCGGCAGCGATACCCGTCTCTACGACCTCGCCAGTTACAATCCGAATCCGCAGTACCCGGACGCGTACAACTTCATGAACGAGTTCCAGAACGTCGGACGCTCGAAGTACAACGGCTTGCAGACGGACCTCACCAAGCGTTTCTCCGATTCGCGCATGGGCAACACCTTCTTCACCGTGGCGTATACGTGGTCGCACCAGCTCGATAACGAATCGGGCTACCGGCAGCGCAATGCCTCCGTGCCGTACTACAATCACTATCAATTCTGGTCTTCGGGCGACATGGATATGCGACAGTTCTTCTCGCTTTCGGGCGGATGGGAACTGCCGTTCGACAAAATGTCGCCGAAGGCTCCCAAGCTGCTGACCAAGGGCTGGAACATCATTCCGATCGTGACTTGGCGCTCGGGTTTCCCACTGGATGTGCTGGCGTTCACGGCTTCGGAATCGCAGACCAACCCGGGTCCCTCGGGATATGGCGACATCCAGATGGTGCGCTCCGACCTTATGGCGCCGATCCAGTATTACAACGCCAAGGACTACCAGACGCTGAAGGGAGCCAGCGGCGGCGGGAGCCAGACCGGCAACTACTGGTTCAGCCCCAGCAGCTTCTCGAACGCGCGTGAAGTCAACCTGAACCAGTTGGTGCAGAACGTGAATCCGGCCACCCTCATGAACCAGTTCACCTACGGGAACCTGGGGCGCAACGTGCTGCGCGGGCCGGGGGCGTTCAACACCAATGTCTCGCTCTCGAAGCACTTCAATATTCGCGAGAAGCTTGACATCGAGTTTCGCGCCGATGCATTCAACATCTTTAACACCGTCGAGTTCTTGAACCCCGACACGAACATAGGCGACCCGACCTTCGGGCAGATCTCGAATACGGCGGACCCGCGCATCATGCAGCTCGCGCTGCATTTTAAGTTCTGATTCAAGTAGTGGGGCGGACCGCCTGGTGGGTCCGCCCCACAGCACCCGCCTCTCCCGCACTGCTACGATAGTAGTTACCCCCGAAATGGAATCGCATACCGTGGACCTTAAGCAGACTATCAATCTGCCGAAGACGGCTTTTTCCATGAAAGCCAACCTGCCGCAGGCCGAGCCGAAGATGCTTGCGCGGTGGGAGCGGGAGAAGCTCTACGAAGCCATCCGCACCTCGCGCGCCGGCCGCCCCACCTACATCCTGCACGATGGGCCGCCCTACGCCAACGGCCGCATCCACCTGGGCACGGCTTTCAACAAGATCCTCAAGGATTTCATCGTCAAGTCGAAAACCATGGCGGGCTTCGATGCCCCTTACGTGCCGGGGTGGGATTGCCACGGCCTGCCGATCGAAATCAAGGTCGATAGCGATCTGGGGGCCCGCAAGGCCAAGATGTCGGCGCTCGAGATCCGCCGCGCCTGCCGCAAGTACGCCGAGAAATACGTGGATCTTCAGCGCCAGGACTTCAAGCGGCTGGGCGTGCTGGGGCAATGGGACGATCCGTACCTGACCATGAATCCGCACTACCACGCGGTCATCGCGGGGGCGTTCGTCGAGTTTCTGGATCGCGGTTATGTGTACAAGGGGCTCAAGCCGGTGCACTGGTGCATACACGACCGCACGGCGCTGGCGGAGGCCGAGGTCGAATACAAAGATCACATCAGCCCCTCGATCTGGGTGCGCTTCCGGCTGACTTCGGACGCCGCCAACATTCATGCGGACCTGGCGGGCCGCGAGGTTTACGGCCTGATCTGGACCACCACGCCCTGGACCATACCGGCCAACATGGCGATCGCGTTCAATCCCAAGTACGAGTACGTGGCGGCGGAAGCGGGCGGCGCGGTCTACATCGTGGCCGCGGACCTGCTGAAGGTCACGGCCGAAAAGTGCGGCTGGGGCGAGACGCGGATCGTCGCCGCGTTTCCGGGCGCGCGCCTGGAACACGCGGTCTTCCGTCACCCGTTCCTGGAGCGCGATTCCGTGGGCATTCTGGCGGACCACGTGACGCTCGAGCAGGGCACGGGCGCGGTGCACACGGCTCCCGGCCACGGACAGGAAGACTACGTGGTGGGCCGGCAGTATGGGATTCCAACCTATTGCCCGGTGGACGCCGCGGGGCGCTTCTTCCACGCGGAAGGCGCGGCGGGACGGCTTCCCGAAGAGCTGATCGGCACGAGGGTCTTCGAAGCCAACCCGATGGTGGTGGAAATTCTGAAATCGTCGGGCGCGCTGCTGGCGGTCGAGAAGCTGGCGCATTCCTACCCGCACTGCTGGCGCTGCCATCATCCGGTGATCTTCCGCGCCACCGAGCAGTGGTTCATCGGGATGGACCGCAACGGTTTTCGCCAGGCCGCGCTGGAAGCCGTGCACAAGACCCGCTGGATGCCGGAGTGGGGCGAGGAGCGCATTGCCAACATGATCGCGACGCGCCCGGACTGGTGCATCTCGCGCCAGCGCGTGTGGGGCGTGCCGATTATCGTTTTTTACTGCGACCGCTGCCGCGAGCCCTTCACCGATCGTAAGGTGCTGGACCACGTGGTCGAGTTGTTCGACGAGCATAGCGCCGATATCTGGTACGAGCGCAGCGCCGCCGAGCTGCTGCCTCCGGGGAGCGTGTGCGCGAGGTGCGGCGGAGGCGAGTTCAGCAAGGAGAACGACATCCTGGACGTGTGGTTCGATTCCGGCTCGAGCCATCTGGCGGTGCTCAACGAGCGCTTCGGCCTCACGTGGCCCGCGGACCTCTACATGGAGGGCGGCGACCAGTACCGCGGCTGGTTCCACAGCTCGCTGCTGGTGGGCGTGGGGATCAAGGGCGGCTCGCCCTATCGCATGTGCGCGCTGAACGGATGGGTGCTCGATGGCGAAGGCCGCGCCATGCACAAATCGCTCGGCAATTCGATCGAGCCGCAGGAAGTCTGGAAGGATCACGGCGCCGAGATCCTGCGGCTGTGGAGCGCGTCCGTGGAGTTCAACGAGGACGTGCGCTTCTCGCCCACCATTCTGACCCGCCTGGTGGATGCCTACCGCAAACTGCGCAACACCTTCCGCTATCTGCTCGGCAACCTCTCCGATTTCGACCCGGAGCGCGACGCCGTGCCGGCCGCGGAAATGGCGGGGATCGACCAGTGGATTCTGCTGAGAGCTGAAGACCTGGTGGCCCGTGCGCGGGGCTGGTACGAGAAGTTCGAGTTTCACAAGGTCTATCATTCGGTCTACGCTTTCGCCACCGTGGATTTGAGCGCGGTCTACTTCGACGTGCTCAAGGACCGGCTCTACACCGCGGCCAAGAAATCGCAGGCGCGGCGCAGCGCGCAGACCGCGCTTTACCGGCTGCTGGACGCGCTGGTGCGACTGCTGGCGCCCATCCTGAGCTTCACGGCCGAGGAGGTTTGGGAGCACATGCAGCGCCCGGGCAGCGTTCACGTGGCGTTCTTCCCCGAGCCGGCCGAGCTGAGCGCCGGCCTCGACGAGGCGGCCCGGAAACGCGCGGAGGCCTGGGACCGTCTGATACAAGTGAGGGATGAAGTCCTCAAGAGCCTGGAAGAGGCGCGCAACGGGAAGCTGATCGGAGCGCCGCTCGAAGCGCGCGTGCGGCTCTCGGCCGATGGCGATCTCTACCCACTGCTCGAACGCTACGCGAGCGAATTGCCGTCTCTGTTTATCGTTTCGCAGGTGGATCTGGACTGCGCCGATGGCCCGGGTTTGCGCGTGACGGTGGAACGGGCGGCCGGGGGGAAGTGCGAACGCTGCTGGAAATACACCGGCGATATCGGTTCGGACGCGCGTTTTCCCACGATTTGTGGGCCGTGCGCGGAGGCTGTCGAAGAGACTTTGAATGGTTGATGCGAGGGTGAAGGCGTATGGGGCCGCCGGCGCGGTGGTGGTGCTCGACCGCGTCACCAAGCGGCTGGTGGAGACGCGCCTCTCGTTCACCGATTCCCGCAGCGTGATTCCAGGGTTCTTCGATATCATCCGCTCGCAGAACCGGGGCGCCGCGTTCGGCATGTTCAACGATTCGGCATTCGAGTGGCGCACGGCGCTGCTGGTATTGGTCTCGGCCGTGGCCATAGGATTGATCCTCGTGATGTTGTGGAACGCACGGCGCATGGACGGCCGCACGGTGGCGGCCCTGGCGCTGATCCTGGGCGGCGCGGCGGGCAACGAGATCGACCGCGTGGCTTCGGGCCGCGTCACGGATTTCCTGTTGTTCTATGTGGGCCGGTACGAGTGGCCGGCGTTCAATGTGGCGGATTCGTCGATCGTGATCGGCTGCGGGCTGCTGCTGCTGGACATGCTGCGCCCGAAACGGCAGGCGGCTAATGTATCCTGAGATCTTTCATCTTTCGTTTCTGCACACCTACGGCGTGCTGGTGGCACTGGCTTTTGTGACGGCCTTGTGGCTTACCGGCCACCTGGCGCGGCGCGCGGGCATGAACTACGATGCCGTAGTGAACCTGGGCATCTATTGCGGCCTGGCGGCCCTGCTGGGCGCGAAGTTGATGCTCTTCCTGGTGGATTTCAATTACTACGCCGCGCACCCCGGCGAGATCTTCACGCTTTCGACGCTGCGCGCCGGCGGCGTGTTCTACGGCGGGCTGATCGCGGCTCTGGCGGTGGCCGGATGGTACATGCGCAAGACCAAGCTGCCGCTGCTGGCCACCGCGGACGTGTTCGCGCCGGGGATTGCGCTGGGCCACGGCATCGGCCGGCTGGGCTGCTTTTCGGCGGGATGCTGCTGGGGCGTGGAATGCCACCTGCCCTGGGCGGTGACCTTCAAGGACCCGGTGGCCAGCGAGTTCGTGGGCGTCCCGCTGGGCGTGCCGCTGCATCCCACGCAACTCTACGAGGCCTTCGCGGAATTTGCCATTTTCGCGGTGCTCTACTGGCGCATCGTGAAGCCGCACTCGAAGGGCGGCATCATCAGCCTCTACCTGCTGCTCTACGGCGCGGCCCGCTTCGTGGTGGAATTTTTCCGCTTCCACGAGCAGGGCAACCTATGGGGCGGCCCGCTGGATACTTCGCAGTGGATCTCGCTGGCGCTGATGACGTTGGGCGCGGCGCATTTTGTGGCGGCGCGGCGGCGGGCGCCGGTTCACGCTTAGGTTCATTGTCCGTTCATCCGGCGGGGCGCAAAATGGTAGACATACCCCATGCGCATCCTGCTGGTGGAAGACGAAGCGCGAGTCGCCGGATTCATCGCGCGCGGGTTGCGCGAACACGCATATGCCGTCGATATCGCGACCGATGGCGAGCAGGCGCTCTACCAGGCCTCGGTCAACGATTACGACCTGGTGATCCTGGACGTGCTGCTGCCCGTCAAAGACGGTCACGCGGTCTGCCGGGAGCTGCGCGCCTCCGGGTTGGGCGCCCCGGTGCTGATGCTGACGGCGCTGAATTCGGTCGACGATCGCGTCGCCGGCCTCGATAGCGGCGCCGACGACTACCTGGCCAAGCCCTTCGATTTTAAGGAGCTGCTCGCGCGGCTCCGGGCCCTGGCGCGGCGTTCGGCTACCATTCGCCCGGCGCTCGCCCGCGTGGCCGATCTGACGCTCGATACCGCCAGCCACGCGGTGATCCGCGCCGGCAAATCCGCGCATCTCACCGCCAAGGAGTATGCGCTGCTGGAGTACCTGGTGCTGAACCGCAATCGCGTGGTGGGCCGCGGCGAGATTGCCGCGCATGTGTGGGACGAAAGTTTCGACCCTTTATCGAACATTATCGACGTTTATATCAAGCGCCTGCGCGCCAAGGTGGATGCCGGGCGCGGGCAGCGCCTCATCCACACCCGCCGCGGGGAAGGCTACATTCTGACCGAGGAGCCCCAAGCCGGTGAAGATTAAGAGCTTCCGCCTGCGGCTGACGGCCTGGTACGTGGGCTTCTTCTCGCTGCTGTTCGTTCTCTTCGCGATCTTCTTTTACGGCATCCTGGCGCGCGATCTTCGGGACCGGCTGGATGAAACGCTTACGTCCGAGGCCAACACCGGCGTCAGCCTGTTTCTGGACGAGCTCGATGAAATGCACGGCGACCCCTTGAAGGCCGCACCAGAGGCGGTCTCCGAAATGCGCCTGCGCGGGGGACGCGTGGCGGTTTTCGCGCGCGGCCGGATGCTGGCGGCCAGCGCGCCGGTTTCGCAGCCTGAGTTCGAGGCCATCGCGGCCCAGGCGGCCGCCATACGGGGCGCCGATGCCCTGTTGGCCGTTCCGCGCATGGGCCGCTATGGCGCGCGCGCCGCGGCGCACCGCCTGAGCGCCGGCGGGCACGATTACTTGATTCTGGCCGTGGAGCCGCTCGACGCGATCGCCGGCGATCTCGAGGACGTGAGGCGGGCGCTGGAGATCGCCGTGCCGCTCGCGATCGCGCTGGCCGCCATCGGCGGCTATCTGGTGGCCACGCGGAGCCTCGTGCCCCTGAAATCCATGGCGGAGCAGGCGCACCAGATCACCGGCAGCAACCTGGAGGCGCGCCTGGAGATCGGCGACGCCGCCGAGGAGTTGGCGGTGCTGGCGGCATCCTTCAACGAGCTGCTTTCGCGGCTGGATCGATCGTTCGAGACCATGCGGCGGTTCGTGGCCGACGCCTCGCACGAGCTGCGCACGCCGCTGGCGGTGATTCGCGGCGAGGCCGATGTGGCGCTTTCCCAGGAGCGCGGCGCGGCCGAGTACCGCCAGTCGCTGGCTATCATCCTGGATGAATCGCGCCGCATCTCGCGCCTGGTGGACGACCTGCTGAACCTGGCGCGCGCCGATTCCCGGCACGTCCGGCTGCAAATCGAGGAGTTCTACCTGAACGACCTGCTGGCGGAATGCTGCCGTTCCGCGCAGGCGCTGGCCGCGGCGAAGGGCGTCGCGGTGGAGTGCCGCGCGGGCGAAGACGTGATGTTTCGCGGCGATGAGGAGCTGCTGCGGCGGCTGGCGATGAACCTGCTGGAGAACGCCATCCGCTACACTCCGGCGGGCGGGCAGGTTTCGGTGGGGCTGGAGGTCGCGGGTCCGAAGGTGCTGATTCGCGTCGCCGATACGGGCATCGGCATCGCTCCCGAGGCCGTTCCGCACGTTTTCGACCGCTTCTTCCGCGCCGACCGGGCGCGCTCGCGCCAGAACGGCGGCTTCGGGCTGGGATTGGCGATCGTGAAATGGATCGCCGAATCGCACGATGGCGCGGTAGAACTGACCAGCCAGGTGGGCGCCGGCAGCACATTCACGGTGACTCTACCCCGGTGAGCCGGATTGTGTACTTGGGGAAACGCGCGTGGGCCGGTTGGAATAACTCACAATGGCGACCGGACTGTAAAAACCCTGAAGAGGCGTTTGAATATGGGGAAAACAGCAGTGCTGCTCGCATTTAGCGCCCTCTTCTGGCCGAACCCCGGCGTGGCGCGTGGGCACCATAGGAGGCACGGGACGATGGTGATGCTGGCCACGGCTTTCGCGCGGGCGCGGCAGGACACGGCGGCCGGAACCGATCCCCACGAGGGGATCGTGGCCGCGGACCCATCGGTGCTGCCCCTGGGTACCCGAATCAGGATTACCAGGGCGGATGGCTACGACGGGAACTACCTGGTGACGGACACAGGCGCCGCTGTCAAAGGCCGGCACATCGATATTTACCTTCAGTCCGAAGCCCAGGCGAAGCGGTTCGGGGTGAAGACGGTGCGCGTGCGAATCACGGAGATGGGTGCGGGCAAGGCCGACGCGCGCAGTAAAGACGATACGACGGTGGCGGGGCGGCGCTAATTGAACTCGCGACGAAAACCGCTAATCGTGCAGGATGACATTCAGCAGGGAGCTGTGAACGTGGAGGCCGCCGTTGTAGTCGATGAATCCGAGCTTGCGGAACCGGTTCATGAAGAAGCTGACTCTTGAGCGAGTGGTGCCAACGATGCCGGCCAGCGTCTCCTGACTGATCTTGGGGATAAGCGGCTCCGTCTTGCCTTCCTTCCCGAAGTTTGCCAGCAGCAAAAGCACCCGTGCCAGCCTCTTTTCACTGGAGTTAAACAATTGGTCGACCAAATCTTCCTCGATCTTGATGTTCCGGGAAAGCAGGTGGGCCACGAACAGCTCCGAGAACAACGGCTCACTATGAAGGAGCCTCACGATTGCCGCCTTCTCCAGTTTCATAACTGAGCAGTTCGAAATCGCCACGGCGGTTGCCATACGCACCTCTTGACCCGCCAGGCATCCTTCGCCGAAGAAATCGCCGCCGTTCAAAATGGCGATGACGGCCTCTTTTCCCTGCTTGGAAAGGACTGTGAGTTTGACCTTGCCTTTTTCGATATAGAAAACTGCGTCCGCCGTATCGCCCTGGACAAAAACGCGGTCATTGGTGCGGTAGTGGGCGCCGGGGTTTCCGCTGTTGGTCTTGGACAAAAAGACCTTCAGATCGAGATTGGGGGGGGGGGCTTGGCTTTCATTTTCTAATCAGAAAATACCCCAATCGAGCGGCCTTTGCAAGTGCCTAAAGGGGTGGTCAATATTGACCAGACCCCGATGGAACGACGTGCTATCTTCGGTTCGGTAGCCGATCACTGCTTGGATCCATGGACCGGCTGAAGAGGACGCGCATGGACCTGACGATGATGATCTCGGAGCTTCGTTCGGAGCGGGATGACATCGATCAGTCGATATGTAATCTGACACACAATACGCGTCCGATTGCCCGGTTGCGGGTCCCACGCCCAAACTGGACCCCGAGGAGCGAGAGCACGGCTTCTTTGCGTCTCTTACTGGCTTCACAACTCCGGGTATGCCGTGCGGCGGCGGATCTTATGATGACGAAGTACTATGCGGGTGAGTTAAAGCGAGCGTTTCGAGAAAGCGGAGCGGCAAACCGAAACGCCAAGCTTCGCAGGGGTGAGCAATTTTGACTCCGGAATATACCGGCAGACAGCAGGTTGAGGGGTCTGAACAACCCGTTATCATCCCGGATGTCGGGCATGTGGGCGTACCTCGGCCCGTCATTCTTGTTGCGGACGATGAGGTCATGATTCGGAATCTCGTGACTATACTGATGCAGACCGAAGGGTATTTCGTGCTTGCCGCCGCCGATGGCCACGAGGGCCTGGAGTTGTCCCGCAAGTATCCCGGCACAATCGAATTGGTAATCACGGACATGCAAATGCCCAAGCTGAACGGCGCCGACCTGTGCGCGCACTTGCTCGAAGAGCGGCCGGGAATCAAGGTGTTGGTAATGTCCGGTGCGGACATCGGCGAAATCGTCAGCCAGAATATAAACTTGCCGTTCCTGCCCAAACCGTTCGACGGAAAGACCCTCATAGCGAGAGTTCGGGCGATCTTGTCCGCCCCCGCTCAAGGGCCGATGGGCGACGTTCGCTCGAGATAATGCCGCCAACGCGACTTGCCAACACGACCGGAACTCCAGCCCTTCTCCGTATTACGGCACACAAATCGAGTTTCTTTCATGCCTGAAGACAGCACCTACCGGATACACCGCGTCGTTCCGACCGATCGCCGTCAGGAGGACGGCACGCACGAACTGGCTGCCTTGCCGCAGATGGAACCGTACCGTCAGTTTATGATGGCAGTCATACGGGGTTCCGTTCCGCAGCCGGAACTCGCGGCGATCCGCCAAATGCCGCTCGAAGAGCGGTACGTGTGGCGCGCAGCATCGGAGCTAAAGAGGGCCTTGGCCGACTGCGACGACGGACTCAACATCCATACCGACCGGCAGACATTATCGCCGGAGGCATTAGCAAGAGTGAGGGAGCTTTTGAGGTTCTGCCCGACACAGTTCTGCGTTTTCCTCAAGGCCCTGGTGGGCGTTGAGGAGATGCAGCGGATGATGGTCGAGGCGATTTGGGAGGCGCTACGGTGACGACGCAGCGCACCTGTGTGTCGAAGCCGTTAGCCTCCGTTAATGAAACTGAAAGGATCTTTGTGGCAATATTCAGGCGGGGTCGAATCCTCCAAGGAACCGCATGGTAACTCGCTCCAACGGGAGGAATCGAGCGCTGCTATGTCACGACAGGGGGGAAGGGTATAAGCGTGAAGGCAGGCACCGGTGAAACTAATCCGAGAAGCCAAACCGGAAGTGAAGCCATCAAGTTGCTATCGGTTAGCCCGAATCAAGATGACCATCGTGCACTCGAACGGCTCCTGTGCGGGTCCAACTGGGCGATCTGCAAGGCAAACACACTTGCCTCCGGAGTGGTGCTACTCCGGGGAAACAAGTTCCCGCTGGTAGTCTGTGAGCAAAATCTATTTCCGGATTCGTGGAGGGAAATGCTGGAGCAAATCGCGCTTTTGGCGAAGCCACCGTATCTCGTCGTGACTTCACGCCTGGCGGACGATTATCTCTGGGCGGAAGCCCTAAACCTCGGAGCCTACGATGTGTTGCCAAAGCCGTTTGAGACCGCGGAAGTGGAACGCGTTCTCGGTTCGGCATGGCTCCACTGGAACTGGCAATATGGATCCCCGATCGAACCGTTGACGGCGGCGAACGCAGCGGCGCGATAGAACCCGGATGGCGGATTCAATCCGGCATCCGATTATCCGAGAACGGGATGTCAATCATGAAGACACCAACTCAGATGGAAACGGAAGGAGCAACGGAAAACCCGGCACGGAGACAACCGGAAGAACGAATGAGCGCCGCTGGGACGGCGCCTGCAGGCACGTTCACGGATCATCGGGGCAGCCGAAGAAGCGTTGGACACGATCCGGGCGCCAATCACCGTTGGAGAATGCGGCCGGAAGAGATGATTCTTCCCATTCTGAAAATTACAGGCGAAGACAGAAAACCTCTGCAAGCGTTGCGTCAAGCGTCTGTTGATGTGACGGAATTCAATGAGGATCTCCGGCAAACCGTGGGCAGCATGGTTGACACCCTGTTTGTGGCACGCGGTCTTGGATTGTCGGCACCTCAGATCGGCAGAAATCTGAACCTGCTCGTCATGCGGACGCACGCGGGGATCGTGAATGACAATCGTGAGGTGCGAGTGGCCGTCAACCCCATGGTTGTCGAAGCCGGCGAACGTGTCAGTACGCAGATTGAAAATTGTCTGAGTATTCCGGGCATTTCGGGACGGGTGACCCGGTTCCATCAAGTCGGCTGCGTCTATCAGGATGAATACGGGCAACGCCACGAAGAATCATTGGAAGACCTGGAAGCCCGCATATTCCAGCATGAGATCGATCACCTTCTGGGCAAGCTCTTCGTGGATTTAGCCGACGAGTTCTATCGGCCCGAGGTCTGAAGAGGCGAACCGAGGTCCAGAGGATTTTTGGGCGTCACCCACCGCCACCCCCAAATGAGGGGTGCAGTTACCTACCCCTCCGGTTAATCGTCTGTTCATGTCCCGAACTTTATACTGGGACTTTCTCCATGCGACCTCTTTTTGTCCTTACCGCCGCCTTGGTCTGGGCGCTGCCGGCCGCGGCGCAGGCTCCGGCGGCGCAGGCACCCTCTCCCGGGCCGTTCCGGCCGGGGGCGGTTGCGGCTTCCTCCGAGGGCACGGTCTCTCCCGCCTCGGTGACGTTGAGCCTGCCGGACGCGATCGCGCGGGCGCGGATGTATACCCAGCAAGTCTATTCGGCGGAGATCGCCGCCAAGGTCGCGCACGAGGATAGCGTGCAGGCCAAGGCCGCCCTGCTGCCCTCCCTCACCGAATTCAACCAGTTCATCTATACGCAGCCCAACGGCACGCTTACGGGCATCTTCGTTTCCAATGACGGCCCGCACGTCTACAATAATTGGGCGGTCGTGCACGCCGATCTGTACGCTCCCGCGAAGCGCGCCGATTACCAAAGGGCCCTGGCGAACGAGGCCGTGGCGCGGGCCCGGAGCGAGATCGCG